>Ga0187781_10000516_pt1 | contig 27485 bp, 20 predicted proteins | sample 0715_SJ02_MP02_2_FD_132447 | JGI IMG/M metagenome (GOLD analysis project Ga0187781, IMG submission 132447) | Tropical peat soil microbial communities from peatlands in Department of Meta, Colombia - 0715_SJ02_MP02_20_MG | ecosystem: Environmental > Terrestrial > Soil > Wetlands > Peat | place... | reverse complement strand
GTGGAACGCTTCGGCCGGACTCATCCCATGGAGGGTCGACTGGAACGTGAAGGCGTTGGTGTCGTAGAAGTTGGCTGGAGCGCTCGCGTTCGGCAGGGCGGCATAGATCCCGTCTCGATAGGGGTTCGCCGAGTACCCCGGCACGTTGATGTGGACCTCTCCGGTCACGAGCGGGACCGCGTTCGTGAAGATCGGCGCGAGGGTCGAGTTCGCAGAGATCTCCGACCAGAGGTTCGGGAGCGGCACGTCGGAATATCCGAAGAACGTGTACCCGCCGGTCTCGGTCGCGATCTCGTCGTTGAGGCTCCCCTGTACGGTGGACCCCGCAGCTGCCACTCCGACCATGGTGAAGACCACGAGGGCGAAGATCGTGAGGCTCACCGCGGTCCGGCTGGGCTGGCGGGTCGGGTAGTCCATCCCAATCCGGACCACGGGGCTCGATTGGGCTCTCTTGCCGAGCAGTCGACGCAGGAGGGCCACGAGAAAGTCCGCGTTGAGCAGGACGACCATCAGGAGGCCGCCGACCATGATGATCCCGGTCACGAAGAGATTGAAGATGCTGGTCGAGTGCGCCGGGCCGAAGAGATACGTGTGGAGCGGCTCCCAGCCGGACCACACGACGAGCGCCGCCCCGACTGCGGTGAAGGCGACCCGATTCTTCACAAATCGAGCGGCGACGAGGCCCGCCCCCAGGATCACGAACGAGCCGGAGATCAGCGGATAGGCGATGTCATCGGTGCCCTTCACGGTCGTGAGGTACCCGAGGAGCCCCAGCACGACCATGGCACCGCCGAGGTAGGCAAGGAACGTGTACGTCCGGATCGGGGGCCGCGGCTCGGGAATGTCTCGGATCGCCCGCACGATGTTGAGCCGGCTCACCCGCTGGCACGCGACGACGACGGTGATGAGGGTTAGGAGGAACCCGACCACATAGGCGATGACGAGGCTCTGGCCGGTGACGGTGAACGACTGGAGGATCGCCGCCTGTGGGATTCCCTCGGATCGGAGGATCGACCCGGTGAGGATGATGAGCACGTAGCCGACCCCGACCCCGACGAAGGTCCCCGCGAGCGCGCTGCCGACCGAGTAGGCGACCCCCTCGAAGTAGTAGGTGTAGACGAGATCCCGCCGACCCATGCCGATCGCCCGGAGCATCCCCATCTCGCCCTTGCGTTCCTCGGCGAGCATCACGAAAATGCCGATGATCAGCATCGACCCGGCGAGGATCGAGAACAGACCGAGCGCGAGAAAGAGCGTCTCGAGGCTCGCGCCGCTGACCGACGCGGTGTAGAGCCCGTTCGCGAGCGGGGTCTTGACGGTGAGGCCGTACGTTGAGAGAACGCTCGCGAGAGTGACGTTGAGCTGCGCGCTGACCGCAGAGGAGGACGAGGCCCCCGCCGTCTGGGAACCCGCGTTCGTGATCGAGATGTAGTTGATCTTTCCGGTCTGATTCTCGATCGTCTGGGCGGTCGCGAGGGTCACGAACAGGTTACCCGGTGTGAGCCCAGCGGTGATGAACGCGCCTCGCAGGTTCTCTTGGACAATCGCCTGCACCTTCAGCTCGACCGCGGTGACCCCGTAGACGATGACCGTGTCCCCCGTGCTCGCGTTCAGGGCATTCGCCGTCTGGTCGTCGATCAGGACCCCTCCGGGAAGCGGGCCCTGAATCGCCGTTCCATTGTTGGCGACGAACGAACCAAGCGCGGCGCTCTGGTTGCCGTTCACGCCGATCAGATTGAGCGCCGTCTCCGGGATTCCCGTGGTCCGATCGTACGCGGCCGCCGAATCCACAATCTCGGGTGCGACTCCGACTACCTGAGTGTACCCCGAGATGAGGCCCGCGACCTGGGTGTAGACCGAATACGGGAAGTACCCCAACCCCCCCGAATTCGACTCCGCGCTGATTGCTTCGTCGTCGAAGCCAGCGCCGATGTAGGTGTAGTGGTAGACGAGCTGCTGGACCGTGTCGCCGACCACAAGGCTTCCGGAGACGATCGTAGTGCCGACCAGGAGACCCGCGATCAACAGGGCCGTGCGACCCCTACCTCGACGGACGTTCCGCATGGCAATCCGGAACGCGAGACGGTGGCGAGCGGCGAGGACGACCGTCACGATTGCGACGACGATCAGGATTAGAAGGAGGAGTCCGACGAGAGGGCTCACGGCCATGGTTCGCGCCTCACCCGAGGAACTGGCCGTCCCGCATGCGCAGGGTGCGGTCGCACGCCGCCGCTACCTCGGCGTCGTGGCTCACGACGACCATGGTCTGTTGGTAACGGCGATTGAGGTCCCGGAGCAGGTCCGTGACTTCTTTCGATCCCTCGGCGTCCAGGTTCCCGGTCGGCTCATCGGCCCATACGATCGCGGGGTGGGCCACCAGTGCTCGAGCAAGCGAGACCCTTTGCTGCTGGCCCCCAGAGAGCTCCGAAGGTCGATGCTCGAGGCGGTCCCCGAGCCCCATCTGGGTCAGGATTGCCCGGGCCTCGGACCGGGCCTCTTTGGAGGATTTCCCAGCGATCAGCAGGGGCATCTCGACGTTTTCCTCGGCAGTGAGGATGGGAAGGAGGTTGTACGACTGGAAGACGAATCCCGTCCGACGCGCGCGGTACTCGCTCTTTTTCGAATCCGGCATCGTGTGAATGTTCGTACCCTCGACCGTTACGACACCCTGAGAGATGTCGTCGAGTCCGCTGAAGCAGTTGAGGAAGGTCGTCTTTCCGCACCCGGAGGGACCCATGACCGCGAGGATTTCTCCCCGAAGGATCTCGACGTTGATCCCCCGGAGGGCGGTCACCGCCGTGTCGCCGGAACCGTAGACCTTCCATACATCGCGGCCTACGACGATTGAATCGGACATTTTCGCCGCTACGTGAGGATCACCCCTATATCCCCTCTATGAGGGGGACCCGAAACCCCGCCCTCCAGGTCGATCGGACGGCCAGTTCGCTGAAGCTCCACGAGACCGAAATCTGCAGAACGGAGGTACCTGACTTCTGGGCAGTCCCACTCGATCGGGTGGTGCCCAACGGGCAGTCGGTTAGCTAGACGACGATCTCAAGGTTTCGGATTCAATCGGGGACTCGACTCCGGCGGATTAGGACCCGATAGAGCGTTACGGCTTACTAGCGAGAATCCTCTGCGACTGCCTCGCTCTGGTCCGGCTCCAGGTCCGGGCCGGATTTTCGCTTGAACATCTGCTCCGCAATTCGGTCGAGCCGAGCGATGAGCGCATCCACGTCCTCCGGCGGAGCCGCCGTTGCGACCCCTGCCCCGGCGGCTCCGGTTGCCATCCCTCCCGAGGGGCTCCCCACCATGGTGGCGGAAGTGGCCGGACTGAGCGGGACCGGCTCCAGCTCGCCTCCAGAGGGTCCAGTCAGGCCGGTGGGAGGGACCGACTCGTCCCAGGGCTGCACCGGACGCGGCCGTGCAGAGGGTCGGCGCCCATATCGATAGTAGATCGCGACAGCCCCAACGAGCCCCCCCACCGCCAGGACCGCGACGATCCACCACGGGAACGGTGTCGTCGTTGTATGCACCGGCGGCGGAGTCGAGCTCGAGACTGTGATCGTGATGGTCAATGCGCTATTGCCCTGCGTTCCCGTGACCGTATAGTTCCCCGGCGCAACCGATGGAATGGTGAACGCGCAGACGAAGGCACCGTTCCCGTTCGTCGACCCCGAGCAAAGAACGCCCCCGGCCGTCCATGAGACGGAGTACGTCGAGACCGCGGCGAACCCGAAGCCCGAGACCGTGACCACAGATCCGACGGTCGCGGATTTCGGAGAGATCGACAAGGAGGCGTCGATCGTGAAAGAGGACGTCAACTCGAATGATCCTTCCGTGATCTTGACCAGGTGAAGTCCTCCCGGGGTCGAGGGGACGACGAAGGCACACGAGAGGTTCCCGTTCGACTGCGTCGTCCCCGAACACAGGATCGTCGAGGCGTTCCAGTCGACGGCGAACGGCGCGCTCGCGTCGAACCCTTCTCCGAGGAGCTCGACGGTGGTGTTCACTGTTCCGCTCGTCTCGGAAATCGAGCTCGACGGGATGACTACGAACGCGACGGTGAACGGAGATCCGCCGTCGTTCCCCGTGAGGTCGTGAGTCCCGGCCGGGGCGACGGGAACCGTGAAGTTGCAGAAGTACTGGCCGACGGATGAAGCGGTACCGCCGCAAACACTCGCGGAGCTGTTCCAGGAAAGGGTGTAGCCGGCGCCGGCGTCGAGTCCCTGTGCGACCGTTTCGACCCGGCTTCCCACCGTGCCCTCATGTGGCGAGACAGTCACGCTCGGGGTGACCGTGAACTCGGTGGTGATCGAGTTAGGAACCTGGACCGCGAGAATCGTGGTCGCCCCACCCGCTGTGACGGGCACAATGAAACTACAGCCAAAAGCGCCCGTGTCGTTCGTGGCTCCGGAGCAGAGGACGACGGACCCGCTCCAAAGCACTGTGTACGCAGCGCTCGCGGCAAACCCCTGGCCGGTCAGGAAGCCGGTCGAACCGACCGGGCCGCTTCCGGGTGCGGCCGCCAGAGATGGGAGGACAGTGAATGGGCTCAGGTTCGTGAGGCCCCCTTCGGCCGCTTCGAGGCCGTGGATGCCCGCGGGAGCCGACGGAACGTCAAACGTACAGGAGAACCCTCCGGAGAAGTTGGTGCTCCCGATGCAGCTCGAAAACGAAGTGTTCCAATATAGGCTGAACGAAGCCAATGCGTTGAATCCCGTACCCGTCGCGTGAACGGTCGATCCCACGGTCCCAGAGTCAGGGCTCAATGCGAGAAGCGGGACGATGTCGAAGGAAAAATTGGCCGCAGTGTCCGCGGCGGTCGCGTTGATCTGGTGGAAGCCTGCGACCGCGAATGGGATCACGAACTGGCATGTGAAACCTCCCAGATTGTTGCTTGCCCCGGAACACAGTTGCACCGAGGCGTTCCATGTCAAGGAGTAATGCGTGGACGCGGCGAAGCCGGTGGCCGTCGCAGTCACCCTGGTACCTACCGCTCCGAGATTAATGCTCCCGGTCAGGTTGGAGACGATGTCAAACGTGTGTACTCCGATCAGGTCGGTTCCATTTGAGACGTCCACGTAGTAGAACCCTGCGGGATCCGCCGGGACGTCAAGAGGAGCGATTCCCGAGGGGATCGTGCCCGAACTGGTCGACTCAAACTGCGTTCGGACCCCCGAGGGACATGCGGAAGCTTGAATTTGGAAACAGTACGCATAGTTCGTGTCGGGGGCGAACTTGCTCCCGGTCAAGGAAATCGACGTTCCGACCGGGCCGAGGCCGGGGCTTGGAGTGACGATAGCGACTGTGACGTTGAAGGCCTGTGCGTCGGCGACCGAAGTGCCGATCGAGACGACCAAATAGAACTCCCCTGGAGATTCGGAGGGAACCGTGAACACGGTACCGGACGGAATTGTGCCGTTCGAGCCCGTGGTGAACGGAGTCCCGGTCGAGCAATACTCGGGCTCAACCTGGAGACAAGCCAGATACGTCGTCGACGCCCCGAACCCCGTTCCGGAAAGAACGATGTTCGTCCCCACGACCCCCGCGGTCGGAGCGATTGAGAACCATAACAGGATGGTGAACGAGACGTTCACCTCGAGCGCGCCCTGAACGAACGTGACGGTGTGGGTCCCGCCGGGTGCACCGGGGACAGAGAACGAACAGACCGCGGCGCCGTTCGTGTCGGTGACGGAGCCAGGACATTGGGGGGTGATGTGGTCCCAGAAGACGGAGATCGAAGTCAACGGATTGAAGCCGTAGCCACTCGCGGTCAGAGTGTACCCGACGATCTGCGACGTGGCGCTCAATGAAACCGAGGGTGTCACCTGGAACAAAGCGGTCGACGTGTTCGATGCCTCGCTCGCCTTGATGGCGTGCCCTCCTAGAGGTGCGGTGGGAACGAGAAACGAGCAAGAAGCCGAACCGTTCGAATCCGTCGCGCCGCTGCACAGGGTGTACGAGGAGTTCCAAGCGACGTCGACGCTTGCGGACGGGCCGAATCCGGTGACCGTGGCCGTGACCTCCGCCCCGAAGGAACCGTTCGGCTGACTCAGGTTCAAGTGAGGGATCACGGTGTAGTTCGCGGTCGCGTTATTGACGTTGCCTTTCGCCTGAACAGTGTGGTTTCCGGCCGTGCTGGGGGGCACGAGGAACGTGCAGGAGAAAGCCCCGGTGTGGCCCGTCGAGAGACTGCCTGCGACGCAGTCGCTATCGGAGATCGTAGCGGCCCCGAAGGTGAGACTGACGAGAATCGAGTGGGCGAACCCCGCCCCGGTTGCAGTGGTGGAGTTCCCGACGAAACCTTGATCAGGACTCACACTGAGCAACGGGGGCCCGATCGTGAATAGGATGCTCGGAGACGAACTGACGTTGTCGAATGCCCTGACATGGTAGCGCCCCGCCGTTATCACCGGGACTTTGTACGTGCAGTTGAAGGCCCCGCTGTCGTTCGCTTGGAGCGATCCGGCCGTGCAGCTCGAGATGTTATGAGAACCGAACACGAGTTTCACCATGGCATTATGAATGTACCCCGCTCCCACCGCGATTACTGTGGAATCGACGTACCCGCTGGTACGATTCAGGGCCAAGGCGGGGCGGAGAATGGTGAAGGTGCTTGTCGCGGAATTGATGTCATCGGACGCCGAGACAGCATAGGCACCGGTGGTGAGAGGCGGCGTCGCGAACGTGCAGGTGAAGTTGCCAGAACTGTTCACCAGCAGACTGCTGCCGGACGTGCAGTTCGTGTCTGCGATCGATGTGGAATTGAACAGCAGTGTCACGTCTATGCCGGGCGAAAACCCAGAACCATTCGCAGTTACGTTGCTCATCACGAACCCCGCGCTCGGGGCTAGCGCCAGCGTCGGGCTCAGGATGGTGTACGTCGCCGACCCGTTCGTTACGTTGTCCGTGACGTTGACGTCATAGGTCCCCGCCGGGAGTGCCGGAACCCGAGTGAAACAGGTGAAACTTCCGGAATCATTGGTAACGCAGGGAGTGGGAGTTGTTGGAACGATCCGTGATTGTCGCGTTCCGTTGAAGAAAATAGTGAGGTTGGCGCTCGGGAGGAAGCCGGATCCTGAAACGTTCAGCTTGGACCCCACCAATCCGGACGAAGGCTGGACGGAAACGAGCGCCCCCGGATCCCCGCCAGATGCGGGATTGAGTCCCTGGACCCCCGTAACACGCCCAGCGCCGGTCAACGGCCCCTGGGCTGAGATGATGGGGCTGGAAGAGATTGTCGTCATTATCGCGACAAGGCCTGCGGTGAGGGCAAGAAGGGCCGCGCCCGAAGATCTTCGATCGCTCCCTCGACTCGACGACCACGGAGGAATAGTCGGTTGGAATGCTGATTTCCACCAAGGGGAGAAGCGACTGATTATGTCCATGGAATCTCGGTGACCACCCGGTAGCCTTTCGACGCGGCTCGACTTTTGTCGGCAGGCCCCCCCCGCCTTTGCACCAGCCGTCCCGAGGCCCGTCCCGGCACGTTCTAGGGGCATCCCCATTTAGAAAGGGGTCGAAACCCTCCATAAATGCTTGCAGACGAGTTATACTCCTGAATGGCCCCCCGAGCGGAGACCTGTCGCCTGCGAGTGTCTCCTTTCGGAGAGACTTGCCGTTCGTCAGGCTCCTTCGGTCTCAGGGCCGGATGACCCATTCGTCATGCCTCGACGCGATGATTTTGGAGCCTCTTGCGGTGTCCACGCGGTCCGTTCCCGCTTACCATTCTGGGGCGATTTCATGGCTCCTCGAACGAATCGATGAACCCTCCCATACGGATCAGCCGGCCCGGCTCGACCGAGACGGCCAAAAGTAGTCTGGGGGCTCCGGCCGAGCTCGGCACCGGCGTCAATTGACGTAAGGACCCCCCGCATCCGGGTTGTCGCTCTGCGCGGGCTAATTACCTCTTGAAAGTACCACCAAAACCGATGCGTGTCGTAGGCGTGGCCACTTCCAATCCACGTCTGCTCTCGGGGTACGTCGCGCGGAGGCTGAACGCCGCTTTAGGAATCGAGACCCTTGCGACCGAGTTGCCACTCGGCCAGCTCGTCGCTCGCGTTCAACAAGCCGACCCCCAGATCTGTCATCTCCATTTCGAATACCGAACGTTCGGTGGTTCGCTCCGCACACTCATCGTGTTTCCACTCTTTGCACGTCGCGTCGCGCGCCGGGCGAAGCTTGTCGTGACCGTGCACGGCCTCGTGACCCGAGAGGCCGTGCCGGGATACTCCGGCCGGATCAGCGTGCTCTTCCATCGCACGCTGATTCGACTCGTGGCCCGTTCCTCTCAGACGCTCGTAGTTCTGTCCGAGCGGATGCGCTCGGAACTCACCGGCGCCTACGGGATCAAGAACGTCGCGGTGATTCCGCACGGGTCCGATCCCTTCCCCGCCGGTTTACCCCCGCCTGCGGGGCCGCGCCTGCTGTTCTTTGGATTCACACGGCCCAGCAAGGGCATCGAGGAGCTGATCGACGCCTTTGGACTCCTCGGGGCCGAATTCCCGGACCTGCAGCTCCTGATCGCCGGGGGTCCAGCCAAGTCGTATGAGGAGAGCTTTGTGCTCACTTTGAAGCAGCAGATCGCTCGGCATCCTTTCCGGGATCGAATTCGATTCGAGAACCGGTTCATCGATTGGGCAGAGAAAGACGAACTCGCGCGTTCCGCGCGAGTGATCGTGCTCCCCTATAAAGATCGATTCATCGAGGTGAGCGGCGTAGTCCACACCGTCGCGGGCAGTGGAGTTCCGATCGTTTGTTCGACGACTCCTCGGTTCGACGAACTCGTCGAAGGGGCGGAGGCACTGCACGCCGACCCGACGCCAGAGTCGATTGCCGATGCGATCCGCCGGATCCTCTGCGATCCGAAACTCGCCTCTCGACTTTCAGAGGGAATCCGCGCCTTCGCCCAACGAAGTTCGTGGGAACACGTCGTCCACCAGTACGGGGAATTGTATCGCAATCTTGCGGGCGGAGCCGACACTTCCGAGACCGAGGTGCGAGAAGCTTCCGACCCCAAGCCCAATCCGTAAGCCCAGCACCCAACGCTCTTTCGGCCAATTCCGAGATAGTCTTCTCGAACAGCTCTCCCCTCACGCGCACGTGGATCGACCCGGATCGACCATCTCCTTCTCTCCCGGGTGGTTCTCTCTCGTTCGCGGCTTCGAGTCCAAGGTTCGACTGGATGTTCGATAGATATAAGCGACCTCGGGCAACAGTTCCTGCGGATCGCATGAACGTTGGGGCCCAGAGTGCCGAGACTGCCCAGGCCGAGATCAAGCAGGATCTTGGTCCACGTGCCGCTGAGCCGGGGCGCGCGTGGCGAATACCGATTCCCGACCTGATCGGGTTACTCGCCCTCTGCGCGATCTTCGTCGCTGCGTTGACGTACCTCGGGCTCCTGCGTTTTGAGAATTTCTTCACCACGAACTGGGACCTCGGCATCAACCAGCAGCTGCTCTGGACGACTGCACATGGTCGCCTCCTCTACGAGACTGGCGACGCGGAGTTCTACGGGGTAAATTCCTTTTTGCAGATTCACCCGACCTACGTCGCCTTTCTCATCGCCCCCATCTATGGGATGGCTCCGTACCCGTCGACCCTGTTCCTTCTTCAAGCGGGTGTATTCGTTGCGTCGACGATCCCCCTGTATCTCATCGCCAAGCCTCTGTTCCCTCAACGACGCTGGATCTTCCTCGGGATCGTACTCTTCGTGACCAGCTTCCCCGTGATCTCGGGCCTCCTCTACGACTTCCACTGGGAGGCGTTCATGCCGCTCGAATTCCTGACGTTCTTCATCCTGTTCCGGTCCCGACGCTACGCTTGGAGCCTCCTGCCTCTTGCGGGGGGCGTCCTGACCCTTGAGGTCTTTCCGTTTCTCGTTGCGGGCATCGCCCTGCTGATGCTGTATGAACGAGTACAGAACCTCGGACTTCGGTGGCGACGGCTCGTTCGCGATCGGCAGACCCAGGTTGCGGTCGCGCTCCTCGTGGGCATGATCGTCGTCTACGTGATCCAACGCGTGATTCAGGTCGTTGTCATCCCCGGCGTAGTCGGTTACGTGGCCCCTCCCGTGCCCGTCGGGGGTGCGGTCACTGGGATACTCGCGGTTCACGTGACCGCGGTGAGCCTCGGTCTATCGGCCAACTATTGGCTGCTGATGCTTGCGGCCTTCGCATTTCTCCCCCTGCTCGCGCCGCGGTATCTTCTGCTGACCGTTCCGTGGTTCGTCTTCTCCTCGTTCTTCAGCCCGCTGTTCTCGAGTCAGTACGGCGATCAGTATGCGCTCGTGGCGGTCGCGACTCTCTCGGTCTCCCTCGTCTATGGTCTCGCACGGCTGGTCGAGCGGACCGACGCTTCCCGGGGCTGGTCGCTCGTGCTGCTCACTCTGACCGGTTCCGGCGTCGCGCTGGTGATCGTGGCGGCTCGATGGTCCCCCGTGCTGTTGTCGCGATCGGTTCCCTGGCCAGTCTATTTTCTCCTGGTCGTCCCACTCGCGCTGATCGTGTTCTGGCTCTGGCAAGAATCCCGGACCCGGCCGTCGTCGGAGGCGAAGGAATCCCGGCAAATTCCCCGCCGCTGGCGTTCGGGTCACCGGATACGCGGAACCGTGGTGGGAGCGGTCGTCGTGGCCTTCGTCGCCTTCAACATCGCGATGTCTCCCCTGAGTGCCTCCAACTACAATGCAACGCCCTACCCCGGGTATCTTCTCAAGTACTCGCCAAACCCGATGTCTTCTGAAATGGCTTGGATTACGGCTCAGATTCCGGCCAACTCGGTCGTGCTGACATCGGACTATCTCTTCAACTACGTGGCCAACAACCCGAACGCCTGGGCCGTGCCCTGGTATCCGTTTGAACCGGGTCAACCTCCGCTGTACTTTCCCTTCTCTTCGAGTCATTTGCCCCAGTACGTCCTGATCGACGAAGCGGACTGGTTCAACTTCCCGGCGCCCATCACGTCCCAATTGGCGAACAGCTCGACCTACGGGCTCGTCGCCTACGTGTTCGCGACGACCTACCCGGGCACGGTTGCGCTGTATGGACTGGGGTACACGGGACCCACCGGAGTCCGACACATCGGGGCGACCCCTCCCGTCCAGTACTACTTTACCGCCGCGAATCTCAGTGTTGGATTTTCGGGAAGAGTGGAGAAGGACGCCTCTGCGAAGTTTGGGAGCGCCATCGAAAGTCGGGCGGTCTCGCGCCCGAACCCCGTCAACGACACGATCTGGTACGGTCCGTATGTGACCCTCCCCCCCGGGACGTACGTCATCGTTGCCAACCTCACCGGCGGGCTCGCCCCCGGTGGCAACCCGTCGCTCCCTATTCTGACAATGGACGGTGGTCCGTACTTCCTTCCTCCCATCTACAATTTCACCGTCAATGCCACGGAACTGAACTCGACCCACTGGGAGAATCTAACGTGGACCATCGATCTGCCCGCCGTGTTGCCGATCATAGAGTTCCGCGGGTATCTCGAGTACTACCATGGCCAGCCGAACGGCTGGGTTCGGCTCAATTACCTTGAAGCGATCGGTTGACGACGACCCAGCGGTTCGAGACTCCTTTCGACTCCGAACGGCCCCCGGCGCATGAGTCCCTCGCGGCCGCTCGGACCTCACTGGACCGTCGCCTGTCGCCAATACAGCTGGCGTCCCAAACTCGGCGAGAGCAGGAAGGGAGGGATGACAGCGAGACCCAAGAGGTCCTCTCGCACCGGATACGTCGAGGCATACTTGGGTAGCTGCCGAAGGAGACGTGCGAAATCGCGTCGCGAACCGGAGGGCGAGCGCAACGCTAGGGTGAGACCGTTGACCCAGAGGCGAGCCTCGATAAGGCCGAGGAAGCGTCCGCCCCCCTTGCGGGTCACGAATTCGCGAACTACCCGGTAGTCGTCGTCGCAACGCTTCGCGAACGCGTAGAGAGATTCCGCCCGTTGGTCGGGGCTTGCAGCCGAAGCCACGGTGACATTTTCGCCGTGGATCCGGTACCGGGTCAAGGGCTCGGTGTTGACCAACAAAGAACTGTCCGCGGTCATTGCCGCAAAGAAAAAGAGCGTATCCGCGCAGGAATGCATGCGCTCGAGGTACGGCAGGGCAGGTTCCACGGCTCGCCGGGAAATCGCACACGAGCTCGTGTTGAACTCCGGCTGGAGCCCCGCCAAACGACGGCTCTCGCGCTCCTTCTCCGGGTCGGTGAGCAAGCACGAACGAGTACCTCCGATTCCAAGCGGTCGGACTCCCCGCAGACTCTGGCGGCGAAACTCGAGGCCTTCCTTCCCTATGATCGAGAATCCGTGATGATAGAACCCCAACGAGGGTTCGGTCTTGAATGCGTGGTGAATCCGGCCCAGTCTCGTTGGCTCATAGAGATCGTCGTCTTCAAGGAAGGTGATGATCGGGGCCTGGCTCCGTCGGATGCCGAGAGCGAACTTGGGCGAAGGTCCGGTATCGATACTGACGATGTTCTCGGCGCCGATCTCCCGGAGCCACGAGTCGATCTCGGGGTCGACGAACCCCTTGACCACGATGATCTCGGAGTGCGATCGTTCCGAGTCCTGTGCCATGACACTTTCGACCGCGGCTCGCAGATAGTTTCGGCGAGTGTGGGCGATCACTACGACCGAAAACCGCGGCTGTTTCTGTAGGTCGGAAGGGGGAATCAACGTGCCTCGCGAATCCCACGGCGGTTGACGGGCCGTCTCTTCGGCACCCTGTGCTTGCGATGGGTCACTCTCCCGTTCCCAGGCCCTGATGGTTCGGAAGAAGGGGTCATGCGCCGCCCGCCGACGGCCTCGGCTTCACTCGACGTGGGGCGCAGAATTCGATTCAGCCCCACGATTCAGCTCGCCTCGTTGCGTTGAGGGTTCTGACGGAGGTAGAACACCGCTTGGTCTCCCTGACCGGTCCGGTTGAGGATTCGGGCTCGCGCTCGATAACTCCCTTCGGTGAGGAGAGACGATAACGGCCGGACGAGGGGCAGACCGGGTCGGTTCAACGGAATATCCCGGGAGTACTCCTCGGAGACCCTAAACTGGGCTGCGGTCGAGTTGAAGTAGCTCCCTGCGAGCCGGAGACCCGAGCGGGCGAGGGCAATCTCGAACCCCTTGACCGAGAAGACATGAAGGTGTCTTGGCGGATCGAGCTGAAACCAGTTCGTGCCGTACGCCCGATACGCCTCCCCAATGATGGGCATCGCCACCACCGCAGACCCTCTGATGCTGAGGTGCCGACGGACCATCCCGAGAGCTCCGATCGGATCCGGGACATGCTCCAGTGAGTGATGGAGTATGATCAGGTCGAAAACCTCCGCGGGATCCAGATCGGAGACGTCTTTCTTGAGGAGCGTAACCTCGCCTCGGTGGCCCTCCGCCGGCAGAAATGGGTCGACACCCAAGAGCCGACGAAATCCAAGGGCCTCCAGCGCTTCGAGTAACCACCCAGTCCCGCTTCCTACTTCAAGGACGCGAGCTGTGGTCGGGAGCTTAGCTCGCCCGACTGCTTCCACACTGAGAGACTTGAGTTCGAGGGAGCCGAGGAGGTCGCTCCATCGCCCGTTTCCTTGATAGCTGGGTCGAATCACGGCGCGGAAGAGCACTGCCCGGGCAAACCGCTCGAGGGGGGAAGCGAGTTGTTCCTGGGATTGGGCGAACGAGTAGTATGTGGCCGGGTAGTAGCTCCCCATGTATCCCGGGATGTCTCGGATTTGGATGGTCTCGCACGCCCTGCATTGGAAGTAATCGAACCGATCCCGTGTTCCGAGCATCATCTCGCGAAGCACCATCGGTCGATTGTCCGTCGAATTGCCACAGATCCGGCAAGGGAGGCCCCGGGAGGTCTGTCGCGACCCGATCTCCGGCGAGGAAACTCGAGTCGATACTCGGGCCTCCACCCAATCAGGATCGCTCGAATGATTCTCTTCCGCCGGCGAGTCCGGCATTGATGGGTGGAGCACGCGCTCGGCCATTATTTTTATCTGAAGGGCAGCTAGGGGGCGTCGGGATTCCGAATCCATGACGCCACGGACCGCGCTCATCACGGGCATTACGGGCCAGGATGGTTCCTACCTGGCGGAGCTGCTTTTGTCGAAGGGGTATAGGGTGATTGGACTCGTGCGTCGCCTCAGCACACCCAACGTGGCGAATCTCACGGACATTCGCGGTCGCGTCGAGCTCGTGGACGGGGATGTGACCGACCAGGTCTCGTTGAACGAAACGGTGCGTCGGATTTGCCCCGACGAAGTGTACAACCTGGCCGCCCAATCGTTCGTCGGCACCTCGTTCAGTCAGCCGGTGCTGACCGGTGAGGTGACGGGTCTCGGGACGCTGCGCCTCCTCGACGCGGTGAAGTCGCACGCCCCCCATGCACGGTTCTATCAGGCCTCCTCCAGTGAAATGTTCGGTCACGTGACCCAGGAGCCGCAGGACGAGACGACTCCATTCCACCCGCGGAGCCCGTACGGAGTCGCCAAGGTGTACGCGTTCTGGGCCGCCGTGAATTACCGCGAAGCATACTCGATGTTCGTGAGCAATGGGATTCTCTTTAACCATGAATCCCCACGGCGGGGGCTCGAGTTCGTGACCCGCAAGATCTCGGACGGCGTTGCCCGAATCGCGGCCGGCCAGAGCCAGACGCTGACGCTGGGCAACCTCGATGCGAAGAGGGACTGGGGGTACGCCCCGGACTACGTCGATCTGATGTGGCGGACCCTCCAGCACGACCGACCGGACGAGTTCGTCGGCGCGACGGGGGAGGCTCATACGGTTCGGGAGTTCCTCGAGGAAGCGTTCCGAGTCGCGGGGCTTCCGAATTGGGAGAAGTACGTTCAGATCGACGGCCGGTTCAACCGGCCCTCCGAGGTCCACAACCTTCGTGGAAACCCGGCGAAGGCGGCCCGCGAACTCGGATGGACTCCAACGACGAGATTCAAGGATCTGGTCCGGATCATGGTCGAGGCGGATCTGCGTCGGGTCGGGGTCCCTGCAAAGGCGGCGTGAACGAAGGCGATTTTTCGCTTTGAAGTGGATCGACGGCTTCTGTCCGACCGAGAGATCGACCGGGCGACGGAGGCAGAAAGCGGATACAGCTCAGTGACTGGCCGACCGGGTCAGCTCGGGCGCCCAAGCGGAGGGCGAGCGACCGCTCCCTTCGGAGATCCCATCCGGATTGAGAAGCAGGTTGATCAGCACACGGGCCTGAGTCTCCGGTCTGAACTGGGCCGCCCGCCAGACCGCCTTCGCGCTAAATCGTAGTCGATCGAACCCGTGCCACAGAGCGCTCGCCTTCCGGACGAACTCCTCGCGGCTGTGGACCAGCCAGCCGGTCTCGCCATTGACCACGGTCTCCGCGGGCCCCTCCTTGCCGTACGTCAGGACCGGAGTACCGCAGGCCATCGACTCGACCGGAACGTATCCGAATGGCTCGTTGGTGAAGGGGAAGACCGTGAACTCCGCGCCAGAGTACAAGGAGACGAGAAGATCGTGGTCGACCCGCCCTCGAAAATCGATTGCATCCCGGAGTTGATCGGGTCGGATCCCCGGCACGAGCTTGCCTCCGAAGCCCACGACCCGGATCCCCGCGCTGGCCAAGCGGAACAGCGTGTCAATCTCCGTCTCCTTGCCGATGTAGGCGAGGACGTACGGCGGTTCCCCGTCGCGGGGCAATGGACGGAACCCGGAGAGATCGGAGAGGTTGTAGATCGTTGCCCGTACCTCCATCCCGGACTGCTCGTAGAACTCCCGGACGTAGTTCGAAGCCGCGACGGCAATCTTCCCCGAAGAGTACAGACGCTCGGTGGTCTGATCGTCGAACCATTGGACCAGTCTGCAAAGGAACCACAGCGGTCGCGAACTCCGTCCGTCGCGGCTCAGCATCGACTCAAGGGTGACGTGGAGCGGCGGACCCTGAATCCACCAGACGTCGCTTCGCAGCGCCGAGGTATTGGTGGTGTTCACGACGAAGTCGAACCGATGTCCCTCCAACAGCCGGGCCAGTAACTTTCGATTCCGTCCGAAGAGAGACTCCCGGATCCAAGCCTCCGTCCAGAGAGTGGACTCGGTGCGAAGGCCCGCGTGCTTCAGGAGGCGATTAATCCAGTAGTGGTCAGAGTCCGGGGCGATCACGGGAACGCCCAGAGCTTCGAGACGATCGCGGACTTCCGGCGTCACATAGGTGGTCGCGATCGAAACCCGGAATGAGCTTGCCAGCGCTCGAGCTACCGACGAGATGAACTTGAGTTGGACCGCGTCGCGAGAGACCAGCGGTTCACCGATGAGCACCAAGGAGGGGCGCGCATCGGAGGATGGGCCCATCATCTGCCCTCCCTCCTGTGCCCCGCTCATTTTCACCCGGACCCCGACTCTGTACCACGGTTTGGTGCTGACGAACCGTATCGTCCACTGTCGATGGGGTTTGGCGGTTTACCGGTATAAAGCTCTTGGTCTCAAAGCCATCGAACACGGTTACTTCTTGAAACCGAGTTGTATCTACGAAGTCCCGTTGAAGGATAACCCGCTTCGGAATCCGGAGTGCTCACGCCCGAGGTTCTTTGTCGATACGGGCACGGTACTCTCAGGGCGCCCGGGTCCAAACCACGGCAGGTCGGGGAACCCTTTGCGCACGTGGGGCGCGACAGTCCGACGTTCCTAGGAGTAGCTCGAAAGTGAAGGGTTACCTCGAAGGCTCTCCCCGGACTAGCCCGATTCGGGCGAGGCTCTCCAGAAGTTCAGCGCATCGAGCAAGGTTTGCTCGAGCGTGAACTTCGGGACGTAGCCAAGTCCCAGAAGGCGACGGACATCTGCCCGGTTATCGGGTTCGTCCGTGGGGCGGAAGAGAGCCGGATCGGGGACGACGGTAATCGGAACCTTTGCGAGCCGCACCAGCTGTTCCGCGATCCACCGGATCGAATAGCTCTTCCCCGCGGCGATGTTGATCGGCGCTTTCGGATCACCCTTCTCAAACACAAGCCACATCGCACGGACGACGTCCCGGATGTCGGAGATGTCCCGAAGAGTGTCGAGGTTTCCGACTCGGATTTTGCCGGGGGCACCGTTCCGTTCCATTTCGGCCACCTGGTGCGCGAAATCGTTGAGCGCGTCCCCCGTCTTTCCCGGGCCCGTCGTGCCGAAGAGCCGGGCGCGGACGATCCGCATTCCGAAGTTGAGCGAGTATTGGAGCGAGAGCATGTCCTGGCAGGCCTTCGAGACTCCGTAGGGATTCGTGGGGTTCAGCTGAATCTCCTCGTTGATGGGGAGGTGCACGGGGACACCGTACGCCGCTCCCGAGGCCGCCAGAAGGACCGGGGCTTGGGGCGCACGCTCCCGCAGCGACTCATAGAGATAGATCGTGCCGAGAACGTTCGTGCGGAACGTGTCCGCGGGGTCGGCCCACGCCTTCTTCGCGTACGCCTGAGCCGCAAGGTGGAAAACCCCCTCCGGCCGGACTGTGCGAACGAGCCCGTCGACGTCGTCTCGGTTCTGCATATCGAGCCGTTCCCACCGGACCGACTTCTTCGGCAGGTCTCGGGCTCCAAGTTCCGCGTCGGAAAGATAGGTGCCCACTACGTCGTGGCCGAGGCCGACCGCATGCGCCGCGAGATACCGTCCGATGAAGCCGGAACTGCCCGTGATGAGGATTCGCATCGTTGCACGTCCGGCCACCCGCGATTCGGACCCCATGTATAGATGTTACTGCGATTTCGGCGAGATGCCCCTCGTTGGGAGTCCTCCATAGACCGTTGGTCGGACGAGCTTCGCCCGGGCCGCAATCTAGACGACCCCGTGGGGTGGATCGCGTGAATCGCCCTCCGATCGGGTCTCTCCGGAGGTCGCCCCAGGCGACAGGATCACCCTGCGGGGAATCAGGCCCTACCGCGAAACGGATCGCAAAGGAACCCCGCGAGATCACTCAGCTCGGAGTCACTAACGGGCTAGCGGCTCCGCTCTCGCCCGCGAACAGGTCGACCTTCTCAGGCCGCGGTCCGAACCGAGATCGTCGGGGCGAACCGCGGAAGGCGAGCGATATGGAACCCCTCCACGATCGCCCACAATAGGATTGGTGCGACGATGAGACGTTCCATCCCTCCCGGCCCGAGCCCGAGGTAGGAGGCCGAGCTACTCGTGAATTGTCCCAGTGCAAAGAGCACGATCGCCAGAAGCGTAACCACACCGCACGCGAGCGTCAACGGTCGAGACCATCTCCAACGTTCCCCCGGCCCCATCGCGAAGGCAAGGACGGTGAGCCCGATACCGGATCCGCCAAAGGCGATGAAGGAGACGATCACGTGCATACCACCATTCAGCACGGGCGTGGTCTCGGGAAACACCCCCACACCGACCGCACCGATTCCCGCGAACAGTAGGAATCCCAGCGCAATCCCTCGCTTCGGACTCTCTTCGAAGACCCCCCAGATCAGAAGCACACCGAAGATCGCGCAGAGCCCCAGGATGATGACCGAGGCGTCAAACCCGAGGGCCCAAGGAGAGTGCGCCCCACCGAGGTCGCTGATGTAATTCTGACTCAGGCTGTACCCGGGATACTGGCTCTGGACTACGATCATGCCGGCGATGAATTCGAGCCCTCCGAAGATCAACAGGATCGCTCCGGAGCGCGCCGACCGAGGGACGAGCGCGCCTTGACTCATTGAACTCCTCTCGGGGCGCTCTTCACGCCCCGCTTCATCGCCTGTCGCCCGCACTAGGCCTTATGCCTTCCGCCGCACGCGAAATGACGCAACTCCGTTCTGCCCTCGGCTGCAAGCCTGAGCAGGAGTGGACCTCATCCGGCCAAGATTCGGAGGGCCCGTGCCTCACGCATTCCGTCCGGTCGGGCTCGGATTCGCGTGGTTTTCGTTGCGACCCGCCCGTACCGAGCGGTAAGTAGAGATTCTCCTTCGGGTCGGGTGTGCCGCTGAAGTACGAGAATCCTGCGCTGGCAGTGGACGCGGTGTGGATCCGAGCGGGGAAGATTCTCCTCGTGCGCCGTGGCCGGCCTCCGTTCCTCGGAATGCGCGCGCTTCCGGGGGGCTTTGTCGAACTCGAGGAGACCGTCGAGGAGGCGGTCGTTCGGGAGCTCAAGGAAGAAACGGGGCTACGGGCCCGTCCATGGCACCTCGTGGGAGTCTATTCCGGCCCCGACCGGGACCCCCGTAAACCGACGACTTCGGTGGTGTTCCTCATGCGGGGCAGGGGCGGTCGGCCCCGCGGAGGGGATGATGCGGCAGGTGCCGAATGGGTGCCGATTGCGGCAAGGGGGCGACTCGCGTTCGACCACTCGGTCATCGTTCGGGACGCGTTGCGCCTGCTCCGACGTTTCCTGAGCCACCGGCAGGATCTGCGATGGATTGCGGGGCACCGGAGGGGCTCGGCCCGGCAGCACGATGCGACCCGCGGGACCACGAGCAGGCCGCGGCGGCCGTGAGGATCACCGCACACCCGTAAAGCGCCACCCGGATCCCGCTGAGGAACTGGTCCCCAATGCCCCCGGTCAGATTCGTCGTTCCCAGGAATACCTCGTACGCCACATAGCGAGGCACGCTCGCCGACGCGATGGTGACGGTGATAACGAAACTCAGGAGGGTCCCCATGTTCGAAAGTGTACCGCGGAGGCCCGCGATCGAGCCGTACGCCCCCTGTGGGGCCTGGCTCATGATCGCCGTGTTATTCGCGGGAAAGAACATCCCGGTTCCGATGCCCGCAACCAGCGAGATCACGGGTATCAAGCCGAGCCACGAGTTAATCGTCAGGGTCGAGTACGCGAGGACCGCGACGGTCAGGAATGCGAGTCCTCCGGTCGCGATGATCCGAGGACCGATCCGATCGACGTGGCGGCCCATCCAGGGGCCGAAGAATCCCCCGACAAGGTATCCAGGGATGAGGAGGAGGGATGCATTGAGCGGAGACAACCCTCGGAGACCTTGCAGGTACATCGTGAGGAGGAAGATCACCGAAAGATACCCCAAGCCCTGGAGGAAGCCGGCGATCAGCGAGAACCCGAGGAGTCGCTGCCGCAACAGCCGGATATCGAGCATCGGAGCGGAAGAATGCAGCTCGAGCGCAGCGAACACGGGGACGAGCGCCATGCCGATTGCGACGTAGGCGAGGTACGTCGCGCTCGAGCCGTAGGAAGCGATCTCGATCGCTCCGTAACAGATGAGGGATAGGGCGACGGAAAGCGTCAGGAACCCCGGGATGTCAAAGCGGACCGTCTGCGGCTCGGTCCTTGGCAGAGTGCGAAGGCCCCATCCGACCGCAACGACGCCGATCGGGATGTTGATGAAGAAGATGTACCGCCAGCCGAGGAACGTTGTGATCACTCCGCCGAGGAGGATCCCCAGGATCGCGCCGAGGCTCCAGCCGAGGGTCATCATTCCGAACGCTCGACCTCTGCGCTGGGGCGGAAAGACGGTCGCGATCAGAGCGGCAGCGTTGGCGAACATCACGGCCCCGCCGATCGCCTGGACCACCCTCGAACCGATGAGGAACTGGGCCGTCGGGGCGAACCCGCAGAGCGCGGAGCCGACGGTGAAGACGGCGAATCCCGAGTTGTAGACCAAACCGCGGCCCAGCAGGTCCCCGAGGCGGCCGGCCTGGGTCGTGAGCGCGGCCGTGACCAGGAGGTAGGCGAGGATCGTCCAGATGACGGTCCCGAGCGGAGCGTGGAGCTCCCGGGTCATCGTCGGGAGCGCGAGGATCACGATCGTGCTGTCGATCGCGACCATCATCGAGCCAAGGGTCGTCAGAAACAGCGTTTGGAACTCCCGGCGCGTCAGGGGCGCAGTAGAGGATCCACCGCCCGCATTCGCGGTCCCTAGGGGAGGCGATGATAGGGCAGAAGAACCAGTCATGATCGTCGAGCGCAGTCCGTGAATTAACCACGCTCCATATTCGAATTAGGCTTTCAGGGATCGATCGACGACTTTCGATCGGGATCCGGGCATCGATGGAGGAGGAGTCTGAATCCGGCCGCGGTCGGCATTCTATTAATCGTTCGGTCAGTGGACCGCGGGCCCATGGGTAAGCACGCCCAGATGGAGGCGCATCCGCGCCCGACGCTGCTTTCGGACTTCATCTTGGGCAGTCAGGACGGGATTGTCAACGTTCTCGGGATCCTGCTCGGTCTGGTCGCTGCGGGGACCGAGGTGAAGTACATCATCGTCGCCGGGCTCGCCGCGCTCGCGGCCGAGTCACTCTCGATGGCGGCCGTCGCGTACACATCCACGCACTCCCGCCGGAAGCTTTACGCGAGCGAAGTCGAGCGAGAGCTCTCGGAGATGCGGGAGGTCCCCGAGCTCGAACGAGAGGAAGTCCGGGTGATCCTTCGCGAGTGGGGCTATTCCGAAGCCGAAGTCTCGGATATGCTGCAGAAGATCGAGTCGAAGCCCAAAGCGTGGCTCGATCTCATGATGGCGTTCGAGCTCCGGCTAGCTCCGGTCGCCGAATCGGCCCCGCGGAACAGCGCCATCATCGTCGGCTTCGCAACTCTCCTCGGGCACGCCGTGCCGCTCCTGCCGTTCCTCTTCCTCGGGAGCAACACCGTCGAGGCGGCGTACATTGCCGTCGTTCTCAGTGCGATCATGCTCTTCATGATCGGATACTACGAAGCGCGGACCACCATCGGCTCTCTGTGGGCGAGCGGCGCCCGAATGCTGCTCATCGGCCTCGCATCCGGTTTTGCCGGATTCTTGATCGGCTACGGGCTTACGCACCTCTGATGCTCTAGTACTGCCGTCGACCTGACGGACCGTCCACCGGCCCTTTCCGTCCGCCCGAACGGTTCCCAAGAGACCGGGAGCTCCGTAAGCATTGGTAATCCTGCGGCCCCGACCGGGCCGCCTCGGACTCACTTCTGAAGTCGGCGAACCTCGCGGGAGACGAGCGCGCCCTTCTCCTTCTCCGATATGGCCCGGAAATGGATCGACACGTTGACCTCGCCGTCGAGCTCAATCGGCTCGGGGAGAAGCGGGAATCGCAATTTCATATGCTCCAGCCTCAGACTGATTTCGCCCTGGCGATCCGCCAGAGCTTCAACCAGATCGTGGAACGGGTTCGCTCCCATCCTTCCCTCGAGGGCAGCCGACGCCATGAGGCTTGGTAACGACCTCCGGGATAGGAACCTATCGACTCCGGCGGTTGGCGAACCTCCGCGCTTAACGGCACTTGGGTGTGGGCTCGGAAATCGTTCGATTTGTTAATGAATCAGTGTATAAACTCAAGGTGCTGTGGTGGGGTTGATGGCCGACGACAAACGGACTGGCCCTGAAGCGTCGGGGTACTCCTCTCCGAAGCGAGGGATTCTTCTCCTTCTGAAACGCCGGCCGAATGCCTCGTTGGCCGAAATCGCGACGGAACTCGAGATCTCGAAAGTCGCCGTCCTGAGCCACCTCGAGAAACTCGAGGCCGACCAGCTCGTCGTTCGGTCGTACCGGGCGGGCAAGGTCGGTCGTCCGAGAGTCCTCTTCCGACTCGCTCCTGGCGCTCTGACCCTCTTCCCGCAGGGGTACACGGAAATGTCACTCTGTGCGCTCGAATTCATCGAGCGGCGACTTGGCCGCCCAGCGGTTGCAGAGCTGCTGACGCAGCGGGCGCACGATGTCGCGGATCGGAACGCCTCCCGTCTGCGTGGCGAGCCGCTGGTCGGTCGGGTCGAGGAGCTCGTGAAGATCCGAACCGAAGGGGGGTACATGGCCGAGATGGGTCCCCGGCGGAAAGCCACGATCGAGATGGTGGAGCACAACTGTCCGATCCTCGCCATCGCCCAGCGATTCCCCGAGGCCTGCGAGACCGAGCGCCGGATGTTCGAGTCCATGCTTCGGGCCCGGGTCGAGGTATCCCACCGGGTCGTCGCGGGTGATCCGGTCTGCCGTTTCCTCCTTCGCGAACGAAATCCACTCCCATGATCGAACCCCGCGGTCCAGGACGGTTGGCCGTCGTGACCGGAGCGAGTCGCGGGCTCGGCGCGACGATCGCTCGCTTCCTCGCCGGAGCGGGATTCGATCTTCTGTTGACCGCTCGAGGCGCGGAGGCGCTCGAGGTCCATGCGTCCGGTTTGAGTGGATTCGGGACCCGGGTCCGGTCGCTCGCCGGCGACGTCTCGGATCGCGAACACCGAGACCGGCTGAGGGCGCTCGTCGAGTCTGAGGGGCGGCTCGATCTCCTCGTCAACAACGCGAGCGAGCTCGGCCCCTCTCCGCTCCCCCGGCTCTCCGACTATCCCATCGACGAGCTCGAACGAGTGTATCGTGTCAACGTCGTCGCTCCGGTCGCGATCGTCCAAGATCTCCTTCCCTATCTCGAGTCTGCTCGGGGGCTGGTCGTCAACATCTCGAGCGACGCGGCGATCGGGGGGTATCTGGGCTGGGGTGGTTATGGAGCGAGCAAAGCGGCGCTCGACCTTGTGAGCCGGACCCTCGCCACAGAACTTCGAGATCGAGGGGTCTCCGTCGTCAGCGTCGACCCGGGCGATCTGCGGACTGCCATGCATCAGTCGGCATTCCCCGGAGAGGACATCTCCGACCGCCCTCTGCCCGAGATCACCCTTCCGTTCTGGGCGTGGCTCCTCCACCAGGATCCGCGACTCGTTTCTGGGTCCCGGTTCCGGGCTCAAGCGGATCGTTGGGAGGTACCCGCATGAGCCTCGCGCTGTCGGAATTCGGGCTTCCCCACGAGCTCGGGGCCGACCGAACCCCCGAGGACCGGGGGATCGCGCGGGACGGAGTCCGGCTACTGGTAAGCGATCTGGAAGGAGAGACCCACCACCGGTTTTCCGAACTTCCCGAATTGCTGCGGGAGGGAGACCTCCTTGTGGTGAACGAAAGTGCAACCCTTGCTGCAAGCCTGCCGGCCTGCACTCCTCATGCGAGCTTTCGGGTCAATGTCTCCACCCGCTATGGGTCCGACCTCTGGCTCGTTGAGCCACGATGGGGGTTCGGGGTCCCCGGTCCGCTGCCCTTCGCCCCCGGGGACCGTCTGGAGATCGGAGGAGTGCCGGCCCGGTTCGTGGCCGAGTATCCGAGGATCCGTCGCCTGGGATTCGTTCACGCAGAGGGCGACCTCTCCACCGCGATGTCCGCTGTCGGGCGGCCGATCCACTACGGCTACCTCTCCCGGGAGTATCCGCTCGACCGCTACCAAACGGTGTTCGCCCGCGTCCCCGGTAGCGCAGAGATGCCGAGCGCGGCCCGACCCTTTACCCCAAGGCTGCTCGACCATCTCGCCCGATCCGGCGTATCGATCGCCCGGATCGTCCTTCACTCAGGAGTGTCCAGCCTGGAACCCGGGGACGGTGGTCCGTCCGGCGTGCCCCTCTTCCCCGAGCCATTCGACGTACCGAAGTCCGCGGTCGACTCGATTCGCACGACCCATGACCGCGGAGGTCGGGTCATCGCCGTCGGAACGACCGTCGTGCGGGCCCTCGAGTCCGCGACGGACGCCTGCGGCCTCCGCCCCGCCCGGGGGTTCACGCGCCTGTACCTCCATGCAGATCGGCCCGCGCGAACGGTGGACGGGTTGTTGACGGGGTTCCACGAGGCCACCTCCACCCATCTTGCGCTCCTCGCATCGGTCGCGGGACTTCCTCGGATCGAGCGAGCCTACCGTGCCGCGGTGGGCGCGGGCTACCTCGGCCACGAATTTGGCGACAGCCACCTCATCCTGCTCCGCTGAACTGGTCTCGGACAGGTCCGGCCCTCCGATGGGGCTCGGGTCAGCGGCCTACTTCGACGAATCCGATAGGCCGGCCCGCGCTCGCAGAGCGTGGTAGAAGCCGCCGAAGCTGGTCGCGGTCGGCGTCCGGAGGCCTTGCAACCGCAACTGCTCGCGCACTTCCTTCGGACTTTGGCGTAGGTCGAGCGTCTTCGTCGAATCGAACCGGTACTGGAACGTCCCCGAGGGGCCGCGCGGGAAGGGCTCCCAATCCTTCGGCGTCGTCGGGTGGAGCTCGTGGGTACGCTTCCCGTCGGACGGCTGGAACGCGGGCATCGTGAGATGCTCCTCCGTCAGCCAGATCAACGTCGCGTCCCGGATCGCCTGGCTGGTGGTTTCGTCGAGGGCCCCGGGGGCGACCTGGGACTGCACCCAGTCGACGAGGGCGTCGAACGTCTTCTCCGCGTTCTCCTCGAGCATGACGAGGACCGCGAGGCGGATCGCGCTCCGACGCAGTTGCTGGATCCCCGTGTCGCTCAAGCGGAACTCTGAGGTCAGGCCGAGCAGGCTCTCCGAATTGTCTGGGAGGTCCTTGAGCGGCAGGACGAAGAGCGGCGCGGCCGCTTCGTCCTTGCCCACGTACCAGAGCGAGAACTCTCGCCCGTTCGTGATCATTGCGAGCGGCACGCCCGCCTTGTGGGCGGAGTTGGTGATCTCTCCCGCGTCCGAGACGTTCGCGGTCCGCTCGCGAACGTCCAGGAAGAGGCGGGGATCCCCTTCGGCGTTGAAGAGAGCGTAGTCCACGTGCCCGCTCCCCTCCTTCACCGGGAAGTCGAGGTAGACCTGCTTCTTGTCGTGGGGGTCCCAGCCGAGGGCTACGAGGAACGGATTGACGATCCAGTGACGGATCTGCTGCTCGGTGATGTCCTGCACATCCCGCAGGACCTCGCCTGCCACTTGGGAGAAATCGCTCAGTTGCCGACTCAAGTCGACTGCTTCCATCGGGAGAGCGATGGAGGGCTTTCGCCTTAAAACTACGCAGGGACCCGAGCGGTTTCCCCCCGGAGACGGCGGGCCTCCTGGCTGAGGAACGGCTCCACCGGGAGGAGCGGGGAGTCGAGGCCCTCGTACGGAGGTAGGCCGAGAAGATCGGAGAGCAACCACTCGACCTCGTAGGCGTAGAGAAGGGACGAACCCATCGTCTCGAGGAAACGGGCGAGCCGGATCGAGCCCCGCGGAGAGAATCGGAGGTACCTCGGGCGGAGTCCGAGCCGGGCGAACATTTCGTCGGTGAGAGCCCGATACTGCCACCGGGTCGGCCCGCCGGCAAGGACGACGTGATTCTCCTCGCTCTGGGCCTCGCGACGAAGGATCCGTGCGAGGTCGGAGACCGCGATGGGGCTCAGGTGGTACTCGCCCTCCCCGAACATCGGAAAGAGATGGTACCGGGCCATGGTCCGGAGCATCACGGTGAGAAGTTTGTCGCGGGGCCCGAAGAGCATCGTGGGCCGGACGATCGCGAAGGAGAGACCGCTCTTCTCGAGAGCGCGGTCGATCTGGCGCTTGAAGGTCATGTACGGGAGGGTCGTCTCGATGGAGTGGGTCGCGGGCGGCACGCTGAGGTGGATGAATCGGGGGACCTCCGCCGCGCGCGCCGCCTCGATGAGACGTTCGAGACCGGCTGCCAGTGGAGCGAATCGGCGCTCCGAGCCCGCGCGGTACCACGCGACATTGAGGATGAGGTCGACGTCGTGGAGGAGGCCTGGCCAGTCCTGAATGTTGCCGGCGTCCGCTCGAACCCATTCGATCGAACCCCCAGCTTCTCCCGGAGCCGGATGGCGGTGGACCGAACGGATCCGCCACGACGGTCCGAATTCCGCGAGCACCGCGCGGCCGACCAGCCCACCCCCGCCCCCCACGAGCAGAAGGCGCGGTCGAGCCGTCGACTCGCTCATGCCGAAGGGGTTGTGGTGGGAGCGATCTCCACGCGAACCGAAGGCTCCGGAAGAATCGGTCGGCCAAAAATCGCGTCCCAGGCGGAAACCACCTGGTTCCGAACGTCAGAGATCGGGACCGGGTGACCCGTTTCCCGCTCCAGTGAGGTCATCACCGAGCCGTCGAAGCCACATGGATGGAAGCGGTCGAACTCGGCCAGGTCGACGTCGACGTTCAGGGCAAACCCGTGGAATGTAACCCAATGGTCGACCGCGATTCCGATCGATGCGATCTTTCGAGAACCATTGACCCAGACCCCCCGCCGGCCCGACACGTGCGCTCCGACGACCCCGAACGAGGCGATCGACCGGATCACGAGCTCTTCGACGTCATGGACGAACCGGCGCACATCCCGGCCCCGGAGATTGAGATCGACGATCGGATATCCCACGAGCTGACCGGGACCGTGGTACGTCGCGTGACCGCCTCGCTCGACGGCCACCACGGGAAGCCCGCTCGCCGCGGCGCCACCGTCGTCGCCCTCGATCCCGACGGTCACCACGGGGGGGTGCTCCACGAGGATGAGGGTGTCGCCGACCCCACCGTCCCGGCGGGCGCGGACAAGGGCCCGCATCGCGGTAAGCGCATCTCGGTACTCCCTCGTTCCCCAATCAGCGACCGCCGGCATCCGCCCTCCGTCGGGCCACGTGCATCGGCTCCCCCAGCCAGAGGAGTGCCGCTTCCCCGAGGGCCTCCGAAAACGTCGGGTGCGGGTGGATGGTCAGGGCGAGGTCCCGGACGGTGGAACCCATCTCGAGCGCATGGGCCGCCTCGGCGATGTACTCCCCCGCGCCCTCCCCGGCGGCGTGGACGCCGAGCAGGAGACCCGAAACGTCGTCGCCAACGAT
>Ga0187781_10000515_pt1 | contig 27508 bp, 18 predicted proteins | sample 0715_SJ02_MP02_2_FD_132447 | JGI IMG/M metagenome (GOLD analysis project Ga0187781, IMG submission 132447) | Tropical peat soil microbial communities from peatlands in Department of Meta, Colombia - 0715_SJ02_MP02_20_MG | ecosystem: Environmental > Terrestrial > Soil > Wetlands > Peat | place... | reverse complement strand
GTAGCTATCGATGAGCCCGCCGGCCAATCCCTGCGCGGTGAGCGGGCCGAGCGCCTCGAGCAACTCTCCGAAGAAATGGTCGAAGTGATAGTCGTAGGCCTCGCGGCTGTACTTGTCGCACTCGAGTCCCCAGCCGCCATCCGGCGCGGGGTGGTTCTGGACGCCCGTGGTGGTTTGGCCGATGCGCACCACGGTCCATGCTCCTTCCGGCGCATCCCACGTCAGGCGATCCTCGCTGTCGAGATGGGAAGTGATGTCGACGACTTTCGAGGCATCGAGAATCGAGCCGCCTGGAACCTCGAGGGTGTCAGGCCCGAATCCGGTGTTGCGAGTGAAGTTGGCCTTCTTCGTCCAATGGGGGAGGCGCGCCGCACCGCTCATGCGGAAGTCGGTGAAGCGCAGGGCATGCCAGCTTACCACGCGGTAAAACTTAGCGCGCGCCGCCGGGAAACTTGCCGAGAAGGGATACTCCACTGACTCGTCTCCGCTATCACCCCAGTCAAGATCGCAGACCTTGCGGAACTCGACGCCATCGTCGGAAACCTCCAGCCAAACGGGCGTTTGCTCGTGCTCGTGCGAAGGGGGCGGCGCGCCGGTTATGGGAACAACGTAAGCGGTCAGTGAGCGCGCCTCGAACGGCTGGGAGAATTCAAGAACCAGGAACGCAGGCTTGTCCGGCGTGGGGCGAAGCTCGACGCCAATCCGCGGGTCGGCATAGATCAGGACGCCTCGGTCCACCGCGCCGGCGTTGGTGCTGGCGTGCTCGAGAGTATCTTCCCAGGGCTGGCTCTCGCCTTCCAAGGCCGGAAACGCCAGCACAAAGGCATCGCGATAGTAACCCAGCTTGGTCAGAGGCTGCCTCAGATAAACGGCCACGCGCTGGCCGCCGCGCACCAGCGTTTCGGTCCAGGTGAATTGCTTCATGGAGAGCTCGGGAGTGATCCAGGGGCCGCCGCTCGAGGACCAACCTGGGCAGTTCATGATGTCGAACTCCATGCCCAGGCGCGTCGCCTCCTTGGCCGCGTGATGAAGCAGGCGCGTGTGCTCGGAGCTGCTGTAGTCGACAGGGCCCTTGGGAATGCCTGTGCCCACCTGGAAAATCTGGAAGCCGCGAATGCCCACGCGCTTCATGGCCTCGAGGTCGAGGGTGATCCCCTCGGCGGTGATGTTGCCGTTCATCCAGTGCCACCAGGTTTTGCAGTGAGCGCCGGGGGGCGGCTGGCGGAATGCCTCCTCGAGCGAGCCCGCCGCCTCCGCGCCAAAATCCAGCCGGGGCTTGAGTCCAACCAGTGTTACCGCACCTGCCGCCACACTCTGCATGAAGGTTCGTCGTTTCATCGGAATTCTCTCCTTGTGTGAGTGCTTCCGCGGGCTACTCTCGAATCACCCGCAGGGGAATAGAGATTGACTTGCGAGGCAGAAAAGCTAACTCGCTTCGAAGAGAAAGTAAAGGGATTTTGGGGAGAGCGGCGGAAGGTCGGGAAGGAAGCGACCCCTCACCCGTCCTGCGGCGGCCGATAAAAGCGCCGTCGCAGGACACCCTCTCCCCAAGGGAGAGGGCTGGAAATTTGTTTTTCTCCCCCCAAGGGAGCATGAGGCAGTTCAACGAGGCGCAGTGGAGCTTGCCCGCGCCGTAATCAGCTATAATCAGGGGCTGTAAATAAACCCAGTGAGAAGGCATGAAACGAAATAGCGGTGACCCAAGGCATCAGATTCTCTCTTTTATAGTCCCATTTCTGGCGCTGCTCATCGTGCTTGGCCCCTGGCGAGGCCAGACATTTGCTCAACAAAGTGAAGCGCCAGATTCGAAGCCCGCCGCAACCCCGGAGCAGACTCCGGCCTCGCAGAGCCAAAGCGCCGCGGAAGGGCAAGAAACTCCCGAATCGAAAGCGAGCGGCGGCGCGCACCTGTCGAAAAAAGAAGTGTCGACCCTGCCGCTGAATAAGCGCGACTTCAGCGCCTTGCTCTTGCTCGCCGCCGGAACCATGACGGACACCAACGGCGCCGCCAACTTCACGCAGCAATTCGCGGTGAACGGCCAACGCGGCGTTACCACGGTCTTCGCCATGGACGGGCTTGACACCACCGACCCGGAACTGGGCGGATCGACATTCTCCAATTTCAATGTCGACGCCATCCAGGAAGTCCGCTCCAGTTCCGGCGTGATGCCGGCGGAAGTCGGCCACGGCGCGGCGGGGTTTACCGAGATCATCACCCGGGAGGGGACCGACGATCTGCATGGTTCCGTCTTCGAGTTTCTGCGCAACTCGGCGCTCGACTCGCGCAACTTTTTCGACGAACGCAGCCTGGTAAGTTCGGGCCGCCTGCCGCACTTTGTGCGCAACGAGTTTGGCTTCACCGTGGGCGGGCCTTTCGTAATCCCGAGCCTCTACAACGGCCGCAAGCGGACTTTTTTCTTCGGTGAATATCAGGGCTTCCGGCAGGTGCTGGGGACCACGCAGGTGCTGTCGGTGCCCAGCGTGCTGGAGCGCAGAGGCGTGGACACGACGGCCTTCCCCGGCGACACCCTGATGGTTCCTGTGAACCCGCAAATCGCCCCGGTGCTGGCACGCTACCCGCTGCCCAACGATCCTGAGGGCCCGTTCGGCGATCGCACCTACGCGGCGCCATCGCCCGTCTCGACGGTGACCGACCAATTCTCGGTCCGCCTCGATCACCGCATCTCCGACAAGGCGCAATTCTTTGCGCGCTTCACCCTGAACCAGGTCACCGGACCATTGACGAATCCCGACCAAACCGCCATCGACCCTAGTTTTGCCACACGCTTTTTCGATCATCAACGCAACGGAGGCTTCCATTACACGCGCACCGTCACTCCGAATTTCATCGCGGACACGACCGTAGCGGTGGAGCGAAGCACGCCCTTTTTTCCCACCATCAATACTACGCAGCCGGGCCTGGGGTTCGGCGACGGGCTTTACGAGCCGTTCAACGGCCCTGCCGGCACCAACCTGGGGCCGTTCGACTGCCTGTTTCAGTTGCGGGAGTCATTCTCCTTCACGCACGGAAAACATGCCATGAAGTGGGGAGTGGAAGCGCGCTTCAACCGCGACACCACGGTTTTCGACGTCAACCCGAACGGCCTGTATACCTTTGGCGGCGGAACGGCGTACGCGCAGGTCGCCATCCCCTCCGCCAGCGGACAGCACAATCTTGCGCCGGGCGACCCGCTGCCGGATACGCTCAGCGCCTTTCTTACCGGCACGCCTTTCAGTTATTCCGCCGCCAGCGCGCCGAGGTATTTTGCGCAGGGCAACCGGGTGGGTGAAGATGCCGAAAGGCGCAGCGCTTACAATTTCTATTTTCAAGATGCGTGGAAAGTTTCGGCGAGGCTGAGCATCAATTACGGGTTGCGTTATGAGGTCAACGCACGCATTGCTGAAGCGCACCGTCTCACCTCGGAAGCGCGCGTGGTGGATGCCCAGGGCGCGCCTGCGGTTCCGTGGGCGCCGGGCGTAGCGATTAAGTACTTGGCCAATCCCCAGCCGCCCTACGACATGGATTGGCACGGATGGGGACCGCGGCTGGCCATCGATTATCAGGCCACCAGCCATACGGTGCTGCATGTGGCGGGCGGCATCACCACGGTCCTACCCGATATGTGGCAGGACGATTTCCTGACTGGCAACTTCCCTTACACGTTGACGCAGTTGGTCACGGCTGGGCCCAAAGTCGCCGTGCCATTCAGCAACTCCGTCATGCACACTGCGCTGCCTCCCGTCTACACGGTGGGCGGGCAGGAAATCTATGCGCAGGGGCCTTCCACTGCCGTCCCGCCGAATACTCAACTCGACCTTTTGCGATTCCAACGCGACTTAACGGCGCTCACGCCCGGGCACGAACTCCAGTTGTTTTCACTCGGCGGAATTTCTCCGGATTTCCGCAACGGCTACATCGCGACCGAGAGCGCGGGCTTCGAGCATGCCTTCGGCGACGTTAACTGGAGCGCCTCGTACGTCACTACCGCCGGGGTTCATCTGGCAGCCATACAGAATTACAACGCGTACGCGGGCGCCAGCCCAGAGTTCGCGCCCTTCGTGCAAACCGACTCGAGCGGCAACATCGTCAGCGGCTTCGGCCCCTCCGCCCTGATGTCCACCCGATCGCACTCGACGTACCACGCGTTGCAGAGCGGGGTGGCAAAGACCTCGCCGCGCCTGGGCTTGGGCTTCGAAGCCAGTTACACTTACAGCAAGTCGCTCGACGACACCAGCGCGGTGCTGGGAGGATTCCTGGGGCTGACCGACCCGGTGCTGCAAACCTCGCCCCAGGACCCTCGCCATCCCGCCCTCGACAAAGGTCCTTCCACTTTTGACGTCACCCACGTCTTCACCCTGAGCGCCATTCAAAACCTGCCGCTTGATCGCGCCGCCTTTTTGCGCGCCGTGAATCCCAAGCTTACTTCCGGCTGGCAGATCCTCAATATCACCACGCTCACCACGGGTTCGCCGTTCACCGTGTACTCGGGGATTCAGCAGACCGGCATAGGATCGGCAGGCGCTGACCGTCCAGACCAGATCGGGCGTCCGGTGTTTTCCACCAGCCGGACAGTACGCGAGGATTATTTCGGCGAGGGCGCGAATAACGTAAATTTCTTCCAGATTCCCATCGGCGTCCCCGGCGGCACCGGACCCAACCAGGGCGTGTTGGGATCTCTTGGGCGCAACTCGTTCCGGGGGCCGGACTTCCACGATCTGGATTTTTCCTTGATCAAGGACACGAGCTTCGGCCGGCGCGGGAACACCGAAGCCACGATCCTGCAGTTTCGGGCGGAGTTTTTCAATGTTTTTAATTTGGTAAACTTTGGGCTTCCGCTCAATATCATTCGAGGATCGGGCTTCGGAGTGGTCAACAAGACGGCCGGCACGTCGCGCCAGATTCAGTTTTCGCTGAGGCTTATCTTCTAGGACCGGGGTAGCGCGGACCCTCGCTTTTCACCACAGAGGCACAGAGACACAGAGAAAAAACTAGAATTGCAAACCCTGCTTCCTGGTTTCTGTTTTCTATTCTCGCGTTTCTGCCTTCTGCTTTCTGTTTTCTGCCTTCTGCTTTCTCGGTGTCTCTGTGCCTCTGTGGTGAAAGCTCTTCCCGAACTACGAAATCATCGCGCCATAGACCTTTCTCACCGCGGCGATGATGTCTGCCACGTCCTGATCGGAGTAAGTGGGGTCCATCGGCACGCCCACGTAGCGGTCGTAAATCGCGAGAGTGCGCGGGCAACACTCCGGCCCGGACCGCAGCGCCTTCGCGGACGGCGAAGAGAACGAAGGCCAGCTCACGTCCAGGTTGGGATTCTGTTTCTGCTGCACGTAAGGAACGGTCGGCAGGATCACCGAACCATCCATCTTCTCAGCGGGTATGTTTTCCGCCTCGAGGGCGCGGATGAACTGATCGCGTTGCGCCTGGCCGGAAGTGCGGAAGTAGACGGCCGACCCCACCGAGCCGGCAGGATCGTTGCTTTTGCGGAACTGAATACCCGGCAAATCCTGAAGGCCCTTGGTCACGCGCTCCGACTTGTCGCGGAAGTCCGCCACAATGCGGTCCAATTTGCGAAGCTGCGCGCGCAGGACGGCGCCCGTGAACTCACTCATGCGGAATTGGCCCCCCAGCAACTGCGCGAAGTGCGGGGACTCGCCCAGCATCGCTTTGTGGCCGGGGCGCAGTTGGCCGAGATCGTGGAAGCGCGCCGCGCGCTCGAAAATGGCGGGATCGTTGGTGACGACGGCGCCGCCTTCGCCCGCCGTGATGGTCTTGCATTCCTGAAAGCTGTAAATGCCGCAATCGCCGAGCGAGCCCACGGGCGCGCCGTGATAAGTGGCGCCCGCACTCTGCGCGCAATCCTCCAGCACCTTGAGGTGGTGCCGGCGGGCGATCTCCAGGATGCTCTCCATCCCGGCGGGTTCGCCTGCGATGTGGACGGCCATGATCACTTTGGTGCGGGGCGTAATGTGGCGCTCGAGATCGTTCGGGTCAATATCCATCGAGTCGTCGATCTCCGCGAAGACGGGCGTTGCCCCCGCCGCCACGATGGCGTTATAGCAGGAGTACCATGTCCAGGCAGGCTGGATCACCTCATCGCCCGGACCCACGCCCAGCCCCGCCATTGCCGAGTAGAGCGCCATGGTGCCCGAGGTCACGGCCAAGGCGTAACGAGTGTGCTGGTGCGCGGCCAGTTCCTTTTCGAAGTCGTTGCACTTGCGCGGCTCACCGCCCTTGGGACCGATGCCGTACCAGCGAAAGGGCGCGCGGCGATCGATCACCTCCATCAATTCGGCTTTCTCTTCGTCACCGTAATAGAGCGGACCGGGATAGTTGGCCGCCAGCTTAGTCTCGCGCACGGGCTTGCCGCCGTTGAGGGCGAGCGCTGCCGTCGCCACCTCGGCCCGCGCGGCGGGCACTCCCGTCCCGGCTGATGGCGTCATGGCCGCCGCCGTTCGGGATTTGGCCCACCACGCCGAGGCCGTGCCCGCAGCCGCCACGAAGAAGCCTCGCCGGCCCAGGGACGACCGTCCTTCCTGATCCTTATCATGCGACATAGGATTCCCTCCTTTGCCCCAAAATACAGGAAGAAACTTCAAATTTCAAACTCCAAATTTCAAATTCCAAACTTCCGAAATCAAAACCTATTCAGCACGCTTAGTAATTCACGGCAACCGTCTCCCCTCCGACCTCCAAAGCGCCCGTGAGTGCGATGTCCGCGGAGGACTTCCCAATCATAATGTCAAACGTGCCCGGCACCACACTCCAACGCATGTCCTGTCCCAGCAGCATCAAATCCTCGCTGGTCAGCGTGAACGTCACGGTTTTCTTTTCACCTGGGCCGAGCGCCACACGCTCGAAGCCGCGCAATTGTTTGACGGGTGTCGAGACCGGCGCGAAGCGCTCGTGGAGGTAAAGTTGAGCGGTCTCCACACCAGCGCGATCACCGGTGTTCTCAACGTCCACCGTCAATCGCGCGCGCAGATCCGGTGCGGCAATGATGTGATCTTGATCAATATGCAAATTGCTGTATCTAAAGGCAGTATAACTCAATCCATATCCAAACGGGTAGAGAGGCGAGCCGAGCATGTCCGCATAGCCTTTCTCGTTCGTCCAGCCGTGAGCGATCCAATACGCCTTCGAGGGCTTGTAATTGTAGTAGGCGGGCAACTGCCCCACGCTGCGGGGAATGCTGATGGCCAGTCGGCCGCTGGGGTTGTAATCGCCGAAAAGAACATTCGCCACCGCTTCGCCGCCGCGCTCTCCGCAATTCCACGCCTCGAGGATGGCGGGAACGTGCTCCGCCGCCCAGCGCACGGAGAGCGGCCGCCCGTTGATCAACACCAAAACCGTGGGCGTGCCGGTGGCGACCACCGCCCGGGTAAGCTCTTCCTGCAGGCCGCTCAAATCCAGGCTGGCAACGTCCTGGGCTTCGCCATCCGTTCCCCGGTTGGGCTGAAACTGCGTGTTCTCCCCGACCACCACCACGGCCATCTCAGCGCTTTTGGCCGCTTCAATCGCCTTCTGGAAGGTGCTGCGGTCCGCGCCCACCACGCCACAGCCCTTCACGTACACCACCCGCGTGCCGGGCGAAACCTTGTTCTTAATGCCGTCCAGGACCGTGACGACATGCTGCGGAACTTCGAGCGGGGCGTAATCTCCAAGCTGGTTCGGGCCGTTGTCAGCATTAGGCCCGATGACGGCGATCGACTTGAGCGTGTTTTTGAGAGGCAAAAGGTTGCGCTCGTTTTTCAGCAGAACCATCCCTTCCTGCGCGGTTCGCAGCGCCAGATCCTGGTGTTCCTTCGAGTGCAGGATCGTCGCAGCCTTATCCTCGTCGACGTAGGGATGCTCGAACAATCCCAGCCGGAACTTCTGCTCGAGCACGCGGCGCACGGCCCGGTCGACCAGCGTTTCGGGGACTCGCCCTTCCCGAACGTTTTCGATGAGGGGCTTCATGTAGGCCGGTTCGTAAGTGATGTCCAAATCCACGCCGGCGCGCAAAGCGAGGGCCCCCGCTTCCTTCTGAGTCGCCACAACGTGCTCGTAGACCAAGGTGTCGAAACCGTCGCCTTCGCTCTCGACGATTCCTTTAAAGCCGAGTTCGTCGCGCAGAACCTTGGTCATCCATTTCTCGGAGGCGTGCGCGGGCACATCTTCAATTTCTGGGTATCCCGCCATCACGCCCAACGCTCCGGCGCGAAAGGCCGCAATCCAGGGCGGCAGAATGTTCTCGCGAATGTAGCGCTCCGAAAGCTCGATAGCGCCCCGCTCGAGCCCGCTCACCGGTTCGCTCTGGGTTGGAAAATCGGTCATCAGCGCAATAGCTTTATCAGGCGCGCTGAGGTCGGAGCCCTGCGCGCCTTGCACGATACTCTCGGCGAGGCGCGAGCCCCAGTAGGGGTCCTCAGTGTAAGCCTCCTCGTTGCGGCCCATCCTCGGGTCGCGATCCAGTTCCAGCACCAGCGTTGAAAGGACGTGAATGCCCACAGCTCTCGCTTCGCGAGCGTCGGCGGCGTAGATCGCCCGCACCAGATCGGGGTCGAAGCTGCTGCCGATGGCGAGCCCTTCGGGGAAAACGGTCGCGCCGGGAAACATCGCACCGTGCGTCCCTTCCTCGTCCTCGAGCAGCGGTATCTTAAGGCGCGTCTGGGTGAGCGCGATCTTCTGAAGCTCGTTGAAGAACTCCGCCTGCTGCCGCGGCGGCACGTGCAGAATCGTGTCGGCAAGCGAGAAGAATCCTGAGCCCGGGCCGATCTCGGGATTATAAGTGCCGGCCGCAAATCTCCTGCACGCCTCCATCTTCGCGGCGGTGGTTTTTCCGAACAGGTCAACATAGACGGCGGGTAAATTGAGCTGCCCGGCTTTTTCTTCGAGAGTCATACGGCCCAGCAGATCGTCCACCCGCCGCTCGAGGGGCTGCGAGGGGTCGAGATAGATGGAAGCGGAGGGGGGCGACTGAGCCACGGCTGTGCCACAAGCGAGTAGTAGGCCGAGCAGTGCAGAACGTATGCTAGGTCGCATTGGCTACCTCGGCGCCCTGAAAGGGCGAAAGTTAGTAGCCGGGGGCAACGCCCCCGGAAGGCTGGCGAGAGTCCACATCGACCCTGAAGGGGTCGCAATCCGCATTCGACCCTTTCAGGGTCGGGAGGCATAGCCGCTCGATCCCGGGGGCGTTGCCCCCGGCTACTCTATGCATCCCCTTCGGGGATTTCCCTTTGCCTTAGCATCGAGCGCGAGACACAGGAGATGCACACCGAGCCTCCATGCCGAAGCGCCAACTGTGGAACACAACTCCGGCGCGCCAACGTGGAAGCTGGCAGCCTAAATGTGGCAAGAAATCCAATACGGGCGCTTCTACTGTTTCTCGTAAACCTCGGTGTACGGCTCGTTCACAGCGACGGGGCTCCCCGCGACGGTCAGAGTGCGCCCGTCTTCCGACACTCGATAGGAATCCCTGAAAAGCGACTTCCCGTTTTGCTTTACCACCATCTCCAACGCACGCGGCCCAGTGTGTTTGAGGGTCAGCATGAAGTGTTCTGGTACGGTCGGCCCCGTTACCGGGTAGTCTTTCCCGTCGAACTGGGCGTCGCAAGTCCACTTGTAGTCCACCGACTTGAATAGGAGCCCGTCTTTGCCCGAGGACGCGAATTCAATGGTCGAGGGCGCGCTCACCTTGGTTTGTTTATCTTTCCATCCGCCGAATAGCCCCTTGTCGCCAGAGATGCGCTCGTAGACCGTCGTGTCTTCAAAGGCCTCGCCGTTCGGTTTGGTCCCTTTGCTGACCACGGTCAGAGTCTTGCCATCCGCCGATAGCTTCGAAGTGTCGGTGTTGACCAAAGTTCCTTTCTCGGTGTCCGTAGTCTGCCAGGTGGCGTCGTCGATTTGCTTCCAGACAACCGCTTCGCCGAAGGGCCCTTTGTACTCCTTGCCGTCCATCTTGAATGTGTACGAAACACCAAACCCCGACCACCGAATTGCTCCGGACTCTGTTTTTGCGTACTTCATCGTGTCACCGGTAAGTTTGCTCTTTGCCGGGTTGAACTTCCAGGTTCCGGCAAAGGGGTTCTCAGCAGCCGCAAGACTGCCACCCAATACAACCACAAGTGCTAGCGCAGTCGCCAGACGGATTCTCATGGCCACCCCCATCGATTGAAATCTAGTAATTTGCAGTCGCCTACTGTCCCGAAGTCTACGCCCTGTGCGGACGTTAAGTCAATTCCCGGCATAGCTCGCAAAGGAGACAGCGACCAGAGTCAGACACACGAGGGCTAATTTCTGTTCGTAGCTTTCTGGTCAGCATGCATCCGCCGCGGGGCGGGGTCCGGCGCAGTGTCACCAAGAAATTTGGGGCGGGAAGTATTCGGCGATCAGTTGCTCGTAAAAGGGCCGGAGTACCTGGAGGTCGGGGCGCACGGCGCTCTTCGAGTAAAGATCGTAATTCTGGAATTCGCGGACCCACTTGAACATTTCCTTATCGTGGTCGTTCATGAGGTAGGCGTACTCGCCCTCCTGATGGGCGGGATAGAAGGAATGATAACGAATCATGTAAAGCGCTTCTTCGGGCAGGTAATCCTTGGCGACACGGAACATGTACTCATCGTGGCCCCAGGAGATGTCCACCTTATTCAGTCCACAGCCCTCCTCGTAAACACCCAGCCGGGTCTGGTATTGGGGCACGGCCACGTCCGGATTGGCGGCGAAGAATTCGTGGAAGACGATCTTGGGCGAATAGGCGCAGCCTACCGGGAACGTGTCGCCCACCACGGCCCACTGGGGCTCGCCCCAGAGGCACAGGATCTTCCCAAGATCATGAACCAAGCCGGTGAGGATGAACCAGCGGGGGTGCCCGTCGCGGCGGCAAGACTCGGCGGTCTGGAGCAGGTGTTCGATCTGGGGAAGATCGGTGTCCGGGTCGCTGTCGTCCACCAGCGTGTTGAGGTACTCCATCGCCTCCCAGATGCCCATGCGTGTCCTGCCCCGGCCTCCGTACTCGCGCTGCTTGGCGAGCACGAATTCGCGCGTCTGATACCGGTGGTTCAGGCGATAGAATTCCTGCACCGAGGGTGGCGCCGCGGTGCTGTGATCGCGGAACTCCTCCGGCTTCTTTTCCGTGCCCGCCAACATCTGCTCCGCTGCCGCACGGTCGCCGTTCGAAGGCGTTTCGGGATACCGCTTTTGCAGAAATTCTTCCCATTCGTCGAAACTGCTCAGAGGTGAACCCGGCTGGGTGAACTCCATGGACCGCTCTCCTTGGCGAAGCCGTGCCAATTGATTCTCGATTGTCGATCAGCCCTGTACCAGCCTCGAATCTGACATAAGCGAGTAGCGGTGTCAAGCGCGAGCGGCCCGGGGTAGTGGTACAGTTTGGATTTGTAGCGGCGAGTTTACCTCGCCAGGTGGCGGCATAAAGCCGCCTCTACATCAGACTGTACCACTACCCCGCCCGGGGCAATGTCTTAGATGTAGGTTGACACGGCGTCTCAGGCTCGGAATCGGCGGTTGCCCAGTTGCGTTCCAACTCCTTGCCAGCTTAGACTAGGGATTCCCCAATGCGAACCGACACCATGCTGCGTAACTTGTGTATTTGGTTAATCTGCTGCTTCTCATCGCTGTGCGCTCCGGCAGGGGCCACCACGCTTTCCTTGGACGGCGACTGGCAGTTCCTGGCCGATCCTAGCGGCGCCTTCACGGTGCAACAACTCACCCCAGCGCAGTTTGTGAGGGCCGCGCGTGTGCCTTCCTCGTGGCAGTCGCAGTTTGCCGATCTGCGCGACTACGCCGGAGTGGCCTGGTACTGGCGAGACGTCAATCTGCCGTTTCCCCCGCCGGGACAAGTGGCTTTGCTGCGCTTCGGCGCGGTCGACTACCGAGCGGAAGTTTATGTCAACGGCCAGAAGGTCGGGGCGCACGAAGGTGGCTATACGCCGTTCGAGTTTGACATCACTTCCCTGCTTCGTTCGGGGGCAAACCGGATTGCGGTGCGCGTGGTCGACCCGGGCGCCAATCCCAGGGTCGTGGAGGGAATCGACTACGCCGAGATTCCCCACGGCAAGCAGAGTTGGTACGTGCAGACCAGCGGCTTGTGGCAGAGCGTCGAAGTCCAGATCCGGCCGCGCAATCGCCTGGGCGCCGTTCATATCTCGGCGGGCGCGAATGGAACTTTCAAGATCAGCGTTCCGGTGATCAAAGGGGCCTCGCCGGCCCCAACCAGCGGTGCAACGAAGGTCAGCGTGGAAATGCGGGATTCGGCCGGCAAGGCGGTTTGGCAAGCATCGAAGCAGATCGGCGATGCCGAGGTGAGCGCCGAATTCACCGGACTTCTCGCCAACCCGCGGCTTTGGAGCCCCGCCAATCCGGTGCTGTACACCCTGCACGCCAGCCTCACGTCGGGCGATTCGGCCGATTTTCCTTTCGGCTTTCGCACCTTCGAGTCACGGGGCGGCAAGTTCTATCTCAACGGGCAGGCGATTTATCTGCGCGGCGCGCTCGACCAGGATTTTTATCCCGACACCATCTACACTCCTCCTTCGCTCGATTACATCAAGGAGGAAATGCGCAAGGCCCGGGCGCTGGGGCTGAATCTTCTGCGCTGTCACATTAAGGTGCCGGACCCGCGCTATCTCGAGGCCGCCGACGAATCCGGAATTCTGATTTGGTACGAGATTCCCAATTGGGACAAGCTCACCGATAACTCGAAGCGGCGCGCGCTCGAGACGCTGCAGGGCATGGTCGAGCGCGACTGGAATCATCCCTGCCTGGTGATCGTGAGCCTTATCAACGAGAGCTGGGGAATCAATCTGAAGGAGGCGGAGGAGCGGCAGTGGCTGAAGCAGACCTACGAGGAAGCGAAAAAGCTCGTGCCAGGTTGGCTTGTGGATGATAACAGCGCGTGTTATGACAATTATCATGTTGCCACAGATATAGCGGATTTTCACACCTACTCCGCCATCCCCGACCGCGCCGAAGACTTCGACCACTTCGTTGCCGATCTGGCCCAGCGCCCCAGTTGGCTGTTCAGCCCTTACGGCGATGCGGCTCCACGGGGCGACGAGCCGCTGGTGCTCTCGGAATTCGGCAACTGGGGATTGCCTCGCATTCCGCGCGAAAAGCCCTGGTGGTTCGCACGCCACGGGGACAACGACGTGGTGCTGCCGGAGGGAATTGAGCAAAGGTACGCCGAATATCGCTACCCCGCGGTGTTCCCCACACTCGAGGCGCTGACGGAGGCGTCGGAATGGCACGAGTACGTCTCCCTGAAATACGAGATCGAGTCCATCCGATCGCATCCCGAAATCCAGGGCTACGTCATCACCGAGTTCACGGACCTGAATTGGGAATCGAATGGCTTGCTGGACATGTGGCGCAACCCCAAAGCTTTCGCCGGCGCGTTGGCCGAAATCCAGGGCGATGAGATGCTGACCCTCCGGGCAGAAAAACGCAACTATGCGCCCAACGGAACGATAACGGTCACCGTCTCGCCATCCAACTATGGCCTGCAAGCCCTGGACGGCGGCAGAATCGCCTGGCAAGTTGAGGGCACACCCTTGGCCGGAACAATCTTGCTGCCCAGCCTGCCGGCCGCCTCGGTCGGGCCGGCCAACAAGATCCAGTTCGCAGCGCCTGCTGCCCCCACGGCGCGAAGGCGAGAACTGAAACTACAACTGGTTTGGAATGGCAAAACCGTGGCTGAGAATTCCCTGCCGTTCTACGTTTATCCGGATCGCCAGCCCGACCTGCCGCCGCCGGTAGCGTTCTATGATCCGAACGGCAAGCTGCGGCGGCTGGTCAATGCCATGCGGCTGCGCAGTTACCTTGCGCCGGGCGGGTCGGAGGCCGCCATGCCCGTGGTGATTGCCTCGACCTTCGACGACGAAGTCAAGAAGAAGCTGCAAGCTGGGGGGCGAGTGATTCTGCTCTCCAGCGAGCACGCGACCCTGGCGCCCGGACTCGAGATCGTTCCTCGCGCCGGCAGTATCTACGAGGGTAATTGGATCTCCGACTTTCTCTGGGTGCGCAAGGCCCAACCGCCCTTCAGCGCCGTGGGATTTGATACCATGCCCGGATTTGAAACCCAGGCCCTCACCATCCCTGCCGTCGTGCAAGGGATCGCCGGAAAGGATTTCGGCGACGTGCTGGCGGGAATGTTCTTCGGCTGGATTCACTCGAACGTCGGCGTGCTGGTGCAGGCCAAATACGGCAAAGGCACGCTGCTGATCTGCACGATGTCGGTGGACACCATTTACGGAACGGACCCTTACGCCACGGATTTGCTGGATGTGCTGGTGACCTACCTGGTGTCAGGCTCAATGCCCAAATTGGAAATTCCGTAACGGAGAGGGAGGGGCGACATGGCGGTAACGAGGAGGCGATTTTTGGAGCGTAGTCTCCAAGGCGGCTTGGGCGTGGCGACAGGCGTCTACGGATTAGGCGCCCGCGCCAAGGCGGTCGCCCCAAGCGACAAGGTGGTGGTAGGCGTCATGGGAGTGGGCGGCCGCGGGACATTCTTGACGCAGGAGTTCGCCTCCCGGCCGGACGTTGAGATTGCCTGCATTTGCGATGTGGACAGCCGTAAATTTCCCCATGCCGTGAAGCTGGTCGAGGAGAAGAAGGGAAAGACGCCGCAGACCGTCGGCGATTTCCGGCGCATCCTCGAGGACAAGAATATTGACGCGATGGTTTGCGCCACACCTGACCATTGGCACGGGCTGGCCACGGTTCTGGCGTGCCAGGCGGGCAAGGATATCTACGTGGAGAAGCCCGCCTCCCACAACATTTGGGAAGGGCGCAAGATGGTGGAGGCGGCGCGCAAGTACAACCGCGTGGTACAGGTCGGTATGCAGAACCGCAGCAGCACTTATGGCGGGAGCGCGAAGGAATCGATCCAGTCCGGCAAACTGGGGGCAGTTCACCTGGTTCGAGTCTACAACATGCTGAATCGGACGCCGGTCGACACCGCCGACAGCGCGCCGCCGCCGGAATTAGACTGGAACATGTGGCTCGGTCCCGGGCCGCTGCGCCCCTATAATCCCAAATTCTTCCAGCGGGTTTTCTGGGATTTCAACGGCGGGATGATGACGGACGACGGCGTTCACCAGTTGGACCTGGCGCGCAGAGTGTTGGGAGTGACCTATCCCAAGTCGGTGCATCATACCGGCGGGAAGCTCCATTTCACGGACCTCGCCGAAACTCCCGACACGACCATTGCAACTTACGATTTCGACGGCCTGGCGCTGGTTTTCGAACAGGACGTGTGGACACCCTACATGCAAAAAACTCCGGACAGCATCCGGGAAAGCTTGACCCAGTTTCCCGACTGGTACCCGTTCAACGCGACTCGAATCGAGATCTATGGCCACAAGGGTATGATGATTCTGGGACGGCAAGGCGGAGGATACCAAATCTACGACGAAGAACACCGCATGATTGCCACCGGCAAGCAGCGGCACTCGGAAATGCAGGCGGCGCACGTGGAGAATTTCATTAGCTGCATCCGCAGCCGCCAGCGCCCCAACGCCGACGTCGAGCACGGGCATATCTCCGCCGCTCTCTGCCACATGGCCAATATCTCCTATCGGTTGGGGAACCGAAAACTGGAATTCGACAGCACCACCGAAACCTTTGTGAACGACCAGGAAGCGAACCAACTCTTGAGGCGAAGTTATCGAGAGCCATGGGTGGTGCCCGAGAAGGTATGACCCGGAAAGGAGATAAACAGCGGTTTCCCTTCTAGCAGTTCAGCCCTCTCCCTTGGGGAGGGTGTCGCGCTGCGGCGCTTTCACCAGCCGCGGCGTGACGGGTGAGGGGTCACTTCAGGAGGGCGAAAACCAAGAACAAGTCAAATGGCAAATGGCAAAGGTCAAATGGCAAATGGTTTGCGATTTAGCAATTGCGAATTGTAAACCATTTGACGTTTGCTATTTGCCATTTGACTTCGCTTTTTCTGCCAGGCTCGCAAGAAACCCCTCACCCGTTTCGCGACGGCTGGATAAAACGCCGTCGCGGGACACCCTCTCCCCAAGGGAGAGGGCTGGACACTTATTGGGAGCCGTTCACCCTTTTGGCAACGCCTGATCGGATACAGGTGCATTATGATAAATGAAAACAGAGCGAGTTCTTCACGACGTGAGTTTTTGCGCAACGTGGCGGGAGCGGGCGCCTTGGCAGGCTTTCCTCGCCTTCGCGCCGCCGGAGCGCCTGCGGACAAGCCGCCAGTTCAGACGTGTTACTTCTCCAAACACTTGCAATGGCTCGATTGGGAACCGATGGCGGAAACCGCGGCTGAACTGGGATTTGATGGCATCGATCTGACGGTGCGAGAGGGAGGGCACGTTCTGCCCGAGCGTGTGAAAGAAGAATTGCCCAAAGTCGCCAGCATCGTCAGGAAGGCTGGACTCGATATTCCGATGATCACTGCCGGAATCGTCGACATCCATTCGCAGTATGCGGATGACATCATCCGTACGGCCAGCGAGGTGGGGATTTCTCGCTATCGCTGGGGTTGGTTTTCCTGGTCGGATACAGGCAAGGCGCCGGAGCTGTGGAACTATCACTCCACGGCTGGAAAGCCCCCGGCGCTCCTGGTCGATGTTCCCGCCCGCCTCGACGAGTTGAAAAAGCGCGTTGCCGAGTTGGCCGAGTTAAACCGGAAGTTCAACGTCTGCGCCATGTACCACAACCATTCCGGGCCATTGGTGGGCGCCTCGGTGTGGGACCTGTGGGTGTTGCTCAAAGATTATGACGCGCGCTGGGTGAGCTCGAATTTCGATATCGGCCATGCCACGGTCGAGGGTGGATTGGGCGGCTGGGTCAACAGCACACGATTAATGACCCCTTTCATCCGCGGAACCGCCATCAAAGATTTCAAATGGGCCAGGAACAAGAAAGGCGAATGGGAACCGCAGTGGTGCCCGCTGGGCGAAGGGATGGTGAACTTCCCGGCGTTCTTCGCCATGTTGAAAGAGGGCGGCTTTTCCGGCCCCGTGCAACTGCACTCGGAATACCCGTTGGGAGGCGCCGAGAACGGCAACAAGACCTTGACGCTCGATAAAGCCACGGTATTGGCGACGATTCGCAAGGACCTGACTACGCTGAAAGGGTGGATGCGCGAAGCGCAGCTTGTGTAGCATTCTGCACTCGATATGAAGGAGACCGCCATGAAGGCATGTTTGCTCCATTCCCCCGCTCCAGTGGAGACCAATCCGCTGGACTTCACCGACGTACCGGATCCGAGCATCCAGAGCGATGAAGTGCTGGTGCGGGTTGGGGCCTGCGGGGTGTGCCGCACGGACCTGCACGTGATCGAGGGCGAGTTGCCGCCGCGCAAATCGCCTGTTGTCCCGGGGCATCAGGTGATAGGCCACGTTGAACGGACAGGCGCGGAGGTCAGCGGTTTGCGCCCCGGCGACCGCGTGGGCATCCCCTGGCTGCACCGGACGGACGGGGTGTGCGAGTATTGCCGAGCGGGAAAGGAGAACCTCTGCGACAGCCCCACCTTCACGGGCTATACCGTCGACGGAGGTTACGCGGAGTACGTCACCGCGCCAGAGAGCTTCGTTTATCCAATTCCCGAGGGCCTCAACGACGAGCAGGCCGCGCCGCTCATGTGCGCCGGGATCATCGGGTTCCGCTCGCTGCGCCTTTCGGGGATCGAAGCGGGAGGCCGCTTGGGAATATACGGGTTCGGAGCGGCGGCCTCCCTCGCCATCCAGGTGGCTCGCTACTGGAAGGTCTCCGTGTACGCCATGACGCGCGACGCGCGGCACCAGAAACTGGCGCTCGAGATGGGCGCGGTGTGGGCGGGCGGGACGGTGGACGAGCCGCCGGATAAACTTGACGCCGCCGTCGTCTTCGCGCCGGCGGGCGAGATTGTGCCTGCGGCCCTCAAAGCCCTCAAGAAAGGCGGCACCGTCGCCTTGGGCGGCATTCACATGAGCCCGATCCCATCGATCGATTACAATTTGCTTTATCAAGAGCGGGTCCTGCGCAGCGTTGCCAACAACACCCGGCAGGACGGGGAAGACTTTTTGCGGCTGGCGGCCGAGATTCCTATTCACACCGAGATCGAGATATTCCCGCTGCGGGACGCGAACCGCGCCCTGAACTCGCTTAAGAACGATGCCATCCGCGGGGCGGCCGTGCTGCAGGTTGAATAGAACCCGACGCCATGTTATTTACGGCAGCGAGCCGTTTGAGCGAAACCCCCTCACCCGGCCCGCCCCGGCTGAAGAAGGCGCCGGCTGCGGTCCACCCTCTCCCCCAAGGGGGCGAGGGAGATTATAGTCGAGGACCAGACGGGCACGACACTAGCGGTTCGCCTCGGCCATGTAGGTACGGAGCGGCACAAAAGTGTAGCCTCGACGCTTGAGCTCGGGGATCAGCCGCGCGAGCAGCTCGACCGATTCCGGCAGCTCGTGAAATACCAGGATGTGATCGTTGATGCCCTGGCGCTCGCGCTGTGCCAGGGTGCGCACGACGTACTCATAGTCCGAAGGCTTGGGGCATTTGGCGGTGTTGCGGCCGGCACAGAAGTAATCCTCCGAGTCGACGTCGCGCAGCGCCGGCGGCACGGCCGTGGACTTGGTCATGACGTGATAGCCGCGCGCCTCGATGGTCTTCTGGATTTCCGGCCAGATGGTCCAGTCCGGAGGACGAAGATAGACGGGCTTCACACTGGTGATGCTCTGGATGATGGCGGAAGCCCGGTCAATGTCGTTCAGCACCCATGCTTCCCCGTAGCGTTTCACCATCAGCCGGAAGTCGCCGTGACCGTAGGTGTGATTCTCAATTTCGTGGCCGCGCCGGTGCTCGTCTTCGGCGGCGTCGCGGCAAACCCCGCCGTCCTCGCGGCGGCACTGCGCGTCGGCATTCTTCGAGAGCCGCCAACCCATGACGAAGAAAGTGGCTTTGACGCCTTGCTGATCCAGCAGTCCGAGCAGGCTTCGCGAGGATACTCCCTTGCCCGATTGTCCGCCTAAGAGCACGTAAGGTTTAGGGCCGTCGTCAAAGGTGAGGGCGATGAGCTTGGCTTTGGGCGCCGCGCTCGCCGGCGCCGCGGACCTTGCCGAGCCGGGCGGGACTTCGCCGGGAAACGGCGTGATAGCCAATGCGATCAGCAGCATGCCGAGTGTGCAAGCGCGTAACATGACCGCTTATTATGCTACACCTTGCGCCGCTGAGCTATACAAGGCTGAGGGGAATTATCGTCACAATCCTGCGAGGGTGGGTTTACAGCGTGGGTCGAAAAAGGGCGGAAGCAGCGGGGCAGCCCGCTGCTTCCCAAGAAACAGAGAAACCATCAGAAGTTTGGCTCGACGTTGTGCTGCGCACACATCAGCCGAGCCTTGAAGGTTGTAATGAAGGGGTCATCGCTGATCTTCAACAGTACCGAAGCACCACGCGATTCCTTCACAATCGATGGTGACGCGCCGGGAATCAAGGACTCTTTGGGAAACCTGTACAGATCCCCCGACCCTCGCTCCACATACGTCCCCGGCTCGTTGATGTTCTCCCAGGTGGTTTCATTAAGAACGTACCTGCGAGTTCCCTGCACCGACTGATTCATTGTTTCCTCTGTTCTTGCCATGGCGCTATCCCTCCTTATCCTCGTTGATTTGGATGGGGAACACAATTTGCCCCCGTATTCAGGGGAAACGACGGCGAGGAGCGAACCAGAGGAGAGAGGTGGAAGAACCCGAGCGGACTAAAAGAGCAGGAGGCCAAGGATGTACCTTTAAGGACGTGCGAGAGGTATCTGTACCTCGACCCTGTTCAAGACCCGAGCAAGTATTGTAAAAAGCCCCGCGCTCCAGGCAGCCAATTTCCGCCTGAAACATTACCACGATATCGCCCAAATTGACCGATGTCAAGAATTATTTGCTTCGCCGCTGCAGTGATTTACCTCTCCGCCTTCGTCCCACCCGCATAAATAAAGGTCGAGAATAATTCCTGGGGTATATACTCGCATGCATGAGCCACCAATTCTCGCGACGACTGGTGATCCTGACGGGGCCTTCCTGCGTTGGCAAAAGTCCTTTGGAAAAGGCGCTGGCCAAGTTCCATCCCCAACTGCGCCAAGGCTTGCGGAAGTTGGTCCTCTACAACAGTCGTTCGCCCAGGCCTGGCGAAGTGGAAGGGGTGGACTACTATTTCCGCACGCGGGCTCAGGTGGAGGCGCTGCGCGCCGACCGCCGTTATGCCGTCCTGGACGTTCGAGGAGATCTGCAAGCCCTGGATGTGGAGGGGCTACGAGCCATGTTGGGGGAGACTGACGCTTTCTTCGAGGGCAATCCGTTTGTGGCGCGGGCCCTCGTGACGCATCCCAGCTTGGGCGGCGTGGAGCGATTGAGCGTTTTTCTCTCGCCTTTATCCAAAGAAGAGCTTGTCTACTTCAGGGCCCCGGAGCGCAATGTTCCCCTTCCCGATTTGGTCACCGACATCATGCGGCGCAAGCTGCTCCGTCGAACGCATCGGCAGAAACTGGAACTTTCCGCGAGAGACCTCGAGAACATAGAAAGGCGCGCCTCGAGCGCCTATGCTGAGCTGAAAGAAGCCTGGCATTTTGATTACGTGATCCCCAATCACGATGGCGAAGACAGCGACAACTGGGAGGCTTTTTATTATCCCATTGGAGACGCCCGAGCCGCGCTATCCGCGTTTGCAGCACTGCTGGAGGGCAAGGTGCCGGCTGTCGTCGAGAAATGGGAGGAGGACTTAGTGTAAACGGACTTGGGAAGGTCACTGACCCCCTCACCCGGCTCGCTCCGCTCGCCACCCTCTCCCCCAAGGGGGCGAGGGCAGGAATTCAAGTTGACGCTCGCCTGACGCCCCAGACGTTGTCATTGTGGCAACTGGTGAACGGTCTTCGCTTCCATGACCCAGGTAGGCGCCGTCCAAGTGGGTTCCTGGCTCGGCCCGTTCTGTTGTTCATAGAAGAGCAATCCGGAAGCATTGATGACTGGGCCGGAAGTCAGCCCGGACAAGCCACCGAGTGAGCGGAACCTGGAATCGCCGAATGTCAGCACAGTGATCTGTTGTCCCCCGAAGAGATGTCCGCACGGCAGCATAGTGAAGCCACCAGTCTTATTGTCGGACCCCGACGTCAGCAAATTCTGGAACGTCCCGAGCACATTCCGCTGCCGCAGGAACACAAGGTTAGCCGCGACCGTGACGGGCGTGGCGGGTGGGCCGCTCGAGGCCGCTGTGAGCTGACCGTACACCGCTACGTCTTCTGCCACTCCCAGCGACTGCGGTCCGAATTGCAGAGAGTCGCGATTCCAATGGCGCCAGTTCGCCCAGTAGTTGGTTCCACTCGACAACGTCACAGCCACCGCCGATTCGAGCGGAACCTCGCTAGTCATGTCCCAAGCTTCATGGCCGACAATCAGGTTGAATCCCGTCGCGTTGCCGTTATTGTCGCGCGTGACCGAGATGACTCTGCCCAGGAAACCCGCGTATTGACCCGTCGTTACCTGCGACGATTCTGCGTCAACTTCCTGGGCGATGATGTCGCCACTCGTGTCAACATCGGCGTCGACCTCGACGAAAGTCCCCGGCTGGAGGGCCTGGAGCGCCGCAGTGCCGGAGAGGCCGTTCACGCCGTCACCCTCGAAAGTCGTCGAGCTTGCGACCTGGATCGTAAGAACCTGCCCCGCGCCCGCTTGGACCTGAAGCGGAAAGCTGCCCACGAAGTTCGGATTGGTGCTCGTTGTGGTCGGCGCACTTTGGACGATGCCATAAACCGTATCGGCCTCGCCCAAGGTTGTCCCCGAGGCAACGGCGGGTGTGACGGTGATCTGCGGGTCAACGACTCCCGTGATCAAACCGTTGGCGCCGGTTTGTACGGAAGCGCGCATATCGAAGTCCAGCGTCAACCCCGCCGCGCCGCTCGTCGTGATTTGAAGGGGCGGACTGAACATGAGGTTCAGCGTATCCGTACCGGAGCCATCGGAAAACGAAGTGCAGTTCGTAGCCACGCTCGGACTGCAGGTCGGCATGGTGGCCGCGGTGGGCGGGCTAGTCGAGGTGTCTAGATATGTCAACTGCGGACTAGCCAGCGTGAGGGTGAGCTGACCGTACGTGCCGGTGTTGACGCTTCCGAAACTTATGATGTCGGTGAAATCCACCAAGCTGGCAAAATCCACCGGCTGGGTTGGTGGGGTGATCGTGGCCGCCGTGCCGCCCCCCTCCGGAACCAGTGAAGCCGATTGGATGGTTACCAGGAATGCCTGCACATCGCAACTCGGTTGGTCCGTTCCAAAAGTGACCAGCATGCCGGTCGGCGTGATGGGCGGGGGTACCGTAGTGTTGCTATTGCTATTTCCATTTCCGCTTCCACACCCTGTCATCAGCACGGACGCCAAACCGACCAGCAACGCCACCAAGCATGCACCCGTTCTGTTACTCATGGCGAGTCTCCTCCCGATTCGACAAGTTGTCATGTTGTCATCAAGAATAGCGCCGCGTATTGCGAGCCTCGAAGGACCTTAACTGAATCGAAGGTGTTTCGAGCTAGGCTCCCGCGACCGCCTTGAATGCGCGATGAACGCAACCAACTACCGCCCATGACGGAGCACGCCGCTTTCCAAATAGTTGCTTCGAAATCTATTAAATCCAGAATAACCCTTGTCGGTGAACGACTTCGGCAGGCTGAGCGTGCGGTAAGAACTTCCCAAGCGGGTAGATTCTATACGAAAGGGTGGCCGCAGAGTTGCGTTCTCGACCCCGAAGTATGACCTGAAGTGGCCCATTTGCGCCGCTTGTGGTGGCCGATTTGAGCCAGTGGCGGGTGAGTAGAGGTGCCTAGCCGAATCAGGCGGCCAGGGTCACAAAGTCGATGTTCCCTTGCTCTTTCCCGTCCCACGCCGCGAAATACAGTTCCAGTTTGAGCTGAGGAAACTCCTTGCGGAGCGTCAGACCCAGCCGTCGCAAGTCTTCCTCCTGGCGTTCACGTGGCACAGAGGAAGAGTGAAGGTGCAGGGGAAGGCTCTTATACCAAGCACAGTCCTCATGCTGGATCAGGATCAGGCGATCAATCTCGTGGTTCTCGACGAAGAAGCGAAACCATCGCCAACCGGCCCAGGAGAACTTGGGCAGATACTCGACAAGAGTCAGGCTTTGTGCTCCGCCGGGAACAACCAACAAATCATAGTTCCCTGCAAGTCCGAGTTTCTGGTTCAAAAACTCCTGGAAGGCCGCTTGGAACCGATGATCGCCGCAATGTACCGCCAGCGCACGAGGCGCCTCGCTCTGCAATTTGGATTCGACTTGATAAGACGGCATTGTCACCCTCGGACGCAGCAGCGTGTCGGCTTCGCTCCAGTGCTTAAGCTCTAGCCTTTGCTCTGCCCGGCGCTCAACTCCGCTGGTGGTGGCGGCACCTTTGGTTCAGCGCTTCGCGCTTCTTTGGCCGCCGGAAGCCGGGCGGCACCTTCGAGCGAAACTCCCAACTGCGATAGTACGCCGGGAACGTCGAGACCCAACGCTTGTAACTGCTGAAGCAGACTGAACACGAGCGCCGGGCCGGTCTTGGCGACGCGGCCGATGCCTCCCGTTCCGTCACCGCCGGCGCCGTTGCCCTGATCGATCACGACCACTTTGTCGATGTTCCCCAGCGGCGCAGCTACAGCGCCAAAAATACCCGCGGAGGCCTGAAGCACCGCCGGCATTTTTTCGAGAATGGTTTGCAGTTTGGCAGCCTCGTTGAACTGCTTCCAGGCTTCCGCTTTCTTTAAGATGGCCGTCGCCTCCGCCACGCCCTGCGCCTCAATGGCTCGCGCCTGGGCCAGACCGATCGCCTCCACTTTGGCGGCTTCGGCGCGGCCCTGGGCTTCGATCGCCGCCGCCTGGCCCAGACCTTCCTGCCGGAATTTCTCTTGCGCAGCCTCCGCCATGGCGATTTGGGCCGCCTTATTCCCCTCTGCCTCGAGGATCGCGGACTGCTTCTTCGCTTCGGCGCGCAGAATGGCAGCCTGCCGTTCGGCCTCGGCGGACTTAATGACCGTGGCCTCGAGTTCTTTCTGCTTGCGCTGTACTTCCTGTTCCTGGACGGCAATCTGCTCCTGGGTGCGCACTTTCTCGACGCGCACCTCTTCCACCACCACCGCCTGCTTGGCCTTGGCTTCCGAGAGCGGACCGGCCTGTGAAGCCGTCGCCTTTTGCGTTTCCACTTCCGCCAGGAACTGGGCCTGCTTCACCTGGAAGTCGCGCTGCGCCGCGGCAATATTGGCGTCCGCGTCGAACTTGGCCTTCTCGCCTTCCTGCATGGCTTGGGCGGACTTGATTTTTGCATCGCGCGTCGCCTCAGCCTCGCCGATTGTGCCGTCGCGCTTCACTTCCGCGGTTCGTTTCTTTCCCAATGCATCCAGGTAGCCTTCTTCGTCAGATATGTCTTGGATGGTGAGCACGTCGACGCCGATGCCCATTCTTTCCAGATCCACCGCGGCTTCGGAAGTTAGCTTCTGGGCGAAGCTCTGGCGGTCGCTGTTGACCTCTTCCACCGTCAGCGTGCCAAGAATCGATCGCAGGTGGCCCTCCAGTGTTTGGAAGATCACCCTTTGAATTTCTTCGTGCGACATGCCCAGGAAACGCTCGGCAGCAGCGCTCAGAGAGATGTCGTCACTCTTGATCTTGACGTTGGCCACCGCCTTCACCCCAATCGGTACGCCCCGCAGCGTGTAGGCGCGCTTAATCTCCAGCGGAATCGTAAAAACGTTCAGCGATAGGTAGTCCACCTGCTCGAGCAGCGGGTAGCGAAAGGCCGCGCCTCCCTTTACCATGCGGTAGCCCACCGTTCGCCCGTCCGGCGTCCGCCGCTTTCGCCCGCTGAACACGGCCACGGCGTTGGGTGGCACCTTGAGATAGTTGCGACTGAACAGCGCCATCGCTACGAGCAGCGCCAAAACCACAGCCATCACGATGATAGGAACAAAGAATTGCGTTGCGAATTGCATAACCTCTCCCGTGTTAAGTCGAAACTCGAAATTCGAAACTCGAAATTCGAAACTCGGACACCGAAATCTGAAACTCGCACTCCCCTAGCAGATTCCCTGGCAGGGCTTGCGCATGCGTCATATCCTCGCAAGCGGCAAGGGCGGCAATTGAAGTTCCCGGCGGCGAGTTTCGATTTTCGAATTTCGATCTTCGAATTTCGAGTCGTGCTACTCTGCTCGCCGCACCACAACTGTCTCACCCACCACGGCCTCGATCTTCACCAGCGTATTGACGGGAATCTCGCCGCCGTCCTGCGACCGGGCGATCTTTTCCACCACGCTCTCACCCAGCGTGCAGCGGACTTGTCCCAAGCCGGCCTTTGGAATGGTTACGCTCACGTGGCCAGTGGCGCCTGCCAGATCGCATACCCGGACGTCGCTCGAGGCCTGCTGGCTGAAGAGAAAGCTCGCGAAGAGGTAGATCACAGTGCCGAAGACCAAGCCGCCTCCCAGTCCCAGCGCTGTGCTTACCTCGGTGCTGTAACCGAGGTGAATACCGATCGCCCCGAAGCCGCCAAACGCGGTCACGAAAACGCTCAGGATGCGGGAACTCAGGATGCTGACACCGGCGCCGCCGTGTACGTCTCCGTGGAAGTCAGCATCGTGACCCGCAAGGTCCCCGTGTTCGAACAACTCTCCGGATGCGAAACTCACTACGAGAATCAGGAACCCGATAGACGCAATGCCTAGAAAGACCGCAAACGCTGATAGACCTGCAAAGAGAATCATGACTTGGCCTCGGGGTACGGAGGGGTCTTCGCCACTCCCAGACGACTCCGCCAACGTCTACCTACCATTTAGTCACGCCTACTCTAGAACTGTGCCCGGCCGAAGTCAAGGTCAGTTCATAACCGTTAAAATGAGCGTTTCTGACCGGCCCCGAAGCGAGGTAGCGCGGACCGGCGTTTTTGCGGTCCGCGGTTCTTTGTTTGAAAGAGCCGCCATCACAAAAGGGGTGGTCCGCGCTACCACCTCGCCCAGGCTTGACACCAACTCTGAAAAGTGTTGGGATACACAGGCTATCATCTATCCTTAGGAGCCATCGAATATGAAGGGCAAACCCGAAGTACTGAAAGTTCTGGGCAGTGCGCTGACAGAGGAGATGGGAGCCGCCGTTCAATACATCTTGCACGCTGAGATGTGCGATAACTGGGGGTATAAGTCGCTGGGCGGTTTTACCAAGAAGCGCGCCATTGAAGAAATGCAACACGCCGAAAAGTTGATTGAGCGCATCCTGTTTCTGGAAGGCACGCCCGACCTGCAGACATTTCCGAGGATTGAAGCGGGCAAAGGCGTAGCGGATCAGTTTATCCATGATCTGGAGGGCGAACACACGGCCATCGTCAATTACAACAAGGGCTACGCTATTTGCACCAAGGCCGGCGACCAGGGCAGCGCGGACTTGCTGCTGGCGAATTTGCAGGATGAAGAGCGCCACGTTGATTACCTCGAGACTCAACTGGGTCTCATCAAGGAGCTTGGCCTGGCCGATTACCTCGCCCAGCAACTGGAGAAATGAACGTTGTAGGGGCACGCCTGGGGGACGACGCTGCTTCTTGGAAACATGCGTGCCCTGATGGGGTTGCCCCAGGATGGCCGGCCAGACCGCCTCTGCAACCCAGAGACGAATATTCGAAAAGGAGAACCCCTATGAAACTGAACAAACCACTACTGTACGCTGCGGCACTCAGTGTTTTTTTCAGTCTGATGGCCTCTTCAGCTTTCGGCCAAGCGACGCGGACATGGGTGTCCGGAGTCGGCGACGACGCGAATCCCTGTGCGCGTACCGCTCCCTGTAAAACGTTTGCCGGGGCGATTGCAAAAACTGCCACCGGCGGCGAGATCGATGTCCTGGATCCCGGCGGATTCGGCGCTTTGACTATCACCAAGTCCATTTCCATCGAATCCGTGGGTGTGGTGGCGGGAGTCTTGGTGTCCGGCACGAGCGGAATCGTCGTGAACGCTCCAGGGGCCGTCGTCGTTCTGCGCGGTCTGACCTTCGAAGGTCTTGGTTCCAGTCTGAACGGCATAGAGCTCGACGCCGGGGCGGCACTTTACGTCCAGGATTGTACGATCAACGCCTTCCAAAATGGCATTTACATCGACCCAACCTCCGGGCAGAGCAACGTGTTCGTCAGCAACACCATCGTCCGGAACAGCTCCGCCAACGGAATCCTCTTCAACCCCTCAGGCTCAGCTAAGGTTTTAGGGTCACTCGACAACGTGAAGTCCGAGAACAACGCGGCGGCCGGCGTAGGAGCGAATGTCACGGCCAGTGCCCAGGCAAACATTAGCGTCCAAAGCTCGAGGTCAGCCAACAACGGGACCGGGATCCTCGCCAGTGGAGGCGCCGGACTCAGTAACCTGATTAGCCTGAGCGAGGTAACGGTGTTCGGCAATACCATCGGACTTTCGGCCCAAAGTGGCGGCCGAATCCTTTCCTTCGAGAACAACAAGATACTCGACAATGAGACAAACGGGGTGCCCTCGGGGATGCTTGCCCCGCAGTAGAGAGCCCT
>Ga0187781_10000514_pt1 | contig 27509 bp, 25 predicted proteins | sample 0715_SJ02_MP02_2_FD_132447 | JGI IMG/M metagenome (GOLD analysis project Ga0187781, IMG submission 132447) | Tropical peat soil microbial communities from peatlands in Department of Meta, Colombia - 0715_SJ02_MP02_20_MG | ecosystem: Environmental > Terrestrial > Soil > Wetlands > Peat | place... | reverse complement strand
CTATCCAGCCCGCTGCTGTCATTCCCAGCCTCGTGCACCAGCAAAGCGGGAAGCACGCAAACGAGAGTGACCTCAGTTCCGCCCATGGTGACATGAGGCGATTGATCCGGGCGATTGGTTCGCACCGATGCTAGCGGCGCGGCGCGAGCATTGGCGCTAGAACCCTTTGTTGCCGCTCGAAGGAGTGAAATGCAGAGTGAAGGAATAGCCCGGAAGGCTCACTGGAACGCTGTAGTCCACCGCCACATACACGGCCGGCGCTCCCGGGGTACCAATGTGCTGGATCGTCACCTGCTGAGGAGTCAGCGCAATCTCATGTTCCTGCGCCTTCTTTATCACGGCGTCCAATAGATCCTGATCCGTCAGGTGCGGGTTGGAGCCACTAACCATGGCAATATTCTTCAAATCGTCGGTAAACGAATAGTTGGTCATTTCCGGCGGAAAGACCTGAAAACCAGCGTAAACAACGAAAACGATGGCAAAAATCCCGGCAATGGCTTTAATTGTTCCCATGTCCCACAATCCGCTGCTCGGGACCGGGAGCCGCGTTATCCCGCCTGCCCGAGCAAAGCCTGAAAATATTGGACTATCGCCGAGATCGTAACATCGCGCAGTTCCCCAGTCGAGCGCAGAACGACCTCCACGGTACCTTCGGTAACCTTCTTTCCCACAGTGATTCTAAAAGGGATACCGACTAAGTCCGCATCCTTGAACTTTACTCCTGGCCGCTCGTCCCGGTCATCGAGGATCACATCGAACCCCGCCGCCTCTAACCGCCTGGCCACGTCTTCCGACGCCGACTTCACCGCCAGGTCCTTCATGTTGACCGGCGACACAACCACCTCAAACGGGGCAATCGACGCCGGCAGCCAGAATCCGTCCTCATCGTTTCCCTGCTCGACTGCCGCGGTCAGAATTCGCTCAATGCCAATCCCGTAGCTGCCCATGATCGGCGTGACTTCCTTGCCGTTCTTGTCGAGTACGCGCGCGCCCATGGACTCCGAATAGCGGTAACCCAGCTTGAAGATGTGGCCGATTTCGACCGCCGTATCGATGCGCAGCGGCTTGCCGCAATTCGGACAAGCCTCTCCCGCCTCCACATTGCGGATATCGGCGGCGATGGTCAACTGGAAATCTTTTCCCGGCGTTACGTTCTTGAAGTGATAGTCCAGCCGGTTGGCGCCGCAGATCATGTTGCTGCGCCCTACCAGCGCAGAGTCCACCACAACATTCATGCTGCGCGGATCGTCAATGACAGCCGCAAACTGAGAATCTTCCTTCTTGACCGCGTCTTTGCCCGAATCGGGCCATACCCCTAGCAGATCCTTCGGCCGTACAACCAAGCCAACCGGACCGATAAAACCCGCTGGCCCCTGAAAGTAGCGTTCCAGTTCCTCCGCTTGCATGGGCCGCAGTTCGCTGGCCCGCACCAGCCCAAGCAACTTGGTCTCGCTCACGGTGTGGTCACCGCGCAGAAACGCCACCACCGGTTGCTCCAGCTTCTTCGAGCCATCTTCACTGGTTTTCAAGGCCATGTAGGCGACAGCCTTGATGTCCTGCTTGGGAGAAACCTTCAGGAATTCGGCCACATCGGCGATCGCGCCCTTGCCCGGTGTGTGTACCAGCAGCGGCTTGCCGTCGCCTTCCGGCTTCAGATCTTCCACCGGGTCCAGCTTTGATGTCGCCTTCTCCAGGTTCGCCGCGTACTGGCAGGCGTCGCAGCTGACAATCTGATCTTCGCCCGCCGGAGTCCGCACCATGAACTCGTGCGATTCTTTTCCGCCCATCGCTCCTGAATCCGCCTCGACCACCATGTACTTCAGGCCGCAGCGGTCAAAGATCCGGCAATAGGCGTCATAGTGCTTGCGATACGATACATCGAGCCCGGCCGCATCCATGTCGAACGAATACGAATCCTTCATGATGAATTGCCGCACCCGCAGCAGGCCTGATTTCGGCCGCGGCTCATCGCGAAACTTGGGCGCAATCTGGTACCAGATTTGCGGCAGTTGCTTGTAACTGCGCAGCTCTTTCAAGGCAATGGAAGTCATGATTTCTTCTTCGGTAAAACCCAGGCACATGTCTGCGCCCTTGCGGTCTTTCAGGCGAAACATGTTTTCGCCCATGATGGCCCAGCGCCCGCTGGCCTCCCAAATTTCCCGCGGATGCAGCGCCGGCAGATAAAACTCCTGTCCGATTTTGTCCATCTCCTGGCGGACGATAGCCACGATCTTGTTGAACGACCGGTTGCCGAGAAAAAGGTACGAGTAGATTCCGGCCGCCAGTTGCCGGATGTAGCCCGCCCGCACCAGAAACTTGTGGCTGGCTACTTCGGCATCCGCCGGCGCCTCGCGCAATGTGGGAATAAACAGTTCTGACCAACGATGCATAGTGGTGAGTCCCGAGTTCTGAGGCGCGAGTCGCGAGCGTCAGTCGCTCGCCGATCTCGCAGGGCAATTGGTTATTGTAAATGATCACGAACGAAGGGCGGGTTCAGACGGTACGCGGTGGTGAGGTGCCCCACCGCCTGCCCTGAGCGAAGTCGAAGGGTCTCGCCGTTATTGCGAGACATGGGCATGACGTAGCCTATCCCGCCAGCTGCCTCAGTATTTCTTTCCCCAGCTTCTGCGCCTCGCCGAAAAACTTCTGATACTCCACAAACAGCCGGTTCAGCTCCAGCGATTTATCCGGGGTCAGCTTTCTGCGCAGGATCATGTCGCGCACATGCACCGGGTTGGGCAACGTCGCGTCTTCCGTCAGTTCTTCCAGCGCCGTATTGGGATCGTAGTGATACATGGAATTCCTCGATTGAATAATCGGGTAATTTCGTAATTGCGTAATTGAAAATCGGATGTTCGCTGCTCTGGTTTTCAAATTACACAATTGCCCAATTACAAAATTACTCAATTCACACCAGTTCCGTCGTCCACAGATCGTGCAAGTGCACAATCCCTTCGAGTCGGCCGCCGGCGTCGACCACGATCAGCGATGTGATCTTCTTTTCTTCCATCAAGGCAATCGCCGTGGCGGCAAACTCATTCGCACCGATCGTCTTCGGGTTCCGCGTCATGGCCTCTCCGGCCGCCAGGTCCAGCACATCTTTCCCGCGCTTTTCCAACAGCCGCCGCAGGTCGCCGTCGCTGATGATCCCCACCAGCTTCTCGCCCTCCACCACCGCAGTCACGCCCATCTTCTTGCGCGACATTTCGTAAATCACATCCGGCATCCTGGTCTGCGGAGTCACCCTCGGCAGTGCGTCCCCCGTGTGCATCAACGACTCTACCCGCGCCAGTCTCTTTCCCAGCTTTCCGCCGGGATGCAGATTGGCAAAATCTTCTTCCTTGAATCCGCGCCGCTCGCTCAGGGTCACTGCCAGGGCGTCGCCCAACGCCAGCATCGTGGTGGTTGAAGCCGTCGGTGCCAGGCCGAGCGCGCAAGCCTCTTGCGCCACGGAACAATCCAGTGCCACATCCGCCGCCGCCGCCAGAGTAGAAATTCGTTTGTCATCCCGAGCGAAGCCTGAGCCGCTTCGCGGCGAAGGCGAGTCGAGGGACCTTGAGTTTTCCGCCGACTCACAAATCTCATCCCCGGTCATCGTAATCAGGGGCACCTGCAGTCGCTTGATCGTCGCCAGCAACTGCAAAATCTCTTCGGTCTCTCCGCTGGCCGAGAGCGCCAGCACCACGTCGCCCCGCACGACCATGCCCAGATCGCCATGCAGCGCCTCCACCGGATGCAGGTACAGCGCCGGCGTTCCGGTTGAACTCAGCGTTGCCGCAATCTTGCGCGCGATCAGCCCGCTCTTCCCCATGCCCGTAACCACCACGCGCCCGGCGCAGGAGAGCATCAAGTCGACGGCCCGCTGAAACGCCGTCGCCATCGGCCCGCCAATGCGCTCGGCCAACGCCCGCAGAGCTTCGGCTTCGATGCGCACCACGTTTTCGCCGGTATGTTTCATTTCGTCAAGATCAGGCAAGGGGATGTTAGCACGCACCACGACACGCCCGCGCCGCCTCCGGCGACCGTCCTTCCCTTCCCGACTCAGAAGTGGTCTTCTCCCCGGGGCGTTGGCGGCCTCTGCCCGAGCACGGCCAGCCCACGGGCTTGGACCAGCCGATCCCACGGCCCCGCCTGCCAGTTATCGCGCGGCTTCGCGGCGTAGCGCCACGGCGGCAGCGTCATCATCATATTGCGCGCGATCGCGTGCACGTAGGGCTCATACATCGAACGCAGTTGCGCCAGTTTTTCCTGACCATATTGGTCGTTTCGCAACCGCAACCCCGCCGCAGCCAGCGATCCCTGCAGCTTATCCAACTCCGCCGCCGGCAAGCGGTCGACCGCAGCCGGATCGTACCGCGCTTTCACCACCTGGGCCAGATCGACTGCCGCGTGCCGCGCCATGGCAAACGTGAGCTTCGCCTGTTCCGGCTGCACTCCTTCAATTCCGACCAGCACCAGCGACGTCACGTCCAACATCGTCGTCAGCGTACCCAGCCACGACTGATTGCTGTGTTGCGAGCGAAAGAAAGTCAGCGCCGGATACGAAATCTGGCTCTCCAGCAACTCGGCCGCCCATCGTTCCCAGTCCCGCAGCACCTGGTCAAGGACCCTCTGGTCCATGCCGGAGTTCCCCTGTGTGCGGGCCAGCCGCACCAGCAGTTCTTCCGCCGCTGGAGGCGATCCCGCCCGCGCGTCCAGCATCGAAATCTGAATCTCGCGCCGCGAAAACGAGGAATATACCACCGGGATGTAGCCGATCACCACGCCCAGAAAGGCGAACCCCATCCCGGCTTCGATCACCGAAAGCGCCCGCGCTGCGCCCGAAGTCGGCACGATGTCGCCATAGCCCAGCGTGAAAAAAGTTTCTCCGCTGTGATAAACGATCTTGCCGAACGTGAGCGGCTCTCCGCTGAGCTGCTCGTGCCCTCCGATGCCGTACTGCACCAAAGCAAAACCAGAGATCAGCCCGGTTGCCCAGAAGCCGAGCAACAGAAACAGCGAGAGCGGCCCGAAATACCCCAGAAAATTCTGCTGCCGCGCGGCTGTCTTGATATGTTCTGCAAACCTGCGCCACGGAATCCAGGTCTGCCGGTAGAACCACGCCGTAATCTGAAAATGCCGCGTCACCCGCCGGGGCAGAACGACGGTTTCAAACGCGTCGCGCAGCACCGCCCAGATGATGCCGAACCCGCAAATCGCCGCCAGAATATGGCCGTGCCAAGACATAAACGCCTGGACCCCCAACCTCTGCCGTCAGACCTCCACCGTCAAACCAGAGTTTCGGGAAGTGCAATATGGATGCGCTGGGAAGAGTACCAGATTCGGGACTCAGGGGTCAGGAGTCAGGGACCAGAGGTCAGGGGTCAGAGGCCAGAAGTCGGAAGCCGGGTCTCCCCATCTTGCTCTCGCCGTTGTTTGGCGGGATCAGGATGGGGATTTTGATCTCGGCTGAATCTACTGCGGCTTCGCCGGCGCCTGCGCAGCTGGCGTTGCTGCGGGCGGGGCCTGACTCTGCGGCTGCCCCGCCGACGGCTTTGCTGGCGTTGCAGTCGTGGGAGTTGTCGTGGTCGCGGGCTTCGTCGCGGGCTTGGTCACCGGCTTCTTTTTCACGGCCGGCTTCTTCGGCGGCTCGTTTTCATCCACTACGGTCTTCTTCGCCGGCGTGACGGGAACAGCCGCCTGCGCCGTCTTCAGATCGGCACGCAGCCGCACAATCTCAGCTTCCTTCGCCGTCGACAGGTTTTCAATGCGCTGCGCCATCTGTTTGCGCGTGTCCTCGAACCCGGTCAGGTCGTTCGCCAGGGTCTGATAATCATCCTTCGACCCGAACGCCCCCGCCGACTCGACCACGCTGCCCAGCACGTCGTAAAGCGCGTCCAGATTGCGGTACAGCTTGAAGGTGGCCGGCAGGTCCTCCGGCGCCGCACGCAATTGCCCCATGATCGTCGGCAGCGCCCCTTCCAGATTCCGTTGAATCGAATCCACGTTGGCCAATGTCTGCTTCTTGTCGGAGTTGTTCGTTTTCCAGCGCTCGATGCGCAGCTTGACCAGATCAGCCTGCGTGTTTTTCGAAGTCGTCTCCAGTTGCGCCAGCATCCCGTTCAGTTCCGTGATCGAAGCATAGGAAACAGGAGTGCCGGACGGCGCCTGTCCCTGGACCGAGTAGCGCTGGTTTTCAGAGGCCGGGACCGGTGTTTCCTGCGTCTGGCCGACTACCGTGGGGCAAGAAAGAATCGTGCCGAGGAAGAATGACAGCCCTAATAGAATTGGGGTGCGTTTCATTGTTGCCATGTTGGCGTTTGCGAAACAGCATACTACAACCAGCGCCCGCCTGCGATTGCTCAGCGGGGTCGTCCTTGCCGCTAATTCGTCGGCAGAAGCGACTCGCGTGAAATGGGAGCGCCATTCAAGAAGATGGTGTCAATCGCATCGTACGCGGCGATGCTCTTCAGCGGATCGGCACGCAGAAGCAGGAGGTCGGCCCGCTTTCCAGTTTCGATGGTTCCCAAATCCTTGGCCAGCCCGAAAGCGACGGCGTTGTCGAGCGTGGCGGCGCGCAGGATGCGCGGAAGCGGCACACCAGCGTCGGCCCAGTGCCGCAGCTCCAGTTGCCCGTTCAGCCCCGGCGGATTTCCGATGCCCTCCCCAGCTGGCGTGTCGGTGCCGAAAAGAAGCTTGACGTTGTCGGCCAGCAAGAGACGAAGAGTCGCGGTGACGCGCGCAGGGCCGATCGACATCGCCGTTGCCGGATCGACCGACGGTCCGAAAATTTTCGTAAATACCCGCCGGTATTCGTCCGCCATGGCGCGACGCGCGGCCAAACCCTCAGTGCCCTTGAGGTAGGCAATCACCGAGGGCGGGAGCGATTGTGACAGGTGGGGATCATCGAGCAGGGACGCATCGAAAACCGATCCCTCGCCATAAACCACCTGCAAAGTAGGCTGAACCCAGATGCCGGCGCGGGCCGCGGCTTCAATTACGTCGCGCGCCTCGGCGGGAGGCGTCGTGCCCATGCGATCACCCGGCCAATGCCAAAGCCCGTGCGCGATCACGTCGGCGTGAGCGCCGAGTGCGGCCTGCCAGCTTTCGACTGCATTCGCGTGAATGACGAAAACAAGTCCTCGCCGGCGAGTCTCGGCGCGGAGCGCATCGAGCGTCTCTGCGGTGGGAACCGGCCAGTGAAACGCGCCGCCGAACCCCGGCTCCACGAAGGTCTTCACGCAGATCCCGCCGGCCGCGACCACGCGCTCCACGGCACGCGCCGGTGTGTAATCGTGAGGGTCAAGGGCTGCGGGCCAATCCTTAGCCTGCGACGACTGATAAACGATGTTGGCGCGATTAGCTGCGGCTGCATCCTTGGGGATTCGCTGTGCTGTATATCCGCCAAGCACGCGCACGGCCGGCCCGCAATGGTAAAGAGTGGGATGGACCGGCGCCCGGTTGAACCACGAGAGAGTGTCCGGAGCGAGGTTCAAGTCCACCAAGGTAGTGAACCCGAACGCCAGAAACGCCCGTGGAAGCTGCGCCCGGAAGGCGTCGAGAAGCTCGGGATGCGCAGTGACGGCGTCGTCATCGAGTGGAGCGATGTCGCCGACATGCACATGCGAGTCAATCAGGCCTGGGATCAGGAAGCGATCGCGGCCATCGACGCGCTGCGCATGCGGCCCCGCCACCAGGTTTACTCCGATTTCGGCAATCCTTCCGCCACGAATGACTACAGCTGCATGAGGTAATGGGCTAGGTCGCTCAGGGGAAATGACCGTCACATCCTCGATTACAGTCCCGTCATCCACAACTTTGGCGCTCGAGGTTTGTTTTGTCTGCGCTGCCGTGAGTACTGACAGCAGGACGACCATTCCAACAACGCACTGACCACGTCGAGTTATTTGCCTCATTCTGGCCAACCTTTCCCTGCCGCGCCGCAATCGTACAATGGGGTCATGAGGAGAAAGTGCAGACTCCCTGCAGTATTCGGCGCTGCAGCGCTCTTGCTGCTTGCCTGTGCCTTCCCGTGCCTGGCGCAGGACGCTTCCCACCGCCTTATCCTCAAAGACGGCTCGTATCAGTTAGTAACGAGATACGAAATCAAGGGCGACAGGGTTCACTATTTCAGCGCGGAGCGCGAGGAGTGGGAAGAACTTCCTGCTTCACTGGTGGACTGGCCCGCTACCGACAAGTACGAAAAAGACCGCGCCGCCGCTACCTCCGCGCCTGAAGCCTTGCAGTTCGACAAAGATCTGGAGCACGAGCGCGAACTCGAGGAGGCCGCTCAGCCCCAGGTCGCCCCCGGACTCCGCCTGCCCGAAGACTCAGGTGTCTTTCTCCTCGACACGTTTCAGAACGAGCCTCAGTTAGTCGAGGTTCAGCAGACATCCGGTGATGTCAACCGCAACACCAAGGGCAACATTCTCTACGGCGCTATCAACCCGATCGCCGGCCTCAAACAAGCTATCGAACTCGAGGGTGCGCACGCCAAAGTGCAGTCTCACGTGGACGTTCCATCGCTCTACATCAACGTGGAGCCGATTCCGGGCCAGCCGGATCGGGCGAGTTCTTCCGGCCGGTCGCAAGGTACCGCCCAGCCGCAACAACCGCAGCAAGCCGAGCAACCGCTGGTGCCCTTCGACCGGTTCCGCATCATCCGTGCCGAAGTCAAAGGCAACAAGCGCATTCTCGGGGACGTGAAGCGCGCCGTCACCGGCAAGATAACGCAACAGGAGCATTTCGTTCCCACCACCATCGATCAGGTAAAGGGGGTCTGGGTGAAACTCACGCCCACCTCCAGTCTCGCGCCTGGGGAATACGCCCTGGTCGAAATGGTGGGCAAGGAAGGAATGAATCTTGACGTTTGGGATTTCGGGGTGAACCCCAAGGCCCCGGCCAATGCCAATCCATGGAAGCCGGAAGTGAAGAGCGCGCCCGCCCCGCCAGTGGAGAAGAAGGACAACTAAAGAGAAAGCTGCACTTCATCCGAAGGTCGAATACCATGCGCGATAAGTGGTACGGAGATAACCGAGACCTAGTTAAATGGGCAGTGCTTCTCGGACTCGCGTCCCGATACCGTATGAGGCATATTCTTCAGGTCCTATACTTCAGACCGGACACGTGGGCAAGCGTCGAAATCGATGGAAGAGATGTCGAACTTAATCGAGCAGTCATCGAACAGTTTCGCTGTGCAGCTTCGATTTCCGCCATGAGATGCGAAGGGTGCATCGAGGTTGTGGAGGACATATTCTCCGACCGGAAGGAATACTTGCGAAAAGTACTCGATAGGATTCAGCACCGGCCTCACGTTCCCGGAATCATTTTCCTCGATCCAGACACAGGTCTCGAGCCTCCCGCTAAACCTAACCTCAAGCATGTGCTCGATTCAGAATTGGCAGACATCTGGCTAGCCATGAGTTCCGGCGATCTGCTGGTTTTCTACCAGCACCAGACCAACCGCAACGGCGAAGAGTGGATCGGGCCGAAAAAACTACAATTCGAATGCGCGCTAGGGGTTCGACCTGGGACTGCAAAACTGGCGTGGGGCCTCCAGATTGCCCGCGATGTGGCCTTCTTTTTCGCCGAGAAGGACATGGCTCGGGAAAGGGTCAAGGTATTAACTGACGGCTGACGGCTGACAGCTGACAGCTGCCCTATTTCAACACGCCCCGCTGTGCGATCCCGATGTTGTCGCGGGTCGTGTTCTTCACCATGTACATCATGCCGTCGGCCTGCCGGATCACATCGTGCGCTGTACGGGCGTCATGCGGGAACGTTGCCAGGCCGATTGACGCGCGGATGTTCAGATTCAAGCTTTCGGCGCGGCAGAAACTGCTGGCCCGCAGTGCGTCACGCAACCGCTTGGCCACGACCAGCGCCTGATCCTTCCCTGTCTGCGGCAGCAGTACCACAAACTCGTCGCCACCGTAGCGAAAAGCAAAGTCAATCAGCCGCAGCTGCGCTTTGATCAAATATCCGATTTCCTCCAGCAGCTTGCTTCCGATCAAATGCCCGTAAGTATCGTTCACTGCCTTGAAGTGATCCAGGTCAATGAACAGGATGCTGAACTCATAGCCAAAGCGCGAGGAGCGGTAGACCTCCGTTTCCAGCGTCTTATACAGATGCCGGGCGTTGTACAGCCCGGTGCAATCGTCGGTGATCGTCAGTTCCTGAATCTTCTCCACCCAGCGCGCATTCTCGATGGCAATCGCCGCGTAGTCGCACAGCGATTGCAGGAAGAACAGCTCCGCCTCGCTGAACTGCGACATGTCCACGTTGACCAACTGGATCACTCCCAGCACGCGCAGCTTGGAACGCAGCGGCATGCAGATCACCGAGTGCGTTTCCCACTTGGTGGATTCGTCAATGCGCCGCGCAAAGCGGGGGTCCGCATCCACATCCGGCACAATCAGCTGCTCGCCATGTTTCGCCGCCCAGCCGGCGATTCCCTCGCCCATTTTCAGCCGGACATTCTTCAGCGCCTCTGCCGCCTGCCCCACGGCAATGGCGAAGTAAAGTTCGTCATGCTCCTCGTCCACCATCAGCAGCGACCACGTGTCCGGGCGGAAATATTCCGCCATTTTCTCCATGATGGTCTGCAGAATGGAATCGAGGTCCAGCGACGACGTGAGCGCCTTGGCTACGTCGTGAAAAATCCTCAACTCCTGGCTCTGGCGCGTCAATTGAGTGCCGGCCTCAGGCATGCGAATTCCGTTGTCCCTCGCTGGTGGTAGTAGTTCAAAAAATTATATTCATCACTTTAGTGCAGGGGCAATGACCGTTGGTAACACGAACCCGTAACGCCAATGGGATCAATCGCTTGGCTCAGCTGTAGCAACTCGTCTGCACATCATTTTCAGGGTTGGCGTAGGCTTATCAATCATGCTTAAGAAAAGACTTAGACGATTAACCTTACCGTTGATCTTCCTCGCCGGTGCCGCATCCCTGGCGTTCCCGCAAACCGCCGCTAGCACAGCCGGCGACGCTCATGTGGTTCCAGTCATCGATGGCGGCATCGGTCCCTGCTCCGCCGACTTCACCATCAACGATTCGGCGGGCGCTCCGGTCTACGCTGCGAAAGTGAAGGTCCACATCGCTTATGGCTTCATGAACGTCCGCAAGCTCGACCTCGAACTTGGCACCAACATCGACGGCAAGGCCCGCTTCACCGGCCTTCCCGATCACATCAAGCACGGCCTTTACTTCCAGGCCAGCGAAGGCGACCGCGCCGGCGAAGCTTTTGACGATCCCGCCAACACCTGCAAAGCGCAGTTCACTGTCACGCTGCTGAAGAAGACGCAGTAGCAATTACCCCGGTAACATGCGCCGCCACATTGGCGGGCGGATACTCCTCCCATAGGCCTCAGGGAGGGATGATGAGCGCTGCTACAGGAACTGCAAGAAGTTATTTTGGCCGTCTGAGTGATCGTTACCGGGATGCATACGCCGTTGCTTCAGGAACTGTGCGATTCGCAAATTGGGTGAAGAAGGGGTCGCTGGCTCTGGGCGGGCTGATCGCACTGGTCACTCTGTATGAAAGCCTCACGATTAGACACTACGACTACCTCAACGAAACCAAATTTTACTGGCACTGGACCACGTTGCTCATTGGCTTATTCATGGCTGTCGTTGTGGTAGCGAGCGGCTACATCAGCGGCACGTTCCTGGCCGCGCAGGGACAGTTCATGAGCGCGCTGCTCGATATAGCAGTCAACACGTCTCCGCATCTGCAGAATCAGGAAAAAGCAGCCATCATGACGCTCTGATTCGGCGCTGCGGAAGACTCCAAGCAAATCACCACGCCTCGCCGCGTCACGCGACGCCGGGATCGGCAAGTTGGGCGTAGACCCTATTCTACTTTGCAGTTGTCCGATGCCTGAGTTCTAAAAGCCTGAGTTCTACAGCCTGAGGTCTACAGCCTGAGGCCGACGTTACCTTCCGCTCACACTGACGATTGTGGCGCCTTCGCCCGCGTTGTCCTATGATGATTCCGTAATCGCGAGCGAAGGCCACTTCGCCGCGGCGGAGTTCTGGTGGGCGAGTTCGGCGACAAATTCCGCAAAGAGCGCGAAAAGAAGGGCATTTCGCTCGAGGACGTCTCGAGCGCGACCAAGATCAGCTCGCGCATGCTGCTGGCCATCGAAGACGAACAATTCGACCGGCTGCCGGGCGGCGTGTTCAACAAAGGCTTCATCCGCGCCTACGCCAAACACATCGGATTAAACGAGGACCAGGCCGTCGCCGATTACCTCGTCTGCCTCCGCCAGTCGCAGCTTGATTCCCAGGAGGTGTGGGACCCGCAAGCCGGCGCGGTCTCGCCCCAGGTCGAGGAATTGCCCGAACTCCAACTCCCTCGCGCCGAACACGTCAGCCCTCCCCGCCGCGATTACCCCGAACGCGGTGAGCGCGTCGTTCCCTGGAGGATTCTGGCTCTCGCGATTCTGGTCATCTTTCTGGCGGCCCTGGTGTGGCACCGCCACTTGCGCAGCACGCGCACCGAGGCCGCCGCGACCGCGCCCATGACCTCCGCGGGGGAGCCCGCGCCCCAAGTGTTGACTCCACCCGCCCGGACCACAATCGCCGCCGTCTCGACTCTGCACACCGCCTCTGCGCCGGCTTCAGCACGGCAGCCTGGTGCGAGTGCCGTACCGTCGGCCCATCCTGCCAGTCCGGCCAAACCGGCCGCCAGTGCAGAACCTAATGCCAGCAACGCAGAGAACAGTGAACTTGCTACCCAAGCGGAGCAGACGGTGAATTCGCCGGCGAACCTTGAGCCGTCCGACGCCGCGCCCTTGAATCTGGTGATCCGGGCTTCGGAGAATTCATGGATCTCCGTAACCGCCGACGGCCGCTCCGTCATTCACGAATTGCTGATCGCCCCTGCCCATACCTCGATCCGTGCCTCTCGCGAAATTGTGGTCAGAATCGGCAACGCCGCCGGCGTCAGCTTCGTCTGGAACGGACAGGAACTCCCCGCCCAGGGCGCCGAAGCCGAGGTCCAAACCCTGGTTTTCGATACCTCTGGCATGCGTGCTGTCCCGCCCAGTCTGGTGCCGGCTCAAAATCAGTAGCCTGGTCTGGGGTTGCCCCACCCTTGTCTCCGCGCTTTTTGCTGGGACAGGGTGGGGACCTTGACTTCCTCTCGCGGGTGCCCAATGCCCTCCCTCAGCGAGGTCGAGGGGTCTGGCCGTCTTGCGAGAAAGCAGGAGAGAGACACGGCCCGGATCCGATCCAACCTCCCCTTTCTCCCGTCCACCTGCCCATTCCCGCTATTGGATTCATCCTCAAGCATTTAAGGCCAAACCCATTGCGCACGTGGATGCCCTCTGATAGCCTATCTTGAGGGTTCTCCCCCGCAGCAGCCGCCTCGTCGCGGCGGCGTGGATTTTCCCTGGTTTCCCTAGCTCTGGAGCCCGGAATTTTTCGCGCCGGGCGTGCACAAATCTTTAAGGAGACACTCAACTTGGCAGCCAAGAATCGTTATTTATTCACCTCCGAATCGGTGACCGAAGGCCACCCCGATAAAATGGCCGACCAGATTTCCGATGCTATCCTCGACGCCTGCCTCACAGACGACGCCTCCAGCCGTGTTGCCTGCGAAACTCTCACCGCCACCGGCCTGGTCGTCATTGCCGGCGAAATCACCACCAAGGCTTACGTTGATTTCCAGACCGTCGTGCGCGGCACCATCGCCTCCATCGGCTACGACAACGCCCTCTACGGCTTCGACGCCAACACCTGCGCCGTCATCTCCAGCATCAACAAGCAGTCCGGGGACATCGCCATGGGCGTCGATGTCGGCGGCGCCGGCGACCAGGGAATGATGTTCGGGTATGCGGTGAACGAGAATGCGGATCTGATGCCGACTCCCATCTCGCTGGCGCACAAGCTGACCCAGCAACTTTCCCTGGTACGCAAGAACGGAACTCTTCCCTTCCTTCGCCCCGACGGCAAATCCCAGGTCACAGTCGAATACGATGCGAATGGCAAAGTTCAGCGCGTGGACGCGGTCGTGATCTCGTCACAGCATTCCGAGACGGTCAGCAACGACGAACTGCGCGCCGGGATTCTGAAGCACGTGATTCAGGCCGTGATCCCGGCTCACCTGCTTGACGAATACACGCACTACCACATCAATCCCACGGGACGCTTCGTCATCGGCGGGCCTATGGGCGACACCGGCCTCACCGGCCGCAAGATCATCGTGGACACCTACGGCGGCATGGGACGTCACGGCGGCGGCGCTTTCAGCGGAAAAGATCCGACCAAGGTGGATCGCTCAGCCGCCTACATGGCGCGTCACATCGCCAAGAACGTGGTCGCTGGAGGCCTGGCCGAGCGCTGCGAAGTGCAGCTGGCTTATGCCATCGGCGTGGCTGATCCCGTGAGCGTGCTGGTCGAGACCTTTGGCACGGAGAAGGTGGATCCGAGCATCATTCCGGAACTGATCCGCACCCATTTTCAGTTGACGCCGCGCGGCATCATCGAGTCGCTGAACCTGCGCCGCCCGATCTATCGCAAGACCGCGGCCTATGGTCACTTCGGCCGCAGCGACGCCGACTTCACCTGGGAAGCAACCGACAAAGCCGCCAAACTGGCCAGCGATGCCGGTTTGCGTGAACCGGTAGTTGCTCGCAAGTAAGATCGAACCACAGAGGCCAGAGGCTCACCGGGGAACCGATTTCCACTGTGATCTTCAGTGACCTCTGTGGTTCGGGGTTTTCACTCTGTTTTTTTTTGCCGCTTCAAGCGCGCTACTGAACAAAGTAAAGAGGAGAAGAATGTCGACCGCAGCGATTAATTGCGACATCAAGAATTTTGAACTGGCCGATCTGGGCAAGAAGCGCATCGAGTGGGCCAACCAGTCCATGAAGGTGCTGCAGATCATCCGCAAAGAGTTCATCAAGAATCAGCCGCTGAAAGGCATCCGCATCTCGGCTTGGCTGCACATCACCGCCGAAACCGCCAATCTCGGCATTTGCCTGCGCGACGGCGGGGCCGAGGTCGTGCTCTGCGCCTCCAACCCTTTGTCCACGCAAGACGACGTCGCCGCCTCGCTCGTCCGCGACCACGGCATCCCCGTGTTCGCCATCAAGGGCGAGGACAACGACACGTACTACAACCATATCATCGCCGCGATTGACCACAAGCCGCACATCACCATGGACGACGGCGCCGACCTGGTCACCATCCTGCACACCAAGCGCACCGACGCGCTCGAAGGCGTCATTGGCGGCACCGAAGAGACTACTACCGGCGTGATCCGCCTGCGTGCCATGGCCAAGGAAGGTGTGCTGAAGTTTCCCATCGTCGCCGTCAATGACGCCGACACCAAGCATCTGTTCGACAACCGCTACGGCACCGGACAGTCCACCATTGACGGCATTATCCGCGCCACCAACTTTCTGCTGGCCGGATCGAAGTTCGTGGTCGCCGGATACGGCTGGTGCGGCCGCGGACTCGCCAGCCGCGCCCGCGGCTGCGGGGCCGAAGTCATCATCACGGAAGTTGATCCCACCAAGGCGCTGGAAGCCGTCATGGACGGTTTCCGCGTCATGTCGATGAACGAGGCCGCCAAGCTCGGCGATGTCTTCTGCACCGTCACCGGCAACAAGAACGTGCTCACTAAAGATCATTTCGCGCTGATGAAAGACGGCGCCATCATTTCCAACTCCGGCCATTTCAACGTCGAGATCGACATCCCGGCGCTGGAATCGATGTCGTCGTCGAAACGGACCACCCGCAACTTCGTCGACGAGTATTCACTGAAAGATGGACGTAAGATCAACCTGCTCGGCGAAGGCCGCCTCATCAATCTGGCCGCTGCCGAAGGCCATCCCGCCTCGGTGATGGACATGAGCTTCGCCGATCAGTCGCTCTCGGTCGAGTACATGGTCAAGAACGCCAAGAAGCTCGAACCCAAGGTCTACAAAGTTCCCGACGAACTCGATAAGCGGGTGGCGCGGCTGAAGCTCGAGTCGATGAGCATCAAAATCGACAAGCTCACGCCCGAGCAGGAAGAGTATCTGGCGGGCTGGAGCGAGGGAACGTAAGGGCAGCTGTCAGCTCTCAGCTTTCAGCCATCAGCAAGAACCGGTTGCCCCATCCTTGTCGCGTTCTTTGCGACAGGGTGGGGCTTTTGACTTTGGTGAAAAGACCGGCGCCTCAGCGCCGCGTAAAGCGCAAAACAAAGAGCAGGGTGCCCCACTTCTAGCCGTTCTGCCAAAAGTGGGGATCTTCGTTTGCGGCGGCAAGAACCATGTAGGAACAGCACCATGCCTTGCTCCTGCTGTATTCAGGGCATACACTCCAAGCAGGAGATACTCGAATGAGGGCTATGGAGTACTTCGCTCGGGCGCTGGCACTCCTATGGGCGGTATTCTGGACATCCTTTTTCATTGCAGAGTCGCTGGCATGGCATACGCCTGTGCTCCGGATGGCGATCTGGCTTTGCGGCGGGTTGATCTTCACATTGCTGACTCTGGTGGCGTGGCGCTGGGAAGTTGCGGGTGGGCTGATGCTCATCGTTGGAGGTGTGCTGGCCGCACTGGCTTACGCAATCTGGGGGCCGCAGGGATTGCCCCTCGTCAAAGGCGTGACGACTCTCCTTGTCCTCGGCATTCCGCCGGCAGCCGCCGGGGCACTGTTCCTGATCCATCACCATGGAATCACGCACTCACGCGCACCAGGCGGCGTTCGTAGCTGAGCGGACGGGCGAGGGCGCCCGCCCCGACAAGATCACCGCTCCGGCAGATACTTTTCCTTCCCCGCGTTCTGCACGACGGCCCCGCGTTTGGTTTTGCGCCAGACGCTGGCGACAGCGATCGTCCAGAAAGGAACCAGGTCGACGCCGGGCACAAGTTTGGCCAGGAACGAGGGCAGAAATTCCCAGTGCCAGCCGAGCAGACGCGTCATCACCAGTGCAACCCCGACGTCGAGCAGGTCGTCGGCGGGAGAGAGCGCGCCCTCGACAAACAGAGGGAAGACCGCCAGTTGGAGTGCGTCCGCGACGATGGCCACGAACATCGCGGCTTTGAACGGCGGGCCGGGCGAGATGGTGATGGGGTCGTCAGGCATGGTCGTGCCACCTGCTTGTCCATTTCATTCTAGACTCACCCGGGAGGGCAAGTCTCTTCGGCGAGGCATTCCCCACACTAGAGCCGCGAAGAGTGACCACAGACAGTGAAAAAAGCGGCCCCTGGGGACGTGCCCCAGATGCAACCGCCTTTCCTGACAAAGTTTGATGTAGGGGGAGGACTTTATGATTAAATGTACGGCGTAATGTAAACGCGGTCAACGGAATAATCGGGAGCCATCCCCGGGAGGAAAGACCAATGCCTCGACAGCCGGATCCTGATCTGGAAGAACGTATTCTGAAGGCCGCGCATAAGCTGTGGCACCGCGGCGGCGACAAGGCGCTCACTTTGCGCGCGGTGGCCCGGGCGGCAGGCACGAATACGCCCGCGGTTTACCGCCGCTTCAAAGGCCGCCGGGAACTGGTGCGAGGTCTACTGAGGATGGCCGTCGCCCGAATCGCAGAGATCTTTACCACCGAGAAAACGATTGAACAGATACTCGAGGCCTACGTGGACTTGGCGCTGCAGGAACCGGCAGAGTTTGAACTCTTTTACACGCACGCCCGCGAGATGGCCCCGATGAAGCGGTCTGGCCGGGTCAGTCCCATTCGGGAATCGAGGCCGAACTTCGCCCGGCTGGAAGAGACGCTGGCGAAACAACTAGGCGGTTCACCGGAGGATCACACGCGGCTGGCACTCGCCCTTTGGGCGACGGCTCACGGGACGGCAGGGATATTGTTGTCGCGAGGGATTGAGGGACACGAGGCCGAGTTGAGGTCCGCCTGCCGTACGGCGGTGAAAACCATGTTCGAGGGGGCGGCCAATTTCACTGAAAAGAAGTGACCCAGGGTTGCGGCAATCGAGAAAGTGCTGAAAAGATGATTCGGCGACCGCCGGCCGACTTCTCTCCTCTGATTAGAAGATTCTCATTTTTGCCCACCTCTGCGGTTACGTTCTTTCCCCCGATTCTGCCGATAGAAAATCAGAAGAATGTCGAGCGACTAAACCGGTCCGCACAAGACGGCCGCAAGCCGCGGCTGACTCGATCGTCTCAGCGGAGAAGCTCTGCGCATATGACCAAGATTCTTGTAGTCGAGGACAGCAAGTTTCTGAGGCTGGCGACGGAAAGAGCGCTGACCCGGGCGGGATACGACGTGATCACGGCCGCGGACGGCGAAGAGGCCGTGAAGAAAGCGCGGGAAAATCTCCCCAATCTGGTCCTGCTCGATCTGTTGCTGCCCAAAATCACCGGGACCGACGTGCTGAAGGCGTTGAAAAAGGATCCGACGACCGCCAGGATCGCGGTGGTGGTGTTAACCGGCATGTCACAAAGAAATGCGGACTGGCTGCGGCGCGATGGCGCTTTCGGCTTCCTGGGTAAGTCGGAGCTGGCGCTGGACAAGGGTGCCGAGGCCCTGCTGGCCGCCGTGGCCGACTTTGTCAGGCAACTGCAGCTGGAGGTTCCAGCCCGGGCCGCTCACGGCCTCTGATAACAGCCCCTGCTACCCACCCGCGAAATTAGACTGGGTCACACCTCAATCGGGGAGCTGGAAGACTCTGCCAGCGCGTCAGCCCCAGCGGAATCACCGCGCAATCGCGAGTAACCCTCGTCGGTGACCTTTTAGCGATTGACCTTGCCAACGGGTGGCACGGCTTTGTCCTCCCCGGCCAGTTCCGCTTCTGATCTGCTGAAAATAAATCACTTATGGATGGGAACCCGGAAGGCCCTGGCGGAGTCTATGGATAGTGAGAGGGTCGGTTCAACGGTCAGGTTGGCAAGCCGGGCCAGGCATTGAATTTTGCGGGCGCGGCGAGGTGGAAAATCCTATAATCAAGGGGACGCCGGTATGGCGGGAGCAACCACCTTGGGTAATCTGGCAAGTGCCGTCGCAGCACGGACGCACGAAGAAGCAGCCATCGTGGCCGAGCTGAAGGCCGGTTCGGAAGCGGCTTACGCCTGGTTGATTGGTGAGTTTCAGCAGCCGGTTTTTGGGCTGGTCTACCGCATCGTGAATGACCCGGCCGACGCGGCCGATACCACCCAGGACGTGTTCTTGAAAGTGTTCCGCGGCATGAAGCACTTTCACGGCGAGTCCAGCCTGAAGACATGGATTTACCGCATCGCCCTGCACGAGGCGGCGAACCGACGGCGCTGGTGGTTCCGGCACAAGGCGCGCGAGACTTCGATCGAGCCCTCGGAGCCGGAAGCCCCGAATAGCATGGACAGAACCATGCAGGCGGCGTTAACCGATCATGCCGACTCGCCCTTCGACAACGTGGCGCATCATGAGGTGCAGCAGCGGGTCGAACAAGAACTGCGCGGGCTGCCGGAGCCCTATCGCACGACATTGATTCTGCGCGATCTGGAAGACATGTCGTACGAAGAGATTGCTGAAGTGCTGGAGATTTCGCTGGGAACGGTAAAGTCTCGTCTTACACGCGGGCGGGAGCTCTTGCGGCAAAGGCTGACGCCGTATGTGCGCGAAGTCGGGAACGAACTGGGATTGGCCGCCACCGAGCCAGAACTCAGTGTGCGGTCGCAGGTAACTGGAGGGGGTAGAAGGGTTGAGGTGATTTCATGAAGGGCACAGAGGAAATCAAGGAACTGCGGTGCCCCCAGGCGAGGCGGTTGTTCTCGCCCTATCTGGATGGAGCAGTGACGGGCACAGAGATGCTCGCACTCGAGGAGCACTGGAGGGATTGCGCCGCCTGCCGTGGCGCCTACCAGGAGTTGCGCCGGACTCAGCAGTTGCTGGCCAGTGTGCGGCGCCCGCAGGCTCCCGAGGATTTGGGATTGAGGTTACGCGTCGCCATTTCGCGCGAAGCGGCTGAGGCCCGCGCGCCGTTCCAGGGATTGCTGGTACGGTTGGAAAACAGTTTCCAGGCGTTCATGGTCCCGGCGACGGCTGGTTTCCTGAGCGCGTTAGTAATTTTTGGCATCGCGATGGCCTACTTTGTTGCGCCCTCGTCGCTGCAGGCCAATAACGACGTGCCGCTGGTGATGGTGAATACCGCTCCTCAGTTGCAGCCCAGCGCGTTTGGCCTGACCCTGGACACGATCAACGCCGATTCGCTGGTGATCGAGGCTTACGTGGATGCTCACGGGCGGGTGCAGGATTACCGGATTCTCTCTGACACGGAAGAATCCAAAGAAGTGCTGTCGCAAGTCAAGCAGATGCTGATTTTAGCCACCTTCCGCCCGGCCTTGTCCATGGGACGCCCCACCGCCAGCCGCGCCGTGCTATCGTTCTCGAAAATCAGCGTGAAGGGATAGGAGAGCAGCAGTACCCTGCCGCACTGAAAACGATGGTTTGGTACCGGGCGTCCAACGGCAGAATTATCAAGCCACCCGGATTCGCAAAAGGCCGCGCACGAACTGCGCCTAACTGACCGGCAAAACCGTAAACAAAGCGTTGCAAACCGGATTTCCGCTCATTGACCGCTCAGTACGGGCTGAGCCGATTCTGCAACCGCCATCCTCTTGAGCCACCGCATTTGAGGACACTTGATGCGGGATGTACAATCGCAACACACTTCCCTGGGGAAATCTAAAGTGAGGAGAAAATTCCATGGCCCAAGCGGCACAGTTGCCCATTATTAGCCATTACACCGCTTACAAACCCCGGCCCTTCACTCGCGAGGAGCGGGACACAACCACGATTCTCTTCGGCGGCCTCACCTGGAAGCATGAACGGCTGATGCAAGGCGCAATGCACAATCTAAAGTACAACGCCGAGCCCCTGCCCAACATTGCGCGCGAAGACCTTGACGCCGGCAAAGAGTTGATCGATGTGGGAGCGTGCTGCCCCACCATCTTCACCACCGGAAGCCTGGTCAACTTCCTGAAGAAGGAAGTGCGGGAGCACGGCAAGGACGAAGTGAATCGGAAATACGTTTACCTCACGGCCGGCTCCTGCGGACCGTGCCGGTTCGGCCAGTACCACGAATCCTATGCCATGGCTCTGGACGGTCTGGGGCTGCGCGACTTCCGTCTGTTCTTGCTGGCCCAGGACGAACTCGACCAGGGGCCGGGCAATGGCGGCGGTCTCGACATCAATATGCCCATGACTCTCGGCATCGTCTGGTCGATCCTCTGCGGCGACCTGGTGACCGATCTCGAGTACTTGACACGCCCCTACGAAGTCAACCCAGGGCAGACGGAACTCGTGCTGCGCGAATGCGTGGAGCAGATGTACGACGTCTTTCTGCGCCGGCCCGATCACGGCAAGAAATACAAGACGCTGGCTTGGCATTTGATGAGCAACTACTTCACCAACGCACTGCGTGACGTCCGCAAGAAGTGGGACGAGATTGAGGTCGACCATCTGCGGGTGAAAGCGAAGGTGAAAATCACCGGAGAGTTCTGGCTGCAAACGCACGAAGGCGAGGGCAACTACAACATCAAGCGCTGGCTGGAGCAGGAAAACTCGGAAGTCATCCCGCCACCCGTCGCGGTGTGGATCGACTACCTGATGCACCCGACCATCCGCAGGCTTGAGCAGCGGCACAGCACCAGCCAGCACCCGAAAATTCAGGAGCTTTTCCTGCACGCGCTTGAGCGCATCTATCGCGGCACCTACAACCGATTCCGCAAAGCGCTGGCCAATTTGCCACACGAACTGCCCGACCAGGAAGAACTGAAGCGGCTGGCGGAGCCCTTCTACCACTTCGAATTACGCGGTGGCGAAGGGCACATGCTGATCGGCAAGGCGCTCGATTCCTACCATCACAAGAAGGCGCACATGATTTGCGAGCTGTCTCCATACTCCTGCATGCCAAACACGATGTCCATGGGCTCGATGGCCAACGTCGTCGGGAAGTATCCCGACCTGCTGTACGCACCGATTGAAGTGAAGGGCGACGCGGAAGTGCACGCGCTCTCGCGCTGCCAGATGATCCTCACCGAAGCGAAGAAACGGGCACAGGCGGAGTTTGAAGGCGTCATGGATAAGACGGGGCTGAGCGTCGAGCGCATCCGGAAATACGAGGAGCGGCATCCGGAAACGCGCAAGGCCACATATTACGTGCCTCATCGCGGCTATGCCGGCACTGCCGCCAACTATGTGATGCATCTGGCCTGCGACAGGGGTCTGGCGCGGGCCTGATACAGCCACGGGAACCGGGCCGATGAACTTACAAAACAAGCTGGCTCACGGTGAACTGAGACCAGGTTGGTCGATATCGAGGTCGAACTATGGCAGGTGATGGTTTTATCCAGATTCAACCGCTCGAGACAGACCCTTCGCTGCTCAAACCAGCGGCCGCCTCTGCGATTCCGGTTCCTGCGGGCAAAGGAAAGATTTGTGGACTCGATGTGGGTAGCACAACCTGCAAGTACACGATTGCCACCGCATCCGGGGAACTGCTGGGTCAGGCTTATGAACGGCACAACACGAAGCAGGCGGAGAAAGTCCTCGATTTCCTGACTCGGCTGGAAAAAGAGCACGGTTTCACACCCGAGGTGGACCGCGTCTTCTTTACCGGGTCGGGTGCTGGCCTGATCGCGCCGCTGGTCGGAGGGAAAGTCATTCAAGAGGTCGTGGCCGTTGCCGCCGCCGTCGAAAAGCTTCACCCCAACGTGCGCTTCGTCAGCGAAATCGGCGGCGAAGACATGAAGACGATTTTTTTCAGCGGCGACGGCCCCAGCAAGAGCAAGCAGGTGCTGATGCAGAGCGCATGTTCCGGTGGTACCGGGACCTTCATCGAGAAGACCGCCCGGAAACTCGATATTCCGGTCGATGAACTCTCGAAGATGGGCTACGAGGGCTACACGCTGCACAAGATCAGCAGCAAGTGCGGCATCTTCGCCGAAGCCGATGCCAATACATTGCTGAAGGCCGGGGTCTCGGTGGAAGAGATCATCGCTTCTTTGTTCGAAGCTGTGGTGTATCAAAACCTGGCGACGCTGACTCGCGGCAACACGCCCCTGCCGGAGATTCTCTTGCTGGGCGGCCCCAACCTGTTTTTCAAAGGGTTGCAGGAGGCCTGGCGCTACCATCTGGGCAAAGTGTGGAGGGAACGCAAAGTGGCGATCCCGGACGACCGGGGCCCAGAATCGCTCATCCGTGTGCCCGATGATGCTCTTTACTACGCGGCGCAAGGCTGCATCGAGGTGGGACGCCGGGATTCGGTAGCCGTCGGCATCTACCTGGGAACCAGGAAGCTGCGCTGGTGGATTGAAGAAGGACAGTACGAAGAAAAAAAGAAGATCGGGCGCGGCGGATTGTGGAACGATCCCGGCGAGCTGCAGTCGTTTCTGGAGCGCTATTCCAAGCCCGGCGGCAATGGGAACGGAAAAAAGAGCAACGGAAACGGACACGCAGACGGTCAAGGGAAGACTCGGCGCAGTCCGCGAGTTCAACTCCCCATCCTCGGCAAGGCCGGCAAACTCGGGCCCGTGGTGGTGGGCTGCGATTTTGGCTCGACCACGGCAAAGGCCGTTTGCATGTCGCCCGACAAAGATTTGCTGTTCTCCTGCTACGCGCTAAGCCGGGGCAATCCCATCGACGACGCCAAGAGTCTCTTCCGGCAGGTTCGCGAGGCCCTTGGAGACGGAGAGATTCTTGGACTGGCCATCACGGGCTACGGCAAGGACCTGCTGAAAGACATCCTGGGCGCCGACTGCCCGGTAGTGGAGACGATCGCTCATGCCAGCGCTGGTTTGCACTACTTCCCGGACGCGGATTGCATCTGCGACGTGGGCGGCGTTGACGTCAAGATCATGATCCTGAACAACGGCGCCGTGACCGATTTCCGCCTGAACTCGCAGTGCTCCTCGGGTAACGGCGCGTTTCTTCAGGGAGTCGCGGAGCGCTTCAACATTCCCATGAGCGAAATGGCGGACGGCGCTTTCCGCGCTCAGGCCATGCCCCAGCTCTCGATGGGATGCGGAGTTTTTCTGCAGAGTGACATCGTCAATCAGCAGCGCAAAGGCTGGCAGGCGGAAGAAATTCTGGCTGGGCTGTGCGCCATTCTCCCTCTGAACGTGTGGATCTACGCCGGAGGCCTGAACAACCTGCAGCAAGTGGGCAAGAAGTACATCCTGCAGGGCGGAACCCACAAGAACCTTGCCGTGGTGAAGACGCAGGTGGACTTCATCCTGAAGAAAGTTCCTGAGGCAGAGATCGTTGTGCATCCGTATTCGGGCGAAGCCGGAGCGATTGGCGCGGCGCTGGTCGCCCTCGATTGGTGGCAGGACGGTGGCGAAAGCAAGTTCCGCGGTTTTGAGGCGATCGAGAGGTTGACCTATAAGACGGCCACGTCGGTGGACACAGTCTGCCACTGGTGTCCCGTCAACTGCCAGCGCAGCTTCATCGACGTGGAACTGGATGGGGGAAAGGGCCGGCCGTGGAGCAAAGTCCCTCTGAAACAGGGTTGGGAGCGGGTGATTGTGAACAACTCCTGCCCCAAGGGACTGGTGGAAGATCTGAACGAAATGAAGGTCATCAAGATCGGGATGGAGAAAACGAAAAATGCGTTTCCCAACGTTGCCGATTTGGTCCGCAAAGAAGCGTTCCGTCGCGTCGCCACCTAAAGACCGCTCGCAGGTGCGCGTCGGAATTCCGAAGGTGCTGAATATCTGGACGACTCACCAGTTCTGGGTGGGCTTCCTGAAAGCGATCGGCATCGAGTCGGAGAACATCGTGTTCAGTTCCGACACTTCCGAGGAGCAGGGCCGCGAGTTCGGCAAGGGTCGCGGCACGGTCGACTGCTGCTATCCGGTGAAATGCATCAGCGGTCACTACGGCGAGTTGGTGTTCGGCCAGAAAAAGAAGATCAACGTTTTGTTGAGCCCGATGATTCATTCCTTGCCCTCGGTTCTCTACGGTCACGTCGTAGATACGGTCACCTGCACTCGCGTCATGGCTGGACCTGAGAACATCAAGGCGGGATTCCTCAAAGAGCATGATGTGTTCGGCGAAAATGGCATTACCTACGCTTCGCCGTTCGTCAGCCTCGGAGACCGGCACATGGTCACCGAGCAACTTCACACTTCGCTGAAGGATGTCTTCCATCTTGAACTGGAAGAGACCGAACGTGGGGTCAAAGCCGGATTTCAGGCGTTCGACAGCTTCACCGCCAAAGCCAGACAACACAGCCGCGACATTCTGACCTGGTGCGCGAAGAACCAGAAGCCATGCATTCTGGTGCTGGCGCGTCCCTACCACATGGATACGGGGATCGGCCACGAGATTGAAGCAGACCTGCAGGCCCACGGCTATCCGATTCTCTGGCTGCAGTATCTTCCCGGCGATGAAGACCTGATGAACTGGCTGTTCGAAGCCGATCTGCAGATGGGAAGAATCAAGAGCCCGTTCGACATTTCTGATGTATGGACTTCGTCCTACAGCAGCAACACGAACGAGATCATGTGGGGAGCGAAGGTGGCGGCGCGCTGCCCCTGGATCACCTGCGTGGTCCGCCTTTCCAGCTACGAGTGCGGCATGGACCAGCCCACCTATACGCCAACCCAGAAAATTGTCGAAGCGACCGGAACTCTGTTCTTCAAGTTTGGAGATTTGGATTCGACCAAGCCGGCCGGCGGCATCAAGATCCGAATCGAAACTATCGTTCACTATCTGGCGAAGTATTCACCAAAGATCATGCAACAGAAGCTCGAATGGTTGTCGCCGAACTGCCCGCTCGGGCCCCTCCCTCCCTTCGCGAAGCCGGAAATTCCGCCAGGAGCGGTTCGGGAAGAGGCAGGCGTCCGGCAGCCGCTGTCTTCATCGGCTCCGTGAATGACGCCTGCTTGGGGACTTGCTGCTTTTCTGACGTGCTGAGTTGTTGGCCGTTGGGGTCAGCGGCATGGGCGGTGCTGGCCGAGATGCAAAGTGCAACCAGCAGGCAGGTGTTAGTAGCGCATGTTTTGTCCCCAGTGAATCAGCGGTGGATGCAATCCAGTTTCCGCATTCTACTCCAACCTGCTGGACTTCAAGGCGGAGAGGTTCTCAAAACCGCGACGACCGGGATCGAAGAGCACCAGCACGAGATGGTTCAGGCCGGGAATAACCATAGGACAGCCATAGTAAGCGCCAAGGAAGTGCAGATGACAAAACCAATCCGGTGCATTAAGCTTTAATCTCAATTACTTACCTTCCACGCCGGGATGGCGGAACTGGCAGACGCAGCGGACTCAAAATCCGCCGGTACTTGGTACCTTGGGGGTTCGATTCCCCCTCCCGGCACCAGCGACTTTGGTATCAACCGGTTACGGTCGTTGCCTAGTACTCCCCTAGTATTCCGGGATACGTTTCAAGGGCGGAAAGGATTCGCCCATGAACAGACGCGTGTCCGTCTGGAAGTATGTCCGTATCGGTAAGAAGTGGCGTTACTGCAAACCCGCCGTCGGGAAAAATGGAAAACTTAAACCTGATTGGGTGATCGTGCGCGGCAAGGAGGTGCACCATCCTGAGGGTAATTTCTATCTCCATCGCTATGAGGGTACCAGGGAGATTTGGAAGAAAATTGGACCGAACGCTCAAGAGGCTGTAAACGCCGCCGACTTTGAATCCACATATTTGAACGCAAGGGCGAAAGGAATTCCGGTCAAACAAATTGATACGCCCGTTCTCTCGATTAAAGCAGCCGCGCACGGCTGGCTTGAAAATGTGAAACTTTCGAACCGGCCGGAGACCTACGAACTGTACGAGCACACTCTCAGGCAATTCCAGGAATGGAACCTGAATGGCGGACCACACCGCATCAACGTTGTGGATCTCATGAGAAAGGATCTTCTCGAATATCGGAAATGGCTGCTCGACGATGAGAAGAACTCAGCACGAACCGCGGGAAACAAGCTCACACGGATAAGCCAATGGTACAGAGATTCGCTCAAACTCAAACCGGGTGAGGGACTAATCACGACTAAGGACACTAGGATCGGAGTAACTGATCGAGAACCCGAAATTTACACGACTGAAGAGCTGCGAAAGTTCTTCAACGCATGCGTACCACGCTGGCCTGCGGAGCAGGCTATTCGGTCTATTTGCGTGGCAGACTTTGTGCCAAACTGCCAGCAACGAAACGGTGTGCCAAAAGCCCTGTTTCCGTCTTTCTCAACCAGAGCTGAAAAGAGGCGACTTATAAGTGAGAAGCAGTCTCTACCAGAGTCTACAGATTTTGGAGTCCAGACAGCAAAGCGAGGCGCAGTTAACAATGCCGCCTCGGGGAGCGTTCCGCAAGGTGTTCGACACACATCGCGACCAACTCGAATATGAGTTGTAAGGATCTCTCCGCCGCGTGGGGCTGCGCAGTAGGAGACGGCAGAATCTTAGACCCTGCACGTCGTTTTCTACTGGACTTCAATGGTAAGGGTCGAAAGTGTATTGGCGCTTGTGAGCGCTTTGCCGCCGGACACATCCTGAAGGTATAGCACTGTTCCATTAGGTACCGAGTTAGTTGATTGGCTACCAGATGGTCCACCAGCAACTAGCAGCGTTCCATTGG
>Ga0187781_10000513_pt1 | contig 27529 bp, 24 predicted proteins | sample 0715_SJ02_MP02_2_FD_132447 | JGI IMG/M metagenome (GOLD analysis project Ga0187781, IMG submission 132447) | Tropical peat soil microbial communities from peatlands in Department of Meta, Colombia - 0715_SJ02_MP02_20_MG | ecosystem: Environmental > Terrestrial > Soil > Wetlands > Peat | place... | reverse complement strand
GGCGACTCGATGTTGAATTCGTGGCCCGCCTCGCGATGCGCCTCGAGCACCAGCTGCTGCAGCTCGCGCGCGAACTCACGGCTCTGCGCGCGCAGCCGCTCGCGATCGACCAGCACGCCATGATGCTCCATCGCGAGCAGCACGGGGACGAGCGGCTGCTCGCACTCCTCATAGAGCCGCGCCAGCGCCGGCACTGACTCGAGCTGCGGCCACAGTGCGCCATGCAGGCGCAGCGTCACGTCCGCGTCCTCGGCGGCGTAGTCGCCGGCCTTCTCGAGCGGCACCTGGTCGAAGGAGAGCTGCTTCGCGCCCCGGCCGGCCACGTCCTCGAAGGTGATGGTCGTCAGCCCGAGATACCGTTTCGCGTCCGAATCCATGTCGTGGTTGGTGGCGACGCTGTTCCACACGTAGGACTCGAGCATGGTGTCGAAGCGCATGCCGGCGAGCGCGATGCCGGCGTTGAGCAGCACGTGCGCGTCGTACTTGAGGTTGTGCCCGACCTTGCCGTGCGCCTCGCTCTCGAGCAGCGGCTTGAGCGCGGCGAGCACCCGCGCGCGGTCGAGCTGATCGGGCGCGCCCGGGTAGACGTGTGCGAGTGGCACGTACGCAGCCGCTCCCGGCTCGACCGCGAACGACACGCCGACGATCTCGGCGCGCATGTAGTCGAGGCTGGTGGTCTCGGTATCGAAGGCGAACAGCTCCGCTTTGCGCAGCACGTCCAGCCAGCGCTCGAAGTCCTGCCAGCGCGTCAGGGTCTCGTAGCGACGCTCGATCGCCGGCAGTGCGGGGGCCACGTCCGCCGCCGGCACCGGCGGTGCGCCTGCCGTGGCGATGGCAGCAGCGCTGTCGCCTGCGCCGCCCGCGGCGGTCTCTCCGCTGCCTTCGAGCGCGCGTTGCAGCGCGCGCAGCTCGAAGCGCGCGTACAGCTCGCGCAGCCGCGGCGTATCGGCGGCTGCCGGCTTCAGCTCCTCGAGCGACACCGGCAGCTCGAGGTCGGTGCGGATGGTCGCGAGCCGCCGTGACAGCTCGAGCGTCGCTCGGCCGAGGCGCAGGTTCTCGCCCACCTTGCCCGGGACCTCGGTGACGTGGGCGATCAGGTTGTCGAGGCTGCCGTACTGGTGCAGCAGCTTCGCGCCGGTCTTCGGGCCCACCTTGTCGATGCCCGGGATGTTGTCGGAGCTGTCGCCGATCAGCGCGAGGTAGTCGATGATCTGCTCGGGGTAGACGTCGAACTTGAGCTTTACTCCCTCGCGGTCGAGCACGGTGTTGGTCATGGTATTGATGAGCGTGATCGAGCCGTCGACCAGCTGCGCCATGTCCTTGTCGCCGGTGGAGATGAGCACCTGCTGGCCGGCGGCGGCCGCCTGCCGCGCGAGCGTGCCGATCACGTCGTCGGCCTCGACCCCCGGCACGCGCAGCAGTGGCAGGCCCTGCGCCCGGATGATCTCCAGCAGCGGGGCGACCTGGGCACGCAGGTCGTCCGGCATCGCGGGCCGCTGGGCCTTGTACTCGGTGAACAGGTCATCGCGGAAGGTGCGGCCGGGCGCGTCGAATACCACGGCGATGCGCTGCGGATGGAAGTCCTTGAGGAACTTCTGCAGCATGTTGAGCACGCCGAGCACGGCCCCGGTCGGCTCGCCGCGCGAGTTCGAGAGCGGCGGCAGGGCGTGAAACGCCCGGTAGACATAGGAGGAGCCGTCGACGAGGACCAGGTCGGGAGAGGGCGTCATGAAAGGGTGATGCGGCAGGCGGGCCGCGAGTATAACGGACGGCAACTCCGTCACAGTCCTGCGAGGCAGGTCAACCCCCTGGCCACCCGGCGCGCTATAGAGGGCAGGCATGCAGCAGCTCGGCTCCACTATCGCGGCCAATCGCTTCGGGCTCGGCGCCCGACCGGGCGAGCTCGCCTCGATCGGTGGCGACGGCCGCGACTGGCTGCGGGCGCAGCTTCATCATGCGCCGCCCGCGCTCGCCGACGCGCAGCTCGCCTCCTGCCAGGAGGTGCTCGGCGAGGCCTTCGCGCTGCAGCGTGAGATCCAGCAGGCACGCCGCTCGGGCAACGACGTGCAGCAGAAGCTGCCGCAGTTCCTGCAGCCGATCTACAAGAGCGAGGCGACCGCGCGCTTCCAGCAGGCGGTGATGACCGACCGCCCCTTCATCGAGCGGCTCACCCAGTTCTGGACCAACCACTTCGCGGTGTCGACGGATAAGCAGTACATGGCCGGGCTCGCCGGCAGCTTCGAGCGCGAAGCGATCCGCCCGCGCGTGCTCGGCAACTTCGGCGACCTGCTGGTCGCCGCCGAGATGCATCCGGCGATGCTGCTCTATCTCGACAACCAGCTGTCGGTGGGCCCGCATTCCCCCACGGCCATCCGGGCGGGGCTGCGCAGCCGCGGCAACAACAATCGCCCGCCCGGCATCAACGAGAATCTCGGCCGCGAGATCCTCGAGCTGCATACCCTCGGCGTGGGTGGCGGCTACACGCAGTACGACGTGACCACCTTCGCTACCGTGATCACCGGCTGGTCGGTGGGCGGCGGCAACGGCTTGTGGGCGAGCGGGCCGCCCGGCCGCTTCGTATTCCGACCCGATCAGCACGAGCCCGGCCCCAAGACGGTGCTCGGGCGCAAGTACGGCGACAAGGGCTACGAGCAGGGTGTCGAGGTGCTCAACGACCTCGCCCAGCACCCGTCCACCGCGCGTCACATCGCTACCAAGCTCGCGCGGCACTTCATCGCGGACGATCCGCCGCCGGCGGCCGTCGAGCGCCTGGCGCGGGCGTTCACCGAGTTCGGCGGCGATCTGCCCTCGGTCTACCGCGTGCTGATCGCGACGCCCGAGGCCTGGGAGCAGCCGCTCGGCAAGTACAAGACGCCGAACGACTTCATCGTCTCGAGCTATCGCGGGCTGTCGCTGCCGGTCGACGCCGCCCACGGGCCGCTCGCGCCCTTCGAGCTCCTCGGCCAGCGTACCTGGCAGCCCGGCTCGCCCGCCGGCTGGCCCGACCGCAGCGCCGACTGGGATGGGGCCTCGGCGCTGCTCAAGCGGGTGGAGTGGGCGGACGCGGTCGGCGGCCGGCTCGGCAGCCGCCGCAACGCCGCCGAGCTCGCCCCGCAGCTGCTCGGCGCCAATCTGACCGAGGCCACCGGGACTGCGATCGCGCGCGCGGCGAGCGCCCAGCAGGCGATGACGCTGCTGCTGTCCGCGCCCGAGTTCATGCGGAGATAACCGATGACAGTCATGCAGCGCCGCGAATTCCTCACAGCGGCAGCGCTCGCCACCGGCGGCGCGCTGATCACCTCGCGGCTCGCTTTCGCGCGCACCGCGGCGGGCGGCCGCCGGTCGCGCTTCGTGGTGGTGATCCTGCGCGGCGCGCTCGACGGGCTCGCGGCCGTGCCGCCCTACGGCGATCGCGACTACGGGCGCCTGCGCGGCGAGTTCGCGCTGCGCGCTCCGGGCCAACCCAAGGGCGCACTGCCGCTCAACGGCTTCTTCGGCCTGCACCCCTCGCTCGGCTTCCTCGGCCAGTCCTACGCCGCGCGCGAGCTCATCGTGTTCCACGCGGTGGCGAGCCCCTACCGTGAGCGCTCGCATTTCGACGGCCAGGACGTGCTCGAGAACGGTACCACCGTGCCGCACGCGCTGCAGAGCGGCTGGCTCAACCGCGCGCTCGCCGCGGTCCCGGGCGAGCACAGCCGCGACGCCGGGGTGGCGCTCGGGCAGAACGTGCCGCTCGTGATGCGCGGGCCGGCCGAGGTCACCTCGTGGTCGCCGTCGAAGCTCACCGGCCTCGACGACGATACGCTCGCGCGCATCACCGACCTCTATGCGCGCGACCCGCTGCTCTCGGTGCGCCTGGCGGACGCCCTCATGGCGGACCGGGTCGCCACCGAGCAGCAGGGCGGTATGGCACAGGACATGTCGGCGGCACCCAGGGTGGCAGCCGCGCCCAACACAGCGCCGGGCCAGGCGGCGCCGCCTCCGGCGAATCAGCCGCCCGCGGCGCCCGCGCCGGGCGGCGCTTATGCGGAGACCGTGCGTGCGGCGGCTGGCTTCCTGCGCCAGCAGGACGGCCCGCAGGTAGCGGTGTTCGATACCACCGGCTGGGACACGCATGCCAACGAGGGCGGCGCGGAGGGTCAGCTCGCGGGCCGCCTGGCAGCGCTCGACAAGGGGCTCGCGACGCTCAAGGGTGAGCTCGGGCCCGTGTGGAAGGACACGGCGGTGCTGCTGGTTACGGAGTTCGGCCGCACCGCGGCCATCAACGGTACCCGCGGCACCGATCACGGCACGGCCACCATGGCGTTCCTCGCCGGCGGCGCGGTGGCGGGCGGGCGCGTGATCGCGGACTGGCCGGGACTCTCCTCGCGTGCGCTCTACCAGGGACGCGACCTCATGCCGACGCTCGATCTGCGCTGCGTGCTGAAGGGGGTGCTGGACGAGCACCTCGGGATTCCGGCGCGCTCGCTCGAGGCGACGGTGTTTCCCCAGAGCGAGCGCTCGCGCGCGCTCCAGGGCCTCATCAGAGCCTGAGATCGCCGCCGGTCACTTCGGCGGCGGCGGATTCTGATCCTGATCCTGGTCCTTGTCCGTGGGCTTCGGTGCCGGCGAGGCTGAGGTGTTGGCGGGCGGCGCGCTCGTCACGACCTTGCCACCCTTGTCGGGAAGATAGAGCGGCCCCTTCTGGCCGCAGCCGCCGGCCGCTGCCGCGGCGAGGGCGAGGAGCAGCCAGCCGCGCCTCATACGTACATGGCACGCTTGTCGCGCAGCGCCAGCCAGCCGCGCGCGATCCGATAGATGATCCAGATCGCCAGCGCGTAATGACCGAGGATCAGCAGCGGAAAGCCGATCAGGATGATCATCAGCGGCACCGATACCGCCCAGATCACGACACTCCACAGCACGGCGTACCAGAAGGTGCGGATCTGCCAGCGGAAGTGCGACTCCAGATAAGTGCCATGGGTAGCCGCGCGGCGCGCGTAGTTCATGATCACGGCGATGATCGACGGTAGGCCCCACACGAAGCTGCCGACGATGGTGTGAAAGGTCGTCAGGCCGATCAGCACCGACAACGAGTGCAGCGCGTAGATCACGTTGGTGTAGGTGACCAGCGACTCGTCGACGCGCGGCGCGTCGGCGGCCATCGACGGGGTTGCGCTGTCCGGCATGACTCACCTCTCGCAGACGCTCGGGCGCGCTCAGGCCCCGGGGCGGCGCTCCACCACGGCCATCGTCAGCCGCGACACGCACACCAGCCGCTCCTGCTCGTCGCGGATCTCAATATGCCACACGTGGCTCGACCTGCCGAGATGGAAGGGACGGGCGGTGGCAATCACGAGCCCGGAGGAGATGCTGCGCAGATGATTGGCGTTGATGTCCTGCCCCAGAACCATGTAGCCCGGGTCGACGCTCAGCATTGCCGCCAGGCTGCCGACCGTCTCGGCGAGCGCCACCGAGGCGCCACCGTGCAGCACGCCGAAGGGCTGGTGGGTGCGCTCGTTCACCGGCATGGTGGCGCGCAGGAAGTCCGGTCCGATCTCGGTCACGCGGATGCCGAGGAACCCGGGCATGGTGCGGCTGCCGCGCTCGTTGAGCTCTTCGGGAGTTGCCGTGGTGCGCCAGATGCTCATGGAACTAGTCTAGCGGTTCGTGCGGTGGCAATCTTCCGCCAATGAGCGAGTTCGTCTTTCCGCCGCCGCCGCCGCCGGCGCTGGCGATCGAGGGCGGCGGGCGCTTCCCGGTGCACCGTATCTATTGCGTGGGGCGCAACTACGCCGATCACATCCGCGAGATGGGCTCCCAGCCCGAGCTGGTGTTCTTCTCCAAGCCCGCCGACGCCCTGGTCGCGAACGGCGCCGCCATTCCCTACCCGCCGCGCACCGCAAACCTCCAGCATGAGATCGAGCTGGTGGTGGCGATCGGCCGCGCCGGGCGCCGCCTCACGCCCGCGGGCGCGCTCGAGCATGTGTTCGGCTACGCGGCCGGCAACGATCTGACGCGCCGCGATCTGCAGAGCGCGGCCAAGAAGGGCGGGCTGCCCTGGGACGCGGGCAAGGGCTTCGATCACTCGGCGCCGGTGGCCGCGATCCGTCCCGCGGCCCGCGGCCACGTGTCACGCGGACGCATCTGGTTGCAGGTGAATGGCGAGACGCGCCAGGACTCGGATCTCAAACTCATGATCGCCGGCGTACCGCAGCTGATCGCGGAGCTTTCGACACTTTATGAGCTCGAGGCCGGCGATCTCATTTTCACCGGCACTCCCGCCGGCGTCGGCGCGCTCAAGCCCGGCGATCGGCTCGAGGGCGGCATCGAGGGTCTCGAGGTGCTGCGTAACACCATCGCGCCGGCCGAGTGAGCCGCGTGAAGCTCTATCACTACTTCCGCAGCTCCGCCTCCTACCGCGTGCGCATTGCGCTCAACCTGAAGGGCCTCGCCTACCAGGCGGTGGCGGTCGATCTACGCCCGACGGTGCAGGCCCAGAGATCGGCGGAGTATCTCGCGATCAACCCCGAGGGCCTGGTGCCGGTGCTGGTTGACGGCGAGCGCGTCTTTACGCAGTCGCTCGCGATCGTCGAATATCTCGACGAGACCCACCCGCAGCCGCCGCTGCTGCCGCGTGACCCGCCGGGCCGCGCCCGCGTGCGTGCGCTGGCGCTCGCGATCGCCTGCGAGATGAGTCCGCTCAACAACTCCGGGGTGCTCGGCTATCTGAAGGGGCCGCCGCTCGAGGCGGACGAGGGCACGGTGAATGCCTGGTACGCCCACTGGATCGCGCGCGGCTTCGCTGCGCTCGAGAAGGAGGTCGGCGGCACCAGCGGCGACGGCCGCCACATGTACGGCACGGTGGTGACGCTGGCGGATGTCTGCATCGTGCCGCAGATGTACAACGCGCGCCGCTACCAGTGCGATCTCACGCCTTATCCGACGCTGCGCTCGATCGACGCGCATCTCGCGAGGCTGCCCGAGTTCGCGCGCGCGGCGCCGGAGCAATTCGCTCCGTAAGCATCCGGGCGTCAGGCGGGAACGTACCTCAGCCTGATCACATCCCCGTCGACGAGCTCGCTGCTCAGCAGGTGAAGCGGCGGACGGGGGCCGGCGAAGAACGGCTTGCCGCGGCCGAGCACGATGGGGTGGAGGTAGAGCCGATACTCGTCGATGAGGCCAAGGTCGGTCAGGCTGCCTGCCAGGCCTGGCCCGGCAACCTCGATCTCCCCGGTGCGCTCAGCCTTCAGCCCACGTATCACCGCCTCGACGTCATCGTTGACGAGTGTCGCGTTGGGCCCGACCGACCTCAACGAGCGCGAAACCACCCACTTCGGCTGTTTGCGCCACGCCGCCGCGAACTCGCGTTCCTCCGCATTCCACTCCGGGCTGTCCTCGTCCCAATAACGCATTACCTCGTACATGCGGCGACCGTAGACACTGCCTGTCAGGTCGCGCACCTGCTCTATGAAGTGACGAAAGAGCGCAGGGCTTGGCCTGAATTCGAGGTGGTCGACGTAACCGTCGAGGGACTGGTTCATTGAAAAGACGAGCTTTGCCATGCAGCAACGCCCTCCGCACTGATCAGGAGCTGGCGCCGAAGCGCTGCACGAACGTGACGTAGCCGGCGAGGAACTGCCTGAGCTGCTCCTGCACGCTCGAGTCCTCGAGGTTGCCGGCCTGGTCGAACACCGAGCCCGCGCGCGACACCTGCAGCCGTCCGCCGCTCCAGAACTGCACGCCGAGCGTGCGCAGCACCGGCAGCCAGGCCGCCTGCGAGAGGCTCGTGCCGAAACCGCCGGGCGAGGCGCCGATCACCGCGAACGGCCGGCCGGTGAACACGCGCTTGATGTCGGCGCTCGGGCGCGACAGCCAGTCGATCGCGTTCTTGAAGACGCCCGGGATGCTGTTGTTGTACTCCGGAGTGACCAGCAGGACGCCGGCGGCGGCTGCCACCGCCTCCTTGAGTTGTGCCACGGCGGCCGGGATGCCTTGCGCTTCCGTGTCGCCGTCATAGAGGGGGATGTCGCGGATGCTCGCGACCGCGAGCTCGGCCCCGGGGGGCATGAGGCGCGTCGCGGCGCGCAGCAGCGCGGAGTTATAGGAGGCACGGCGCAGGCTTCCCGAGATCCCCAGCAGCTTGACCATGACGCCGCTCCGGCCCGGTGCTTCAGCTCTTGAGCCTCGCCGCCACGCGCCGGTAAGCCTCGCGGAACGGAATGCCCTCGCGCACCGCCAGGCGGTTGGCTTCCTCGGCCGCGTTGATCGCCGGATCGAGCCGGATCGCTTCGGGGTGGAAGCGCAGGGCGGCAATCGCCGGCGGCAGGATCGCGAGCGTCTCGAGTGCCAGATCGATGCCGCGGAACAGCGGGAACTTGAGGAGCTGCAGGTCGCGGTTGTAGCCCGAGGGGAGCTTGGCGCACACCGCCAGCGCCTCGGTGAGGCAGCCGAGCGCCGTGGCCGAACGGCCGCGGATCAGCTCGAACACGTCCGGGTTGCGCTTCTGCGGCATGATCGAGGAGCCGGTCGTGAAGGCATCCGGCAGCGTGAGGAAGCCGAACTCGTGGGTCGCGAACAGCAGCACGTCGGCGGCCAGGCGGCCGAGGTCCTGCATGAGGAGCGTGATCTCGAACAGCAGTTGCGCTTCCGCCTTGCCGCGTGACAGCTGCACCGCCGTGACCGGCTCCTGCACTTCAGCGAAGCCGAGCGACGCGCGCGTGGCCTCGCGGTCGATCGGCAGCCCCGGCGTGCCGTAGCCGGCCGCGGATCCCAGCGGGCTGCGCGCGCTGCGGCGCGCGACGTCGATCAGGCCCCGCGCGTCATCGCGGATCTCGGCGGCGAAGCCACCGGCCCAGAGCGGCACCGAGCTCGGCATCGCCTGCTGCATGTGCGTGTAGCCGGGCAGCGCGGTGCCGCCTTCGCGTACCCCGAGCTCATCGAGCGCAGCCGCGACCTCGAGCGCGCCGCTCTCCAGGTCTTCGATGGCGCCGCGCAGGTACAGCCGGATGGCGGTGAGCACCTGATCGTTGCGCGAGCGCCCGAGATGAACGCGCGCGCCGGCAGTGCCGATGCGCTCGGTCAGGCGCCGCTCGAGCGCAGTCTGCCCGTCCTCGTCGGCGAGCTCGACGTGCCAGAGGCCGCGGGCATGCTCGCCGGCGAGCTCGTTCAGGCCGTCGCGGATCGCATCGAGGTCGGTGAGCGGCAGCAGCCCCTGGGCGTTCAGCATCTCCGCGTGCGCGATCGAAGCGCGCACGTCGTAGGGCACCAGGCGGTCATCGAGCGCATGGTCCTCGCCCGCCGTGTAGCGCAGCACGCGCTCATCGAGCGGCGCGCCCTTGTCCCACAGGCGTTTCATGATGGCGCACCGTGCTGCTCGGCCGGGGTGAGCGCGTTGACGTCGGCGACGATGAGCGTGCCGGTGCCCTCGTTGGTGAACACCTCGCTCAGGATCCCCTCCGGGGCGCGATACGACACCACGTGCACGCGCCGTACGCCGCCGCGGATCGCGTCCTCGATGGCCTTGGCTTTGGGCAGCATGCCGTCGGCGATCTGGCCCGACTCGCGCAGGCGCTTCAGGCCCGCGAGGTCCGTATAGGAGATCAGCGAGCCGGGGTCGCTCACCGAGCCCAGGATCCCCGGTGTGCCGGTGCAGAGGATCAGCTTCTCTGCGCCGAGCGCGGCGCCGAGCGCCGCGGCCACGGTATCGGCGTTGATGTTGAGGAGCGTGCCGTTCTCATCCGCCGACAGCGGGCTCACCACCGGCATCAGCCCGTTGTCGAGCAGCTTTTTCAATACCGTGGTGTCGACCGCGTCGATGTCGCCGACGTAGCCGAAGTCGACCGGGTCGCTGTCGGCGCTGAGGCGCACCGGCGGGCGCTTGTGGGCGCGCACCAGTCCCGCGTCCACGCCGCTGATGCCGACCGCGTCGATGTCGAGATCGCGGCACATGGCGAGCACGCGGGTGTTGATGAGGCCGTTCAGGACCATGACGGTGACGTCGATCGAGCGCTGGTCGGTCACGCGGCGGCCCCCGACCATCTGGGTCGGCACGCCGAGGGCGGCCGAGAGCTCGGTGAGCTGCGGCCCGCCGCCGTGCACCAGCACCACCCGCACGCCGAAATAGTGCAGGATCCCGATCTGCTCCACCAGCGCGCGAGTCGCAGCGGGATCGGCGAACACGCCGCCGCCGGTCTTCACCACGAAGGTCTTGCCCTTGTACATGCGGATGTAGGGCGCGGCGCTCTTCAAGGCGCAGATCGCGAGAGTCTGGTCGGCTCGATGCATGATCATGATGCGGATTCCCTGAGCTTCACGGCTTGAGCAGCTGATGGAGCACGGCGGTCTGCACCGTCAGGCGGTTGGCGGCCTCGCGCTGCACGGCGCTGCGCGGGCCGTCGAGCACCTCGTCGGCGATCGCTGTATTGCGCCGCACCGGCAGGCAGTGCATCACGCGGCACCCGGGCGCGGTGCGCGTGAACCAGTCGTTGCGCACGCACCAGCCGGTGAGCGCGCTGCGCAGTTTCGCGTCTCCCGCCGCGTCGCCATAGCAGGCGGTCGCGCCCCATTCCTTGACGTAGAGGATGTCGGCGCCCTCGAGCGCCTCATCCCGCGCGCTGGTCTCGCGCACCGAGCCGCCGCTGCTGGCGGCGGCGCGCCGCGCACGCTCCATCACCGCCGGCGGCAGCGCGAAGCCCTCGGGGCGCAGCACGATCACCTCCATGCCGCGCAGTGCCGCCATGTGCAGCGCCGCGGCCGGCACCGCCAGCGGCAGCGCGCGCGGGTGCCAGGCCCAGGAGAGCACGAAGCGCCCGCCGCGCGCCACCGCGAGGTCGTCCATCGTCTTCCAGTCGGCGAGCGCCTGGCAGGGATGATTGAGCGCCGACTCGAGGTTGATGAGCGGCTTGTCGGTGAGCTCGGTCATGCTGTTGAAGACGGTCTCGGCGAGATCGCTGGCGAGGTCGCGTCCCTCGGCGAATACCCGGATGCCGAGCGCATCGCAGTAGGCGGCGAGCGCCGGGATCGCCTCGCGCACGTGCTCGGCGGCCGCGCCGTCCATGACGGCGCCGCGGCGCGTTTCGAGCACCCAGCTGCCGTGCCCGGGGTTGATGACGAACGAGGTCCCTCCGAGGCGTGCCATCGCCGCCTGGAAGGAGGCGAGTGTGCGCAGCGAGGGGTTGAAGAACAGCAGTCCCAGGATCTTGCCGGCAGCGGCGCGCGGCTCGGGCGAGCGCTCGAGGCGCCGCGCGAGCTCGAGGAGCGAGAGCACCTCGTCGCGGCTGAAATCACCGAGATCGACGAAGCGCTTCATGCCTCGAGATCCTTGAGCGCATCGCGCAGCAGGTCGACGTGCTGTTCCTCGAGGATGTAGGGCGGCAGGAGGCGCACCACCTGCGGGTCGCTCGAGGTGCCGGTCAGGATCCCGCACTCGAGCAGCTCGGCCTGGATTTCCTTCGCCGGCCGCGTGGTGCGCAGGCCCACCAGCAGGCCGGCACCGAGGGCGGCGCTGACCGGACCGACGATGCAGCTGCTGCGGATGTAGGCGCCGATGCGCCGCACGCGCTCGAGCAGGCGCTGCTCGCGGATCGCCGCGAGCACCGCGTTCACGGCCGCGCAGGCCATCGGCCCGCCGCCGAAAGTGGTGCCGAGGGATTCGGTCTTGAGCGAGGCCGAGACCAGCGGCGACATCATGAGCGCCGCCACCGGGAAGCCGTTGCCGAGCGCCTTGGCGGTCGTCAGCATGTCGGGCCGCACATTGTAGAAGTTGGCGGCGAACGGCTCGCCGGTGCGGCCCATACCGCACTGCACCTCGTCGAAGATGAGCAGCGCCCCGACCTCGTCGCAGCGCGCGCGCAGCGCCGCGAGGAACGGGGCGCCGAGTGCCACGGCGCCGGCGAGTCCCTGCACCGGCTCGACGATCACGGCGGCGGTCTCGGTGGTGACGTGCCCGGCGATCGCGCCGGTCGAGCCGCGCGGGATGAAGCTCACGTCGAACGGCGTGCGCGGGAATCCGTACCACTTCGCCTGCGCGCCCCAGGTGACGGCGCCGGCGGCGGCGGTGCGCCCGTGAAAGCCGCCCTCGACGGCGGCGACGTGCGCGCGCCCGCTCATGCGCAGCGCGACCTTGAGCGCATTCTCGTTGGCCTCGGCGCCGCTGTTGACGAAGAAGACGCTGCCGAAGGGGAGCTTCGAGAAGCGCACCAGGCGGCGCGCCGCCTTGGCGCGCACCTGCATCGCGACCGCGTTGCTCTGGAACTGGCAGCTCTGCGCCTGGGCGGCGAGCGCCGCGGTCCACTCGGGATGGGCGTAGCCGAGGCCCGCGACCGCGTGGCCGCCGTAGAGATCGAGCAGCCGCTCGCCGCGGGTGTTCATGAGCCAGACACCCTGGCCCGAGGCGATCTCGACCGGATACTGCGCAAATACCTGCGCCTGGAAATCGCGCGCCGGCGGCTTCACGAGCTTCATCGCTCGGCGGGTGCCGCTGGTGCCGGTGGTTGCCGTCTGGGCTTTCTTCGCCATGCTGATAGCGCCCCTCTAGTTGCTCATCGCGCTTCGCGCGCTCCGGAGGCGATGGATGGCGTCAGGCACAGGGGTGCGACGCGTGCGTCGCACGGGGGGCCATGATGGCCACCCCGGGCTTGCGCGCAGCAGGACTGCGCAGCGCAATGTCGCGATCCCGAGCCATTCATACTAGGTCCACCCGGGCGCCGGCTGGGTGAGGCCCGCGGTCTCGGGCAGCCCCAGCATGCGGTTCATCCACTGCACGGCGCCGCCGGCGGCACCCTTGACGAGATTGTCGATCGCGCACATCACCGCGATGGTGCGGCCGTTGGCGGCCGCCGACAGGTGCGCGTAGTTGCTGGCCGCCACCTCTTTTATGTGTGGGGCGCGCTCGCTCACCCGCACGAAGGGCGCGCGCGCGTAGTACTCCTTGAGCGCCCCGCGCGCCTGGCTGCCATCGAGCGCGCGCGTGAGGCGCGCCTGTACCGTGACGTGGATGCCGCGCGCAAACGGACCCGAGTGCGGCACGAAGGCGAGCTCGGCCTCGACGCCGCTGGCCGTGCGCGCGCAGGCGACGATCTCGGGGGCGTGCCGGTGGGTGAGTGCGTTGTAGCCGTAGAGATCGCCGTGGCGCAGCGGATGATGCGTGCCTTCGACCGGCTTGCGGCCCGAGCCCGTGCTGCCGGTGATGCCGCTCACGAACAGGCTGGGCTCCACGATCCCGAACGCGAGCAGCGGCACGGATGCGAGCAGCACCGCGGTGGCAAAGCAGCCCGGATGGCCGACGTGCGGCGTCTTCAGGTCCTCGAGGTGCTCGGGCAGCGCGCAGCTGAAATCCTTGAGGAGCGTGGCGGCCCCGTGCGCGTGCCCGTAAACCTTCTGGTAGGCCTCCGATGAGGCGTAGCGGAAGTCGGCCGAGATATCGACGACCCGCGCGCTCACTCGAGCGCGCGCGGTCTCGGCGAGCACCGCCTCGATCAGGCCGGCCGAGACGCCGTGGGGAGCGGCGGAGAAAACCGCCGACGCGGGTGTCTCGGCAAGACGCTTGGACACCTCACTAAGCGTCGCGAAGCGCGTCTCGGGATAGGCGGACACGAGGTGCGGAAAGGCGCCCGCCACCGGCTCGCCCGGCGAGCCTTCCGACATCACGGCCAGCAGCTCGAGGTTGGGGTGGCCGGCGATCAGGCGCAGCAGCTCCCCGGCGACGTAGCCGGTGCCGCCGAGCACTACCGCAGGCGTGCGCACGCTCACGCGGCCGCCGCCGCGGCGAGCCCGAGCGCCTCGATCACGCGGTCGCCGAGCGCCGCGGCACTCGAGATCGCGTTGAAGGCCGGCACGCCCATCTGCGTGGTGATGATCTCGACCCCCACCTGGTTGTCGGTGCAGGGCCCGGTCACCACGCAGGGCTCGATCCCGAAGCGCTCGCGCAGCAGCTTCACTCCGCCCCAGGCCGCCACCGGATCGTTGGCCGACAGCACGACGCCGGTGAGCGCGCTGCGGATGTCGGGGCACTCGAGGATCGCATCCACGCCGTAGGTCCCGAGGATGCCGTCGCCGAGCTCGAACACCAGGACGTCGGGCTTGCCGGTGGCGAGCTCGGTCAGCATGGTACGCGTGAGCGCCGGCCCGTTGGCGCGCGTCGTGGTGACGACCCCTAAGTCGGTAAAGATCGCGCAACGCCGCGCGCCCGCGTCCTCCATCGCGAGGATATCGCGCCGCAGCGACACGCCGGTCGCCTTGAAGGCATCGACGGTCAGTCCGCGGTGGCGCATGCGGGAGATGATGGCGCAGGCGGCGGCGGTCTTGCCCGCCTCCATGCAGCTGCCGGCCAGGGCCACTACCGGTATACCTCGGGTCTCGAGCGCTGAACTGGCATCGAGCCGCTTGTAGCCGGCGCGCGCCGGCACGCCGATGCGCTCACCGAGGTAGGGGAAGTTGAGGGCGACACCGAGCACGCGGCAGTCGAAGGGCTTGCCCTTCTCGGGGTTGATCGAGTCGCACACGCCGAGCACGCCGCCGATGTTGAGCATCTGGATGACGTCGCCTGGCTTCACCGACTCGGGCACGTGCCCGGAGTAGCCGAACAGCGCCTGGCGATGGCCGAGGGCTCCGGCGACGATGTCGCCCTTGCCGACCTTGGCCATGCGGCCGCTCACCAGCTCGAGCGTGTTGTAGGTCGACTTGTTGTTGAGCACCTCGACCACGAGCACCACGCCTTCCTCGGCGGGGATGTCGGCGGAGACGCGCACCTCATGCGACAGGCCGCAGGCCTGGGTGACCGAGGCCAGCTTGTCCACGATGACCGAACGCATGCTGACCATTTCAAAGCTCCGGCGCGGCCTGCTGGCCGGCGCGTGTGTAGAAGACACCGGGGAGCGAGACGATGCGCGAGAAGCCGAGCGCATCCGCCGCCGACCATTCGCCGGCCGCCTCGCCGTACACGCCGCGCGAGGCGGCCATGAGCGAGTAGGGCGACTCGACCCCGTCGATGAAGAGGCTGCCGGTCCCGAGCTTCAGGTGCACCTCGCCGGTCACGCGCTGCTGCGAGGAGACGAGCAGCGCCTCGATGTCGCGGCACACGGGGTCCAGCAGCTGGCCCTCGTGCACCAGGTCGCCGTAAGGGGTTGCCAGCAGGTCCTTGATGCGCTGCTGCCGTCCGGTCAAAACCAGCTTCTCGAGCTCGCGATGCGCCGTGAGCAGCACCTCGGCGGCCGGCGCCTCGAAGGCGACGCGCCCCTTGGTGCCGATGATGGTGTCGCCCAGATGAATCCCGCGGCCGATGCCGAAGGGCGCGGCGAGGGCTTCCAGCTTCTCGATGATCTCGACCGGCGCGGCGGCGCGCCCGTCGAGCGACAGCGGCCGCCCCTCCCTGAAGCCGAGCACATGCCGCTGCGGCGGGCGCGGGCGCGTGAACGCATCGCGCGTCAGCAGCCAGGCGTCGTCGGGAATGCTGCCGCCCGAGGTGAGTGTCTCCTTGCCGCCGATGGTGACGCCCCAGAGCCCGCGGTTGACCGAGTAGGCGGCGCCGGTGGGCGGCACGGGAAGGCCGCGGGATTTGAGGTACTCGAGCTCTTCGGTGCGCTTGAACGCCCGGTCGCGGACCGGGGCGAGCACGGCGAGGTCGGGCGCGAGCGTGCGCAGCGCGACCTCGAAGCGCACCTGATCGTTGCCGGCCGCGGTGCAGCCGTGCGCGACGGTGTCGGACTTGAGCTCGCGCGCCATGCGGGCGATGGTCTGCGCCTGCATGACGCGCTCGGCGCCGACGCACAGCGGATACAGCTGTCCGCGCCGCACGTTGCCCATGATGAGAAAGCGCAGCACCTGCTCGAAGTAGTCGGAGCGCGCGTCGATCTGGTGGTGCGCCACGGCGCCGAGGGCCCGGGAGCGCTCGGCGAGCGCGCGCGCGGCGGCTGCGTCGATGCCGCCGGTATCGACCGTCACGGTGATCACCGGGCGGCGGCAGGTTTCCGCGATCCACGGCACCAAGAAGGAGGTGTCGAGGCCCCCGGAGTAGGCGAGGACGATGGGAGTGGTGCCCGCGCCCGGGGCGCTGTTTACGCTGGTCGACATGGATCAGATCCTGAACAGGGCGTGCAGGCGGGCGAGGAGCTCCTCCTGGGCGCGCAGGTTGGCGGTGGCGATGAAGATGGTGTCGTCGCCCGAGATCGTGCCGGCGACCTCGGGCCATTCGGCCTTGTCGATCGCCACGGCGACCGACTGGGCGGCGCCGATCGTGGTGCGCAGCACCGTGATCGAGGGCCCGGCGCGGCGCAGCTCGCGCACGAACTGCGCCAGCATGGCGAAGTCGCCGTTGGCCCGCGTCAGCTCATCGGGCGGCAGCACGTAGCGGCCGCTCGCCTTGAGCACGCCCAGGTCGCGCAGATCGCGGCTGATGGAGGACTGGGTGGCGTCGTGCCCCTCCTTTTTCAGGAGGCGCACCAGGTCCTGCTGCTTGCGCACCAGGCCGGCGCGCAGGATGCGCACGATGGCGCCGCGGCGCTCGAGTTGCTCGGCATCGTTCAACATGGGTGCTGTCGGCTACCGGTGCATAAAGATGCTCACATTGTGCATATTAATGCACGCGCGTCAAGCAGGCCGGCAGCCTGGACTAGAATGCGCCGCATTCGCCCAAGGGAGCCTCGATGCCGTCACTCAAGTCCTCGCGCGCCGCCCGTGCCGCAGTGCTGGCCGCTGCCGCCGGCGTATCGTTCGCGCTCTACGCCCAGACGATGAACCTCAGGCCCGGCCTCTACGAGTTCACCAGCACCGCCGATGTGCAGCTGCCGCCGGACGTGGCGGCGAAGATGCCGCCCCAGGCGCTGGCGATGATGCAGAAGCCGCACGTCTCACAGCATTGCATCAGCCAGTCCGACCTCGATCACGTCAGTCAACAGATCGCCCAGGGCAAGCCCGATCAGCCGCAGAGCTGCCAGGTCACCGATCACTCGATGTCCGGGAGCCAGGTGAAGTTCACCACGCAGTGCGCGCACAACACCGGCCACTTCGAGGGTACCTTCGCCGCCGAGTCCTTCCAGGGCACGATGGTCTCGACCACCGACAGGGGGCAGACCGTCACCGTCAGGATCGCGGCGCGCCGGGTGGGCGACTGCAGCAAGTAGCGTGTCCGCCAGGCCGCTTACTTGGTGATGCTGTAGACCAGGTCCGCGCCGCGCGCGGTGCCGAGCTCGGTGCGCACCACCCAGTGGTCGCCGAGCGTGTAGCGCATCTTGAGTGTGTTGAGCGTCTCGGTGAGACTCACGCCGTAACTCACGTACAGGCGCGGCGTGAGGTAGCGGCCGAGCACCAGCGAGGTCTCGTTGGCGAGCGGATCGGTCTCGAGGCTCACGTCGGGGAGCCCGACGCGCTCACCCACCTGTGCCGCGAGCAGCGCCGCGCCCTGCCCGAGGGCCGCGTTGCTCGCCGACTGCGTCGCCTGGGAGGCGCTGCCCGAGAGGATCAGCGAGACGATCTGCGACTGCGGCATCGGCGGATCGGAGAAGAACGACATGCGCGGCTGCTGCAGCGTGCCGCGTACATTGACCCCGGCGGTGACGTCCGGGAATTCCTTCTGCGCGCGCAGGTCGACGCCCGGGTCGTCGATCGGACCGCCGGTGAAGATCAGCCGGCCGCGCTGGATGTCGAGCTTGCGCGCGTAGGCGAGATAGATGCCGTTGGCCACCGAGAGCTCCCCGGTGGCGCGGGTGATGGCGTCGTAGCCGCTCCTGATGGTGACGCCGCCGGTGAGGCGCCCGGTGAGCCCCGAGGCATCGATCGAGACCTTGTCGCCGAGGGTGAGCGTGATGGTGCTCATCACCTCGAAACGCTCCGTCGGGCTCTGCGCTGCCTGGCCGACGATCACTTCGTCGGGCGAGGTACGCACTGCGTTGGTGATATCCTTCGGCTGGATCTTGGCGTACGGCACCGCCACGGTGCCGGTGACCTCGATGCGCCGCCCGTCGACCGCGAAGCCGAGGTTAGGCGAGGCGTCGATCTGCGCCTCGGGCGTGTCCGCCACGCGCAGGTTCGTTCCCTCGAGGTGGAATTTGCCGTAGGGCAGGAGGTTGTGCCACTCGAGATGGCCGCTGGCGGCGGCGCTGCCGGCGCCGGCACGGGCGTTGCCACTGAAGTCGAGGCCGCCGTCGCTCAGGTGCGCCTCGAGTGTCACCTGGCGCAGTCCCAGGTTCACCTGGTAGAGATCGAGCTCACCGCCCGAGACCTTCACCACGCCGTTCAACTGTGGCCCACCGAGCGTGCCACCCACGTTGACGTCAGCATGCAGCTCGCCGGCGGCGCGATCGATGTCGGGGAGATAGAGCGACAGCAGACTGAGCTCTGAGGTCTCGGCATGCAGCGCGCCGCTGAGCGGCATCGCCTGCCACTCGGCGCCGCCGCGCTGCGCATCGAGGCGGGCGCGAATGGTGCCGACCTCGCCGTCCTCGAGCACCGCCGCGACGGTGAGGCCTTCCGGCGTCGCGCTCGCCGTCACGGTGCCCGAGCCGATGCGGGTGTGCTCGATCTTCTTGCTGAGCAGCTGGTGCGAGAGCACCGCGTCGGTGAGCTGTGCGCGCAGCGTGCCGGTGACCGGCAGCTGCGCGCCGCCCGCGGCGCGCAGCAGCAGGTCGACCGTGCCCTGGTACTGCACCGCGGGCGTGCTGACACCGGCCGTGAGTGCGCTCAGCGGCAGCTGGTTGCTCATGAGAGTCGCCGACCAGTGCTCACGGCTCCAGTCCGCGTCCGCGCACATGGCGCCGGGCGTTCCGGCGAGGCACAGCCATTCGACCCGCGCCCGCTCCGCCGAGGCGGTGAGATCCACCGGATGCTCGAGCGCGAGATCGAGCGCGTCCCTGCCCTTGACGCTGAGCGAGGTGAGCTGGCCCTCGAACGTACCGTGCGCGTAGCTGCCGCCGGCCTCGGCCGCGAGCGCGAGTCCGCTGGCGTGCGCATCGAGGTGCACGCGGTAGGCCGCCGGGGGACCCGTGACCGTGAAGGCCGCGCGCTCGAGGGCATAGCTCGCGTAACTCAGGTTTTGCGCCCGCGCATCGATCCGGGTCGGGTGTTCCCGGTCGGCGGTGTCGAAGTCGATATCGGCGTCGAGGCGCTCGACGCCGAGCCCGGCGTAGCTGAGCGCACTGCCGTGGGCGGTCGCCACGATCGCCGGGTCCGCGGTCGTGCCGCGCAGCGTTCCGCTGGCATTGAGCTGCCCTTTGCTCCCGGCCGCGAGCAGCGAGAGGTCAGAGCTCGCGAGCGCAAAGCGCAGGTCGAGCTGCTCGCCGGCGCGCCCGTCGAGGGCGAGGCTCGTGCCGCCGAGCGCCACGTGCACGCGGTCGAAGCGCCAGTCGCCGCCCCCGCGGGCGAGCGAGCCGCTGCCGCTCACGTGCGCGCCGCGCAGCTTGCCGCTCAGGTTTCCGACCGCGACGCTCAGGTCGCCCTTCGGGTCGAAGCCGCGGCCGGACACCGACAGCGAGAGATTCACGCTGCCGGGAAGATCGGCCCGCAGCGCCGCCGGGTTGATCCCGGTGAGCTGACCGGCGACCGACCAGCTCTGATGCGGCGCCCAGGCTACCGCCCCGCTCATACTGGCATGGCCTTCGAGCAGGTCGAGCTCGGCGCGCTCGAAGGCGAAGCTGTCCTTGCCGAGCGTGCCGGTCACGTCCGCCGCGCTCGACGAGATGCCCGCCGCGCTGGCCGACCCTGCGGCGTGCACTTTATAAGGAAGGATTCCCTCCAGCGTGAAACTGCCCGCGGCGCTCTCCATCACCGGCTCCGGCCCGGTGAGCGGCCAGCGGAAGTTCTCCCAGTTGCCCTTGAGGTCGAGCCGCGGGCCGTTGGGAACGATGGCGAAGGTGCCCGAGCCGACCGCGTGCGCACCGCTCGGGTGGCGGGCCTCCATGTGACTCGCGGTGAGCACGCGATCCGCGAACGAGCCATCGAACTCGGCATCGAAGGTTCCGGCACGGAGCCCGGTCGGGTCGACCTTGCCGCGGCCGGTGAAGCCCTGGTCGTTCCAGGTGACCGCGAGGCGCGCCTTCATCACCCCGAGCGGCCCCGAGATTCCCCAGGCACGCAGATCGAAATTCTCGACGTTGGCATCGCCGACGATGTGCCAGCGGTGGGTGAGGTCGAGCGCCTGGCCGGTGAAGTCGGCGCGGAACGGGCTCAAGGCGCGCGCCTTCAGGTTGAGCGCGTCGAGATCGCCCCGGGCCGAGCCCTCGACGCTCCAGCCGGGCTGCCCGGCGGGAGCCCAGGCGATGTGGCCCTCGCCCTCGATACCGAGCGGGTCGCGCGCGCGCAGCTCGCCGATCGCATCGACGCGCGCATCGCCGAAGTTGCCCTGCGCCTGGAAGAAGCGGATCGAGCGGTGCCGCAGCACCGCGGCGCCGCTGATATGGGTGGCTTCGAGGCGCACGCCGTTGTAGATGCTCACCACCGCGTCATCGACCGTGGTGTGCTCGGCGCTGATCAGCAGCCAGCGCGGCAGGAATATGGGCGGCGACGGCGGCACCTGCCGGGTGCGACGCTTCACTTCGATGAGCGCGCTGTGCACGGTGGCGTCGGGCGAGCGGATCGTTTGCAGCAGCAGCGGCGCGAGCGCCAAGCGGCCGTCGATCCCTTCGAACTTGAGATGCACCAGCTCGTGATCGATCTCGACGCGGTCGGCATGTATCCCGTGCGCCAGCGTGCCCCTGACGCCCGTGATGGTGAGGCTGACCGCGCCCGGCCCCGAGCCGAAGCGCTGCGGGATGTGATTCACCAGGAACTGCAGCCCCGACTCGGTGAACACCGCGGCGCCGACGAGCGCGGCCGGCACCACCACGATCACGAGCACCAGCAGGCAGGCGGTGAAGAGTATGAGCAGGCGCCGCACGGTGGCTCGATTCCTCAGAGCTTCGGCGAGAAGTTGATGTGCAGGCGCGGGCCGGCGCCGGGGTTATTGAGGGGCTGTGCCACGTCGACGCCGAGCGTCAGCACCGGCGTGCGAAAGCGGATGCCGACGCCCGCCGAGTAGAACAGCTTGGTGCCGAAATGATCGAAGGCATTGCCGTAGTCGACGAAGGTTGCCCAACCTAAGTTCCGCGGCAGATCGTGCACCACCTCCACCGTGCCGGTGACCATGTCCTTGCCGCCGACCCTGATGAAGTCGCCGGGGACGACCGCCTTGCAGCTGCCGTCGCCGTTGAGCGGGCTCACGCCGGCCGGCTGCGGCGCGCACACCGGATCGGTCGGTGACAGCTGATTGTAGTAAAAGCCGCGTACGCTGTTGTCGCCGCCGGCGAAGAAGCGGTAGATGGCCGGCAGATTGGAGAAGCGCGACACCAGGCTGGCCCCGGCCTCCTCGCGCAGCAGCAGGTGCCACGGGCCGCCCAGGTGAAAGGTGTTCTCGAGCTGCACGTGCGCCTGGATGAAGTTCGAGTCCGAGCCGAGCGCCGCGTCGGAGCCCTTGATCTGGGCGACGAACGGATACTCGAACAGCGGCTCGCCGAGATAGTCCTTCGGCACCGAGGCGATATCGAGCTCCGGCACCAGCAGCCGGTCGGTGGCGGTGCCGTTGATGTCTTCGCTGGTGGTGTGCACCACGTTCACCTTCCATAGGGTCTGCCAGCCCCACTTGACCAGCGTGAAGCTCGGGCCCACCGACTGGGTGTAGGCGGTCACGTCGGCGAGCGTCTGCTGCTCGATGTTGCCGTTGAGGGCGAAATGCTCCACGGCCGGATCACCCACCGGAAAGATGTAGCTGGTGACCACGTTGTAGCGCGTGATCTGAGCGAACTGCGAGGTGACACTGAAGCTCTGCCCGCTCGAGTTGATGCGGTGGTCCTCGAAACCGAGCGTGGCGCGCGGTCCGGTGTCGGTGGCGTAGCCGGCCCCGAAGGAGTAGCGGTGGCGCCGGTTGGCGCCGGCATGGATGTCGACCGCGACCAGGTGGGTGGCGGAATCCGGCGTGCCCGGGCGCACCTCGAGGTTGGTGAAGTACTGCGAGTCGTCGAGCGCGAACTGGGTGCGCAGCACCTGTGTCAGATCGAAGGGATCGCCCTCGTGGTAGCGCAGGTAGCGCCGCACCAGGCTCTCCTTGACGACGTCCTGGGTGATGGTGGTCGGGCCGAAGCGGTAGCGGTCGCCGGTCTCGAGCTCGAGCGCGATGCGGGCGGTGTAATTCGGCGGATCGATCAGCAGCTCGTTGCGCGTCAGCCGGGCATCGAAGTAGCCGTAGGTGGCCGCGGTGCGCTGCAGGTCGGACTTGATGGCGTCGTAGTCCGACTGGTTGAGGCGATCGCCGGGCTTGAGCAGCGGGTGCTGGAGGATGCGCTTGAAGAGCGGATCGGTCTCGCCGGGGCCGGTCACCTTCACCTCGATACTGGTCACCAGCACCGGCCGCCCCGGCTTGATGTCGACCACGACGCGCCACTCGCCCTTGCCGAGATCGGTGACGGTCGAGCTCACCTGCGCCTCGAAATATCCGTACGGCCGCAGCGCGTCCTGGACCTCGCGCTCGACACGGTTGTGCAGCCGCTCGATCATGTCGGCGTTGAGATCGGCGCCGCCCTTTTTGTAGCGCTCGAAGCTGAGGTAGGCGAGCACGTTGGCGCGCAGCTTCTCGTCGACGCCGCGCAGCTCGACGTTGACGCCGGCGGCGAGCGCCGGACGGGCGCCCAGCCCGCACGCCAGTGCGGCGAGCAGGCAAACGGCGAGCGCCGGGCCTCGCCGGTGCCGTGGGCGAGCCCGGGGCATACTGAAACGCTGCGCCATCTCGACGTGTAGTCGGAAAAATTCACCGGATTCTAGAGCCTCGCGAGCCCACCCGCTCGCCGCTCTTGATCAATCAGAGCGTTCAGCAGCCGGGGCGGTTCCGCCTTACCCCACATAACTCACGGCCACTCGCCCGCGTTCAGGTGGAATTCACTTTCACCGCTCGGCGCGCCGGCAGAGTCGAAACGCCGCTCGGCCAGATACAGGGCGCCGCCCGGCTCGAGCAACGCCACCGTCGAGCAGCGGGTGCCGTAGAGCGGGTGCACGACGAAGGGCGCCGACAGGATCCGCTCCCATTCACGCGGCAGGCCGCCGGTCGGCAGCGCGGCGTCGCTCTCCGCCGACTGCGTGCGATCGGCGAGCAGGGCGAACAAGCCGGCGGCCGACGCCCGCGGCTGTGCGAGCCATTCCTGGAAGCGCGCCTTGACGCGCACGAGCTTCGGCCACGGTGTGTCGAGCAGCTCGTTCGAGAGGCCGTAGACGCCGGGCGGGAGCTCGCGCGCCAATGGCACGGCGCGGTTCGAGCCGTACCAGAGCGATCCGGCATCGCCGAGCAGCAGGTTGAACCCGGAATACTCCTGCGCCCGAGCCTCGAGCCGCGCGAAGAACTGCCGTGCCCCCTCGCCACCGGCGAGATACTGCGGAATCAGGCCGCCGCGCGAGGGCGCCGCCGGCCGGGCCCGTTGCAGCTCGCGGAAGTTGGTGACCACGCCAAAGCGGCGCGCGGGATCGATCCCGAGCCAGCTGCCCGCGGCGCGCAGATCACGGCCGGCGAGGATCCCCGGGGGCTCGGGCCACTTCGCCAGCGGCGCGGCAGGGCGCTCGTGGTATTCGTCGCGATTGGCGGCGACCACCAGGGGGTAGCGCGGGTGTGCCTGCCACGCCAGCACCAGGAGGCACATGGCCGCCTCACCCGCCCTCGAGCCAACCCGAGATGAGGCGCCAGGAGATCGAATGCGAAGGCGGCCCGAGCGCCTCCCCTGCGGTGAGCTGGGCGCGGGTAAACCAGCGCGCGTCCTCGAGCTCGCCGGAGATGCGCACCACGCTGTCCGCGGCGGCGTGTGCGCGGAAACCGAGCATGAGCGAGGAGGGGAACGGCCAGGGCTGCGAGGAGTCGTAGCGCGCGCTCACGATGCGCACGCCGGTCTCCTCCTCGACCTCGCGTGCCACCGCATCCTCGAGGCTCTCGCCCTGCTCGACGAAGCCGGCGATGGTCGAGTAGCGGCGCGGCGGCCAGCTCGCCTGGCGGCCGAGCAGCGCGCGCTCGCCATCCGAGACCAGCACGATGATGGCCGGATCGATGCGCGGGAAGAACTCCTCGGCGCAGGCGTGGTTGCTGCAGGTGAGGCAATGGCCGGCGCGGATCGGCGTCGTCGGCGCGCCGCACAGGCCACAGTGGCGCGTGCGCGCCCGCCATACCGCCAGCGCGCGTGCATAGGCGAGCAGTCCCGCCTCGTCCGCGGGCAGCAGCGCCGACAGCGGCCGCAGCTCCTCGAAGCGCATGCCGGCGGGTGGCACGGCGCTCTGCTCCGGCGGCAGGCTGATCAGCACACAGCGCGCTCCGCGGAACCAGCCGAGCAGCGTGAGGCTTGCGGCCGGTGCCGCGCGCACCAGCGGATCCTCGCGCGTCAGAAGTGCGGCGCGCGGCGGATCGCCCTGCAGCAGGTGGGCGGTGCCGCGTGCCACCAGGTATTGGGTCGCGCTGTCGCCCCAGGCCGCCGCTACCCAATCAGGGTCCTCGCGCGCTTCCACGCGTCGCTCGAGGTAGGGTCCGGCGAAGAAGTTAGGTCGGTCGGGCTGCATGCGGGGCGTGTCGGAGGAGCGCGGGCCCGGCCATTGTGCCATGCAGCGGGAGACGATGTGCCGTTCGCGCTACGCTGTGACCCAACCTAACGCTCGAGGCGTGGCGCCTTGCCTTCAGCCCCATCCGCGGCGGACGGACCCGTCTCACTCACGCCCCGAACCGTGATGGCGGTGGGCGTCGGCAATGCGCTCGAATTCTATGACTTCGGGACGTTTGCCTACTTCGCGATCCAGATCTCGCGGACATTCTTTCCGCCCGACAGCACGCACGGCCTGCTCTACACGCTCGCGACCTTCGGCGTCGGCTTCCTGACCCGGCCGCTGGGCGCTCTGGTCATCGGGCGCTACGCCGACCGGGTAGGCCGCACCGCCGCGATGCTGACATCCTGCAGCCTGATGGGGCTCGGTATCCTCGGTACCGCACTCACTCCGGGGTTTGCGCGCATCGGGATGGCGGCGCCGGTGCTGCTGATGTGCTTCCGGCTGATGCAGGGTTTCGCGGTCGGCGGGGAGGTCGGTCCGTCGACGGCCTACCTCGCCGAGTGCGCGCCGCCGCCGCATCGCGGCCTGTACGTCGCGCTGCAGCTCGCGACGCAGTACGCCGCGGGCCTCGCCTCGGGAATCGTCGGCTTCGTACTCGCCCTGACGCTGTCGAGCGCGCAGCTCGAGGACTGGGGCTGGCGGCTCGCGCTGCTGCTCGGCGTTCTGGTCGTGCCAGCGGGCCTTTACATCCGCCGCCGCCTCCCCGAGAGCCCTGCTCAGGCAACGGTCGTCGCCGGCGAGCGCCGCATGGGGCCGACCTTGCTCGTGCGCTTGATGCTCGTTGGGGCTGCGTGCACCACCTGCGCCTACGTGGTGGATTACATGAACACCTACGTCCAGGACACCTTAAAGCTCGGCGTGCACTTCGGCTTCGGCGCGACCATCGTGGAAGGCTTGGTCGTCATGGGTATGGCGCCGCTCGGCGGGGCGCTTTCCGACCGCCTCGGGCGCAAGCGCGTGATGGTGAGCGCACTCGCCGCGCTGGTGCTCGCCGTTGGCCCCGCCTACCTTGCGATGACGACCTGGCGCGGCCCGTGGGTGGCGTACGCGGCGACCGCCCTGCTCGCCGGGCTGCAGGCACTCATGGTCACCTGCGCGATCACGCTGATGCTCGAGTCCATGCCGCGGACCATGCGCGCCACCGTGTTCGGCCTGTTGTATGCCGTCGTGGTCGCGGTGTTCGGCGGATTTGCTCAGTTCATCGTGCACTCGCTGATCGAGCTCACCGGCAATCCGCTCGCGCCGGCCGGTTACCTCATTCTTATCCTGCTGATCGGTGGCGCCGCGGTGCTCGGCGTGCGCGAGACGGCGCCGCGCGCGACAGGAGCCGCTTCGCCGGCGGATTTCGGAGTGGTGTCCGCGAAAATCGCTTCCTGATGCGCAGCCGGCGAACAGTCCGTGCGCCAACCCTGCTACGGAGTGCTCGGCTTCTGAGGTGATTGGAGCAGATGCGCGTCGAGCCCCGCCTTTCGCCGGCGGCTTTCGGAGTAATGTCCGCCAAAATTGCTTCCTGCAATTTTGGCCAATTAACTAATGCGAGCGCCCCGCGCTCGCGCACAGGTGGCAGCGCTGCTCGCGCGCCGGGAAGCGCTCGCTCACCACGAGACAGCCGCAGCCGGCGCAGGCGCCGAGCCGCAGCAGGTCGCCGCGGCTGAGCGCGCTCGCGAGGAACACCGCGTGCTCGAAGGAGATCTGCGCGGCGGGCACGAACGCGCAGTAGGCTTCGAAGGCTGCGCACAGCTGCGCGCCACGCGCCAGTCCCGGCAGCACCGCGGCGGCCGCACCCGGCGCCGGCGGCGGAATCACGCCGAGCAGTGACAGCATGCTGGCGAGCGCCGCGCTCTCGAGCTGCAGCTGCTGCGAGCGCGTGAAGTACGCGACCTGGTGCGGGGACTTGCCGCGGTGGCGCGGCAGCTGCCGGCGCGCCTGGCTCATGTAGGAGCGATACAGCTTCCTGATGCGGTCGTCCGACAGCCCGGTCCAGGTACGGATCGTCTGGGTGCGCGCCTGGTGGCGCAGGAAGCGCAGTGCCAGCTCCATTCGCTGCCGCTCGCGGCGGTAGCGGTCGTCAGAAATGCGCATGGGGATTTTCCCGGGGATGGACGGCCCATTTTGGGAAGAATTTCCCAAAACTCAATAAATGAAATTTGGTAAAAAAATCTCAAATTGCATCTGGCGCCGGCGCGCGGCTCGGCTACCATGGCGGCTCGCGGTGGGAGGGCAGGCGCCATGCTGTTGCAGTGCGGGATGGAGGGCGATGCGGGCGGGGACGCGCCGCGCGGCGCGTGGCTCGGTGCCGCGGCGCTCGAGACGCTCGCGGAGCTCAACGAGATGGGTCTCGCGCTGCTCGCGGAGCAGGCCACGGTCGCCGCCGCGGAGCCGCGTCCGTTGCTGCGCGAGGTGGGCTCGCTGTGGCGCACGCTCGACCGGGACGCGCGGCGGCGTGCGGCCGCCGCGCCCTACCTGCTGCTCGATGCCGGCTTCGCCGACCGCGAGCGCTGGCAGCACGGGGCGCCGGAGGTCGAGGATTCCGGCCGGGCGACGGGCCCGGCGTTCTTCACCGTTTCCGGTACGGTCGAGGTCGCGCGCCTCTGCCTCACCTATGCCTGGCACCTGGCGCGCGCCGAGAGCACGGCCGCGCGGCTGCTGCTCGGAATGCCGCCCGGCTGCGCCGCACTGATCGGCGAGCTGTCGCTGCGCCGGATCGACGGCCTCGCCGAGCGTCACCCGGAATGGCTGCGTCCCCGCTGGCCGGCACACCCGCAGCTGTGGCGCGAGCTGTTGCTCGCCGCCGCCGCGGGCGAGGCGCGCGCTCTCTCGCGCGCCCACCTGCACGGCCTCACGATGCTGGCCGCCGAGGCCCGCCGGGCGGGAGGTGCGGCCGCGGCTCGCCCAGCCCCGAACCAGGCGGCCGGCGCCCCGGAGCGCGCGCGGCTTACTTCGCCAGCTGGAACAATGT
>Ga0187781_10000510_pt1 | contig 27730 bp, 26 predicted proteins | sample 0715_SJ02_MP02_2_FD_132447 | JGI IMG/M metagenome (GOLD analysis project Ga0187781, IMG submission 132447) | Tropical peat soil microbial communities from peatlands in Department of Meta, Colombia - 0715_SJ02_MP02_20_MG | ecosystem: Environmental > Terrestrial > Soil > Wetlands > Peat | place... | reverse complement strand
CGCCGCTGGAGCGAGCGATACGGCTGCGACATCCTCGACGGCCTCGGCTCGACCGAGATGCTGCACATCTTTCTCTCCAACCGCTCAGGCGAAGTGAAATACGGCACCACCGGCAAGCCGGTGCCCGGCTACGACATCCGCCTGGTCGACGACGACGGCGCGGTCGTTTCGAAATGCGGCGAGATGGGCGAGCTGCAGGTGCGCGGGCCGACCAGCGCGATCATGTATTGGAACAACCGCGAGCAGTCGCGCGCCACCTTTCTCGGCGAATGGACCCGCTCCGGCGACAAATATGTCGAGGACGAGGACGGCTATTACGTCTACTGCGGCCGCCGCGACGACATGCTCAAGGTGAGCGGCATGTATGTCTCGCCGTTCGAGGTCGAGGGCGCGCTGCAGAGCCATCCCGAAGTGCTGGAAGCGGCGGTGGTCGGCTGGCCGGACGATGAGGCGCTGATCAAGCCGAAGGCGTTCGTGGTTCTGAAATCCCCGGAGAAGGCCTGCGACGAGCTGGCGGTGGCTTTGCAGAATCACTGCCGGCAAAAGCTCGCGCCATTCAAATATCCGCGCTGGCTCGAATTCCGCGGCGAGTTGCCGAAGACCGCGACCGGCAAGATTCAGCGCTTCAAGCTGCGCGCCGAAGCGCCGGCAAAGTGAAGATTTAGGGAAAGAGCCAATGGCGAGCCGCGGCGCGGCGTGCAATTGCGGACAACTGCGGCTGACCTGCGAGGGCGAGCCGGTGCGGATTTCGATGTGCCATTGCCTCGAATGTCAGCGGCGGACCGGCGCCGCCTTCGGCAACCAGGCCTGGTTCGAGAAACGGCAGATCACCTCTATCTCGGGCAAGTCGACTGAGTTCCGGCGCGTGGCCGACAGCGGCAAATCGGTGACGTTACGATTCTGCCCGGTCTGCGGCTCGACCGTTTATTGGGAGGCAGGGCTGTTTCCGGGGCTCATCGCAGTCGCCGTCGGAGCGTTTGCCGACCCGGCCTTTCCGGCGCCCCAGCACTCGGTCTGGGAGCGGAGGCGGCACCACTGGGTCGAGATGCCGGCCGATCTGCCGATGCAGCATTCCGACTGAGCGGCCGCCGGCGCGACCTGCCTTGCGTTCACATCTTTCGGGTATTACTAGGACGCCGTTCGGTTGGCGCGCCGCGGTAGCTCAGCTGGTAGAGCAACGCATTCGTAATGCGTGGGTCGGGGGTTCGAATCCCTTCCGCGGCACCACTTCGCCACCGGCATCGCGGGGCGATTAGTGTGGCCGAGATGGCCGCGCGGACATGGATGAAAAATTCATGCGATCGCTCGCGACTTGGTCCCTGCGGCTCGTCCTCGTCTTTTGCGGCATAGTGCTGGCGCCGATGACAGCAACCGCGACACCCCTGGTCCCGATCGTCTCCTTCCTCCAGCATTGGGATCACCACTGGTACGTTTGGCTGCCAAGCGACCCGGTCTATGAGGCCGTTGAGGTCATGGCGGCGGAACGCGACCCGCGGAGTCCGCCCTTGCTTTGGGTGTTCTTCACCGAACGCGCCGAGCCAAAGCATCAGGTCAACTACTACAACGACGCTGAAGTGGCGGCGGCGCGGGCCACCGCGGGCACCAACGCGCAATATGCCGACATCAAATTCGCCATGACTGGCGGCGAAGGCGAGCCGCGCGGCGTCGCCGCGGAGTTTGTCGACTCGCAAAATCGCAAGGTGACGATCGGCGTCGACTTCGATCCCGGCGCAAAGCTCGGGACCGTGGGCACCGGCCTTACCGATCAGATCGGGCACAGCGGCACACGCCTGCTGCTGTTGTTCTTCAGGGAGAAGGCAACCCGCACCCAAAATCCGCACGTAACCGTTGACGGCACCGATGTCGTAAAACTGCCGCCCGGCCAGAGCTATCCGCTGCCGTTCGCGGCCGCCTACAGCAGCAACATCTTCGTCGGCGGCTTTCCGTTCATCGGGTTGGACGTGAGCTTCGGTGGCGCCGCCGAGGCAGCGAGCCGGGGCGTACGTTTCGTCGCAACGGCGGCGCCGGGCGTCTACGAGGCGACGCCACCCAACATCGGACGGATCAACCTGCTTACGACCACCGACGGCGGCCTCGCACATTATCGGCAATATGATCGGACCGGCACCCACATGATCGATGTCGAATTTGATCCGCCGCTCCCTTCCGCCGACCGCCTGGCGTCCGAGACGGAATCGGCGTTTCAAATCTCGCTCGACGATTTCCGCAATTTGCTTGCCGGCGGCATTCGCGTCCACCACGACGGCGAGAGCGTGCTGATGGATTGGCGGTTCGACGCGCCGGCCTGGGCCCGCTCACGCACGCTGCGCGCGACCGCCGCTCTCGACGGCGCCGGCATTTCGCACATTGAATTGCGCCCGCTCGCAAACGATCCGTGAATGTCTCCCGGATAATCGCTATCGTCCGCCATCGTTGACCTGCATCGGGAGAGAGAGCCTTGCTTATGTCCGGAAAGCGCGCCTTCCTCGAACTCCTCAAGCAGGAGGGCGTCGACATCATCTTCGGCAATCCCGGCACCACCGAATTGCCGCTGATGGACGCGCTCGCGGTCGACAACGAGCTACGCTACGTGCTCGGCCTGCAGGAAGCCGCCGTCATCGGCATGGCGGACGGCTATGCGCAGGCTTCGGGCAAGCTCGGCGTGGTCAACCTCCACGTCACCCCCGGCCTCGGCAACGCCATGGGCATGCTCTACGACGCGCAGAAGGCCGGCAGTCCGCTCCTCGTCACCGCCGGCCAGCACGACCAGGATTTCAACGCCACCGAGCCGATCCTATGGGCCGACCTGCCGCCGATCGCGCGGCCGCTGGTGAAATGGTCGGCCGAGGTGCACCGCCTCGCCGATCTGCCGCGGCTCGTGCATCGCGCGGCAAAGACGGCGCTGGCGCCGCCGACCGGGCCGGTGTTCCTGTCGCTCCCCGGCGACATTCTCAAGGCCGAGGGCGAGGTCGATCTGTTGGCGCCGACCCGCATCGCGCCGCGGCTGCGCGGCGATCCGGCAGCGGTCGAGGAAGCCGCCGGCGTGCTCGCCCAAGCGCAACGCCCGCTGATCATGGCCGGCGATGCCGTGGCGCAAGGGAACGCGCACGCCGAACTCGCCGAGCTCGCCGAACTTCTCGGCGCGCCGGTCTATACCGAATTCGTTCCGTCCACGGCGTCGTTCCCGTCGTCCCATCCGCTGTTCCGCGGCGCCATCGCCCGGCTGCAGGCGCCGCTCCGCAAGATTCTCGAACAATATGACGTGCTCTTCTCGGTTGGCGCCGACCTGTTCACCTTGTCATTGCCGTCCGACATCGACCCGATGCCGAAAGACTTGACCCTCGTTCACCTCGACACCGACCCGTGGGAGCTGGGCAAGAATTATCCGGCTAAGGTCGCGATCCTCGGCGATCCGAAGGCAGCGCTGCCCGACATCACCAAGGCGCTGCGCGAACGCATGACGAGCGGCGCGCGCGGCGCGGCACGCGCGCGGTTCGAGGCGGCGAAGGCGGCGGCGCTCGCCGAGCGCGAGGCGCTCAAGGCCAAGGCGCGCGCCATGGCCGGCCAGACGCCGATCCAGCCGCTCGCCCTTCTCGAAGCCATCGGCGCGATGCTGCCGCACGACGCAGTCGTGATCGACGAAGCGGTATCCTCGAGCGTCGGCATCCGCTCGCTCATTCGCAGCGACGACCCGCAGAGCTTTTACGGCCTGCGCGGCGGCGGCATCGGCTGGGGCCTGCCGGCGGCAATCGGCGTCAAGCTCGCGTTGCCCGACCGTCCGGTGGTGGCGCTCGTCGGCGACGGCAGCGCCATGTACACCTGCCAATCGCTGTGGACCGCGGCGCACGAGCGCATCGCCGTGGTGTTCGTCATTCTCAACAACACGTCGTACCGGATTCTCAAACAGCGCCTCACTGCGCAGCGCGGCCTTGCCGCGCAGGTCGACCGCTTCGTCGGCATGGAGCTTGTCGATCCGGCAATCGACTATGTCGGGCTGGCGCATTCGCTTGGCGTCGCCGCCGAGCGCGCCAAGAACCTGAAAGACACCACCGACCTCATTGCCAAGGGTCTAAGGAGTAATGCGCCGCTCCTGATCGACGTGCCGATGGAGCGCAACTATAAGCCGGTGTGATCGCCCGTCAGCGCGGTACCTCCACGGTCACCGGCATGTCGGCAAAAATCTTGTACTGCTGCGTCTTCGGCTTCGCCTTGTCGCCTTCGTTGAGATATTCGACCGAGCTTTTTCCGAGATAGGCGAGCGGCAGGATCATGACGCGGATGAAGCGCGTCGGCCGGTCGGCTGCTTGGGCGAAAACCGGCTCCGGCCCGCTCTCATACCAGGCGCCGCCAGGTCCATAGGAAATCGAACCGCCGTGGGTGTCGATGCGGATGCCGCCCTCGATCAGACAGCGGATGCCTGGCCCCTGGTGCCGGTGCCGATAGGCGACGCCGCCGGGCGGAAACGCGACGCTGTCGCCGCGCAGGATGAGCGCGCCCTTCGGCAGCGTCTCAAGCGGCGCGGAAAGCTTTTCGCGCGAGGCGACGCCTTGCCCAGCGATAACGTTGGCGCCGGTGTCGTCCGCGCCAAGCTCCCAGCGCCACAGCGTCACGCCGCTGCTTCCGGCCTTGAGCTTGACCGCGCCTTCGCCGCTGAAAGCTTCATTGTCGCGCGAGCTGCGATCGTCGATCACGAGCGAGCCATGGACGACGAAGATCATCCGCGGCAGCGCCGGCAATGACGCGTCGGCGTCGTTCGCCAGCACATCTTCGTAGAGACGAAGCACGGACGGCATGGCGTTCCTCCCCAACCTCTCGCATGATTGTCGATGCGGTTTGGTCTCGGCGCAACGGGTTTACACCCGCGGCGGCGCGCTGCTAAATCGGCGCTTCGTCAGCCGACCGCTTCACGCCCGCGGTCCAAGAACAAAGTGAAGCGCCCCAGGGAGGGACTCGTTGCAGTGTACTGCGCCGCCGTTCCGCGCCGACCATGTCGGCAGCCTGTTGCGGCCGCCGGCGCTGAAGGAGGCGCGAGGGAAACGCGAGCGCGGCGAAATCACCGCCACCGCGTTGCGCGCGGTCGAAGACCGCGAGATCGAAAGCGCGATCAGGAAGCAGGAGGCAATCGGCCTGAAGCTCGCCACCGACGGCGAATTTCGCCGCTCGTGGTGGCAATTCGATTTCCTCAAGGGTCTCGCCGGCGTCGAGCTTTACCAGACCGGCGAAGGCATCATCTTCCACGGCGTGAAAACCAAGGCCGAAAGCGTGCGCACGGTCGGCCGTGTTGGCTTCGCGACGCATCCGCACCTCGACGATTTCCGCTTCGTCAGGGAGCACACCCGGGTCACGGCGAAAATGACCATTCCGGCGCCCAATGTGCTGCATTTCCGCCAGGGCCGCCGCTCGATCAGCAAAGAGATCTATCCCGATCTCGAGGTTTTCTTCGATGACGTTGCCGACGCCTATCGCCGGGCGGTGCGCGCCTTCTATGACGCCGGCTGCCGCTATCTGCAGTTCGACGACACCACTTGGGCGATGATGTGCGACAAGCGCGAGCTCGCCCACTCGCGTGAACGCGGCGACGAGCCGACGCGACTGCCCGCCGCCTATGCGTGCATGATCAACCGCGCGCTTGCCGGCAGGCCGGCCGACCTCCCGGTCACCATGCATTCATGTCGCGGCAATTTCCGCTCGACCTGGATCGCCGAGGGCGGCTACGAGCCGATCGCGGAACGGCTGTTCAACGAGGTCGCGATCGACGGCTATTTCCTCGAATACGACAGCGGCCGCGCCGGCGGCTTCGAGCCGCTGCGTTTCTTCCCCGAAGGCAAGAAGCAGCTCGTGCTTGGCCTCATCACATCAAAGAGCGGCACGCTGGAGACAAAGGACACCATCAAGCGCCGGATCGAGGAAGCGACGAAATACGTCGCCCTCGACCAGCTGTGCCTGTCGCCCCAATGCGGCTTTGCCTCAACCGAAGAAGGCAACACCCTGTCCGAGGAGGAGCAATGGGCGAAGCTGCGCCTGGTCGTGGAGATTGCCGACGAGGTCTGGGGCCGATGAAGCGAACCCAGCCACCGTTCCGTGCCGACCATGTCGGCAGCCTGTTGCGGCCCGCCGCGCTGAAGGCGGCGCGCGAACGTTTCGCCAAAGGCGAGATCGACGCCGCCGCGCTCAAGGCCGTGGAAGACCGCGAGATCGAGGGCGTCATCAAAAAGCAGGAGCAAGCCGGACTGCAATCCGTCACCGACGGCGAGTTCCGCCGGTCCTGGTGGCATCTCGATTTCCTGTGGGGACTCGACGGCGTCGAGCGCCACGTCATGGACGCCGGCATCGCCTTTGCCGCAGTGACGACCCGCAACGAAGGCGTCCGCGTCACCGGCAAGCTCGGCTTTTCTGGCCACCCGATGCTTGAGCATTTCAAGTTTCTCAAGGCGCACACCGAAGCGACGCCGAAAATGACCATTCCGGCGCCGTCGGCGATCTACGGCCGCCCTTATCCGACGCCGATCGACAAGACGGTCTATCCGACGCTCGAGACGTTCTTCGCCGACCTCGGCCATGCGTACCGGAAAGCGGTACGCGCATTCGCCGACGCCGGCTGCCGCTACCTTCAGCTCGACGAGGTGTTCATCGCCATGCTGTGCGATCCGAAATATCGGCAGCAGATGAAGGACCGCGGCGACGACCCCGATTATCTCGGCCCGCTCTACGGCGACCTCATCAATATGGCGATTTCCGACATTCCGCCAGACATGACGATAACCATGCATCTGTGCCGCGGCAACTACAAATCGACCTTCATGGGCTCGGGCGGCTACGAGGCCATGCAGGAGGTGCTGTTCGACCGCATCAAGGTCAACGGCTATTTCATGGAATACGACACCGCGCGCGCCGGTGGCTTCGAGCCGCTGCGCCATCTGCCGCAAGGCCGGCTTGCGGTGCTCGGCCTGATGACGACCAAGACCGGCGCGCTGGAAAGCAAAGACGCGATCAAGCGCCGCATCGAGGAAGCCGCCAAGTTCGCCGCCCTCGATCAGCTCCGCCTGTCGCCGCAATGCGGCTTTGCCTCAACCGAGGAAGGCAATACTCTGGCCGAGGAAGAACAATGGGCGAAGCTCAGGACGATCGTCGAGGTCGCGCGGGAGGTCTGGGGGTAGTCAATGCCAGGAATTGTTGACGGCAAGGTCGCGATCGTCACCGGCGCGGGTCGCGGCATCGGCCGGAGCATCGCGCTCCTGATGGTGCAGGAGGGCGCCAAGGTGGTGGTCTGCGACATCGGCACCGGCGTCGAAGGCGAAGGCACCGACGCCGGCCCGGCGCACGAGGTGGTGGCGGAGATCCAGAAGGCCGGCGGCCACGCGATCGCCTCGACGCTCTCGGTCAGCGAGCCAGCCAATGGCGAGAAGATCGTCAAGGCCGCGGTCGACGCCTTCGGCCGCGTCGACATCCTGGTCAACAATGCCGGCATCCTGCGCGACCGCATATTCCATCGCATGAGCTGGGCCGACTGGTCGGACGTGATCAACGTCCACCTCAACGGCAGCTTCACCATGAGCCGCGCCTGCGCGACCTTATTCCGCGAGCAGAACTTCGGCGCCTATGTGCACATGACCTCGACCTCGGGGCTCATCGGCAATTTCGGCCAGGCCAACTACATGGCGGCAAAGCTCGGCATTGTCGGACTCTCGCGCGGCATCGCGCTCGACATGGCGCGCTTCAACGTGCGCTCGAATTGCGTGTCGCCGTTCGCGTGGACGCGCATGGTGCAATCGATCCCGGCCGAGAACGAAGAGGCGAAGGCGCGGCTCGCCCGCGCCAGCCAGGTCACGCCGGACAAAGTCGCGCCGCTCGTCGTCTATCTCGCCTCCGACCGCGCCGACGGCATCAGCGGCCAGATTCTTTCCGCGCGCCATAACGAGATCTACCTGTTCAGCCAGAATCGACCGATTCGCACTCTGCATCGCTCCGACGGCTGGACGCCGCAAAAGCTCGCCGACCAGCTCAAAAACGCGTTCGCAAGCTCGTTCACGCCGCTCGAACGCTCGCCCGAAGTGTTTTCGTGGGACCCGGTGTAATGGAGGCGGTGTGATAGAGGCGGTGTGAGATGGGCATTGTGTACGAAAAAATCATGGCGATGCAGGTTCCGCCGGTCGAGCAGACCTACGGGCCGAAGGATTGCATGCTGTACGCGCTCGGCGTCGGCCTCGGGCACGATCCGATGAATGAGGACGAGCTTGCCTTCGTCTACGAAAAGAACCTAAAGGTGCTGCCGACCATGGCCACCGTCCTCGGCTATGGCGGCTCCTGGGCGCGCGAGGCCGGCATCGATCAGGTCAAGGTGGTCAACGGCGAGCAGGGCTTTACCTTGCACCGGCCGCTCAAGACCAAGGGCACGCTGATCGGTCAGACCCGCATCCTCGAGGTCGTCGACAAGGGTGTCGGCAAGGGCGCGCTGATCTTCAGCGAGCGCGAGGTGACCGACAAGGCGACTGGCGAGTTGATCGCCACCGTAAGCCAAACCGCGTTCTGCCGCGGCGACGGCGGCTTCGGCGGCCCGCCGCGGAGCGCGCCGACGCCGACGCATCCGATTCCCGACCGCGCGCCCGACTTCACCTGCGATCTCTCGACGCGCCCGGAGGCGGCGCTGATCTACCGGCTCAGCGGCGATTACAATCCGCTGCACGCCGAGCCCGCTTTTGCCAGAGCCGCGGGCTTCGAACGTCCGATCTTCCACGGCCTCGGCACCTTCGGCGTTTCCGGCCATGCGCTTCTCAAGACACTGTGCGGATATGATCCGAGTCGCCTGATCTCGTTCGGCTGCCGCTTTTCCGCGCCGGTCTTCCCCGGCGAGACCATCCGCACCGAGATGTGGCGCGACGGCGCAATCGTGAGTTTCCGCGCCCGCGTGGTCGGGCGCGACGTCGTCGCCATCAACAACGGCCGCGCGGAGGTCCGCTAGCGATGGAAGCCGCGGACCTCGCGCCGATCCGCGAGTCCGTGCGCGCGCTGTGCGCGAATTTCCCCGGCGAATATTGGCGCGCGCTCGATCGCGAGCGTGCCTATCCGGAGAAATTCGTCGCTGCGCTGACGCAGGCCGGCTTTCTCGCCGCACTGATCCCCGAGCACTATGGCGGCAGCGGCCTGCCGATGAGCGCGGCCGCGGCGATCATGGAGGAGATCCAGGCCGCGGGCTGCAACGGCGCCGCCTGCCACGCGCAGATGTACACCATGGGGACGCTGCTGCGTCACGGCAGCGCCGAGCAGAAGGCGCGCTATCTGCCGGCGATCGCGCGCGGCGAGCTCCGCCTGCAGGCCTTCGGAGTAACCGAGCCGACCTCGGGCACCGACACGCTTAGTCTGCGCACCACGGCAACGCGCGCCGGCGATCATTACGTCGTCAACGGCCAGAAAATCTGGACCTCGCGCGCCGAGCATTCCGATCTGATGCTGCTTCTGGCCCGCACCACGCCGCGCGAGCAGGCAACGTCGCGCACCGCCGGGCTTTCGGTGTTTCTCGTCGATATGCGCGACGTCAAAAACAACGGCCTGAGCATCCGTCCGATCCGCACGATGATGAACCATGCCACGACCGAAGTCTTCTTCGAGAACATGCCGGTGCCGGCCGCCAACCTCATCGGCGCCGAGGGCGAGGGTTTCCGCTACATCCTTTCCGGGATGAATGCCGAGCGCATTCTGATCGCCGCCGAATGCATCGGCGACGCCAAATGGTTCATCGCCAAGGCCGCGGCCTATGCGTCGGCTCGCGAAGTGTTCGGCCGGCCGATCGGACAGAATCAGGGCGTGCAGTTTCCGATCGCCCGCGCCTATATCGGCATGCGCGCCGCCGAACTCATGGTGCGCGAGGCGGCGGCCCTCTACGAAGCCGGCAAGGAGTGCGGCGCCGAGGCGAACATGGCCAAGCACCTCGCCGCCGAGGCGTCGTGGGCGGCCGCCGACATGTGCGTGCAAACCCATGGCGGTTTCGGCTTCGCCGAGGAGTTCGACATCGAGCGCAAATTCCGCGAGACCCGGCTTTATCAGGTGGCGCCGATCTCGACCAATCTCATCCTTTCCTATATCGCCGAGCACGTTTTGGGATTGCCAAGGTCCTACTGAGTCGATCGCATGACCCTTCCCCTCTCCGGCCTCCTCGTTGTCTCGCTCGAACAGGCCGTCGCCGCACCGATGTGCACGTGCCGGCTCGCCGATGCCGGCGCCCGCGTCATCAAGATCGAGCGGCCGGAAGGCGACTTTGCCCGCTTCTATGACGATTTCGCCCATGGCGAGTGCAGCTATTTCGTCTGGCTCAACCGCGGCAAGGAATCGGTGGTGCTCGACCTCGCCCGCGCCGCGGAGAAAACCTTGCTCGAAGCCATGCTCAAGCGCGCGGACATTTTCGTGCAGAACCTGAAGCCCGGCACCGTTGGCAAGCTTGGATTTCCGATCGCGCGGCTGCGCCGCGACTATCCGCGGCTGATCTGCTGCTCGATCTCGGGCTTCGGCGACAGCGGCCCCTACGCCAAGCGCAAGGCCTACGACCTCCTGATCCAGGCGGAAGTCGGCCTCGCCTCGATCACCGGCACGACCGAGCCGTCGCGCGTCGGCGTATCGGTCGTCGACGTGACGACGGGAATGAATGCATATGAAGCGATCCTCGAAGCCTTGATCGCGCGGCAGGCGAGCGGCGAAGGCGCCGCGCTGTCGCTCTCGATGTTCGATGCCATGGCCGACTGGATGACGGTGCCGCTCCTGCAGCAGGAGGCCGGCAAGCCACCGCAGCGCGTCGGGCTCACCCATGCCTCGATCGCGCCCTATGGCGCATTCCCGACCCGCGACGGCGCCGAGATCCTGATCGGGGTGCAGAACGACCGCGAATGGCGCGCGCTGGCGGAGAAAGTGCTGGGCGATGCCGCCCTCGCCGCCGATCCCGGCTTTGCCACCAACCGCGCCCGCGTCGAGCGCCGCGCCGAGACCGATCGCCGGATCGCAGTCGTGACCCGCACGCTCGATGCCGAGGCGCTGATGCAAAGGCTCGCCGCCGCCGATATCGCCTTCGCGCGCGTGAACGACGCCGCCGAGCTCGCGCGGCATCCGCATCTGCGCCGCATCAGCGTTGCGACGCCGAGCGGAACGGTATCCTACCCGGCTCCGGCCAGGGAGCGCGGCGGGGCGCGGCCCTATGGCCCGGTCCCGGCGCTCGGCGAGCATACCGAGAGGGTGCGGGCGGAATTCAAGGCCGCGCCGGTCGCCGCAAAATAGTCAGAGGGTCCGCGATGGATATCGGCTTCATCGGTCTCGGCAATATGGGCGCGCACATGGCGCGGCGCCTGATCGAGGCCGGGCATCGCGTCATCGTCTACGACACGCGCCAGCAAGCGATCGGCGACCTGACCGCGCGCGGCGCGAGCGCGGCGCGATCGCCGGCCGAGGTCGCCGATGCGGCTGAGACGGTGATGGCGAGCCTGCCGACGCCGGACGTCGTGCTTGCGGTCGCGACCGGCCCGCGCGGCGTCATCGAAGGCAAGCGAGTGCGGCATTTCGTCGATCTCTCGACCACTGGCGCCGAGATGGCGCAGCGCATCTTCAAGCTCCTCGCCGCGCGCAACGTCGTGCAGATCGACAGCCCGGTGTCGGGCGGCGTCAAGGGCGCCGAACACGGCACGCTCGCGGTGATGGCCTCAGGACCGCGCGCCGCAATTGCCGCCGTCGAACCCGCGCTCAAGGCGATCGGCAAGGTGTTTTTCATCGGCGAGCGCCCCGGCGCCGGGCAGACCATGAAGCTCGCCAACAACGTGCTCTCGGCGACGGCGATGGCGGCGACGTCGGAAGCGATGGTGATGGGCGTGAAGGCCGGCCTCGATCCGCGCATCATGCTCGAGGTGATCAACGCCGGCACCGGGCGCAACACCGCGACCGAGGACAAGTTCAGCCGCGCGGTGCTGCCCGGCACCTTCAACCTCGGCTTCACCGCCGCCCTGATGCTCAAAGACGTGAAGCTCTGCCTTGCGGAAGCAAAAAACCTCGGCGTGCCGATGGAGGTGATCGAGGCGGTCGCACGTTGCTTCCAGCTTACCTGCGACGAACTCGGCGCAGAGGCGGACATCACCGCGGTGGTGCAGCCCGTGGAGGCACGCGCCGGCGTCAAGGTGCGCACGTCGCCGAACTGAAACAGGTCCCGACAGATCGCCGGCGATCCCGCACCGCAAACTTTCGCCGCCGGGAAGCCGACCGCAGATTTCTCCCGCACCGGTCAACGACTTATCTGCAAAGCGATCTTCTGTGATTTGGGTCACTTCGCTAGCGCACCAAGCCGTTTAGTTAAGGTTGACGAAGGCATCGGTCGCCGCATATCCCGCGCATCCCCCCGACCCCCCCGCCGGGATCTCGGTGACCGCCCAGGGGTGAATGAGGTCCCCAACACCCCCCGATGACCCAGGCAGGGTCAAACTTCACCCGCTCGGACCCCGCGTCCGGGCGGGCTTTTTGTTGCGGTTCTTCCTTAGACGCAGTGCCGCACTTCGGTTGCCGCAGGCAATCTCTGCCGTTTTATCGTCACGCTGCGGTCGCAGCATCCGATAATCGTGCTGCGCACGCTGTCTCTGTGATAAGCAACCGGACTCAAGCGAGAGAGGCTCATGGGCGCTGTGCCGAAAAATGTCCGTTCGGGCTCCAGCCTGTTGTCGGGCCTGCCCGAGCATCTGTCGACGAACTTGTTTGCGAGCGCCAAGCCGGTGCAACTCGCCGCCGACGAAGTGCTGTTCCTCGCCGGCGATCCCGGCGACGGCTGCTATCGCATCGACGAGGGCTTGCTCAAGGTGATGATGGTTTCGCGCTCCGGGACCGAGCGGATTCTCGCCTTTCTTGGGCCCGGCGCCATCGTCGGCGAGCTATCAATCATTGATGGGCGGCCGCGTTCGGCCTCGGTGATGGCGGTGCGCGGCGCGAAACTGAGTTTCCTGAGCCGCGCCGCGTTCGAGGAATTCGCGAAGAAACATCCGGAGGTCTACAAATCCCTGGTCACGCTGCTGGCTGGGCGGCTGCGCGAAACCGACACCGTAGTCGCGGCGGAAAGCTTTCTGCCGCTGCGCGGCCGCGTCGCCCGGATCTTGCTCGAACTGGCCGAAGATTTCGGCCAGGACGTCGGCGCCGGCCGCATCGTCATCCATCAGAAGATCGGCCAGAGCGATCTCGCGGCGATGGCCGGCATTGCCCGCGAGAATGTGAGCCGCATCCTCAACGACTGGAAGCGCCGCAAGATGGTGAGCCGCCTGTCCGGCTATTACTGCCTCGAGAACAAGGCGAAGCTCGAGCACGAAGTCGAGCTATAAGGCGTCGGCTGCCGGTAATCGCGCTGAGATGAAAACACTCAAGCTTGCCGACTTCCGTCGCATCGTCGTCAAGGTCGGCTCTTCGCTCCTGGTCGATGCGCAGGCCGGCCGGCTCCGGGAAGCCTGGCTCGCCTCGCTGACCGATGATCTCGCTGCGCTGCATCGCGAGCGGCGCGACATCCTCGTGGTCTCTTCCGGCGCCATCGCGCTCGGCCGAGCCGTGCTCAAGCTCGCCGGCGGTCCGCTCAAGCTCGAGGACAGCCAGGCCGCCGCCGCGGTGGGCCAGATCGCGCTGGCGCGCACCTGGACGCAGGCGCTGTCGCGCCACGACATCACCGCCGGCCAGATTCTGGTGACCCTCGGCGACACCGAGGAACGGCGGCGCTATCTCAACGCTCGCTCGACCATCGCCACGCTGCTGCAATGGCGCGCGGTGCCGGTGATCAACGAGAACGATACCGTCGCCACCAGCGAAATCCGCTACGGCGACAATGACCGGCTGGCGGCACGCGTCGCCACCATGGTCAGCGCCGATCTCCTGGTGCTGTTGTCGGACGTCGATGGCCTTTACGACGCGCCGCCGGAGGCGGCGGCCTCGGCGCAGCACGTGCCCTACGTTACTCGCGTCACGCCGGAGATCGAGGCGATGGCCGGGGCGGCGGCCTCGCAGTTCGCACGCGGCGGCATGCTGACCAAACTCGAAGCCGCGCGCATCGCCACCAGCGCCGGCACTCACATGATCATCGCCTCCGGCCGCGTTGAGCATCCGCTGCGGGCGATTGCCGAGGGCGCGCGCTCCACCTGGTTTCTCACCGCCGCCAATCCGGTGACGGCGCGCAAGAAGTGGATCGGCGGTGCGCTTGAACCGAAGGGCTCGCTCACCATCGATGCCGGTGCGGTCGCGGCGCTGCGGCGAGGCAAGAGCCTGCTGCCGGCCGGCGTCGTGCGCGTCGACGGCACCTTCGCGCGCGGCGACGCGGTCGTTATTCGCGGGCCCGACGGCAGCGAGATCGGCCGCGGTCTGTGCGCCTACGACGCCGAGGATGCACAGAAGATCACCGGCCGCTCGTCGGCCGACATCGCGGCGATTCTCGGCTTCAGCGGCCGTACCGAAATCGTCCACCGCGACGATCTGGTCGTCGGCCCGGAGTGAACGCGCGACGCCCAATCGGCCCCGCACGCTGTTCTATCCATGCCAAAAATTCTGCCCCAAGAAATTTTGCCCCGAGAATTTCTGCCCCAAAAGACGAGGGAACCCCGGCCGCTTCGCGACCGGGGTTCGACGCCGGGTGATTGAGGGTGAGGGGCTGGGGGGCTTCGCCCGGCGCTAATTGTTTAACTTTGCCGCGACCATCCGGTTCCGGCGCCGGCGGCGAATTTTTTACGCGTCCGCCCGGGTCAGCCTTCGGTCCGGAATTGCTTGAGGTTAGGGTCGCGCCGGGAAGTCACGGCCCGCGGCGGAACCAACGGCATGAAGCTATTCGGAACGTTGATGCGGCGGCCTCCCGGCAGGACTACATAGCGCGAAATCACGCGCAAATGCCCTTGCTCGCCGCCAAATCCCTCGACCACATAGGTGGCGCCGACCGGGAACCGGCGCGGGACGCGCTTGGGCAGACCGCTGCTTGACAGATTCATGACGAGCTCTCCCTGCGAAATCGGACGCGAAACTTGCCGCGCGCTGATCCTGTTCCCGGTATTTGTCGCTCACATTGCAAAGAGCGAGGATAGCTGTGGAAAAAGTGGACGCCGCAGCGCCTCGCCCGACCCCGTGGAACATGGTAGGAAGCGCCGAATGCAAGATGGATCAATGCCATGAACGCTCCGCTCAAGGCGGTTGCGAGCCCCGGCCAGCTCGAGACGACAATGCGCGATATCGGTCGCGAAGCGCGCAAGGCGGCGCACATCTTGGCGCTCGCTCCGGCGGCGCGGAAGAACCGAGCCCTCGGCGCCATGGCCACAGCCATTCGCCGGGCGCGGCCGGCCATCCTCGCCGCCAACGCCGAGGATCTGGCCGAGGCAAAGTCCGCCAGCGCGACCGCGGCCTTCCTCAACCGGCTGGCGCTCAACACCGCGCGGATCGAGGCGGCGGCGGCCGGTCTCGACGTGATCCGCAAGCTCAAGGACCCGGTCGGCACGGTGCTCGCATCGTGGCGGCGTCCGAACGGCATGCGTATCCAGCGCGTGCGCGTCCCGCTTGGCGTCATCGGCGTGATCTACGAGAGCCGGCCCAACGTCACCGTCGACGCCGGCGCGCTGTGCCTCAAGGCCGGCAACGCCGCCATACTCCGCAGCGGTTCGGAAAGTTTCCGCTCGGCCGGCGCGATTCACGCCGCAATGCTCGAAGGCCTGCGCGAAGCCGGGCTTCCGGACGCGGCGATCACGCTGGTGCCGACCCGGGAGCGCGCCGCCGTCGGCATGATGCTCGCGGGGCTTGACGGCGCGCTCGACGTGATCGTGCCGCGGGGCGGCAAGGACCTCGTCGCCCGCGTGCAAGCCGAAGCGCGGGTGCCAGTCTTCGCCCATCTCGAAGGCATCTGCCACGTCTATGTCGACGCCAAGGCCAAGCTGGCCATGGCTCAATCGATCGTGCTCAATGCCAAGATGCGCCGCCCCGGCGTATGCGGAGCCGCCGAGACGTTGCTCGTCGACCGCGCCGGCGCGTCGAAGCTCCTCAAGCCGCTCATCGTCATGCTGCTCGATGCCGGTTGCGAAGTGCGCGGCGACGCCGCGGTGCAGGCGGTCGACCGCCGCGTCAAGCCGGCGAGCGAAGCCGACTGGAGCGCCGAATATCTCGACGCCATCATCACCGCCGGCGTGGTCGACGGCGTCGATGCGGCGATCGCCCATATCGAGCGTTATGGCTCGCATCACACCGACGCGATCGTCACCGAGGACAAGGCCACGGCGGCGAAATTCCTGCGTGAGGTCGATTCGGCAATTGTGCTGCACAATGCTTCGACGCAGTTCGCCGACGGCGGCGAATTCGGCTTCGGCGCCGAAATCGGCATCGCCACCGGCCGGCTGCACGCGCGCGGCCCGGTCGGCGTCGAGCAGCTCACCAGTTTCAAGTACTGCATCCACGGCAACGGACAGACGCGGCCATAGCTTTCCGCCGAGCCGTCTTCTTCGCGACCAAAACCGGCGGCCGGCGCGTGGGAGGGAGTTCGTTTTCAACGGCCATGAACCGGGAGTTCCTGCCGCCACGCGCGACCGCTACCGCCTCCGCGTCCCCAGCCGGCGAGGGACGCCCGGGCGGGAACAACGACCGCATCGTGCTGCCGCCGCACGCGCCCGGCATGCGTATCGGCCTGTTCGGCGGCACGTTCGATCCGGCCCATGCCGCGCATCGGAGCGCCTCGCTCCTGGCGATGAAGCGGATGGCGCTCGACCGGGTGTGGTGGCTGGTCACGCCGGGCAACCCGCTCAAGGATACGATCGGCCTCGCGCCGCTTAAGGCGCGGCTTGCCGCCGCGCAAAGGCTCGCGCGCCATCCGCGCATCGACGTCACCGATCTCGAGGCGCAAATCGGCACGCGTTACACCTACGAGACCATTGCCTACCTGGTCCGGCGCTGCCCGCACGTGCACTTCGTCTGGATTATGGGCGCCGACAATCTGCGCAGCTTTCATCGCTGGCAGCGTTGGCAGGGCATCGCCGCGCTGGTGCCGATTGCGGTCGTGGACCGGCTGGGACCAAGCCTCTATTCGGCCGCGGGCGCCGCCGGGCAGGCGTTATCGCGCGCCCGCATCCCGGAGTGGGCGGCAATGACACTGCCGGAACGACGGGCGCCGGCCTGGGTTTACCTGCATGGGCTCAAATCTCCGCTCTCTTCGACCGCCTTGCGCGCGGCGCGGGCGCGGCGAGACAGTTGAAACTGTTAACTCCGCATGCCTATCTTAAGCGTGCCCGGATTCGATGGCCGGGCGGGAAATGGAGCGAAAGGATAAGGACCCCTGTCCACACCAGTGATGTTTCGGGCGGAACGTCGCGTGCCCGAACCGGTCTCCAGAATGCGTCTTGACGCCGAGGAGATCGTCCGTCTGGTCCTCGCCCGCCTCGACGATATGAAGGCGGAGGACACCCTCACCATCGACTTGCGAAACAAATCTTCGATCGGCGACTACATGGTCGTTTCCTCCGGCCGGTCGCAGCGCCATGTCGGCTCGGTTGCCGACCGGGTCGTCGAGGATTTGGACAAAGCCGGCATTGCGGCCCGCGTCGAAGGCGTTCCGCACTGCGATTGGGTGCTGATCGACGCGGGCGACGTGATCGTCCACGTGTTCCGCCCGGAAGTTCGCGCCTTCTACAACCTCGAGAAGATGTGGCTCGGTAGCCGACCGGCGCAGCGCGCGAGCTGACACGCGCCGGCAGTAGCGGCATTGGAGCGGCCCGCAGCCGGGCGGGCGATTGCGCGTGCATCTTTGCCCCGCAAGTCTTTGGCCCAATGCATCCTTGCACCGCGCATCTTTGCCTAAGACCGCCGCCGATGCATGCTGGGCCATGCGCGTCCTCATCGCCGCCGTCGGGCGGCTCAAACAAGGCGCCGAGCGCGATCTCGCCGCATCGTACCGCAAGCGCGCCGAAGCGACCGGACGGCCGCTAGGCTGGCGCGACTTCGAAGTCATCGAAATTCGCGAAAGCCGCGCCCAGAACGCCGAGCGGCGACGGGTCGAGGAATCGATCGCAATCGCCAACATCATCCCGGAGCGGGCGGTGACCGTGATCCTCGACGAGCAGGGCGAGGGTCTCACCAGCGCGGCGCTCGCGACACTGCTGCGCAGGTGGCGCGCGGAGGACCGCCCGGCGGTCTGCTTCGTCATCGGCGGCGCCGACGGGCTCGCGCCTAGCCTCTACGAACGCGCCAGTCTCAAGCTCGCCTTCGGCGCAGCGACCTGGCCGCACCAGCTCGCTCGCGTCATGCTCCTCGAGCAGCTCTACCGCGCCGGGACGATTCTTGCCGGGCATCCCTATCATCGGTCGTGAGCGCCCTTAATTCTTCTTAATCTCGTTTCACTGTCTTGTGACGGATTGGCCCAAGCCGCGTCTTATTGCAGCCGCATGCCTACGGCTTGGTCTTGCCTTCCAGAGGCTTGGGTCTACCCTTGCAGACGATGATTCTCCGCCGGGCGAGCCGTACCGATCCGCGCCTTGTGCTCGGCTCGGCTTTGGCATTTGCGCTGCCGCTCGGCGCCGACCTCGCTGTCCTCGCCCAAACCCCTTCGCGGGAGCCCGCCGCTGGCGCGGCGCAGGCGCCCGCCGCGCCGATGCCGCTGCCTGCGCCGGGCGCGCCCGGCATGCCGCTCAATGTCGATGCCGATGCGCTCAAGCGGCACGATCAGGAACTCGATGCCGCGCGTGCGCAGCAACGGGTGTCGACCGAGAACCAAGAAAAGCTCAGGCGCGAGATCGAGGCGATTGGCGATGACCGGCGCGCGCTGAACCAGCAGTTGATCGACAGCGGGGCGCGGGTGCGCGACGTCGAGGCGAACATCGAGGCGACGCAAACGCGTCTCAAGCCGCTCGACGAGCGCGAGCAGCTGTTTCGCAAATCGCTCGACGACCGCCGCGCAGTGATCGGCGAGATTCTCGCCGCCCTGCAGCGGGTCGGACATGAGCCGCCGCCGGCATTGGTGGTGCAGCCGGAGGATGCGCTGCGCGCGTTGCGTACCGCGATCATGCTCGGGGCCGTGCTCCCGGGAATGCGCGGACAGGCCGAGGCGCTCGCCGGCGATCTCGCCGAGCTTTTGCGCGTGCGCAAGGATATCGACGCCGAGCGCCAGCGGCTGGCCCGCGACCTCGACCTCCTCGGGCGCGAGCAATTGCGCCTCAACCTGCTTGTCGAGGAGCGGCAAAAGCGCGAAGCCACCGCCGAACAGGCGCTCGACAATGAGCGCCAGCACGCCGCCGATCTCGCCCACCAGGTCGACAGCCTCAAAGACCTGATCGCCAAGCTCGAGGCCGGTCTCGACAGCGCCAATCGCGCGGCTCACGCCGCCGCCCGCTCGACCGAGGAGGTGCGGCCGAATATCGCCGCGCTCAACGATCCCGGCCGGCTCGCGCCGGCGGTTGCGTTCGTGGCCATGCGCGGGCGCCTGCATTTGCCGGTGAACGGAGTGAGAATCCGCGAGTTCGGCGGCTCGGACGGCCTTGGTGGAACCCAGAAGGGACTCTCCATCGCCAGCCGCACCGGCGCGCAGATCACCTCCCCTTGCGACGGCTGGGTAGTCTACGCCGGAGCGTTTCGCAGTTACGGCCAACTCTTGATCCTGAACGCCGGCGGCGGCTATCATGTGCTGTTAGCGGGGATGGAGCGGATCTCCGTCGATCTCGGCCAGTTCGTGCTCACGGGGGAACCCGTGGCGGTGATGGGCGGCGGATCGCAGGTGTCCGCGGCGGTGGCGACCAGGTCCAAGCAACCTGTGCTTTACGTGGAGTTCCGCAAGGACGGGACTCCCATCGATCCCAGCCCGTGGTGGGCGACAAACGAAGGCGAAAAGGTTCGCGGATGATGCGCAAAACTTCCCTCATTTTCCTCGGTGCAGTCGCAGGGGCCGGGCTCACGCTGTTGGCGACACAGCCCCATTCGGTATGGCTCGGATCGAGCGCGAAAGCGGCGGCATCGGATACCTACCGGCAGCTCAATCTGTTCGGCGACGTGTTCGAGCGCGTGCGCGCCGATTACGTCGAGAAGCCCGACGACAGCAAGCTCGTCGAATCGGCGATCAACGGCATGCTGGCCGGGCTCGACCCGCATTCGAGCTACATGGATCCGAAGAGCTTCCGCGACATGCAGGTGCAGACCCGCGGCGAATTCGGCGGCCTCGGCATCGAGGTCACGATGGAAGACGGGCTGGTGAAAGTGGTGGCGCCGATCGACGACACCCCGGCGGCCAAGGCCGGCGTCATGGCCAACGACATCATCACCCATCTCGACGACGAGGCGGTGCAGGGCCTCACCCTCAACCAGGCCGTCGAGAAGATGCGCGGCCCGGTGAACACGAAGATCAAGCTGCGGATCATGCGCAAGGGCGCCGACAAGCCGATCGAGGTGACGATCGTGCGCGACGTGATCCGGGTCAAATCGGTGCGCTCGCACAACGAGGGCGACGACGTCGGCTATATCCGCGTCACCCAGTTCAACGAGCAGACCACCGAGGGCCTCAAGAAGGCGATCAGCGATCTCACCACCCAGCTCGGCGCCGAAAAGATCAAAGGCTTCGTCGTCGATCTGCGCAATAATCCCGGCGGGCTGCTCGATCAGGCGATCTCGGTGTCCGACTCGTTCCTCGACAAGGGCGAGATCGTCTCGACGCGCGGCCGCAATGCCGAGGAGACCCAGCGCTTCAATGCGCGGCCGGGCGACCTCACCAAGGGCAAGCCGCTCATCGTGCTGATCAATGGCGGCTCGGCGTCGGCGTCGGAAATCGTTGCTGGCGCGCTGCAGGACCACAAGCGGGCGACCTTGATCGGCACGCGCTCGTTCGGCAAGGGCTCGGTGCAGACCATCATTCCGCTCGGCGCCGGCAATGGCGCGCTGCGGCTGACCACGGCGCGCTACTACACGCCGTCTGGCCGCTCGATCCAGGCGAAGGGCATCAGCCCCGACATCGAGGTGTTGCAGGAGGTGCCGGACGACCTGAAGGCGCGCACCGACTCCAAGGGCGAGGCCTCGCTGCGCGGCCACCTCAAGGCCGAGGGCGCCGAGGAGTCGGGGTCGCAGTCCTACGTGCCGCCGGACGAGAAGGACGATCGCGCGCTGACCCGGGCGCTCGATCTCCTGCGCGGCGCTACGACCGATGCGGCGTTCCCGCCGAATCCGAAGACGGCGGTGCCGAACTGAGGGGGGCTGGTGGCTCACCGAAACCAGGGGCGGCTCGCGCCGCCCCTTATTTTTTTGGCGCTGGCAGCTCGGTTCCCCGGGCATGGCAAGGCGCCCCGCAGGCGGCGGAGCGTCGGGCGTAGGCCGGGCCTGCCATGATAAGCTGACAGCTATGATTCGCACCGGGCTCGCCCGCCAGGCCACTATTCGCCGGGATTGGCCCAAGACACTCGCCCGCCCGATTGGCCGAGGAATTGGCTCATGACGGCCGACGATCTGAGCACGCCGCTCGGCCAGCATCGGCAAGCAAGGCGGCAGCGCGGATTCCCGGTCGTCCTGTCCTACGGCGCCGTTGCGCTCCTGGCGCTATTCCCGGCGGTTTTCGTGCTGTGGGCCGTGGTCGGCGAAGATCCATTCGGCGGTGAGCCGAGGGCGGCGGTACCGATCGACCTTCGTGTCGCGCCCGGCGCGAACAAATCGGACGCGTCCGCGGCCGCGCCGGCTGGCGCCGGCTCGCAAATCCCCGGTCACGACGACGCCACTGCGGCAAAATCGCCGCCGCCAACCGAAGCGCCGGCTGCGACCCGGACGGTCACCATCATCGACGGCAAGACCGGAGCGCGCCAGGAGGTGGCAATCCCGGTTCCCGCTCCGGGCAATGCGCCGGACGCCGCAGACGCGACGACGACGCCCGACCAGAAATTCGTCGAGATGACGGCGCACGGGCCGATTCCGAAAATCGCCGACGACGGCGCGCGGCCCGCGGACGCCTTTGCCCGGCCGGTCAAGCCGCTGCCGGGCAAGCCTGATGCGCCGCGCATCGCCCTCATCGTCGGCGGCCTCGGCGTCAGCGCAAGCGCCACGGCCGAAGCGATCGCCAAGCTCCCGGGCGCGGTGACGCTGGCCTTGATGCCGTACGGCGCCAATGTCGAGCGCCTCGCCACGCAGGCGCGCGCCGCCGGCCACGAAATCCTGCTGCAGGTGCCGATGGAGCCGTTCGGGTATCCGGACAACGATCCCGGTCCGCAGACTCTCCTGACCTCGCTCACCCCGGAACAGAACCTCGAACGGCTGCATTGGCTGATGGGCCGCTTCCAGGGCTATGTCGGCGTTGCGGACGCCATGGGCGCGCGCTTTACCGCCTCTGAGCAGTCGTTCGCGCCGGTGCTGCGCGAGACCGCCAAGCGCGGGCTCATCTATGTCGATGATGGCTCCAATCCGCGCAGCGTCGCCGGCCGCATCGCCGGCGCCAATAGTCTGCCGTTCGCCAAGGCGGACTTGGTGCTCGATTCGGTTCCGACTGCCGTGGAAATCGACCACGCGCTCGGCCGCCTGGAGATGGCAGCGCGCGAGCGCGGCCTCGCCGTCGGTATGTCCTCGGCGCTGCCAGTCGCCATCGAGCACATCGCCAAATGGGCGAAGGCGGCGGAGAGCCGCGGCTTGCTGCTCATCCCGATCAGCGCCGCGGTGTCCAAGGCGAAGCAGAGCTAGAGGCGCGAATGGCGAAGCGGTGAAATAGCGAATAGATTGGCAGTGCCTGCTCGCTATTCGCCAATCGCTGCTCGCCGATGACCGCATTTGAAGATCTCCCCTACCGCCCCTGCGCCGGCTTGATGGTGCTCAATCGCGCCGGCCACGCCTTCATTGGCCGTCGGATCGACGGGCCCGAGCACGTCGACAACACCCATGTCTGGCAGATGCCGCAGGGCGGCATCGATCCGGGCGAAGACCCCTGGCCGGCGGCGCTGCGCGAATTGCGCGAGGAGACCAATATCAGTTCAATCGCGCGGCTCGGCGAGATTGCCGAATGGCTCAGCTACGATATTCCGCGCGCGCTCGTCGGCCAGGCCTGGAACGGCAAATATCGCGGCCAGACCCAGAAATGGTACGCGCTGCGCTTTACCGGCAGCGAAAGCGAGATCGACATCGAGCATCCTGCCGGCGGTCACGACCCGGAATTCGTGGAATGGCGCTGGGAGAAGCTGCCGAACCTCCCCGACCTCGTCGTGCCGTTCAAGCGGCGGATCTACGAGCGCGTCGTCAAGGAGTTTATGAAATTCACCTGAGGCGCGCGTTACGCCAACGCCGTCTGCAACGCCTTGAGCTGCTCGAGGAGGCGGACGATCTTGTCGCGTTGCGCGGGACCGGTCGCGTCGGCGACGTCTTCCTCGGCGTCCTTTATTTCCGCGCTGAGCATCGCCAGATCGAAATTCTCGCGCGGCACCGCCCTGTCGGCGAGCACCGTCAAGCCGCCGGGCCCGACCTCGGCGAAGCCGCCGGTGACCACGATCGGCTCGCGCTTGCCGTCGCGATAGACCGTGACGATGCCCGGCCGCAGCGTCGTCACCAGCGGTGCGTGCGCGGCGAGAATGCCCATGTCGCCCTCGGCACCGGGCAGGTCGACCTGATCGACGTCGCCGGAGATGAGCACGCGTTCCGGCGAGACGAGATCGAGGTGCAACATCGTATTCATTGGCTCCTGCCCCACGCCGCGATTGTCTCAGCCGACTGCAGCTCGGTCCCGCAGAACGGGCAGAACCGCACCGGCTTGGTGAAGTAGCCGACCTCCCGCGGCATCGACACGATGCCGATGGTCAGGAACAGCACGCCGTCTTCGACCTGAAATGTGGACGTCTCCTTGCTGTGCATCGCCTGCCGCAAATCCTCGCAGCAGGTCCCGAATGCGGGCGCCGATGCCACGTCACGCCGCCTCGGCGAGTTTCTTGCCCTTCTCCACCGCCTGCTCGATGGTGCCGACCATGAAGAAGGCGGCCTCGGGCAAATGATCATAGTTGCCTTCGCACAGGCCCTTGAAGCCGCGGATCGTATCGGCAAGCTCGACGAACACGCCGGGCGAGCCGGTGAACACTTCGGCGACGTGGAACGGCTGCGACAGGAAGCGCTCGATTTTGCGCGCCCGCGCTACCGTCAGCTTGTCCTCTTCCGAGAGCTCGTCCATACCGAGGATGGCGATGATGTCCTGCAGCGACTTGTAGCGCTGCAAGATCTGCTGCACCCGGCGTGCGACCTGATAATGCTCATCGCCGACGACGCGCGGGTCGAGCATGCGCGAGGTCGAATCGAGCGGATCGACCGCGGGATAGATGCCCTTCTCCGAGATCGCGCGCGACAGGACCGTGGTGGCGTCGAGGTGGGCAAACGATGTCGCCGGCGCCGGATCGGTGAGATCGTCGGCCGGAACGTAGATCGCCTGCACCGAGGTGACCGAGCCCTTGGTGGTGGTGGTGATGCGCTCCTGCAAGGCGCCCATGTCGGTCGCAAGCGTCGGCTGATAGCCGACCGCCGAGGGAATGCGGCCGAGGAGCGCCGAGACCTCCGAGCCGGCCTGCGTAAAGCGAAAGATGTTGTCGACGAAGAACAGCACGTCCTGGCCCTGGTCGCGGAAATATTCGGCAACCGTCAGCCCGGTGAGGCCGACACGCGCGCGTGCGCCGGGCGGCTCGTTCATTTGCCCATAGACCAGCGCGCATTTCGAGCCGATGACCGCGCCCTTGGTCGGATCCTTGTTGACGCCGGATTCGATCATCTCGTGATAGAGGTCGTTGCCTTCGCGGGTGCGTTCGCCGACGCCGGCGAACACCGAATAGCCGCCATGCGCCTTGGCGATGTTGTTGATCAGTTCCATGATGATCACGGTCTTGCCGACGCCGGCGCCGCCGAACAGGCCGATCTTGCCGCCCTTGGCGTAAGGCGCAAGCAGATCAACGACCTTGATGCCGGTAACGAGGATCGCGGCCTCGGTCGACTGGTCGGTATAGGGCGGCGCGTCCTGATGGATGGCGCGGGTCTCTTTGTGAGGGATGTTGCCGGCCTCGTCGACCGGATCGCCGACCACGTTCATGATGCGGCCTAACGTGCCATCGCCGACCGGGACCGCGATCGGCTGCCCGGTGTCGGTGACCTCCTGACCGCGGACGAGACCCTCGCTCGAATCCATGGCGACCGAGCGTACGGTCGATTCGCCGAGATGCTGGGCGACTTCGAGCACCAGCCGCCGGCCCTGGTTCTGCGTCTCCATGGCGTTGAGAATCGCCGGCAGATGGTCATCGAAATGCACGTCGATGACGGGGCCGATGACCTGGGTGATGCGTCCGACTTTGTTCGACATGGTCAGTCCTTGGTTGGCAAAACCTGAAATCAGAGCGCCTCGGCCCCGGAGATGATCTCGATCAGCTCCTTGGTGATCATCGCCTGCCGGGTGCGGTTATAGGTGAGCGTCTGCCGGCGGATCATGTCGCCGGCATTGCGCGTCGCATTGTCCATCGCCGACATCTGCGCGCCATAGAACGAGGCGGCGTTCTCCAGAAGCGCCCGCAAGATCTGCACCGCGACGTTGCGCGGCAATAGCTCATGCAGGATGTCGTCGGCCTCGGGCTCGAACTCGTAGGCGGCGCCGCCCAACGCATTCGCCGACTTGGCGTCGAATACCGGCGGGATGATCTGCTGCGCGGTCGGGATTTGCGCGATCACCGAACGGAAGCGCGAAAAGAACAGCGTGCAGACGTCGAACTCGAAATTGTCGAAGCGGGCGATGAGTTTTTCCGCGATCATCTCGGCGTGCTCGAAATGCAGCGTCCGCGCCGCGCGCAGATCGACCATCTCGACGATTTGCTTCTCGTAGGTGCGCTTGAGCTGGTCGTAGCCCTTGCGGCCGACGCAGAAGAACTTGACCTCCTTGCCCTCGCTCGCCAGCGCCGTCGCCCGCTCGCGGGCGAGCCGGACGATCGCGGTGTTGAACGGGCCACACAGGCCGCGCTCGGCGGTGCACACGAGCAGGAGCTGCACCTGATCGCTGCCGGTGCCGCGGAGGAGCCGCGGCGCGGTCTCGGTGCCGGCCGCTGAGGCGGCGATATTGCCGAGCACCTTGTCCATCTGCGATGCGTAGGGTCGCGCCGCCTCGGCCGTGGCCTGGGCGCGGCGCAGCTTCGAGGCCGCGACCATCTGCATCGCCTTGGTGATCTTCTGCGTCGCCTTGGTCGCGGCGATGCGGTTGCGCAGGTCTTTGAGCGAAGGCACGGCGGTTCCTATTCCGTCATCCTGAGGCGGCCGCGAAGCGGCCCTCGAAGGACGCGGCCGAGGAGCCGGGCCGTTGCCCTTCGAGGCTCGCTTTCGCTCGCACCTCAGGGTGACGGCGCATGGTCTTCACGCGAAAGTCTTGGCGTAGCTCTCGACCACGGCCTTGAGCTTGCCGGTGATGGCGTCGTCGAGATCGCGTTTGTCGCGGATGGCGTCGAGGATGTCGCGGTGCTTGCTGCGCAACACGCCGAGGAGGCCGTCCTCGAAGGCGCGCACGCGGTCGACCGGCAGCGGATCCAGATAGCCGTTGACGCCCGCATAGATTACGCAGACCTGCTCCTCCATCTTCAGCGGCGAGAATTGCGGCTGCTTGAGCAGCTCGGTGAGCCGCGAGCCGCGGTTGAGGAGACGCTGCGTGGTGGCGTCGAGATCGGACCCGAACTGCGCGAATGCCGCCATCTCGCGGTATTGCGCGAGCTCGCCCTTGATGCGGCCGGCGACCTTCTTCATCGCCTTGGTCTGCGCCGAGGAGCCGACGCGCGACACCGAGAGGCCGACATTCACCGCCGGGCGGATGCCCTGGTAGAACAGGTCGGTCTCGAGAAAGATCTGGCCATCAGTGATCGAGATGACGTTGGTCGGAATATAGGCCGACACGTCGTTCGCCTGGGTTTCGATCACCGGCAGCGCGGTAAGCGAGCCGCCCTTATGGTCGTCATTCATCTTGGCGGCGCGCTCAAGAAGCCGCGAGTGCAGATAGAACACGTCGCCCGGATAGGCCTCGCGCCCGGGCGGCCGGCGCAACAGCAGCGACATCTGCCGGTAGGCCACCGCCTGCTTGGAGAGATCGTCGTAGATGATCACCGCGTGCATGCCGTTGTCGCGGAAATACTCGCCCATGGCGCAGCCGGAGAACGGCGCCAGGAACTGCATCGGCGCCGGATCGGAGGCGGTCGCCGCGACCACGATCGAATAATCGAGCGCGCCGTTCTCCTCGAGCACCTTGACGAATTGCGCGACCGTCGAGCGCTTCTGCCCGATCGCGACATAGACGCAATAGAGCTTGATCTTCTCGTCGCCGGTGGCGTTGAGCGGCTTCTGGTTGAGGATGGTGTCGAGCGCGATCGCGGTCTTGCCGGTCTGGCGGTCGCCGATGATCAATTCGCGCTGGCCGCGGCCGATCGGGATCAGGGCGTCGATCGCCTTCAATCCGGTCGCCATCGGTTCGTTCACGGATTTGCGCGGGATGATGCCCGGCGCCTTGACGTCGACCCGCGCTCTCAACTCGGCCTTGATCGGTCCCTTGCCGTCGATCGGCTCGCCGAGCGAATCGACGACGCGGCCGAGGAGCGCCTTGCCGACCGGGACTTCGACGATGGCGCGGGTGCGCTTGACCGTCTGGCCCTCCTTGATCTCGCGATCGGTGCCGAAGATGACAATGCCGACATTGTCGTTCTCGAGGTTGAGCGCCATGCCTTTGACGCCGCTCTCGAACTCGACCATCTCGCCGGCCTGCACATTGTCGAGGCCGTAGACGTGGGCG
>Ga0187781_10000509_pt1 | contig 27761 bp, 22 predicted proteins | sample 0715_SJ02_MP02_2_FD_132447 | JGI IMG/M metagenome (GOLD analysis project Ga0187781, IMG submission 132447) | Tropical peat soil microbial communities from peatlands in Department of Meta, Colombia - 0715_SJ02_MP02_20_MG | ecosystem: Environmental > Terrestrial > Soil > Wetlands > Peat | place... | reverse complement strand
TCGCCGAGCTGGCGCAGCCGCTCTGCGGCCTGAAGCGCGGCCGGCTCAGCTTCACCCGCCAGGCTGGACGTCTCCACCCCGCAATGGCGGATCAAGCCCCTTGGCCGGAGCTCGGGGCGTTCGAGGCGGAGTGAAAAAAAACCGCTGCAGAATTATGCATCTCAAAAACTTTTATCCCCAGGAGACAGATTGCGGGGGATAGTTGTCCTAGAAGATACAAATTGGATTGACACTTCTTGACAGGAACAAACATACTAGATATGGCATCGAATATGAGTACATAAGAAGAACGAAGCGCTATATGTAGCTACTTATAGGGAAGGGACACTCTATGCCGAGCTTTGCTCCTGGCCAAGCCGTCCGTATTCGCTGTGAGGTTCAGAGAGGCGCATTCCCAACCGAGGTGCTCGTGACCTTTGAAACTGCGGAAGGACCTCTCTCGGGTTTCGTTCGCCGTGAAAACGTTGAAAGAGCTGAGGGACAACACGAAGGATACATTCGGGCAACCATACAAGAAGTGTCCGGAGACACGATTACGGTTGTGGTGTCTGGTTCTTTCTTTACAACTACCGGCTTGGCGTACTTGAACCGCGAATGGGCGAAAGAGCACGTTAAGCCCGCGGCATAGGGGGCACAATGATACTCTCGCAGGTCAATCTGCGAGCGGCGGTCGAAGCTGGCACCATAGATTTTGATCCTCCATTGGAGCCGCGACAATGGGGAGAGGCCTCTATTGATCTCAGACTGGGCTTCAGCTTCACGAAACTCGAGAAGGCACCAGGCCTAATCGTCTCCGTGGCAGATGGTCTTGGCGCACTTGGGCGATCCGGTTTTTTCACAACCAAAGAACTCAAGATCAAAGACGAGTTCGGAGATCCCGAGAGCTTTATACTACATCCGAGCGCCTTCATTCTTGGGATGACGTATGAAAGCATAAAAGTGCCGACCAATATGATCGCACTTATCGAAGGTCGCAGCACCTACGCGCGCGTTGGCTTGAGTATGCATCAAACCGCTCCATGGATTCAGCCAGGCTGGAGCGGCCCCATAATTCTAGAAATGATGAACAACGGTCCGTTGGACATAAAACTAACTCCCATGATCGATCGACCCTGCCAGATCACCTTCTTTGAATTAAAGACAGAGTTACCTCCAGACATGGCCTATGGAACTCGCCCCACTGATCGCTATCAAGATCAGACCCATCCCCTAAAGCACGGTGATTAGGCGCTCGCCGACGACGTTCGCTTAGTGCTTCTTCTTACGCATTGTTTTTTGGCTTGACTTGGGCGCACTGCTTGCCGGACGACGGCGTTAGCCGGTGCTGCGCCGGCTGCCGCCGGCCATTTTGGCCGAGGATGATGCGGAGGATTGCAGATAGTCGCGCGCCAGGATCTCGGCGATCTGCACCGCGTTCAGCGCCGCGCCCTTGCGCAGATTGTCGGCGACGACCCAGAGATTGAGGCCGTAGGGCACGGTCGGATCCTTGCGGATGCGGCTGACGAAGACGGGATCCTCGCCCGCCGATTCCTGCGGGCTGACATAGCCCTCGTCGGCGCGGTGGTCGACGACGCTGACCCCCGGCGCCGCCTTGAGCGCGGCGCGCGCCTCGGCCTCGCTGATCGGCCGCTCGAACTCGACGTTGACCGCCTCGGCATGGCCGATGAACACCGGCACGCGCACGCAGGTGGCGGTGACGGCGATGTCGGGGTCGAGGATCTTGCGCGTCTCCGCCGCCATCTTCCATTCCTCCTTGGTCGAGCCGTCCTCCATGAAGACGTCGATGTGGGGAATGACGTTGAAGGCGATCTGCTTGGTGAAATGCTCCTTCTTCGGGGGATCGTTGACGTAGATCGCGCGCGTCTGGGTGAACAGCTCGTCCATCGCCTCGCGCCCGGCGCCGGAGACCGACTGGTATGTCGCCACCACCACGCGCTTGATGCGCGCGATGTCGTGCAGCGGCTTCAGCGCCACCACCATCTGCATGGTCGAACAATTGGGATTGGCGATGATGCCGCGCTTCTTGTACTGCGCGATCGCCTGCGGGTTGACCTCGCTCACCACCAGCGGCACGTCGGGGTCCATGCGGAACTGCGAGGTGTTGTCGATCACCACGGTGCCGGCCTTGGCGGCGCGCGGAGCGTGCACGGCCGAGACCTTGGCGCCCGGCGAGAACAGGCCGATATCGACGCCGGTGAAGTCGAAGCGGTCGAGATCCTGCACCTTCAGCACCTTGTCCTCGCCGAAGGAGACCTCGCCGCCGGCGGAGCGCTCGGAGGCGACCGCATAGACCTCGGAGACCGGAAAATCGCGCTCGGCGAGGATGTTCAGCATCTCATGGCCGACCACGCCGGTGGCGCCCACCACCGCTACCTTGAATCCCATGAAATCCACTCCCGGGAATGAGGACCAGCCCCCTGCAACGGCTTGACTTACGCATTCGGCGGGCGATTGACAAGAGGCGGGGACGGGCCAAAGTGGCGAAGGACGGGCTCGCGCCAAAGGAGCGGTCGATGGTCGAGGACTTCCAAAGCTTTGCCGAGTTCTGGCCCTATTACCTGCACGAGCATCGCCGGCCGCTCACCCGTCTCCTCCACTATGTCGGCACCACGCTGGGCGTGGCGCTGCTGGCGGGCTTCCTCTTCGCCGGCGACTGGCGGCTGTTGGCGGGCGCGCCGGTCGCGGGCTACGGCTTCGCCTGGTTCGCCCATGCCTATGTCGAGCGCAACCGCCCCGCCACCTTCACGCACCCGCTGTGGTCGTTCCGCGGCGATTTCTACATGCTTTATTGCTGGGCGACCGGCCGCCTCGGCGCCGAGCTCGACCGCGCCAGCCTCGCTTAACCGATACTCTCAGAAAGAGTGGAAGACCTGCTGCCGCCTCCTGCCGCTTGCGGGAAAAACTCCATGGCGACAAAAGCTTCATTCCGGGGTCTGCATTAACCGCTTTTTAAGTCGTCGTTAACACTCCCTTGGTACTAGACGGTGCCAAATTGGGGCAGAGATGCGCTTTGCCATGCTTCGAGCGCTGTTCACGACGCCGATGCACGCACCACTCAAGAGACGGGAGCCGTCTTCTCCCTCATGACGCTCGCGACCGACCAGACGACGGTGCTCGATGCCGGCAACCCGCTGCCCACCGGCAGCGGCGACATCGGCTCGGCCCTTCAGCGGGCAACCCAATACGTCGCCGCCGTCATCCTCGGCGGCGTCCGCCATGTCGAAAGCAACATGGTGCCGGTCTGCCTGTGCGCCGCCGTCATGTTCCCGGCCTATTGGTTCGTCTGGAAGTTTCTGTTTCCCCAGCCTTACGAGAACATCTGGATCCGCCTCTTCGGCACGCTGCTCTGCTTCGCGATTGCGGCCAAGGACCGCTGGCCGAGCCGCTGGCGGCGCTACCTGCCGGTCCTGTGGCTGGGCACGGTGCTCTATTGCGGGCCGTTCTTCTTCACCTTCATGCTGCTGCAGAACGACACTTCCACCATCTGGCTCATGTCGACGATGGCCGGCCTGTTCCTGGTGGTGCTGCTGTTGGACTGGATCAGCGTGTTCCTGCTGTTCATCACCGGCTCCCTCCTGGCCTGGCAGATCCACGCCATGGTCTCGCCGGGCGTCCCCACTTCGGTCAACCTCTACTTCGAATTCGTGCCCATCTTCCTGTTCACGCTCACCGCCGGCACCATCTTCAGCTACAAGGCCGCCGGCCTGCGCCAGGCCAAGGAGCGCGCGCGGCTCGAGCTCGGCCTTCTCCTGGCAAAGGAGATGCAATCCCCGTTGGTCAGCATCCGGACCAATGCCGCGAGCCTGAGCCGCTTCCTGCCGACGCTGGTGCACGCCTATCCGCAGGGCGGGCGCCAGCCGGGCGCGTCGGAGCCGACGTCGCGCCAGCTCGCCGCCTTGGAGCGCGTTCCGGCGCGCGTCGAGGAAGCCGCCGAGCAGATCGGCGGCATCATCGGCATGCTCATCCCCGAGGGCGGCGATGCCGCGGCCGGCGAGCAGCGCGCCGCGTCGATGCTGCGCTGTCTCGACGACGCCGTCGCGCGGCTGCCCTTTGCGGCCGAGCTCGACCGCGCCCGCATCCTCATCGACCGCCGCAACGATTTCCTCTTCCACGGCTCGCCCGTCCTGATGGCGCACGTGCTGGCGCGCGTCCTCGAAGCGGCGTTGAACGAGATCTACAGCGAGACCGGAGCGGAGCTGGTGGTCAATCTCGGCCAGGCCGGCTGCTGGAACTATCTGCGCCTCACCGATTCCTCGGCCGGCCTGCGCGGGACGGCGGTTCGGCTCCTGCGCCGCGTCTCCTGGAACGATCGGGAATTTTCCAACCGGCCGGATCTGGCGCTGGCCAATTTGGCGCTGGAACGCATGGGCGGCACGGTGACGCGGTCCATCGCCTTCGGACGCACCGACGAGACGGTGCTGTGGTTTCCCCTGCCCGGCGCCTCGCTCGGCGATATCGCGGTCTCAGCCTAGGCCCGCTTCCCGTTTCGCCGCCGCGCAAGCTTCGATCACCCGGTCGAGATCGCTTTCCGGCACCGTCGCATTCGCCGTCAGCCGGACCAGCGACCGGTTCTTCGGCGTCGACGGCGCGCAGAACACCGCGCCGAAGACGTTGCGCGCCTCGAGCGCGTCGCGCAGCCGCACGGTGATCTCCTCCGCGCCGCCCATCAGCGCGATGATCGGGGCATCGTTGTTCGCGATCGGCCATCCCGCGGCCAGCAGGCCCTGCCGCAGATAGCCCGATTTCTGCCGCAGCGCCTGCCGGCGCCACTCTTCCAGGCGGATGATCTCGAGCGCCGCCGAGAACGCCGCGATCTCGTGCAGCAGCACCGCCGAGCTGAAGACCGACGGGCGCGCCACGAACCGGAAATATTCCAGCAACTGCCTCGGCCCGGCGACGATGCCGCCGCGGCCGACAAAGGCTTTCGACAGGCTGACCGTGCGGAACGGGACGCGATCGACGAGGCCCAGCTCGGCCGCGAGCCCGGCGCCTTTCGGCCCGCGCACGCCGACCGCATGCGACTCGTCCAGCAGCACCAGGGAGCCTTGCCGCTCGGCGATGTCGACGACGTCGGCGAGCGGGCAGATGTCCCCGGTCGTGCTGTAGACCGCGTCGGCCACGATGAGGCCCGGGCCATAGCGCTTGGCGAGCGCGGCGAGGCTGGCGGGGTCATTGTGCCGGAAGGGGCGCGCCGTCGCGCCGGCGCTGTGAATTCCCTGCCAGAGCGAGGCGTGCGCGCCGATATCGATGTAGACCGGCGTGTCCTCATCGGCCAGGACCTGGATCAGCCCGTCATTGGCCGACCAGCCGGATTGGCACAGCACCGCCGCCTCGCTCCCGAGATAGGCCGCCATGGCGGCCTCATAGTGCTGCTGCTCGTCGAGATGCTGGACGTAAACCGTCGACATCAGCACGTCGGAATGGGTGTTGAGCAGGGTACTGGCGATCGCCTGCACGATTTTCGGGTGCCTTGCCAGCGACAGGTAGTCATTGCCGGCCAGCAGAATGGCGCCGGGGCCGGGCTTGCCGCCGACGACGATGAGATTGGCCGCGGCATAGCCCGACTTCCATTCCTGGTAGCGCTGATTCACCGCATGGAGGGTCGAGGGCGGAGACGATCTCCAATCCCTGAAGGCAAAAGTGCGTTCCCCCGACGACATTTCGACACCGTTCCCGTCAAACCGGTTGACCGTTGACTCCATTCCGTTGCGCCTTTGGACCTACCCCTCTTTTTCAGGGAGCGCAAGGGTAACGGCCATTGCCCATGGCACGGATTGGCGATCCATGCCATTTACACAATCTTAACTCTAGTTGCATCAGACTCGCAAGACGATGAAATGGAGTAGGCTCATGCCGCCGACCAATCTTGCGAACAACAGCCCGGCAGCCTTTGAGGAGGCGCCGCGGGCGGTGCTGGGAACCGCCCTGGAGGAGCTGGGGGAATCGGCGGAGCAGGTCTCCTTGGCGATCGACATGCCAAGCACCTACCTGCGCGCCTATCTCGAGCATGGCATCCCCCGGGCCTTGCCGGGCTGGGTCCGCCGCCGCCTCGCCGCCTATCTCGGCGTCCCCGACCACGCTCTGGCCTGAGCCGCCGCCGTCCTCGGCGCGCCGGCGCGCGCCCGATCACGCGGCAACCACCCGGCGGGCCGGGAACGAGATTTCGGCCAAGGTGCCGAGGCCGACCCCGCTGCTGAGCTGGAACTTGCCGTCATGCATCTCGACCAGGGATTTGACGATCGGCAGGCCGAGGCCGGTGCCGGGACGGCTGCGCGTGTGCACGTCGCCGAGCTGGCCAAAGGGCTGCATCGCCTTCGGGATATCGCCGGGCGACATGCCGATGCCGGTGTCCTTGACGGTGAGCAGGATGCCGCCCGCCGCGTCGCGGCAGACGCCGACATGGACGTTGCCGCCGATCGGGGTGAACTTCACCGCGTTCGACAGCAGGTTTAGCAGCATCTGCCGGATCGCCCGCTCGTCGCCGCGGATGACCGGCGAGGGGCTGGGCACCGAGGCCGCGACCGTGATGCCCGACTCCTCGGCCCGGTCGCTCATCAGCATCATCGAGGTCTTGACCACCTCGCCGAGTTCCACCTGCTCTTCCCGGAGCTCGAAGCGGCCCGCCTCGATCTTCGAGAGATCGAGAATGTCGTTGATGATCTCGAGCAGGTGCAGGCCGCTGCTGTGGATGAGCGTCGCGTATTCCACGTAGCGCGCCGAGGTGGCCGCGCCGAAATGCTGCGCCTTGATGATCTCGGAAAAGCCGATGACGGCGTTGAGCGGCGTGCGCAGCTCGTGGCTCATATTGGCGATGAAATCCGATTTCGCCTTGCTCGCCGCCTGCGCCGCGGTGCTCGCCGAGGCCAGCTCGAATCTGAGCCTGAGGCTTTCGAACAGCATCCGGTTGATGTGATAGGTGCCGATCGCCATGACCGAGGCGTAGAGCAGCAAGGCGCAGAGAATGAGCGGCGTCAGCAGGCCGTGCCAGAACAGCGCCAACAGCAGCATCAGCAGCGACACGCCGAGCGAGCCCAGCACCGCCAGCATGAAGCTCGCCAGCGTCGTCATCTCGATCGCCAGGACCGCGGCGATCGCCACCACCAGGAGCACCTGCGGACCGGCGTCGCCGGCGGGCCAGATCAGCAGCGGCGCCGCGCTCCACAGCAAATTGCTGCCCGCCGCGATGGCGGTGAGGAACGCCGCCGATCGCGTCGGCTGGAACACCGTCCCGAGGCGATCGCGATAGCGATGCCAATGGACGGCGCGCAGCGCCGCCAAGGTCCATACCGCCAGCAGCCAGGCGGCGATCATCTCATGAGCGCAGTGACCGATGAGGGCGAGCGCCACCAGCGCGGCGGCCGCCGGATGCACGAGAAAGCTGAGGACGCTGCCGCGGGTGAGATAGTTGACCTGCTCGCGCCGGATCTGGGCGGCGAGATCGGCCGCTCCCGGGCGGGCGTGCTCGTCGGCAGGCCGCTGCATGCCGGCGGGCGCTTGCTCTCGGGAGAGCGACATCGGTGCAAAATCCCCAGCGCGGTCGGTTCCGTCCATGTCGCGATCAAAAGGCGGTTGTCCGGTGCGCGTCCGGCGCTTGGCGTCGCCAAACTCTGGCCCTCTAAGCTGGCCGGTAATCCTTAACGAGTGATTAATAGTGTGCCCATAAACGCGGGCAGCCCTCTTCCCAAACACACGTCTCTATTGCTTATGCGGCAAGTTCTTCTGTGTTCCGGAAGGAGACGGATTCAGGCGGGCGCGCTCGGCCTTGCCGCCGGAGCCCGCGTCAGGCCGGTCTCCCGCGTGCGGTCGAGATCCTCGAGGCCGCGGCGGGCGGGCTCGATGCCCCAGAGCGCGACGACGGCGATCTGCACAACCAGCAGCGCGATCATGAAGGCGAGCACGCCGGCGACGCCGTAGGCTTTGAAGAGCGCCACGACGATCAGCGGCGTCAAGATGGTGGCGCCGCGGCCGAACATGTTGCAGATCCCGTTGGCGCGCAGCCGGACCTCGGTCGGGAACAGCTCCGCGGTATAGACGCCGTAGAGGATCGAGGTCAGGACATAGATGCCGATGAACAGCAGGAAGCCCACGGCGAGCACCGCCCGCGACGCCGCGACGAGGGGGTAGAGCGCGCCGAAAAGAATGGTCCATAAGGAGGCGGCGATGATCGTCGGGCGCCGTCCGGCGCGGTCGGCGCTGAGCGCGCCCAGCGCGCAGCCGGCGAGCGAGCCGAGGTCGATCACCAGCGTATAGCCCAGCGATTTCGCGATGGTGAGCCCTTGCTGCCCGAAGAAGATCGGCAGCCAGGTGACGAAGCCGAAGATCAGCGCATTGGTGGTGATCAGCACGACGCTGCCGACCACCATGCGCGGCAGCAGGCTCGGGCTCAGCAGCGCGGCAAGCCCGAGGCTCGGCAGCGGCGGCGCCGGCACCGGCGGCGGCAACGCGCCGCTCCCCGCCGCCTCGCGCTCGATGCGCTGCATCAGCGCCTCGGCCTCGTCGTTTCGGCCCTTGGCCTCGAGCCAGCGCGGCGACTCGGGCAAATTCTTGCGCAGATACCAGACCACGAGCGCGCCCAGGCCGGCTATGACGAACATCGGCCGCCAGCCATGGCCGGGCACGATCAGCCAGGCGAGGAAGGCGGTGACCGGCAGGCCCGCGACGACGACGAGGGCCATCAGCGCCATCCATGTGCCGCGCACCCGCGGCGGCACGAACTCGGTCATGGTGCCGTAGCCGACGACGATCTCGGCGCCGAGCCCCACGCCCATGACGAAGCGCAGCGCGTTCAGCGTCTCGATATCGGGCGCGAACGCGGCGGCGAGCGAGGCCAGGCCGAAGATCATCAGGTTGAACTGATAGGCGAAGCGTCGGCCGTAGCGGTCGCCGAGGAAGCCCGCCAGCAGCGAGCCCAGCGTCATGCCGAGGAAGGTGAGCGAGATGAACCAGCCGTTCTGCGCCACGGTGGAGAAGCCGCTCTGCATCGCCGCGCCGAGCACCGGCGCCGCGACGTAGAGGTCATAGCCGTCGAAGAACATGCCGGCGGCGATGAGGCAGAAGACGCGGTAATGGAACGGCGCGACCGGCAGCCGGTCGAGCCGAGCGCCCATGGTGATGCCGCCGGCCATGCCCTTCCTCCCGACCCCGGTGGCGGCGGCGCAAGCCGCCGCGCGCCCTTTCTGATCTGACCGTCTCCGAGGACGCCTTGCCGGAGTATGGCGCGGGGCCGGAGTGCCGCGTAGCGGAAAATCAGCGGGCGGCTGTTGCACCTTCCTCGCCGGCCTTGGACGCCGGCACCGGCCTCAGGCCGCCCGAGGGCGCCAGAGGCCGCCGGACGCCGCATCGTTGGCGGCGCGGCCCTCGTCGGCATCGAGCAGCCGATGAAGGTTGACCCGCGCCCGCGATGCTCGGCTTTTCACCGTGCCAATGGTGCAACCCGCCTGGCGCGCGGCCTCTTCGTAGGAGAAGCCCTCGGCGCCCACCAGCGCCAGGGCCGTGCGCTGGCCCGCCGGCAGGCGCGCGAAGGCGCGGCAGACGTCCTGCATCGCGAGGCGCGCCTCCTGCTCGCCCTTGGTCGATGCCGGCGCGCTCGCGAGGGCATCGACGAACTGCATCCGCCGCTTTTCGGCTCGTTTCTCGTCGAAGAATGCGTTGCGCAGGATCGTCGAGAGCCAGGCCCTCAAATTGCTGCCCGGGCGGAAATGATCCGCATGGACGAGCGCGCGGAGGACGGCCTCCTGCACGAGGTCGTCGGCGAGAGCGCGATCGCGCGCCAGGCTGCGGGCGCAGGCGCGCAGATGGTCCAGATGCTCGACGATTTCGACACCCAGCGTGGCGACCATTCTCGTTCCTCCTCGGGCCGTTTCGGATCTTGTGGTGCAAAGAGAGGCCGGCGGGTCGCCGCCGCAAAGAGGCGGCCGGGGACCGCGGTCGGTCGATCGCACGAGATCGCCGACGCCAGCAATCCGGGATGATTGATCCAATATAGATCGCGATTCCGTGGACGCAATTCGAAAGACGGTTGGTCCAAAAAATGACACTTATGGTTAATTTCCCACGGCGCCTCTGTTCCTGCTTGGGAGTGATTGACCACTTACACTGAAGTGTGACGAAATTACGGCGAGCTGATGCTGATTCAGCGACTCATTATTGGTTTTCGTGCTTCCTCTTCCGACGATTATTCAAGCACCCGATGGGACGAGCGGCGGCCGGCATGGCGCAGCCTCGCGCCCGGGCGCATCGGCGCCGTCTCGTTGCGGCAACCGTCGAAGGCTTGTCCAGGGCGCCGTGTGAAAACCCCTTTTGCCGCGGTCGCGGTCGCGGATCCGGATCCGGGCGCGGGACTGCCGGGTCAGGGCATGATGCGCCAAGTCATGGCATTGCTGCCGCCGCAATCCGACGCCGTGGCATAGCCTTCGAGCTGGACCACCACCGAGCCCTCGAGACGTCGCGCCATGCTTTCGGTCTCGATGCACGCCGCTCTGCCGAGCCCACGGAAAGTGACGTCGACTTCGCTCGGAAAGCGCGTCACGTCGAGGAGGGCGTCGCGGTCCGCGACGTGGCGATAGAGCGCCTTCGCCGCGCTATCGCCGGTCATGCCCGCCGGCAAGGCGCGCGTCGCGGCAGCGAGTTCGAAGAGAGCGGCGCGGATGGCCAGCGCCTGTGCCGGCGCCGCGACGTCGAGGCGATGCGCGGCGAAGTCTAATTGGTGCGCCGCGGCGACGAGGAGGATCGCCAGCATCGCCGCCCCGGCCCGATATCGGGCGGATCGGGTCGGCCGTGGCAACGGCCGCGCGGAAGGCCAATGCCCGGCGGGTTTCATGACGGCGGCACCGGCCGGTCGCCCGCGCGGCCAGGTGCGCGGGCGCAGCGCTATTGCCGCTGACTCCAGACCGGCGGGCCGAGATCGACCGTGGAGGGGCTCGTCGCGGCGCCGAGGGCCGCGCCCGTGCCCGCGCCGATGGCGGCGCCCACCAGCGGCGCGCCGACCAGCGCGCCGACCACGGCGCCGGTGGCGGCGCCGATGCCGGCGCCGGACAGGCCGCGATCGCCCGGCGTGGTGCCGCAGCCAGCGAGCGTGGCGCCGGCCAGAGCAAGAGCGATGATCGATCGTGTCATGGTTCGCCTCCTTCTCTTGCGCGGAACAATCGTCGCCCTCCGCGGCCTTTCGGCCCGGCGTGCCTTTGGTCCTATGGAAACGCGGCAAAGGCGGCAGGGTTCACGCCTCGGCGCCGGTCGCCTGTGACAATATTGTGGCGCGATAGAGGGAACGGTCGCCGCGACGCCTCGCGCCGCTCAGGACCATCGGTCCCCGCCCGCGCTTTCCGCGCCGCCGCCGCCGCCGCGTGGCGGAAAATTGCGGTGCGCGGCGGCTTCGTGTATCTCCCTCGCCTGCCTCACGGGCCACGCACAGGCAAAGATGCACGCCGACCTCCTCGATCCCAGCTCGCTCGCGCCGCTCTTCCGCCCCGCCTCGGTGGCGGTGATCGGCGCCTCGACCGATCCGGCCAAGCTCGGCACCATCCCGCTCCTTCACATGAAGACCAGCGGCTTCAAGGGTCCGATCTACCCGATCAATCCGCGCGCGCCCCTGGTGCAGGACATTCCTGCCTTCCCGAGCGTGCTCGCCATCCCCGGGCCGGTCGACCTCGCCGTCATTTCCGTGCCGGAGACGCTGGTGGCGCAGGCGATGCGCGACTGCGCCCAAAAGGGCGTGCGCGCCGTCGTGCTTTTCACCTCGGGCTTTGCCGAGATGGGCGAGGCCGGCGCGCGCGCGCAGGAAGAGATCAAGGCCATCGCCCGCGCCGGCGGCATGCGGCTTCTCGGCCCCAACTGCATGGGCCTCGTCAATTTCGCCAACGGCCTCGTGGCGACCTTTCACCCCGCCTTCGGCCCCGGCCTGGCGCCCAAGGGCCGCATCGGCCTCATCACCCAGAGCGGCGCCTTCGGCGGCCTCGCCTATCAGGTGGCGCAGGACCGCGCCCTCGCCTACAGCGTCATCCTCACCACCGGCAATGAGGGCGATGTCGACGCCGCCGACGGCATCGCCTATCTCGCCGAGGATCCCGAGACCGCGGTCATAATGCTCTATGTCGAGGGCTGCCGCGACGGGCGCAAGCTCGCCGAAGCGCTGGCGCGCGCGCGCCTCAGGCGCAAGCCGGTGATCTGCCTCAAGGTCGGGCGCACCGAGGCAGGCATCGCCGCGGTCGCCTCACACACCGCGGCGCTCGCCGGCGCCGACGAGATCTTCGACGCCATGTTCCGCCAATACGGCGTCTATCGCTGCGCCAGCATGGAGGAGTTCTTCGACATCGGCTATGCCGCCGGCCAGGTGCGCGAGCCGCCCGCCGGCAAGCGCGTCGGCATCATCACCGTCTCGGGCGGCGTCGGCGTGCTGATGGCGGACAGCGCGGCGGCGCGCGGCCTCGAGGTGACGCCGGCGCCGCAACGGCTTCAGGACGACGTCCGCGCCATGGTGCCCTTCGCCGCCACCCGCAACCCGATCGACGTCACCGGCCAGATCGTCAGCGACATGGGCATTCTCGAACGCGCCATCGAGATGACGCTCGCCAGCGGCTTCTATGAGAGCGTCGCCTGCTTCGTCGGCTCGGTCGGCCGCTCGCCGGTGAACGCGCCGCGCTTCATCGAGGCGTTCCCGCGGCTGCGCCGGCGCTATCCCGAGAGCCTGCTCGCGGTGGCCTGCTATTACACGCCGCAGTTCCGCGCCGCGCTCGACCAGGCGGGCTGCCTGGTGTTCGACGAGCCGACCCACGCGCTGCGCGCCATCGCCGCGCTGACGCAATTCCGCCGCGGCTTCGATGCGATGTCCGCCGCGCCCGCGGCGCTGCCCGCGCCGGAAAAGCTGCCGCCGGGGCCGTGCGACGAGGCGACGGCGCTTGCCGTCCTCGCGCGCGCCGGCCTGCCGGTGGTGCCGCACCGCCTGGCAGGGTCGCCGGCCGAGGCGGCGGCGGCAGCCGAGGCGCTGGGCCTGCCGGTGGCGCTCAAGATCGTCTCGCCGGACATCGCCCACAAGACCGATCTCGGCGGCGTCGCCCTCGGCCTTCAGACGCCCGAGGCGGTGCGCCGCGCCTTCGACGAGGTGACCGCGCGCGTGCGCCAGGCGGCGCCCCAGGCGGCGCTTGCCGGCTGCCTCGTCGCGCCGATGGTGACGGACGGCGTCGAGGTCATTCTCGGCGCGCAATGGGATCCCGTCTTCGGCCCGGTGGTGATGCTGGGGCTCGGCGGCATCTTCGTCGAGGCGGTGGGCGACGTGACCTTCCGCCTGGCGCCTTTCGAGGAGGACGAGGCGCGGCGCATGATCGCCGAGCTGCGCGCGCTGCCGGTGCTGCGCGGCATGCGCGGCCGCCCGCCGGCCGATCTCGCGGCGCTCGCCCGCGCGCTGGCGCGGCTTTCGTGCTTTGCCGCGGCGCAGGGCCCGGCGCTCCGCAGCCTCGACGTCAACCCGTTCATGGTGCTGCCCGAGGGACAGGGCGCGCTCGCGCTCGACGCCATCCTCCTGCCGGCGTGAGGACGCTCCCTCAACCGCCCTCGGCGGCGGGAGGCGTTTTCGGCGTCAAGGCGCCCATGCGCGCGAACACTGCGCTCGCGCGCAGGATGCGCTCGCCGCCGACGGTGAGATAGGCGTTGGCGAAGGCGAGCCGGCTGCCGCTCTTCTGGATGTCGACATGCGCCTCGACCCAGTCGCCGACCTTGGCGGTGCCGGCGAAATCGGCCGACAGGCTGGCGGTGATGAGCGAGGCCGGCGGGTCCTCGCGGAAAGCCATCGCATAGCCGAGAGCGAGGTCGGCCAGCGTCAGCAGCAGCCCGCCATGCGCGAAGCCGCGCGCATTGGCGTGCTTGTCGAGAATGCGGACGGCGAGGACGAGCGGCGCGCTGCCTTTGCGATGATAGAGCGGCCCGATCGTCTCGGTATAGGGGCTGCTGCGGAACAACGGCTCGAAGCCGGCGGGGATCTCGGCCATCCTGCTCTCCCTCCCCTTGACCTTCTTCTGCATCGCCGGCATCGCCGGGGATTGTCGCCTCACACCATATCACGGCGGCGCCGGCGGATGCGTCTTCTGCGCGAAGGTTGGAAACGAAAATTCTCCGCCCGGTTCGGCGCATCAATTGTCCAATTGACTCCCAAAAATTGCAACGATACGGTTGTTCGGCTGCCTGGCAGCGATTGCGATGATCGCGCCGGCATCGTCGGCGGCCTGAGCGTTGGCGACGATTTCCGCGTCAGCCGATGGCAGTCCGGCCGCATGCCGGCGTCGATCCCAGCCGTTGGCAGGTTGCCTTCGCCGGCGTCGGACCGTTTTTGCAAAATTCGCGTCTTTCCGTGTCGCCTTGTGCGCAGCGGCCGAGGCTGTGCCGGGCCGCAGGGGCGGAAACGGGAATGCCGATTGTGGGGTCGGCCGTCGCGTTGTGTGAATCGTGAGGCATCGCAGCGGCGCCGGCCGGACCACCGGCGCACATCCAGCGGGGGAGAACCATGTCGGTAAAGGTCTTCAAGGACGGCATCACGGTGGAGAATCTCAAGACGCTGCTCGACATGACGCCTTTTGCCGCCTTCCTCAGGCCCGAGATCATCAAATGCGAGGACGGCTATGCCGAGCTGCACGTGGCGATGCGCCGCGAGTTGACACAGCATCACGGCTACGCGCATGGCGCGGTCATCGGCTGCATCGCCGACAGCGCGTGCGCCTGGGCGGCGGGCTCGGTCGCGGGCGACGTGGTCACGGCCGAATACAAGATAAACCTGCTGGCCCCGGCGGTCGGCGACAAGCTCATCGGCCGCGGCTACGTCCTCAAGTCCGGCAGGTCCATGGTCGTTGCCCGTTCGGAGGTCTTTGCCGCGAAGGGCGAGCGCGAGCGCCTCGTCGCCGCCGCGCTCGCCACCATCGCCGTCCTGCAATAGCGCGCGGCATTCCCTCCGCTTGAAAGTGGCCGGCCGCGGCGACGCGCCGGCATCGCGCGGCGTTCTGCCGCGGGCCGCCGCCGCCGCGGCGCCGACATGAAAGGGGGATGACGATGAGCCGCATTCTCTTCTCTTCCTTTGCCGCCAAAGGCCATATCAACCCGATCCAGGCCCTCGCCAAGGGCCTCGTCGATCTCGGCCACACCGGCGTTTGGCTCGCGCGCCCGATGGGCGCAATGACCGGGCGGCCCGACGTGCCGGGCGTCGAGCTGCGGCAGATCGATTGGAACTGGATGCCGCCGGGCCAGGAATTGCTCTTTGCCGGCGTGGCGCGCGATTTCGCCAAATACGTCGCGTTCAACCTGGAGGGCCGGGTCAACAGCATCGAGCCGCTCGTCCCGCGCTACCGGCGCGCCTTGCGCGAGTTCGGCGCCGATCTGCTGATCACCGACGGCCAGATTTCCCCGGCGCAGATCGCGGCGCATGAGGAGGGCATCCCTTACGTCTGCGTCCTCACCTCGCCGGCCTTTCTCATGCCGCCCGGCTTCGCCTGCGACCTGACGCGCACGCTGGCGGCGGTGGCGCCGCGCCGCGCCGAAATCTTCGAGCGGCACGGCATGCCCGCCAATTTCGCCGGCTGGGATTATTTCTCGCCTTATCTCAACATCGCCTTCGTCGTGCCCGAATTCGTCCGCGCCGGCGCCCCCGTGCCGCCGCGCACGCTGCTGGCGGGCCGCGCGATCTATCTCGAGCGCAGCGACGATCCCCGCGACTTCCCCTGGCACCGCCTCGCCGCCGACCGGCCACTCGCCTATGTCAGCTTCGGCACGCTCTACTGGGACCAGCCGGATCTCTTCCGCATCGTCGCCCGCGCGGCCGAGGCGCTGGGGCTGCAGCTCGTGGCCGCCATGGGTCCGATGGCCGAGACGGCGTTCGTCGAGGAGCTGCCGCCCTCGACTCTGGCCGTGCGCTACGCGCCGCAGCTCGACCTCCTGAAGCGCGCCGCCATCGCGGTTTCCCATGCCGGCGCCAACACCATCGCCGAGGCGCTCAACGAGGGCGTCCCGCAACTCGCCGTTCCCCTGTGCAGCGATCAGCCGATCAACGGCTATTTCCTCGAACAGACCGGCGCCGGCATCGCCATCGCGCCGGGCGCGCTGACCTACGAGAATTGCCGCGACGCGCTGGCGCGGCTGCTCGCGCCGGACGGCGGTCCCCGCGCCGCCGCCGAGCGGCTGAAGCGCGCCTATCGGGCGAGCGACGGCGTGGCGCTCGCCTTGCGCCACGTCCTGCCGCTGTTGTCGGGCGATCCCGCCGCCCCGCTAGACCGGCCGCTTCGCCCGGCGCAGCGCCTTGAGCGCGGCGCAGGCGGCGCCGAAGCCGTTGTCGATGTTGACCGCGACGACGCCCGGTGCGCAGGAGGCGAGCGCGCTGTGCAAGGCGGTCGTCCCGCCTTGAGCGACGCCGTAGCCGACCGAGGAGGGAACCGCGATGACGAGGCCGGGAACGGCGCCGGCAAGGACCGAGAACAGCGCCCCCTCCATGCCGGCGACGGCGATGACCACGGGAAAGGCCGCGATCTCCTCGATGCGGTCGAGCAGGCGCCATAGCCCGGCGACGCCGACGTCGCCGATCAGCGGCGCGGCGACGCCGTAGAAGGCGAGGGTGCGGCGCGCCTCGAGCGCCACCGGCACGTCCGAGGTGCCGGCGCAGACGATGATGGCCAGGTCGCTCGCCGCTTCCGGCGCCGGCCCGCCCAGCGTGGCGGTGCGCGAAGGCGCATCGAAATCGAGCGCGCCGCGCGCGCCGGCGTCGAGGCAGTGGAACTGCTCGTGCTCGAGGCGGGTGAGCAGCAGGCGCCGGCCGCCGGTGCGGGCGAGATGGACGATGCCGTTGATCTGATCGGGCGTCTTGCCGGCGCAGAACACCGCCTCGCCGATGCCGGTGCGCGCCTCGCGCCCCCAATCCATGCAGATCCGGTCACGCATCGGCGGTGGGACGCAGGAAGGCGCTGCCGCGGCGATAGGGGGCGGCGCCGAGATAGGGCTTGCCGGCGCCGCGGATCATCGCCTCGGCGCGCCGGCGCAGCTCGGCGAAGTCGGCGGAGAGGAAGCGGTCGAGCGCCGCGCCGGCAAGCTCGAGCCTTGCGCCGGCGGCGGTGAGGCGGCAGCGCAGGTCGACCGGGCCCAGGGCGGCGCGGAGGCTTTCCTCGACCGCATCGATGAGGGCAAGCTCGCCGGGATCGATGGCGAGCCTGGTCTCGACGCGGCTGGAGAGGCAGGGCGCCGCCGGCAGCTCGCTCAGCTCGTCGAGGCCGAGATGCCGGGCGAGAGCGCGGATCGCCGCCTTGCCGAGGCCGGCCTCGATGAAGGGGTGGCGCACGCCGCGCTCGCTCGCCGCCTCGAGGCCCGGCCGGTAATCGGCGAGGTCGTCGAGATTGGCGCCGGAGAAGACGACGGCGTCGCTCAGCGCGGCGATGCCGTCGTAAAGGTTGCTCTTGCAGAAATAGCAGCGGTTGACCGGGTTGCTGCGATAGCGCGGATCGGCGAACTCGCCGGCCTCGAGGCAGGTGAGCCGCCAGCCGCCGCGTTCGGCATGCGCCTTGACGCGCTCGGTCGCGGCGCGCGGCACGGCCGGCGAGACGGCGTGGAAGAAGCGCGCGCGCGCGCCGAAATGCGCGTGAGCGACGTGAGCGAGCGTCATGCTGTCGACGCCGCCGCTCACCGCCACCGCGACGCGGGCGCAGCTTTCGAAGACGCGCCGCAGCGCAGAGGTCGCTTCAACCATGCTCCTCCTCGTCCGCCAGCGCCTGCCGCACCGCCGCCTCGCGCAGCGCCTGGCGCGCCGCCGCGTCGCCGGCTTCGGCAATGTCGTCGGCCTCGGCCTTGCCGCTGAGCCCGCCGCCGGGCCGCTCGGCGAGCTTGACGCGGACCCGCCGGTCGCCGGCGCTCACCGTCACCACGCGGCGCGAGAGGAGGACGCGCTGCTCCTCGCGCAGCCGCAGGCCGATCGTCGTCGTCTCGCGGAAGATCGCGTCGAGCACGCTCTCGCGCCCCTCCGCCTCGGCGAGCAGGCGCACCGATTGCAGCGGCCGTCCCTTCTTGCCGATGCCCTGGAAGAGGACGACGTCGCGCACCGCCGCGAGGGCGCGCAGCCGGTCGAGGCCGCGCGCGAGGTCCTCGGGCGTCTGGTCGTCGATCTCGAATTCGATGACGAGAAGGCTGTCGGCGAGCCGGTCGGCGGCGGCGAAGGCGAGCAGGCGGAGGATGTTGGGAATGCCCGGAAGCTCGCGCGTGCCGGCGCCGGCGCCGCTCGCGGCAAGGCGGCCGAGCGAAGCGGCCGGCGGCGGCTCGGCGCCGAGATAGCGCAGGATCGCCGCTCCGGTCGGCGTCACCCTTTCGCCCGCGATGCCGTCCTCGCGCCAGGCGAAGCCTTCGAGCAGCCAGGTCGTTGCCGGAGCGGGGACCGGCAAGGGGCCGTGCGCGCCGCGCACGACGCCGCCGCCCAGCGGCAACGGCCGGCAGAACCAGCGCGTCCCCTCGAGCTGCTCGATAAGGCGGGCCGCGCCGACGAGATCGGCCTGGGTGTCCCAATCGGCAAGCTCGTGGAAATGGACGCTGTCGCGCGCCACCCCGTGCACTTGGGCTTCCGCCTCGCCCAGCAGCTCGAGCAGGCCGAGCGCGTGGCGGCGCGTCGCCGCGCCGAGCGGTGCTGCGGCAAGGCGCTCGCGGAAGTCGCGATAGCGCCCGCTGGCGGGCGCGTCGCGCGGCCCGGCGCAGTGGAAGGCGCGGGCGGCGAGGCCGGCCTTCTCCGTGCGCCGGACCGTGGCCTCCCAGCCGCGCGGCAGCCCGCTCGCGCCGATCGCCTCGAGCACCGGCCGCTCCAGCTCGGGCCAGGCGTCGAGCGCCGCGGCGATGAACATGTCGCCGGCAAAGCCGCCGAGCGGATCGAGCAGGATGTGCGCGGGAGAGGCCGGGCCGGTCATTCACGCGGCCACGTATTTCGGCACGACATAGGGGCCCTCCGGGATGACGGCGATGGCGCGGTCGCCGCTCGCCGCGACCGAGGCGCGCACCGCCGCGTCGACGTCGTCGATCACCTCGACGCCGGTCAAGGTGCGGTCCTCGGCGGAAAGCCCGTCGGTGAAGAGCTGGATCATGCCGACCCGCCGCGCCTTCAGATACATCTCCGACTGCCATTCGTCGATATCGGCCATGCTCTTCGCCAGGATGCTTTTCATGAAGGCATCGGGCCCGATGGCGAGGAGGCGGCGCTGCGAGGCGCGGAATTCCTCCGAGCCCAGGCCGCGGGGACAGGCCGAGGCGATGATCAGGGTGCCGCCGGGCTCGAGGATGCTGAGCGGCGTCACCATGCCTTTGACCGTCTGGTAATAGTTCTCGTCGAGCGGATAGCCCGCCGAGGAGGTCACCACCGTCTTGAAGCGGCGCGGCACCGGGATCCGCACGAACTCCTCGACGAAGCGCACCGCGGCGAGATGGCTCTCGACGATCGCGCCGAAGGTGACGTGGATCAGCTCGCGCTCCTCGTTGACCACGGTGTTGAGCGCCAGGATGTCGCCGATCATGCGCACGACTTCGAGCTGCTCTTCATGCAGCGCGTTGTCGACCAGATTGCACTCGATGACGTTCGGATCCTCCATGAACCGCGCGCTGTGGAAGGTCCGGATCACGTCGGCATGGCAGATGCCGGGCGCCACCACCTTGCGGCCGCCGGAATAGCCGGCCATGAAATGCGGCTCGACGAGGCCGGTGGCGATGCGCAGCTCGGCCTCGACGAAGCGGCGGTCGACCTTGACCGGCGTGCCGCGCCTGCGCGTGCGGCCGAGATCGGCGTGGTCGGCGTCGTTGCGCGCGAAGTGATTGACCACCCGCACCGTCTCGAGCACCCAGGGATCGCCGACGAGCCGCGCCAGCTCCTCCCCTTCATTGGGCCGATGCAGCCCGGTGGCGACGAGCACCGTGATGGCCTCGGCGGGAATGCCGGCGCCGATGAGCCGGCGGATGAGCGGCTGGAGGAAAAGGTGGTTGGGCACCGGCCGCGTCACGTCGCAGATGAGGATGCAGGCGCTCTTCTTGCCGCGCGCGACGGTCTCGAGCGGCGCTGCGCCGATTGGCGCGTCGAAGACGCGCTCGATCGCCTGATGCGGATCGGCCAGCGGCCGGCTCGACCCCTTGCGGATGATCGTGCACTGCAATCCCTCGGGCACAGTGACGGGAACGACGCCTCGCCCGTATCTCAGCTCGATCTTCATGGCGCGGTGCTCCTTTCGCGGTGGTCCTTTCGCGGGCGGCCCGGCTACTCGACCAGGCCGAGATTGTTGAGGGCGCGCAGGGTCTGCGGCCAGGCGCGCTCGCGCGCCCCCTTGATGAGGACGCGCGACCAGGCGACCCAGCCTTCCCACGGGATCCGCTTGTCGCGCGGCGTTCCCCAGTCCAGCAGCAGGCGCAAGCCGCGCTGCGCATGCTCGCCCGCCGCGGCGAAATCGCCTTCGAGCAGCTCGAGCTGGGCGAGATGCAGATGGGCTTCGCCGAGCCAGGGGTTGCGCGCGATCGCCTCGGCGAGCATGTCGGCGGCGCGCCCGATCGAGTCCGGCGCCGGCCCGGCGCCCGCGACGCGCCAATAGAGCGCCGCCGCCGCCGCCTCGTCCTCCGGCGACAACAGGCGCGTGCAGCGCTCGAAGATCGGCGGAACCGGCCCCGGGAACTCGGGCAGGCGCCGCGCCAATCGCGATTGCAGGCTCATATTGGCGGCGCTCGGCTGCAAGGGTCCCGGCCACAGCGCCTTCGTCCAATGCTCGGCGGCGCGCCGCCGCTCGTCGGTATGGGGATAGCCGCCCATCACCTCGTCTTGCCAGCCGAACCACTGCTCGGCGAAATCGGCGATCGTCACCGCGAGAAAGGCGCGCACGGTCTCGGCGGAAAGCCGCCAGGCCGCGCCGCCTTGCGGATCGCCGAGGGTCATGCCGCGCTGCAACGCCGCCGCGTCGTCGAGGACGCGGAGCGCGAACTCGGTGCGCGGCATCAGGCACAGCGTATGGGCAAGCTCCTCCACCTCGCCGCCGACCGCCTCGGCGAGGACGCCGCGCTCGGTTCGCGCGTCGAACAGCGCGAGATCGACGTACTCGTTGGCGTAGACGCTGTGGAAAAGCCCGCACAGGCAGGTCGCGCGCGGCTCTCCCCAGAGGCGCAGGATGCGATAGGTGCCGATCAGGTGATCGAGGAACACGCCGTGCTTGTGCCAGCTTACCGCCGCGTTGCGCCCGGCGAGGAGATGGATCGCCCGGCCCAGCTCCGGATCGAGCGCGGCGTAATCGCGCGCCAGCAGATGCCTGATCTCGCGGGTGACGACCGGGGGCTCGGCGCTATCCATCATTCCTCCCTCTGCCCTGCGGCCGGGTTGGCGTCAGGGACGGATACCCATGAAGAACAAGACCGCGACGACCGAAACGATGCTCAACACCGTCGACAGCCAGATCGCCCCCGAGGTCTCGGCGACCAGGATGTCGTACTGCTTGGCGATGACGAAGCAACTCGTCGCCGGCGGCAGCGCGGAGAGCAGCATCGCCGCGGCCGCCCAGGTCGGGTCGAGGCGGATGACCCAGCGCACGATGCCCCAGGTCACCAGCGGGTGGACGACGAGCTTGATCACGGTCGGGCCGATCGTGCCCGCGACGCTTTCCCTGGCCGTGAGCCCGGCGATGAAGATCCCGATGGTCATGAGCGAGCACGGGATGGCGGCGCTGCCGACCAGCTCGCCCAAGGCCAGGACGGGCTTCGGCAGCGTCAGGAAGGCGGAGCTGAAGGCGCCGAAAACGACGCCCAGCATCAGCGGGTTGCGCAGGAGCGAGCGCGCCGTCGAGGCGAGCGCCCGCCCCGAAGCGGCGATGCCGTGCCGGGCCGATTCGATCACCGCGAAGGTCAGGCCGAAGAAGATGGTGACGATGACCGTCGTGGCCAGGATGGCCGGCAACGCGCCGTCCTTGCCCAAGGCGATGACCAGCACCGGGATGCCGATGAAGGCGGTGCTGGCGCAACTGCAATTCATCGCGCGCACGCTCGCTTCCACGGTGCCGCCGCGCCAGAACAGGCGGCTGACCACGAAGGTGAGGCCATAGATGACGGCGAGGCTGAGCGTCCAGGTCTCGAGGAAGTCCTGCTGCCAGATCCGGGCGATGGGGGTGCGGGCGAGAAAAGTGAAGAGCAGCGCCGGGAACGAGGCGTAATAGACGAGCTGGTTCAGTATCTCGACGGCGCCGCTGGCGATGAGGCCGGAGCGGACGAGCAGATAGCCGGTGAGCGTGCAGCCGAGCACCGGCACGATCGTCGAGATCACCGCCTCGAACATTACCGCGCTGCCGCGCGGGCTTGGCCCGGCTCGCCTTCGAGGCTCGCGGCGAAGAGCTCGATCCAGTGCAGCACGGGCCGCTCGGCCTCGGCCGCCAGATGCATCAGGCAGCCGATATTGGCGGTCGCGATCAGCTCGGGCGAATCCGATTGCAGCGCCGCGAGCTTGCGCTGCCGGAGCTGCTCGGATGCCTCCGGCTCGCGCAGCGAATAGCTGCCGGCGGAGCCGCAGCACAGATGCGCCTCCGGCACTTCCGTGAGCGTGAAGCCGCGCTCCCTCAGGATGCTCTCGACGACGCCCGGCAGCTTCTCGCCGTGCTGGAGCGAGCAGGGGACGTGACAGGCGATGCGGCCGCTGCCGGCGCCGGGCAGGTCGCGCAGCGCCTCGCCGCGCAGGATCTCGGCCAGGTCCCTGAGCCGCGGCATCAGCGCCTTGGCCTTGTCGGCATAGGCGCGGTCGTCGCGCAGCAGATAGGCATAGTCCTTGATGAAGGCGGCGCAGCCGGTGGCGGTGACGCCGATCGCCTCGCATCCCTCGGCGATGGCCGCGCTCCAGGCGTCGATGTTGTGCTTCATGAGCCGGCGCGCCTGCTCGGGCGCTCCGGTGTGATGGCCGAGCGCGCCGCAGCAGCGATCGTCGACCGTGACCGCCGAGATGCCGAGGCGATCGAGCACCCGCGCGCTGGCCGCGTTGATGTCGGGCGCGAGCGAGGGCTGGACGCAGCCTTGCATGAGGACGACCCGCCGCTTGTGCCGCGGCGGCGGCCAGGCGCCGGCCCGGGCCCTGGGCGGCACGGCGCGCTGGAGGCGCGCCGGCAGCACGCCGCGCACCGCCTGCCCCAGGCGCAGCAGGGCGGCGAAGCGGCGGCGATGGGGGAGGACCGCGGTCAGCGCCGCGCGCAACAGCCGGTCGCCGGCGGTGCGCGGCACGCGCCGCTCGAGGACGGTGCGGCCGACCTCGACGAGGTGGCCGTAGCGCACGCCCGAGGGACAGGTCGTCTCGCAGCCGAGGCAGGTGAGGCAGCGGTCGAGATGCGTTTGCGTCTCGGTCGAGACGGGCTTGCCCTCCAGCATTTCCTTGATCAGGTAGATCCGGCCGCGCGGTCCCTCGAGCTCGTCGCCGGTGAGCTGATAGGTCGGGCAGGTGGCGGCGCAAAAGCCGCAATGGACGCATTTGGCGAGGATGGCTTTCGCCTCCTCGATCGCCTCGGTCTCGATCTGCGGCTCGATCGCGCCGTCCAAGTCGCTCTCCTTCAGATCGTCTCGTATTGGCGGCCGGGATTGAGGATCCGGTGCGGGTCGAAAGCCGCCTTGAGGGCGTGGTGCAGCGCCTCGATGCCGGGCGCCAGCGGATGGAAGACGTCGTTGCAGGGCCTCTCGGCCCGGAACAGCGTGGCATGGCCGCCCGCGGCGTCGGCGGCGGCGCGGATCTCCTCGGTCGAGGCGGCGGAGACCAGCCAGCGCAGGCCGCCGTTCCACTCGATCAGCCAGCGCCCCGGCAGCGGCAGCGGCGGCGTCGTCGGCGGCACGGAGAGCCGCCACAGCGCCGGCGCCTCGCGGAAGAACGCGAGGCGGTGCTCGCGCAGGTCGCTCCAGAAACGCCCGGCGTCCTCGATCTCGGCGCCGCCGAGCTTGGCGGCGGCGGCGCGCATGTCGGCCGCCGAGCCGGAGAAGCGGACATGGAGCTGCCCGTCGCCGAAGCAGACCGCCGATATCGGCGAGGGGGTGCGCATCCATTCATTGACCGTGCGGATCGCCTCGGCCGTGTCGCGCTCGAGCCGGATCGTCGCCTCCGCCGCCGGGCGCGGCAGCACGTTGAGCGAGATCTCGGTCATCAGCCCCAGCGTTCCCATCGCGCCGATGACGAGGCGCGAGACGTCGTATCCCGCGACGTTCTTGATGACCTGGCCGCCGAACCGCAGCAGCCGCCCGCGCCCGTCGATCAGCGTGACGCCGAGCACGAAATCGCGCGCCGCCCCGGCATAGGGCCGGCGCGGGCCGGACAGCGCGCAGGCGAGCGTGCCGCCCAGCGTCGCCGCGTCGCCGAAATGCGGCGGCTCGAAGGCCAGCATCTGCCCCTTCTCGGCGAGGGTTGCCTCGACCTCGGCGAGCGGGGTGCCGGCGCGCGCGGTGATGACGAGCTCCGAGGGATGATAGTCGATGACGCCGGCGTGGCCGCGCGTGTCGAGGACGGTTCCCGCGGTGGCGCGGCCGAGAAACGCCTTGCTGTTGCTGCCCTGGAGGCGCAGCGGCGCGCCGCGCGCCGCGGCGTCGCGGATGATCTCGCGGAACTCGTTGCGGGCGTCGGGCGCCTCGGTGAGGGCGATGGCGGGCATGCGGTCGCCTAGAAGCGCGGCAGATCCGGGAAGCGCAGCTCGCCCTTGTGGACGTGCATCGCGCCGAACTCGGCGCAGCGATGCAGCGTCGGCACGCCCTTGCCCGGGTTGAAGATGCCGGCGGGGTCGAAGGCGCGCTTGACGGCGTGGAACTGATCGAGCTCGTCGGCGCCGAACTGGACGCACATCTGGTTGAGCTTCTCGGCGCCGACGCCGTGCTCGCCGGTCACCGTGCCGCCCATTTCGACGCACAGCTCGAGGATCTTGCCGCCAAGCTCCTCGGCGATGCGCAGCTCCTTGGGCTTGCTCGCGTCATAGAGGACGAGCGGGTGGAGATTGCCGTCGCCGGCGTGGAAGACGTTGGTGACGCGCAGCCCGTATTGGCGCGACAGCTCGGCGATGCGGGCCAGCACCACGGCGATGTGCCGGCGCGGGATCGTCCCGTCCATGCAGTAATAGTCGGGCGAGATGCGTCCGGCCGCGGGCAGCGCGCCCTTGCGCCCGGCCCAGAAGCGCTGGCGCTCCGCCTCGTCGCGCGCGACGCGCAGCGAGGTCGCGCCGCTCTCCCGCAGGATCGCCTGGACCTTGCCGAAATTCTCCTCCACGTCCTCGACCGAGCCGTCAAGCTCGCAGAGCAGCACCGCCGCCGCCTCGACGTCGTAGCCCGACGAGCTGAAGGCTTCGACGGTGCGGATCGTCGGGTTGTCCATCATCTCGAAGCCGGCCGGAATGATGCCGCGCGCGATGACGTTGCCGACGGCGTCCCCGGCCTTGGCGATGTCGTCGAAGCAGGCGAGGACGAGGCGCACGCAGCGCGGCTTGGCCAGCAGCTTCACCGTGGCCTCGGCGACGACGCCGAGCAGCCCTTCCGAGCCGGTCATGAGCGCCAGGAGGTCGAAGCCCGGCGTGTCGAGCGCGTCGCTGCCGATGGTGACCAGCTCGCCGTTGCTCAGCACGACCTCGATTTTCAGGATGTTGTGCACGGTGAGGCCGTATTTGATGCAATGCAGCCCGCCCGAATTCTCGGCGATGTTGCCGCCGATGGTGCAGGCGATCTGCGAGGACGGATCGGGCGCGTAGAAGAGGCCGAACTTGGCGGCGGCTTCGGAGATCTGCAGGTTGCGCACCCCGGGCTGCACCCGCGCGGTGCGGCTCAGCGGGTCGATCGACAGGATGCGGTTGAGCCGGGCGAGATTGAGCAGGACGCCCTGGGAGTGCGGCAGCGCGCCGCCCGACAGGCTCGTGCCGGCGCCGCGCGGCACGATGGGGATGCGCCGCTCGTGGCAATAGCCGATGACGGCGCGCAGCTCCTCGCTGCTGGTCGGGATGGCGACGACGCCGGGAAGCTGGCGGTAGGCGGTGAGCCCGTCGCATTCATAGGGCTTCATCCCCTCCTCGCTGGCGATGACCGCCTGCGCCCCGAGCAGGCGGCGCAGGTCGGCCGCGACCCGGGCCCGGTCGAAGGCCGTTTGTTCGTCCGGCAATGACGGTGAGAGCAGCGCCATGGGCGGGTTCCTTCCCTTTATGCGGGAGGCGCACTGTGTCGACTCGCCACCTTCGCTTGAACCATTATGGCGCATTTCTCCGGAACGCGCGAGATCCCCGCGAGTCGCCGCGGCAAGGAGCGGCGCCGGGGGGCCGGCGGCGGCCAGGGGCTTTCAGTCCTGGAGAGCGATGCCGCCGTCCGGCATCGCCCTCCGCGCCGCGGCAACGGGCGTTTCCCGGTCGAGGCGTTCCAGCGTCCCCGCGAGATGGCGATGGCACGCTTCCGCGCGGCGGATCTTGCCGCTGGTGGTCTTGGGGATCGTGCCGACGCGGATCAGCACGACCTCGCGGACGTGGAGATCGAACTCCGCGACGATGGCGGCGCGCACCGCCGCCGTCACCTCGCCGCCATCGGCCTTTTGGCGCCAGCTCCGCTCGACCTCGGCGATGATGACGAGCGCCGCCTCGGCGCCCTCGCCGACGCTCACCGCGGCCGAGCAGGTCGGCCGCAGCGCCGGATGGGCGTTTTCGGCGAGCTTCTCGATGTCCTGCGGGTAGAAGTTGCGGCCGCGCAGGATCAGCATGTCCTTGCGCCGCCCGGCGATGAACACCTCGCCGCCGTCGAGGAAGCCGAGGTCGCCGGTGCGCAGGAATGGGCCCGGCGACCCGTCGGCAAGGCGCGCTCGGAAGGTCTCCTCGCTGGCCTCAGGCTTCTCCCAATAGCCCTGCGCGACGTTCGCGCCGGCAACCCAGATCTCGCCGAGCGCGCGCTCCGGCTGCGGCAGGCGGGTCTCCGGATCGACGATCCGGATCTCCTCGCCCTCGACCGCGTGGCCGCAGGCGACAAGCTCCTGGACCTCGCCGCCGGGGACCGCGGGACGGACGCGGTCGCTTTCGAGCGCGCGGCGGTCGAGCGCGGCCATGCGCAACGCCCTGCCCGGCCTGCCGCCGGAGACGAAGACGGTCGCCTCGGCAAGCCCGTAGCAGGGATAGGTCGCGGCGCCGTCGAAGCCGTAGGGCGCGAAGGCGGCGGAGAAGCGGCGGATGGTGTCGGCGCGCACCGGCTCGGCGGCGTTGAAGGCGAGGCGCCAGCAGGACAGATCCAATCCCGACGCCTTCTCCGCCGAGAAATGGCGCAGGCAGAGATCGTAGGCGAAGTCGGGCGCTCCGGCGATGTCGGCGCGGTAGTCGGAGATCGCCTTGAGCCAGAGCAGCGGGCGCTGCGAGAACAGCGCCGGGCGCATGAACACGCAGAGGCCGCCGACATGGATCGCCTGGAGCGCCACCAGGATGAGTCCCATGTCGTGAAACAGCGGGATCCAGCTCACGAACCGGGAGTGCGGCCCGCTGCCCCAGCGCGCCGCGATCATCTCCAGATTGGCGCGGAGATTGCCGTGGCTCGCCATGACGCCCTTCGGCGAGGAGGTCGAGCCCGAAGTGTATTGCAGGAAGGCGAGGTCCGCCGCGCCGACCGGCGGGCCGGCGAAGACGGGACCGGCGGGCGCGCTCGCCGCGATGCCGTCGATCGCGAGGCATGTCGCCCGCTCCCCCTCGGGCGCCGTGGCGGCGAGCGCGCGGAACGGCTCGATCGCTTCCCCGTCGGTCAGGATGCAGCGCGGCCGGCTGTCCTGGAAGATCGAGCGCGTCGCCTCGCGCATC
>Ga0187781_10000507_pt1 | contig 27910 bp, 22 predicted proteins | sample 0715_SJ02_MP02_2_FD_132447 | JGI IMG/M metagenome (GOLD analysis project Ga0187781, IMG submission 132447) | Tropical peat soil microbial communities from peatlands in Department of Meta, Colombia - 0715_SJ02_MP02_20_MG | ecosystem: Environmental > Terrestrial > Soil > Wetlands > Peat | place... | reverse complement strand
GTCACACGGCACAGGCCATGCGCAATCAGTCTGGCGAGGTGGAACATGCCGCCAGCCAAATCGGTGACCAAGCCAGCACTCAGGCAGCCCATCTGGAAGAAATTGCCAGCACCTTGCAGGAATTTTCATCCAATGTCGACAGTACCATGCACAATGTCGAGTACACCGCCAAGCAATCCGACGATGCTGCAAGGGCGGCATGCGAGGGGCGAGAGCTGGTCGACAATACCCGCATGGCTTTGCAAAAAATTATCGAAGGCATTGCACAGATCGACGATATCGTCTATCAGACCGATTTGCTGGCACTGAATGCGGCCATCGAAGCCGCGCGAGCCGGAGAGCATGGCAAGGGCTTTGCCGTGGTTGCACAGGAAGTACGCAAGCTGGCCCAACGCAGCAAGGATGTTGCCTATGCGATTCAGCACCTGTCAGAACAAACCATGCGACATGCCGAGCTGGCTGGCGAATCGCTCAGCACGCTGGAAAACGCCATCAACCAGACCCGCAGCCTGATCAATCACATTACCACCAGCAGCAAGGAACAAAGCCTGGGCATCAATCAGATATCAGAGTCTGTCAGCCAACTCAGCAATTCCGCGACTCAAAACGCTGAAGAATCACTGAATATGGCCACATTATCACGGGAAATGCTGGCATTTTCTCAGGCCTTGCAGGATAGGGTTTCCTTTTTCCGCCTGGACTCCCGACACGGGCAAGACGATGGCACCCTAGCCACGCGGCCATTGACCACCCCCGGAAAAACCTGACAACGGGCAATCCTCTAGCCCAATTACAGCCCTCTACCACACCTACACCCTGAGGGTAAACCCGCAAGGGCAAGCCCTAAATGACGGCTTGCTGCGGGATGTCTACAGTTCGACCATGCGCCAACAACATCAAAACAGGCGGATAGTTCACCAGCCGGTGCGGCCAGCAGAGCTGCACCCAATCAACGCTAACAATCATTGGAGAGAACATCATGTGGTCTCAAGTTTATGACCCACTGGGCAACCCGTGGCTTTCGACGCTGTGCGCAGCGTTGCCAGTCATCGTGCTGCTGGGTGCACTGGGCATTTTCCACATCAAGGCACATATCGCCGCACTGATCGGCCTGGCCACATCTTTTATTGTTGCTGTCGGTATTTTTGGCATGCCGGGCAGCATGGCCGTCAGCGCCTCGTTGATGGGGGCACTCAATGGCCTGATGCCGATTGGCTGGATTATCCTGAACGTGATTTTCCTGTATCAACTGACCGAGCGAAAAGGCCAGTTTGCCATTCTGCGTGAGAGCATTACCGGCGTTACGCAAGACCGCCGCCTGCAACTGCTGTTGATTGCCTTCTGCTTTGGTGCCTTTTTTGAAGGTGCCGGCGGCTTTGGCACACCGGTTGCCGTGACTGGCTCCATTCTGATCGGCCTGGGCTTCTCTCCCTTGGCTGCATCCGGTCTGTCGCTGATTGCCAATACGGCTCCGGTTGCCTATGGTGCCCTGGGTATTCCCATCACCACCTTGGCCAAAGTAACCGGCATTGATGTCATGCAGATCTCCGCCATGGTTGGCCGCCAGATGACCATTTTTGCCATCATCGTTCCGTTCTGGCTGCTGATTGCCTTCTGCGGATGGCGCAATACGCTGCGTATCTGGCCTGCCGTGCTGGTTGCCGGCTTGTCCTTTGCCATTCCGCAGTTTGTGGTGTCCAACTTCATCGGACCGGAACTGGTGGCTGTCATTGCCTCGGTCTGCTCCATCACGGCGCTGGTTCTGTTCCTGAAGGTCTGGCATCCCCAGGAAATCTATGCTTCCACTGCAGGCACCATGGCTGGCGCAGCCGCCGAAGCCGCCAGCATTCCGCCCAAGGAAAAGAAGCATGGCTACTCCACCGGCGATGTCATTCGTGCCTGGCTGCCCTGGTTGATCCTGTCGGTACTGGTGTTTGCCTGGGGCTCACCTAATGTCAAGAAGGCTCTGGACAGCATTTTCACCCTCGATATCCAGTGGCCCGGCCTGCATAATCTGGTACAGAAAATGCCGCCGATTGTTGGCAAGCCGCATGCTGAAGCGGCCATCTACAAGCTCAATCTACTATCCATGACCGGCACAGGCATCCTGGTGGCAGGTATCATCTCCGGCTTGATCATGGGCTACCGCCCGGCTGAAATGGTCAAGGTCTATGGCCAGACCTTCTGGTCGCTGCGCTATTCGCTGATCACCATTGTTGCCATGCTGGCCCTGGGCTATCTGACCCGCTATTCCGGTGTGGATATCACACTGGGCCTGGCGTTCTCGCATACCGGTGTGCTCTACCCCTTCTTCGGCACCTTGCTGGGCTGGCTGGGCGTGGCATTGACCGGCTCGGACACCGCAGCCAATGTGCTGTTCGGTGGCTTGCAAAAAGCCTCCGCCACACAACTGGGTCTGTCGCCGGTACTGATGACCGCCGCCAACTCTGCGGGTGGCGTCATGGGCAAGATGATTGACGCCCAGTCCATCGTGGTGGCATCGACGGCAACCCAGTACTACGGCAAAGAGGGTGTCATTCTGCGCTATGTCTTCCTGCACTCGCTGGCACTGGCCTGCCTGGTTGGCTTGGTTGTCACGGCCATGGCCTACCTGCCACCGTTTACCTTGCTGGTCGTACACTAAATCCGGATGGCACCGGACCAGTCCGGCAGCCCTATGCAAAACAGCCCCGTCAGTCATCCTGGCGGGGCTGTTTTTTGTGGCCGCCTGGCTCAGGCAATGAACCAGTCGTGATTCTGCTGCGCGATGGTGCTTAGTGTGTGGCTGATCTCTTGCAAATGCGCCGCCATTGCCGCTTCTGCGGCAGCCGCATCGCGCGCGCGCAAGGCATCGACAATCCGCTGGTGCTGTGCAATCAGCAATTGCGGTGGCGACACTGCGTCCAGGCTGAGGAAGCGCACTCGATCCATACTGGCCTTGATGCTTTCTATGGTTTCCCAAGCCAGCGGGCAAGCCGCAAAACTGGCCAACAACTGGTGAAACTGGTCATCCAGCAGCAAGAAGGCCTCTGCCTGATCATCTTGTGCCGCCAGTACCTGCTGATGCAGATTGTGCTCCAGCACCAGCAGTTGCGCCGGACCAAGCTGCGTTGCCAGCCGCCGCGCCACCGCGCACTCCACCGCCTGGCGGATAAAACTCCCCTCAGCCACCCGGCGAAGCGATATCTTGACCACCAGCGTGCCGCGTTGCGGCAAAATCTGCACCAGCCCGGCCTCCGACAGCTTGATAAAGGCCTCGCGCACAGGCTGGCGCGACACGGCGAAGCGCTGTGAGATTTCCTTTTCCGACAGCAGGGTGCCAGGCGCAATGGCTGCGGTGACAATATCGTGACGCAGCTGGCGGAAAATCTGCTGATTCACTGGCAATGGCGGGGTAGGCAGGGGGGATGGAATCATGGCAGGCGGCGCTGGGATCAGTACCCGCCGCATACTAACAGATTGCACCAAGCAGCAATGCAGGCAGCGGTATCTACCTCACCCGGCCATGGGGTGGTGCTCACGTCGCGGCGTCGTGCTCACCCAGGTTTGCGCATAGCCTGGCCACGCAGGTCCTGACACCATCTTGCTGCAAACACAGATAATACCAGTTCAGCGTATCGACAAAGCGGGTGTTGGCCGGCAGATCCGGCCCGAACACCTGTTCCAGTTGCAACAGGGCATGCACACTGGCCTGCCCAAGCTCGCAGCCCTGCAGCAAGCTAGCGATTTCCGCACGCAATGGGTCGCGCACGTCAATCGCACGGCCTTGCTCATCCAGCCCGCCCACATAACGCATCCAGGCCGCCACGCCCAAGGCCAGGCAGTCAAAACGGCTGCCCCGCACCAGGTGCCAGCGTATGGAGTCCAGCAAACGCTGCGGCAGTTTCTGTGTGCCATCCATGGCGATCTGCCAGGTCTGGTGCTGCAATGCCGGATTGGCAAAACGCTGCAACAAGGCCGCAGCATACGTGGTGGGGCTGGTCGGGCAGTGCTCCAGCGTCGTGGCCTGCTCCCGCAGCATCAGGTGACGGGTGAGCTGTACCAAGCTGGAATCCTGCATGCAATCGCTGATACAGGCATAACCAGCCAGATAGCCCAGATAGGCCAGGAAGGAATGACTGCCGTTGAGCATGCGTAGCTTCATCGCCTCGAACGGCCGCACATCCTCCACCATTTGCACGCCAACTTGCTCCCACGCCGGCCGGCCTTGTGGAAAACAGTCCTCTATCACCCATTGCCGGAATGGCTCGCACGCCACCCCGGCCGGATCGTCCACCCCGCCCAGCAAGGTGCGAATCCGGGTACGCATCTGCGCAGTCATCATCGGCACGATGCAATCCACCATGGAGGAAGGACAGGCCACATGCTGCTCCACCCAGCCGGCCAGTGCGGCATCTCCTTGTAGTAGGGCCAACTGCACCAGTACCTGTCGGGTAAGCGCGCCGTTGTCCGGCATATTGTCGCAAGATAATATCGCGAATGCCGGCAGCTTCCGTTGGCGGCGCAGCCTCAGCCCCGCCAGCAGTAGCCCGGGGGCGGAACGCGGCTGCAATGGGTTGATGCTGTCATGCAGGATGGCCGGATGAGTACCCTGCAATTTCCCACTGGCTGGCTGATGGCAATAGCCTTTCTCGGTAATCGTCAGTGTCACGATGGCAATATCCGGCTGTGCCATTGCTTCCAGGACCGGCCCGATGCCATCCTCGGCCAACGACAACGCCTGCCGTACCACCCCGATCAGTCGGCATGTCCAGTCAAGCCCATCCATCTGCGTCACCGAAAACAGCAAGTCCTGTTGCTTCAATGAGGCGATGGTGCCGTGCGCATCAGACAGATTCACCTCGCAATAGCCCCAGTCGCTGCCATGCTGACAGGCCAGTTCATCTGCATATAGCGCCTGATGAGCCCGGTGAAACGCGCCGCAACCCAGATGTAGCAAGCGCGGACGCAGGGTCTGCCGTGCATAGCCCGGTTGCGCCAGGGTCGGCGCGGCAAGAAATGGATTCATCACACTCTCCCATAGAGCAGACATGCCTCACCAAGGACGACCGTTGTCACCCGGCCAAGGGCTGATGACCTGCATCTGGCAGTAAACTCAGGTCGCGGTCCCGCACTTCCGGCATCAACAAAGCCGCCAGCAGTCCAATGGCGGAGTAGCACATCAGCATCACGGGGATAGGCCACCAGCTATTGCTGAGATGGCAGAAAATACCGGCTAATAAAGGACCGAAACCGACAGCAACCAAGCCACCCGCCTCCTTGGCAAGAGCCATGCGGGTAAAACGCTGCCGTGCGCCAAATAACTCCGCCAGGGTGATATTTTCCAGGGCAAACAAGCCCAGCACCGCGATATTGTGAATCAGGATAATGCAGCTCATGGTGACACTGACCGTATTGCCTTTATCCATCACCAGCGACAGTAAGGGGTAGGCCAGCACGATGGCTGCGATATTCAGCACGATATACGGTAGCCGGCGACCGAATTTGTCCGACAACCAACCCAATAAAGGAATGCTGGCGAAGCCAAGTACCGAGCTGATCATCAAGGCATCGGTAGGAATGCTTTTATCGAATAACAGCGTCTGTACCAGGTAGCCAGTCAGGAAAGTCTGAATCAGGCCGGAATTACCGGCCTGGCCAAAACGCAGACCGGTGGCAATCCAGAAGGCAGGGCTACGCAACATGCCGTAAAAACCGCCATCGTCACCCTGTCGCAGCATGGCTGCCGGCTTGGCCACATCCACCTGATCCCGCAGGACGAACACCGGGCTTTCCTTCAGATTAGCGCGCAGCCAGATGGCAAAAATCATGACCACCACGCTGGAAAGAAACGGAATGCGCCAGCCCCATTCCAGTAATTGTTGCCGGTCCAATACATAAAATACCAAGGCCCAGATTGCCGTTGCAGCCAAGGTTCCACAATTTGTCCCCATGGCTACCAGCGAAGAAATCAGCCCTCGTTTTCCCATCGGTGCAAATTCAGCCAACATGGTGCCGGCACCCGATATTTCGGCCCCTGCCCCCAGGCCTTGCACAATACGCAATAGCACCAGCAATAAGGGCGCCGCAATTCCAATTTGGGCATACGTCGGTAATACCCCAATCAAGGTGGTACAGATGCCCATCATGCTAATCGTGATGAACAGCACCTTCTTGCGGCCAATCCTATCCCCCATGCGGCCAAAGAAAATGGCACCGACAATGCGTGCCAGATAACCAGCACCATACGTCCCCATCGCCAGAATCAAGACCATGGCTTTACTCTGGCCGTAAAAGAATATTTCATGAAACACCAGAGCGCTACCTAATGAATACAACTGGAAATCCATGAACTCCAAAGCCGTACCCAGCCAGCCAGAAACTGCTGCCTTGACCAGTCCAGAACTTTTCGTTTTATCCGTCTCTCGTGCCAATACTTTCGCCGTACTCATCCCCATCTCCGAAATGTCATCATCACGACGCAATCAGTCTGCAAATTGCAGAAGAATCTTGCAGCAGGCGGCAGGCTCGCTCTCGAATAAATGCAAGGCCGCTGCCGCTTGCTGGAAATCAAGGCAATGGGTAATCAACTGCTCGGGTTGGAGCTTGTTTTCACTCAGCCAGCCGATCACTTGTGGAAAGCGCCCGCTGTTTAGCCGGGAAGAGAAAATGGACAATTCCTTGCTGGTAATATCCTTCTGACGCAGCAAACTGCCCTCATCAGAAAAACCCATGATGCCGATACGCCCGGCAGGCGAGGCCAAGTCAATGGCCTGAGACAAGATGGCGGGATGGCAGGCCGCATCCACAATCAAGGTCGGCAGCAGTTCCTGCGCGTCGAAAAAGTCCTGCAGCAGCGTATGCTGAATATTCAAAACAGCATCGGCACCACAAGCCACTGCGCGCTCCAGCCGAGTGGCAATCCGATCCACCGCGACGATATGGCCGACCCCATAGACCGCCTTGAGCACCTGTATCACGGCCAGGCCCATCGGCCCAGCGCCATACACCAGTGCGATATCGCGTGGATCCGGATGCAGCTGTGCCGTTATGTTAGCGGCAATACTGAATGGCTCAATCAACACAGCCTGCCGGTCGCTTATTCTTTCAGTCACCACATGGGCATTACGGGCAGGCACACAGGCATATTCACTGAAGCCACCATCACGATGCACTCCCAGCACTTGCAAATGCAGGCAAACATTAGGCCGGCCAACGGTGCAGGGATAGCACTGGCCACAACTGAGCACCGGGTCAACCACCACGCGCTGGCCCATTCTGCTTTGGTTGATATTGGCCCCAACTGCATCAATCAACCCGAAAAACTCATGCCCGATAATTCGCGGATAACTGGCAAAGGGGTTGTGCCCACGATAAATATGCACATCGGAACCACAGACTCCAGCATATTTCACCTTCACCCTCACCTCATCCGGGCCGGGCTGCGGCCTATCACCGACCTGAATTGCCAATACACCAGGCTGGGTCACTACAATACTTTTCATGCCGTCACCTCCGCTATCAGTTTCACAAGGTTCCATCTCCCAGCCGGAAGACGGGCAGACAGGCAGGCTCATAAGGATATTTTCCACCCCTTATTCATTGAAACCGATGACAGGCCCTGCCGCCTCACCGGGATGCATATAACCATCCTGAAAACGCCATTACCGTAGGGAAATTTCCAGCATAACTTCGGAATAGCCAATATATTCCCGCATACCGAAATGAGGCACCCGCATAAAAAAAGGCCATATATCCTCGATTTACTAGACATCCCGGCCGACCAAGCAGACAAGCGAAAATCAATCGTTTTCGTCCATTCAAGGTGACATCGTCTATACCAGTCAATTCATTTCTGGTAGCAATTTTAAGCGTGACGAAATTATGAACAGGACAACTGACAGATATTTCGATCCTGGGAATTCCCACGCACGCCCACCACACCTAAAGCGTTTGACAAGCACAAAAATTAATACAACTAAAACCACCATACAAGCATATAAAACCAGCACAAATACCAGCACCAACCAAATAAATCACCCAAAGCTGCAAATAATAAAATTGAAAAATTACCAGTAATTAAAAAATAAGAAATAAGAAATAAGAAATTTCCAAATGGAAATTGGAATAGTTTGAAAATAACTAGGCAATATGGGAGGATGCCCACCGAATAAAGTCAAGTGAGCCAGAGAGAATGGCCTTAGCGTATAAGTCGGAATTGTCGCAAGGCTCAGGCAGGAATAGATGAGAAATTCCTGCTTACGTTTGGCAGATATTCATTCTGACCACGAAGTTGCGAACGCTCCAACGTGGAAGCACAACCTTCAGCTTGAGCAACTGACGCTGATTTCCTGAGCCCAGGCGGGTGGCTCAGCAGCATACTGCTGATAATGTGGCTGTTCGTCGAAGGGATGGCTCAGGCAATCCTGCAACGCCAGGATTAAGGAAAAATCCCCCTGCTGTGCAGCGCGAATGGCGTTTTCCGCTAGATAATTGCGCAGAATGTACTTGGGATTAAGCGCCAGCATGGCTGTCTTGCGCAGCGGTAGCGGCGTGCTTTCCGCCTGCAAGCGCTCGGCATAGCGTGCGGCCCATGCGTCGAACAGGCTGCGGTCTACAAACAGATCACGCAATGCCGTATTTTCGCTGCCGGACTGAAAGCCGGCCAGTTGTCGGAAAAACAGCGTGTAATCTGTCTGATGGGCATGCAAGGCCAACAGCAAGGCCTCGATCAAACCGGCATCCTCTGCCTGCTCTTGCTGCAAGCCCAGTTTGGCCCGCATCAGGGCCAGCCATTTGTCTTCATAGACATTGCGATAGCTGGCCAGCCGTGCCAGCAAGTCATCCTCGGACACCAGCGGCAGGAAGGCCGAGGCCAGGCAATGCAGATTCCACAATGCCACCTGTGGCTGCTGGTTATAGGCATAGCGCCCGGCATGGTCGCTATGATTGCAGATATGGGCTGCATTGAACCCATCCAGAAAGCCAAAAGGACCATAATCCAGCGTCAGGCCCAGTATCGACATATTGTCGGTATTCATGACCCCATGGCAGAAACCAACAGCCTGCCACTGTGCCATCAGCAAGGCGGTTCGCTGGACAATTTCAGTAAACAAGGCCGCATAGGGCTGCTCTTCCTTAAGGCATTGCGGAAAATGATGACGGATGAGGAAATCAGCCAGCAGGCGGATTTCCTCATGCTGGCCACGATGGTAGAACACTTCGAAGTTGCCAAACCGGATAAAACTTTCGGCCAGCCGGGTGAGGACTGCTGCGGTTTCCGCCTGCTCCCGATACACGGTTGCAGGCGAGCCCATGATGGCCAGTGCACGTGTGGTGGGGATACCCAGGCCATGCATTGCTTCGCAACACAAGTATTCACGAATGGTAGAGCGCAGCACTGCCCTGCCATCTCCCATGCGGGAAAACGGCGTCAGCCCTGCCCCTTTGAGCTGCCATTCCAGACGCTGTCCATCTGCTGCCGGAGCCTCTCCCAGCAACAATGCGCGGCCATCGCCCAGTTGCGGCACATAAACACCAAACTGATGCCCGGAATACAGTGCGGCCAAAGGAGTAGCCGAGCCGGAACATGCGTTACCGGAGAGTATGGCAATGGACTCCGGCTGCCGCAGTGAATCGGCATCCACACCCAGCTCGGCGCATAGCCCCGCATTGATGGCAACCGGATGAGCAGATGGCAAGGCCTGCGGTCTGACCTGCCGGTAAAAACTGGGCGGTAGCTCAAGCAGGCGCTGTTCAAAGACCAGATCGGGAAACAGTGTCATGTTCCGATTCTAGTCGTGCTGCAAGCAGATAAACACTGCTAGACAATCAGGGTTTTTGTTGTTTCCACACCCGACGCATATCGCGCGCCGCATTGAGAGAGGCCGATGAGAAGCTGGTGGCAGCAAAATGCCCGACCTGCCTGCTCATCTTGCTGACGGCACTGCCCGAACTTTGCCCCAGTTGCAAAGCCTGCTTCATGACTTGATAGGAAGGATGGGAGCCGGACTGCTCCAAATGCAGCTGCAGACGGCGATGCATTTCGTTCATGCACTTTTCCGTAGCCAACATCAGGTCGCGCTGATTATCGGCCTGGGCTTGCAATAGCGAGACACCGCTGAGCAGGCCGCCATCGATACGCCGCTGTAACTCAGGCTCTGCCAGGGGATAAGCTGGCGACCAGGCAGCCGCCCAACTCATACAGGCATCCTGCTGCGCATCCAGCAAACGGCGCTGGCTCAACTCCATGGTGCTCAGATAACGCTGAAAGGCAGTAGCAAACCACTCATAAGCCATGCAGTTTCCTTATTGAAAGGGATGACATCAATGATTGCCCGCCGGACTCAAGGCCCAGACACGTATCAGTTCTTGCAACAACGCCTCCAGAATCGGGTCGCCGACCCGGTCTGAGGGATAAACAAATTGCAACTCTGCCAGTTTGCGTACACCGGGTAGTACCGTCAATCTCCCTGCAGCCTCCCAGGCCAGGGCATCTTCCTCGCGTGCCAGCGCGATACCCACGCCGCAGGCAACCAATTCCAGAATTGCCGCCAGATTGTCGCTTTCTGTCACCTTCTTCGGCGAAATATTCAGTTCACGCCATAACTCTGCAGTGATTTTGGATAAGCTGGAAAATTGCGACACCCCAATCCACGGCAAGCGCCCCAGATCTTTATGATTTGCCATATCAATACGGCTACGCCACGCATTGGGCAAGACAACCCGGAAGGGCAGATTGTCCAACAGCACGGTATTGACGTTGACGTAAGGATTCTTACCAAGATAAAAACCGGCATCCAGTTCTTTCTTGCGTACCAGATTGAGCACTTCTCCGGTCACGCCATGCTGCAGGCGTAAATCCAGCAGAGGATATTTCTCTACCAGCGCCGCCACCCATTGGCCAACCCTCAGGGTGGCTGGCGTCAGGGTCAGGCCAATCAGCGCCTTGCCTCCTGTCTGGCCTTTCAGGCATTTGGCATGATTGAGGATTTCGCGTGCCGAAGCCAGAATGGATTGCGCCTGAGGCAACAACTCCTGTCCCGCCCGCGTCATGGTCACCCCCCCTGCCGTGCGTTCAAACAAGGGCATGCCGACTTCTTCTTCCAGCGCCTTGATCTGTGCGGTCACAGCCGGTTGGGATAAGTGCAGCAATTCTGCAGCCTGTGTCAGGTGCCCCTGCTGGGCCACGGTGACAAAAGTCCTCAACTGATAGATTTCCATGTACGACCTATTCTCTCTGCCTGTAGCAATCGGACTACCTACACCGGTTTTCGGATTTTATCTTTGGCAACATTTTGGCGTCTTTCCCCTGCTCACGACAAGAATACGGCTGTTTTTTAAGAAAAAAACCTTACCAAGCAAATGGAAAATAGAGCAAAAACACCATTTATCCTATTGAAAAAAAAGAGATTTTGCAGCGCAACATCCGTCAGACAAATTTTATTAATCAAAAAATGCGATTAGCAGTATCTGCCACTCCTCCCTTATGTTTCTTGCAACGATCAGACGATCGTGACGACAAAGGAGGATGCAATGAACGAGGACGTACTCAAGAAAGTACAGTCCAACCCCAAGTTCAAAGAGCTTGTTCACAAGAAGACAAGCCTGGGTTGGCAACTCAGCATCGTGATGCTGGTGATTTATTACGGTTTCATTCTGATACTGGCTTTTTCCCCATCAACATTGGGTGCCCCACTTGGTGCAGGCATGACCATGACGGTTGGCATTCCGGTTGGTGTGCTGATCATTCTTTCGGCTTTCGTGTTGACCGGCGTATACGTACGCAAGGCGAATGGCGAGTTTGACCAGCTCAACCGCGAGATTGTAGAGGAAGCACAAAAATGACAAAGCGTACAGGCTCTCTCGCTCTGGCGGCCTTGGCACTGTTTCCGGCCTTGGCATTTGCCTCTGGTGCCATCGAAGGTGATGTCAAACAGCAAGCCACCAACTGGCACGCCATCATCATGTTCGTGGTGTTTGTCGCCTTTACCATGGGCATTACCTACTGGGCAGCGCGCCGCACTCGCTCCGCGGCAGACTTCTACACCGCTGGCGGTGGTATCAGCGGCTTCCAGAATGGCCTGGCCATTGCCGGCGACTACATGTCCTCAGCCTCCTTTCTGGGGATTTCCGCCATGGTGTTCGACAAGGGCTATGATGGCCTGATCTACTCCATGGGTTTCCTGGTAGGCTGGCCGGTTATCTTGTTCTTGGTGGCAGAACGCCTGCGTAACCTGGGTAAATACACCTTTGCCGACGTGGCCTCTTACCGCCTGCAACAAACACCGGTACGTTCTTTTGCAGCCACCTCCACGCTGGTCGTAGTCGCGATGTATCTGATCGCCCAGATGGTAGGGGCCGGCAAGCTGATCCAGCTGCTGTTCGGCATGAGCTACTCTTCGGCCGTGGTGATGGTGGGCATCCTGATGGTGTGCTATGTGTTGTTTGGCGGCATGCTGGCCACCACCTGGGTACAAATCGTCAAGGCCGTGCTTTTGCTGTGTGGCGCCACCTTCATGGCCTTCATGGTGCTGTCTTCGGTTGGCTTCAGCCCGGAAGTGATGTTCGAAAAGGCCGTTGCCGCCCATGCCAAGCACGCTGCCATCATGGCACCGGGCAAGGCCGATCCGGTTGACTCCATCTCGCTGGGCATGGCACTGATGTTTGGTACTGCCGGCCTGCCGCACATCCTGATGCGTTTCTTCACCGTGTCGGATGCCAAGGAAGCGCGCAAGTCCGTATTCTATGCCACCGGTTTCATCGGCTACTTCTACATCCTCACCTTCATCATCGGCTTTGGCGCGATCATGCTGGTTCTGAACCAGCCGGGCATGATGGAAACCATCACCAAGGATGGCAAGCAGATCACCCAACTGGTGGGTGGCAGCAATATGGCCGCCATTCACCTGGCTAATGCCGTGGGCGGTGACATGTTCCTGGGCTTCATCTCCGCCGTTGCCTTTGCCACCATCCTGGCCGTAGTGGCTGGTCTGGCGCTGTCCGGTGCTTCTGCCGTATCGCACGACCTGTACGCCTCTGTCATCATGAAGGGCAAGGCCAACGAAGCTGACGAAATCCGCGTCTCCAAGATCACCACCGTAGCACTGGGCGTGATTGCCATCGTGCTGGGCCTGGTGTTCGAGAAGCAGAACATTGCCTTCATGGTGGGTCTGGCCTTCTCCATCGCTGCTTCTGCTAACTTCCCGGTGCTGTTCCTGTCCATGTTCTGGAAGGGTTTGACCACGCGCGGCGCAGTGATTGGTGGCTTCATCGGCCTGTTGACCGCTGTGGTGCTGATTGTTCTGGGACCGGCAGTATGGGTTGACGTGATGAAACACAAGACCGCCCTGTTCCCGTACAAGAACCCGGCTATCTTCTCCATCACCCTGGCTTTCGTGACCACCTGGCTGTTCTCGGTGACCGATAGCTCGAAGGCGGCGGCTGAAGAAAAAGCCAAGTTCGATGCCCAGTTTGTCCGCTCCATGACCGGTATCGGCGCAACCGGTGCATCCAAGCATTAAATCGTAATCCCTGGAGCCGCATCCTGCGGGATGCGGCTACCGCAAGACAAGACTTACAAGGAGAAGCGAATGTCCACCCTCGAATCCATTTTGAAAGAAACCCGCAGCTTTCCGCCTTCCGATGATTTCCGTCACAAGGCCACCGTATCCGGCATGGAGGCTTACAACGCGCTGTGCGAGCAGGCAGACGACAGCTATCTGGCCTTCTGGGGTGATCTGGCCCGTGAACTGATCACCTGGAAAAAGCCCTTCTCCCGCGTACTGGATGATAGCAATGCGCCTTTCTTCAAGTGGTTTGACGATGGTGTACTGAATGTTTCCTACAACTGCCTGGATCGCCACCTGCCGCTGAATGCCAACAAGATCGCGCTGATCTTTGAAGCCGATGACGGCGAAGTCACCCGGGTAACCTATTCCGAACTGCACCGCCGCGTCTGCCAGTTTGCCAATGGCCTGAAGAGCCTGGGCATCGGCAAGGGCGACCGTGTCGTCATCTATATGCCGATGGTGATCGAAGCCATCGTGGCCATGCAGGCTTGCGCTCGTATCGGCGCCATCCACTCCGTAGTGTTCGGCGGCTTCTCCGCCGGTGCCGTGCGCGACCGTATCCAGGATGCCGGTGCCAAACTGGTGATCACGGCCAATGAAGGCCTGCGTGGCGGCAAGACCGTTCCGCTGAAGGCAACTGTTGACGAAGCCCTGGCGCTGGAAGGCTGCGAATCGGTACAGAACGTGGTGGTTTACCAGCGTACCAATGGTGGTGCGCAATGGACCGAAGGCCGCGACCTGTGGTGGCACAAGCTGGTGGAAGGCCAGGCCGAAGCCTGCGAACCGGAATGGATGCTGGCGGACGATCCGCTGTTCATCCTGTATACCTCTGGCTCCACCGGCAAGCCCAAGGGCATCCAGCACAGCAGCGCCGGCTATCTGCTGGGCGCCGTCAACAGCTTCCGCTGGGCTTTCGACTACAAACCGAATGATGTGTACTGGTGCACCGCCGATGTGGGCTGGATTACCGGTCACTCCTATATCTGCTACGGCCCGCTGGGCATTGGTGCCACCCAGGTGGTATTCGAAGGCGTGCCGACCTACCCGGATGCCAGCCGCTTCTGGCGCATGATCGAGCAGCACAAGGTCAGCATTTTCTACACCGCCCCGACCGCCATCCGTTCGCTGATCAAGCTGGGCAACGATCTGCCCAAGCAGTTCGACCTGTCCAGCCTGCGCCTGTTGGGCACCGTGGGCGAGCCGATCAATCCGGAAGCCTGGATGTGGTACTACGAAGTGGTGGGCGGCGGCCGCTGCCCTATCGTGGATACGTGGTGGCAGACTGAAACCGGCTCGGCCATGATTGCGCCGATTCCGGGTGCGGTACCGACCAAGCCGGGTTCTTGCACCCTGCCGCTGCCGGGCATCATTGCCGACATCGTTGATGAATCCGGTGCGCAGGTAGAGCCGGGCCGTGGTGGCTTCCTGGTGATCAAGAAGCCCTTCCCGTCCCTGGTACGCACCATCTGGAATGATCCGGACCGCTTCAAGAAGACTTACTTCCCGGACGAGTTCAACGGCCAATATTACCTGGCAGGCGACTCCGCCAACCGCGACGAAAATGGCTACTTCTGGATCATGGGCCGTATCGACGATGTGCTGAACGTATCCGGCCACCGTCTGGGCACCATGGAAATCGAATCGGCGCTGGTGGCCAACCCGCTGGTGGCCGAGGCCGCCGTGGTCGGCAAGCCGCACGAAGTGAAGGGCGAAGCCGTGGTGGCCTTCGTGGTGCTGAAGGGTGCTCGCCCGGAAGGCGACGATGCCAAGAAGATTGCCGCCGAACTCAAGAACTGGGTAGCGCACGAAATCGGCAAGATCGCCCAACCGGACGACATCCGCTTTGGCGAAAACCTGCCCAAGACCCGCTCCGGCAAGATCATGCGCCGTCTGCTGCGCTCGATCGCCAAGGGCGAGGAAATCACCCAGGACGTTTCCACGCTGGAAAACCCGCAGATTCTGGGCCAGCTGCAAAACCCCCTCTGAATCAGTTCAGGAGCACACTGACCTTGAGCCCGGTGATTTCACCGGGCTTTTTTTTGTTTCATCCCAATGAAGCCCCAGCCATCATCTAGGGCGCAAAAAAAAACCCGGCCAAGGCCGGGTTAATGACAAAGTCCTACACAAAGCACGAGGAAATTCAGTCGTATTGAAAGTGGGCACGCTTCACATTGCACAGTACTTCATACGAGATGGTGCCTGCCTGGGCCGCCACTTCATTGATGTGTACCGTATCGCCCCACAGTTCCACTTCACTGCCAATGCCGGCTTGCGGCAGATCGGTCAGGTCTACTGTCATCATGTCCATTGATACCCGGCCAATCACCCGCGAGCGCACGCCATCAATTGCTACCGGGCTACCGGTAGAGGCCAGACGCGGGTAGCCATCGGCATAACCGCAGGCAATCAGCCCCACGCGGGTGGGACGCTCGGCCACAAAACTGGCACCGTAACCCACCGGCTCGCCAGCAGCCAGTTCACGCACACCGAACACGCGCGATGTCAGTCGCATTACCGGCTTGAGCGCAGCACCTTGATCGAACCCTGCCGGCAGTGGAGAAGCGCCATACAGCATGATGCCGGCACGGTTCCACTGGCGGTGAGCACGTTCATGGCACAGGATGCCGGCCGAGTTGGCAATGCTCTCCTCACCCGGCAGGTAGCGGCAAACGCTGTCGAACGCCTCCAGCTGGGCATGGGTAGCCGACAGCTGCGGTTCGTCGGCACGGGCAAAGTGGCTCATCTTGACGATCTTGCCCACCTTGCCGCTGGCCATCAGCTTGCAATGCGCCGCGGCGTAATCCTGCGGGAAGAAACCGGCACGATGCATGCCGGAATCCATCTTCAGCCACACGGTGTACGGTTTGGCTGGATTGGCCTGCAGCACCATGTCCAGCTGTTGCTGGCTTTGCACCACACACCACAGATCATATTGCTCGACATCGGCCAGCTCAGCCGCTTCGAACACGCCCTCCAGCAGCACGATGGGCAGGGTGACCCCTGCTTCACGCAGCTGGATGGCTTCTTCCAGGCAGGCCACGGCAAAGCCGTCGGCCACATCGGCCAGCGCCGCAGCACAGCGCGCCGCGCCGTGGCCGTAGGCATTGGCCTTGACCACCGCCAGGGTGGGTCCGCCAGCCAATTGCTTGGCCAGCAGGTAGTTATGACGCAGGTTTTCCAGCCGGATGCTGGCAATCAGCGGGCGCATTGCCTCAGGCTCCGGCGACGGCGGTGCGGGTGTGCATCGGCACCACCAGGGTCTCGCCCTGCTTGGCATAACGCTGGATGGACAGGCCATCCACGCTGATTTCCGGTTGCACGCCAACGATCTGGTCGGCCAGCACCTTGCCGGAACCGGCACACATGGTCCAGCCCAGGGTACCGTGGCCGGTATTCAGCGACAGATTGGCAAAGCGGGTGGCACCGATGATCGGAGTGCCATCCGGCGTCATCGGACGCAGGCCGGTCCAGAAAGTGGCTGCTGGAATGTCACCGCCGTCCGGGTACAGATCACCCACCACCATTTCCAGTGTTTCACGACGACGCGGATTGAGATCCAGGTTATAGCCAGCCAGCTCAGCCATGCCGCCCACACGGATACGGTCGTTGAAGCGGGTAATAGCCACCTTGTAGGTTTCGTCCAGAATGGTGGACACCGGTGCCATGGCGGCATTGGTGATCGGCACGGTCAGCGAGTAGCCCTTGACCGGATAGACCGGGATGTCGATGCCCAGGTTTTGCAGCAGATCGCGCGAGTAGCTGCCCAGTGCCACCACGTAGTGGTCGGCAGTCAGCTTTTCTTCACCGATGCGCACGCCGGTGATACGGCCGTTATGGGTATCAATGGCGGAAATATTGACGCCAAAGCGGAATTTCACGCCCTTGGCGGCAGCCAGTTCGGCCAGACGGCTGGTAAACAGGTTGCAGTCACCGGTTTCGTCGTTGGGCAGTTGCAGACCGCCGGTCAGCTTGTGCTTGACCTTGGCCAGCGCCGGCTCGATGCGGGCACAGCCATCCGGGTCCAGCACATTGAAGTCCACGCCGCATTCCTTCAGCACGGCGATGTCCTTGGCCATGCCGTCCACCTGGGCTTGCGAGCGGAACAGCTGCAGGGTACCGCCCTGACGGCCTTCATAGTCCAGACCGGTTTCGGCGCGCAGGTCCTTGATCATGTCGCGGCTGTATTCAGCCAGACGCATCATGCGGCCCTTGTTGATGGCATAGGATTTTTCATTGCAGTTGGCCAGCATCTTGGCAATCCACTGCAACTGGTAAACGCTGCCGTCCGGCTGGATGGCAAGGGGAGCATGGCGCTGGAACATCCACTTGATCGCCTTGGTGGGAATGCCAGGCGCTGCCCACGGAGCGGAATAGCCCGGGGAGATCTGACCGGCATTGCCGAAGCTGGTTTCCAGGGCCACACCGTCCTGACGCTCCAGAACGGTCACTTCTACGCCGGCCTTGGCCAGATACCATGCTGTGGAAACACCGACTACACCGCCACCCAGTACGATTACCTTCATTTCCTCTTTCTCCGTGCGCACATCATGTGCTTAGTGATTTTGTGTAGTATATTTATTTCAATGCAGTTTTTTTCACCAAAATAAAACATTTTCTTAATCAATAAATCTTTCAAATTCAAAAATGGTAGTGAAAACATGAAAGTCAAACACACGCACGAGCGCGAGCTGGACAAGATCGACCTTAAGATATTGAAATGGTTACAGAAAAATGGCCGCATTGCCATGACGGAACTCGCAGAAAAGGTGGGACTTTCCACTACACCCTGTACTGAAAGAGTGAGACGACTGGAACGGGACGGCGTTATCGAGGGGTATTACGCTCGTCTGAACCCGCATGCCATGGGGGCATCCTTGTTGGTTTTCGTGGAAATCAAGCTGTCGGCCAAATCCGGCAACATCTTTGATGCCTTCCGCCGCGAAATCCAGAACATCCCTGAAATTCAGGAATGCCATCTGGTCTCCGGTGAATACGACTACCTGATCAAGGCCCGCATTCCGGATATGTCGATGTACCGCAAGCTGCTGGGAGAGATCCTGCTGCAACTGCCTAATGCCAACGAATCACGCAGCTATGTGGTGATGGAGGAAGTAAAAGAAACACATATGCTGGCCTTACCGGAATGAAGGACAGGTGCCAACCGCCTCCGGCACCGCTATCAATACTTATTGATCTCATGTTGCTTTCAGTCTGCGGCTTGATTTCACAGTAAAGCGAGAAAATACCAGACTAATTTACTAGACTATAAATCCCTGCGAAGTGAAAAAGCTTACCCAGTCACCACTGCCGTCAGAGCAGCGCCGGACTGCGGACCTTGCTGCTCACCGCGCCCTTTCTTACCGGAGCCCAACATGTTCGGATTCAACTCAAGAAAGCAGGATCAGCAACAGCAGCAACAGCAACGCCAGTTACAGCAGTTCCAGTCCATGCTGGATCATGTAGACAACCTGATCATGCTGGCCGATACCAGCAGCGATAACACCATTTTCTACATGAACCGCACTGCACGCGATGTACTGGCCCAGCACCGCACCATGATGAACCAGAAATTCCGCGCTGGCGTGGATGTCAACAACGCCCATCTGCACAGCATTCACCAGTTCCACCGCGACCCAGACCGTATCCGCCGCATCCTGCAAGACATTGCCGCCCGCCGCATCACCCACCACGAGGCCCTGATTCCGGTCGGAGATGTCACCTTCAAAACCAAGGTCTTTCCCATCTGGGATGCACAGGACAACAATACCCTGCTCTGTTTCATGGCCAGCTTCCAGGACATTTCCGCCGAAGTGGAAGCCCAGCAGCTGCGCCAGGGCAATGATGCGCGCCGCTTGTTCCTGGAAGAAAGCATCGACGTGCTCTCCAGCAATGTGCAAGCCATGAGCGCCACCATCCAGATGGTGGCGGTACGCACCTCATCCGCCTCCGACTCGGCCGATGAAATGCTCAAGCGCGCCCGTGATGGCAAGCACATGATCGAAAACAACGCCGTGGCGATGAAGGCGGTCAGTGAACTGGTTACCGATACGGCAGACAATCTGGGCTCACTGGGCAAGCAATCGGAAACCATCGGCCAGATTGTCAACGTCATCAAGGACATTGCCGATCAGACCAATCTGCTGGCGCTGAATGCCGCGATCGAAGCCGCACGGGCCGGGGAAATGGGGCGGGGTTTTGCCGTGGTGGCCGACGAAGTACGCAAGCTGGCCGAACGCACCACCAAGGCGACCCAGGAAATCGGCACCATGATTCGCGATATCCAGCAGGAAGTGCACAGCAATATCAGCGCCATGGACAAAGGCCGCGAGCAGGTCAAAGCCACCGACCGCGATTTTGTGGCTGCGGAAGAGGCCATTACTTCCATTGTCGAGGAGGTCAACCACATGCGGGATTTTGTCATTGAAATCGCCCATGCCTCCGAACAACAGGCCACCACGGCACAGGACATCAGCGACAAGCTGCATGACATCACCCGGCATTAAGAGCGACGGCATGGACCCAGTCGACCGGAAGGCTTGCCAGCCAACCGGCCGGCCTTTACTGTGACAGCTTCCATTCACAACCAGCCCCCTGCACCATGAGCCTGCAATCCGTCCGTGATTTCTTTGCTGCCCACCAACTGGACATCCCCATTATCGAACTGGAAGTCAGCACCGCCACCGTAGCACTGGCCGCAGAAGCCCACGGTGTGGAGCCAGGCCGCATTGCCAAAACCCTGTCCTTCCGCCTGAGCAGCGGCGAAGTGATCATTCTGGTGACCCGTGGCGATGCCCGCATCGACAACCGCAAATTCAAGGAAGCCTTCGGCAAGGGCAAGATGCTGGCAGTGGAAGAAGTGGTGGAACTGACCGGCCACCCGGTAGGCGGCGTTTGCCCGTTTGGCTTGGCCCAGCCGCTGCCAGTGTATACGGACAGTTCACTACGTGATTTTGACGAAGTACTGCCGGCCGCCGGTGCCATTCACAGCGCAGTGCGCATCAGCCCGGCCTTGATGGCGGACATTACCGATGCCCGCTGGGTGGATGTGTGTCAGGCCAGCGAGCAGGCCACGCCTCAGCCGGTGGCATAGCGCAGCATCGCAGCGCGATCTATGCCGACATGCAGCAGGCTGCCGACAGCCAGGCCTGCCGCATATTGGCGTACCTCACGCGCCGACAGGGTGAGGGTCAGCTCCCCCGCCGCACTAACCACACAAACCCTCACTCCATCCGCCAGTTGGATGATGCGCCGCACCTCGGCGGCCGGCTGATCCGGCCCCAGCCGCAAGGCATGCTCCGGCACCACGCCCTCCTCCAGCACATTCTCATAGCCGATAAAACGGGCCAGCCAGGGCGTTGCCGGCGCGGCCAGCAATTGCGCCGGCGTGGCACATTGCACGATATGCCCGTCGCGTAGCACCGCCACCCGGTCGGCCAGTGCAAACGCCTCTTCCCGGTCATGCGTCACCAGGATGGCCGGCATGCCAGCCGCCCGCAGCTGCTGGCGGAACTCTTGCTGCAACTGACGGCGCAGATCAGCATCCAGACTGGAAAACGGCTCATCCAGCAGCAGCAAGCGCGGCCGGGGCACCAAGGCGCGTGCCAGCGCCACCCGCTGCTGCTCGCCGCCGGACAAGGTCCACACCCTGCGCGCCTCCATGCCAGCCAGCCCCAGTTGCTGCAGGCAATCCCGCGCCTGCTGTCGCGCCGCCACGCGTGACAGGCCGCGCTCAATCAGCCCGAAACAGACATTACCCAGCACATCCAGATGCGGAAACAGGGCAAAGTCCTGAAACATCAGCGCAAAACGCCGCGCTTCCACCGGTACGGCCGCCAGATCCTCTCCAGCAAACAGCAAGCGGCCACTGTCCGGCTGTTCCAGACCGGCAATCATTTTCAGCAAGCTGCTCTTGCCGCAGCCGGATGGCCCCAACAAGGCCAGCACCTCTCCCGCCTGCAATTGCAGACTGATCCCGTCGGCCACCCGTTTGTGGACAAAGCGCTTGCAGACCTGCTCCAGTTGCAACATGTCAGGGCTCCCGCCGCTCTGCTGCTTGCGCGGCAGACGGCCATTCGATGATCAGAAAAGCCAGCAAGGCCAGCAACATCAGCAGACAGGACAGCAACATGGCGCTGCCCGCATTATCGGCACCGGGCCGCCCCAGACGCTGGTAAATCAGCGTGGTCAGGGTCAGCCATTCCGGCCGCGACAAAAACAGCGTGACGGCAAACTCGCCCAGTGCCGTGGCCGCCGCAAAGGCCAGCCCGCGCCGGAAAGCAGGCCGCAGCAAAGGCCACTCCACCCGGTAAAAAACGCGCCACGGTCTGGCCCCCAGGCTGCGCGCCGCCTGCGGCCAGTGCACCGGCAGGCTGTCCAGCGCACCGGCCAGGCTGCGTGCCACAAAGGGATAGGCCAACAAGGCGTAGCTGGCCAACAGCAGCCACAGGCTGGCGCTCCATTGCGGATAAAGCAGCAGCAGACCAAAGGCCACACAGACCGGCGACACCACAAAGGGCAGGAAGGCCAGCGCACGCAGCCAGAGCCCACCGCGCGCGGCCAGGGCATGCAGCCAGCCCAACACCGCCGCCAGCAGTAGCGCCAGCAGGCTGAAGCAGGCAGTGTTGCCCAGAGCCAGACGGACATCCTCATCCTGCAACAGGCTGAGACCGGATACGGCCCATGCCTGTCCGGCACGCCACAGCACGGCCAGCAGTGGCAGGCCGGCAAACAGCAACAGCATGCCCAGCGCCGTCAGCAGTTGCAGCCATTCTCGGCCTTGCGGTCGACGCGGTGGCTGCGGGTCCACTTTCAGTGGTGCGGCCAAGCGCCGCTCCAGCCAGGCATACAAGGCGGCCATCGCCCCGGTCAGCAGCAGCATCAGCATGGCCAGCGCGCCGGCATCGGCAAGATTCAGCTCGTAGGCCACCAGTTGGTAGATTTCTACTTCCACCGTGGCATAGCGTTGGCCGCCCAGCAGTAGTGCCAGGCCGAAACCGGAAAAACAGTAGAGGAATACCAGACACAGTGCTGACCACAGCCAGGGCCGCACCGCCGGCCACTCCACGCGCCAGAACACGCGCCATGGGGTGGCCCCCAGCGTGCGTGCCGCAGCTAGCCGGCTGGCGGGAATCTGCGCCAGCCCTTCGCAGGCGGCACGGATCACCAGTGGCAGATTGAAAAACAGATTGCCATACAGCAATAGCCAGGGCGTGTCCTGCAGATTGATTCCCAACAGACCATGCGGGCCAAACAGGGCCAGCACCCCCATGGCCGCCACCAGTGTGGGCATGACGAAGGGCAACATCAGCAGGCGCAGGGTCAGGCTGCGACTGGGAAAACGGTAACGGGCCAGACACCAGGCAATGGGCAGGCCGATCAACAAGGCCGCCACACAGCTGGTAGCCGCCTGCAATAGCGACCAGAAAATGCGCCATTGCAGATAGGGATCGCGCAGCAGGTCCGGCGAGATGCTGCCCTGCCCCTCCTGCAACAAGCGCAGCAAGGGCAGTACCGACATCAACAGCAAAAAGGCTAGCGGCAGCAGCGCCAGCCCCAGCTTGCGGCTTCCCTCAATCATCAGTACGCGGGGCAAATGGCCAGTCGGCAACCAGGACATCTTCCGGGCCATCTTCCTCATCCTCAAGCCGTTCCAGCCACCGAAAACCCAGCTTGGCCGCCAAGGCCTGCGAGGCTTGATTATCCGGGCTGATGGACAGCACAAAACGCTTCACTCCAGCGGTTTGCACCGCCCAGCCGGCGCAGGCCAGCAAGGCCTCGCTGGCATAGCCCTGACGACGGAAGGCCGGCAACACCGTATAACCCAGCTCCACGTCGCCACGTCCGGCCAGATAGGGATGACCGGGACGGGTGTGGAAATTGATATGCCCCACCAACTGCCCGGTCTCGCGCAGCAGCATGGCGCGCATCGACCACGGGGCGTAGCCTGGCTCGACTTCCATCTGTTCCAGCCGCAGCGACATCACCGCGGCCTCCTCCAGCCAGTCCAGCGGCAAGGGTGCGCCAAGCGCGGCGGCAGCCTCGGCCAGACGGGCATCCACGCAGGCACGCAGCATGTCTGGCGTCAGATGGCGCAGGATCAGCCGCGGGCTGACAATGTCGGGAATCGCCAAGGCACGGGACATTACTGACCGGCCTTCAGCACGATGCGCGTCCATTTACCAACCCATGCCGCACTATGGTCTGCAATCTGGCGACTATCCGGCGTGCTATGGTTCTGTGGCTTTTCGGCATGCTGGAATACCGGGTCCAGTGCAATGCCCGGCACGACCGGATACATCCACATATTGGTCGGAATGTCCTTCTGAACCGCATCCGAGCGCAGGAAATCGATGAACTTGCGCGCCAGCACTGCTTCCTTGCCGCCCTTCACCAGGGCCGCACCTTCTACTTGCTGGAATACTGCACCGGGCAATAGCAGGTTGCCAGTGGGTGAAGTCGTCAGTTTTTCCTTGCTATAGAACACTTCCGCCGCCGGACTGGTGGCATAGCTCACCACGATGGGACGCGCACCGCCATTACGGGAGAAATCGGTGTAGTAGGCTTCGGTCCAGCCCTTGCTGACCTTGACGCCGTTATCGCGCAATTTCCCCCAGAAGGCCATGGCCTTGGACTCGCCCATGGTGGAAATGGTGGAGAGCAGGAAAGCCAGCCCCGGGCTGGAGGTGGCCGGATTCTCCACCACCAGCAGGTCCTTGTAGGCAGGCCGGGTCAAATCATCCAGCGTCTTGGGCAGGGCCAGCTGCTTTTTGGCAAACCAGGCCTTGTCATAGTTGAGGGTGACATAGCCGTAATCGATGCTTACCGCACCCGGCAGCGTCACCGCAGCGCCCTTGTCCGTCATCGGCAGCAGCACGCCGGCAGCCTCGGCCTTGCCGATCAGGGTGTTGTCGATGCCATACACCACATCGGCGATGGGATTGGCGCGGGTCAGGATCAGCTTGTTGACCATCTCGCCGGCGTCTCCGGCCTTGATGATGCTGAGCTTGACCCCGTTCTGCTTTTCAAACTCGGCCAGCAGGGGCTTGGAAACAGCAAATGCGCTATGGGTCAGTACGCGCAACTCGGCAGCCTGGGACAGACCGGCGGCAAACAGCGCGGCCAGCAAGCTAGTGTTTTTGAACAACTGCATGACATTCTCCGTGCGACAAGGCGCAATCGCCGGAGCAAGCGCAACAACAGGCAAGACGGCCTTCTGCATCACGCTCCCTCCGCTGGCATTATCCAGTTCAGGTTCTAGGGTATTTCTCAGCCCGGAGCGGGCACCCCTGGTGACGGGCGGCGTCCTTCGACACACGCCGACAAATTTGCTTACAAGACGTTACCGGCAATTCACGAAAATTAACAGCCGGCCATGCTTGGACAATGGATTGTACACATTTTCCCGCCATGATGAAGTCACAGCAAGAACACCATTACTTGATTCACCGCAGCCAAAACCAGGGAGAAAATTATGAAACTGTCCGCCAAACTCACGCTGATCAGCCTTTGCACCATCACCGGCATCTGCCTGTCCACGAGCGCCTCGGCTGAAACCCAATGGCAGAAAGATCATCCTCGCCGCACAGAAGTCAACCATCGCCTGGACAATCAGCACAAGCGGATCAATAAAGAACGCAAGGATGGCCAACTCAGCCATCAACAGGCACACGAATTGCATCAGCAAGACCACGCCATTCGTCAGCAGGAGCGTGCGGATGCCCGCCAACATCATGGCCACATCACCAGGCAGGAACAGAAAACCCTGAATCACCAAGAAAACACGGTGAACAAGCAAATCAGTCAGTAAAATCGTGAAATATGGCCGGCCTAACAACCGGCCACGACAGACTGGTCTATCAGGATGACAAGCGTGAAAACTCTGCTGCAATCATTACTGCTCTGCCTGCTGCCGGCACTCGCCTGGGCCGGTATCGGTGAGGATGGTGCCCGGCATTTGCTGGCACGTACCGGTTTTGGAGCCAACCCCTCCCAGATTGCCCTGTATGCACCGCTGAGCCGGGAACAGGCTGTAGACCGCTTGCTGGATCATGCCAGTTTTGCTGCACTGACCGAGCCACCGGCCTGGGTCAACCAACCTTTCGACAGGCCGGGTCAGGCTCTGTCGGAAGAAGAAAAAAAGGCTTTGCAAAAAGAGCGCAATGAACATGCGCAAGAGCTGCGCGGCTGGTGGCTGGAAGAAATGCGCATCACCCCCAGCCCCATCACCGAAAAAATGACCCTGTTCTGGCATAACCATTTTGTTTCAGGGCTGGACAAGGTTGGGGTGCCGCAACTGATGTATCAGCAGAATGTGCTGTTACGCAAACAGGCTTTGGGTAATTTTGGCCAGATGCTGCATGCCATCGCCCGCGATCCTGCCATGATGCGCTATCTGGACACGGTGAATAATCGCAAGGGACAGCCCAATGAAAACTTCGCCCGCGAAGTCATGGAGCTGTTTACCCTGGGCGAGGGTCATTACAGCGAACAGGACATCCGCGAAGCCGCGCGTGCGTTTACCGGCTGGTCGCTGGACAAAGACCTTAACTTCATTTATCGCCCCAACCAGCATGACAACGGAGAAAAGACACTCTTCGGCCAGCAGGGCAATTTCGATGGCGACGATGTGCTGGACATGTTGCTGCGCAATCCGCAGACCGCCCGTTTTGTCACCCTCAAGCTGTGGAAATACCTGGTCTCCCCCACTGTAGATGAAGCCAGCCTCCAGCACCTGTCTGCCCTGTTTTATCGTGACAACTACGAAATCCGCCCGCTGGTGCGTGCCATGCTGCTGACACCGGCCTTCTGGAAAAGCCAGGGACAGCAGGTCAAATCGCCGCTGGAATTGACCGTAGGCACTCTGGTGACCTTTGACCTGATTCCGCCGGACTGGCGCGCGCTGGCCGGCCTGAACCGCCAGCTGGGACAGGATGTATTCAACCCACCCAATGTCAAAGGCTGGCCGGGCGGTGATGTCTGGATCAACAGTTCCACCCTGCTGAGCCGCAAACAGTTTCTCGACCGTCTGTCCCATGATGCAGCGCCGATACGCAACAATTTCATCACGGCGGACGGGCAGATGGACGAGGGCAAGGCGCGCACGGCAAGAATCAATCGACTGATACAAGCCGGCTTGCGACCGATAAAACTGCAACCGGATGAATGGAGTGCCGTGTATCAGGTCCGCAGCGCAGCCGATTGCGCCCGTCTGCTACTGGCCGTACCACCAGCCCAGCCCCTGCCCGAAGGCATGAGCGCCGCCCAGGCCATTGCCCCCCTGTTGCTGGACCCCGCCTATCAGGTGCAGTGATTGCGCCAAGCACAAAGATCAAAAGGATAGCGCCATGTTTCAACGCCGAGAATTCCTCAAAGCCATGGGGGCAGGCCTGCTGGTTTCAGTGCTGCCCAATCTGAGTTATGCCCTTGCGCCCAATGGTTATCAGCGCCTGCTGGTGCTGATTGAACTCAAAGGCGGCAATGACGGGCTCAATACGGTTATTCCCTATGCCAGTGATGACTACTACCGTCTGCGGCCCAGCATCGGCATTCCACGCCCGCAGGTCCTGCAACTGAATGAACAGGTCGGCCTGCATCCGGCCATGAGCAGCTTGATGCCCCTGTGGCAGAACCAACAGCTGGCCGTATTGCAGGGTGTGGGGTATCCGGACCCCAATCTGTCACACTTTCGCTCGATCGAAATCTGGGAGACCGCATCGGCCAGCAATCAGTTTCTGGGCGAAGGCTGGCTGACCCGGCTATTCCGCAAACAGCCAACGCCCGCCGAGTTTGCGGCGGATGGGGTGGTTCTCTCCAGCCAGAACCTTGGCCCGCTGGACGGAGGAGCACGTGCCGTAGTGTTGAGTAACCCGCAGGACTTCGCCCGCCAGGCAAAACTGGCCGACGATCAGCAGGCCGGTGCTCATAGCAGTGCGCTCTCGCACATCCTCAAGGTAGAAGGGGATATCCGCAATGCGGCAAGTGCACTGCAACAGCCCTCCATGAAGCCCGTCAACAAGGTACAGAACCCAGCCGAACTACCTACCGCCCCCCCCAAGGCCGCCGGCGGCTTTGCCCAGGCCGTCAATACCCTGAGCGACATCCTGCAGAACGGCACCCAGATTGCCGTGGCGCGCATCACCTTGACTGGTTTTGACACTCACGGCAATCAACAGCCTACCCAGGCACGTCTGCTGGGCGAGTTGGCCGATGGTCTGGCCTTGTTGCAAAACCGCCTGCAGGCACAAGGACGTTGGGACGATACCCTGGTGCTGAGCTATGCCGAATTTGGCCGACGCCCACGGGAAAACGGTAACCGCGGCACCGATCACGGTACTGCCAACAGCCATTTCATGCTGGGCGGT
>Ga0187781_10000506_pt1 | contig 27932 bp, 28 predicted proteins | sample 0715_SJ02_MP02_2_FD_132447 | JGI IMG/M metagenome (GOLD analysis project Ga0187781, IMG submission 132447) | Tropical peat soil microbial communities from peatlands in Department of Meta, Colombia - 0715_SJ02_MP02_20_MG | ecosystem: Environmental > Terrestrial > Soil > Wetlands > Peat | place... | reverse complement strand
GTTTTCGACGGCGCTAACGCTGCGAGAGCTATCCTTCAGTGGCGGCGCACTTGCGCTGGCAGCCAGCTTGACCGGGCAATCGAGCGAGCGCGTAGCGCGCATCCTCGCGACGATTGCGCGATACTTCGTCGCAATTCCCGTCCTGTTTTACAGCTTCGAGCAATTCCTGCACGGAAATTATGTTCCCGGCGTTCCGCTCGACCGGATCACTCCCACCTACATCCCCGGACATGGGATCTGGACGTACCTGGCGGCCGTGGGTTATGCCGTCACGGGTATTCTCTTGCTCGTGGGCAAGAAAACGCGATTGGCAGCGGCGTGGCTGGGCTTGACCGTGCTTTTCGTGGAATTGGTCGTCTACGTTCCAATCGCAGTCGTGGATTTCGCCAGCCTAGGCAATGGCTTCAATTACATGGGCGACACGCTGATGTACTGCGGCGCCGTTCTTCTGCTCGCCGGCGCCATGCCCCGCGAAGCGTAGCAGAGAAAATCTTGACGGACCACTTGTCCCACGGAGATCCGTGCCTCCCTAATGCGCGAGGCTGGTCCATTTCACGTTGCCGTCGTTGTACGCTTTGAGTTTCCTGAATGATCACTCTGTGCGCAATCACTCTTCACTGTCATTTCGGCTTTTGGCTTGCTCAAAGAGCTGTGCGGCGCGATTCCGTATCTCCGCGCTCTCGGTGCTGCGACCGGTGGCTTCCAAAATCGAAGCCAGCGTCGAGAGGTAGTCCGACTTCTCGTAATCTGAAAGGTCGCCGATTTTATCCATGACACCAATCGCCCGGCGAATTGCGGCTTCTGCCGGGCCTGGCTTTGCCATCCTCAGCAGGCATCCACTCTGGTGGTACAAAGCCTCAGCGGTCGAATAGGAGGGAAACCCGCAGATTTTCTCATATGCCGCGAGCGCTTCTGCATATTTGGTTTCTGCCTCATCCGTTTTCGACTCGGCCTCCCGAAGCAGTGCCAGGTTCTCCAATGTCCACGGATAAACTTCCTGGTCAGAAAAATGCTCCCTTGCACTGTCCAGGGCCCTTTGAATTGCGGACTCAGCCTCGTCGAACTTTCCGAGCACACGTTTGATCATGCAAACACGGTTCAAGTCAAGGAGAGCTTGAGAACTCTTCTCTCCATGAGCTTTGATGCACGCGTCAAGGGCGCGTGACAAAAGCGATTCTGCTTCTTGATGCTTGCCCTCGAACGTTGCGTTGTTTCCTGCGGCCAAGAGTGCCTCGGCAAACTCGGCATCATCCGGCGATAGAGTCTGCTCTGCGTGTTCCAAGCATTTTTCAACTATTTCCTGGTAGGCGTTGTAGCCCTGCTCTAGTGGCAGAAGATGAGCTATCAATTCGTGTCTACCCCTGGATTGAAAGTGCTCGACACAGCTGCTGATAATCCAGTGGTTCTCGGAAGCGCACGGGTCCGTTGCATCGCTTACGAGAGCCACAAGCTTCAAGAACAATTCATCGGCCTCTTCCAATCTCTTCTGCTCGGCAAAATAGCACGCGAGGCGACAAAGGTTCGTAAGGTGGGTTTGTCGCAGGTCTTTGTCAGATTTCGAGAACTCTATGACTCTTCCGAAATAAGGTTCAGCGTCTTTTCCGAGTTCGCTACAGTTCGCGTAGAGGAGTCCAATCGCACCCAACACCCTAATTGTCTGATGGTGTGAGCCGCCCAAAGACGCATCACAAATCGAGAGTGCTCTGAGAAGGAAAGGTTCAGCCTCTCGATACTTGCCCACGAAATATAGCGTCCACCCTAGCTCATAAAGAAAAAAGGCGAGGGTCTCATGGGAATTGCCGCAGGTTTCTGCGATAGACAACGCTCTACGCATTTCTGCTTCTGCGAGATCATATTTTTGATCTTCAAAATGGGACTTAGCCATTCCATAGAGCGGTCGCAGCACGCTGAAGTCGTTTGCGGGAAGCAATTTCTCACGCACCTGAACGACTTCCTGATACTCGGCGGCGCATTCGTGGAATTTCCCTTGAATTTGGTGAATATCTGCAAGTCTTTCAATTTCAGCGGCGAGCCGGGATGGCTCCGCCTTTTCCCCGCGCATCAAATCGCAAGCCTGCCTCTGCAAGATTTCAGCACTGGCGTACTGCTTGGTTTCTAGGGCTTCTTTGGCTTTCGCCAGTAAGATCTCAGTTTCATTGGGCATGGCTTTTCCAATGATGTCGGAATTGGGCGCAGAGGGCTACCAAGCAAGATCCTGTAGGTGTCGAAGTAACGCTGGCTCTGATCGTTGGCCAAAAGTCAGCGAATTGCTTGAGAAAGCGAGGTCTGGCGGAGAGGGGGGGATTCGAACCCCCGTCACCCTTTTGGGGTGAAACTGCTTAGCAGGCAGCCCTGTTCGGCCACTCCAGCACCTCTCCGCGGCTGCTATGCGCCTCAGTGTACAGCAGTTGGGGAGGAGTTTCCATTGCCTGCCGGAAGTCGCGGTTGCTCAACTCGCCCCGTATCTCATCGAGATTAGCGTTGGCAAGGGGCTTATAAGCAGTGAGAACGCGGCACTCATTCCGATACTATTTCGCATTTTTCGGGCAACTCCCTGCGAACAAAGCCTCAGCCCATGGCAACACGCGCTCTTTGAGGAATGCGGCAAGCGTCGGCACGGACTTCTTTTCGCGTCTTCCGACTTCGCCCTTCGCGTACGCCGTGCGGTGCGCCGATCCCATCTGACGCGCCACTTCGTCATTGCCCTGCTTCGTAGACTTGCGCACGAGCTTGCCTTGCCGCATGAACTCGCACCAGTAGACCTTCCCGCGCTTGTAAATCATGGAGTTTTCCTTTCTTTGCGGTTCCTCTTGAAAACTCTTCGGTGCTCACTCGCTCTCCGTTTAGCTCTCGCGCGATTCCACCATTTCAGTTTCGAGGCGAGACGCTTTCCCACGCTGCGCACCGCCGCGGCAGCAGATTCGTGTTTTCGTTCGTCCCACGCTGCCAAGGACTTTGCGGATCACAGAAGTGGACCTGCACATCTAGACCTCAGAATGACCGCCAGATCTCGGCCTGCGGGAGCCTTGTGTCGACCGTCACAACCGCGAGTGACTCACATCATATCTTGACGGTCACATGACCTATAGGATGCCGCGGACATCCGGCGTAATTTTCTGATTTTTTGCACCTTAAGGAGCAGACGCGAGGAGGCCGCAAGCAATGCGGCGGCGGAGGAAAGACGTTGTTCGGAGCGTGACTTTAGTGCACTGCACTCGTACCAATGACGAGGAGCTGAACGATTTTGTGCTGGCAATTGACCAGACGCCGAGCTGAGCGCTGGGAACGGGAGAGACGCCGTCACTCTGCGCACAGAAGAGAGAAACCGAAGACATAAAGGAGACTTCAGATGAAAAAGGTGGCGGTAGTCCTGGTTATCGTAGTTCCCATCATTGGTGTGCTGTTTCTTCTCGCAGTGAATCCGCCAACGGTGTCGGCGGTCCCAAGCTACGCCCGGCAGACGGGCTTGCCATGCAGTGGCTGTCACTATGCTCCGCCGGAACTCAACCCTGCCGGGCGAAAATTCAAGCTGCTCGGTTACGTGGACAAAGCGGACGAAACCAAAGTCGTGAAGTCGGACGCAGGCAAGGGACGTTCCGGGCTCGATCTCCTTGGTTCGCTGCCCCTTTCCGTAGCGCTTGAGACATCGTTTACCTCAACCCAGACGCCCGTGCCGGCGACCAAGAATGGCAGTTTTGAATTTCCTCAGGATGTGTCGCTTTTCCTGTCCGGGGCATGGACAAGCCACGTCGGCAGCTTCCTTCAGGTGACCTACGACACTATCGATAACCACTTTACCAGCGACAACACGGATATCCGGTACGCAAATCAAACAAAGTTTGGTGATAAGGAACTCGTTTACGGGTTGGACTTCAACAATAACCCGACAGTAGAGGACCTCTGGAACAGCACGCCTGCATGGGGCTACCCGTGGATCGCTAGCGATTCTGCACCCACGCCTCTTGCCAATCCCCTCATTAATGGTCCTCTGGCGCAGGACGTCGCAGGATTTGGCGCCTACATGATGTGGGACAACCACCTGTATCTGGACGCAACCATTTATCGTACTGAACACGTAATGGGCCCTCAACCAAATCCAGGAACTGGTTTTCTAATCAACATTAGCGGCGTTGCGCCTTACTGGAGGGCCGCTTGGCAGCAGTTGACGGCAAAAACGCAGTATGAGATCGGCACCTATGGCATGCATTTGAAGTCCACGCCGATGAACATACTCGGCACTAAGAACGAATACACGGATTGGGCGGTGGATGCCCAGATCGACCGGACTGTATTCAAGAAAGACGTAGTCTCCTTGCGAGCCACATATATCCGCGAGAATTCCGACTTGCTGGCCAGTTCGACGGCAATGTCGCCCGGGGCTGCGGTGGCATCGCATCACTTGAATACTGTCATGGCCAATGCCGAATACCACTACGGCAATCGCATTACGGGCACATTCGGTTGGTTCGAAACATCCGGTACTGCCGACCCTTTGCTGTATCCTGAGGCTCCCGTGACCGGAAGCGCCAATGGTGACCCGAGAACCGCCGGGTACATCGCGAACGTGTCGTTTTGGCCTTGGCAAAACCTGCAACTCGGGGCTCAGTACACGGGATATACACGGTTCAACGGGGCCAGCTCGAACTACGACGGTTCGGGCCGCAGCGCGGCGGCGAATAATACAGTCTATTTGGATGTGAAATTCCTCTTCTGAGAGGTGATTTGGCAAGCGCAGAGGAGGCCAGTTGCTCAAACCATTGACGGAACGACGATTCATTTGGAGTAAAAACTTCGAGAAAACGAGAGGAAAACAATGAAGCAGGGTCTATGGGCAGTTAAAGCAATAGCCGCCAGTGCTGCTGCGGTACTTGTCTTGGCAGGCGCAAGCCTGGCGGGAGACGTAAAGGGAAAGGTGAGTGTGCAGGGAATGAAGTCCGCGGAAAACATTGCGGTCTATGTGGACGCAATACCTGATAAGAAGTTTGAAGCTCCGACGACGAAGCCGGTGATGGATCAGACGAAAATGACGTTCTCGCCGCACGTGATCGTGGTGCAAGTGGGAACGACAGTCGAATTTCTGAACAGCGATCCGGTCGGTCACAACGTCTATTGGTCAAGCATCGGCGGGAACAAGAAGCTTGCTCATAACCTCGGCACTTGGCCCAAGGGCGAGAAAAAGAGCTTCCAGTTTAACGACGTCGGAGCGGCAAACCTGCTTTGCAATGTACACCCCGAGATGAGCGCTTACGTTGTCGTGGTGCCGACACCGTATTTTGCGGTGACGGACAAGAACGGCAACTACGATATAAAGAACGTTCCACCGGGGAAATACACGCTGAAGACCTGGAGCGAGGAAGGCAAAGTCACCACCCAAGTTGTGGAAGTCGGCACGGGCCCGGTGACCGCCGACCTGACAGTCAAGAAATAAGCAAGGGGAAAACGAAGTCTGGTGAAAAACAGATGATTACGCGCACCAAACTGGTGGACCTGGACTGGCTGGAGTCGAATTTCCCTTGTATGAAGGCCTGTCCTGTCCACACGCAAGCCGGGCGGTACGTCTCTCTGCTAGCAGAAGGCCGCTACGAGGAGGCGTACCGCTACGCTCGCATCCCCAACCCGTTTGCTTCTATTTGCGGCCGAGTTTGCGGCCACCCTTGTGAAACGGATTGCCGCCGCGGAAGATTCGACTCGGCGATTTCCATACGGGCGCTGAAGAGATTTCTCACCGAGCGATACGGCCCCGAATCACGCAACCCCATTGAAGTCTTTCCGGACAAGCCGCAGGTGACTCGCCCCGAGAAGGTCGCCGTCGTCGGCTCCGGCCCTGCAGGGCTCTCCGCCGCACACGATCTCGCGTTGCTGGGCTACCCGGTGACGGTATTCGAAGCCGCGCCCGTTCCCGGGGGAATGCTGCACTTGGGAATTCCCGAATACCGATTGCAACGTGACGTCCTGGACGCGCAGATCCGGGAAATCTTGGACCTCGGGCCAGAATTGCGCGTGAACGCACGGCTGGGGAAAGATTTCACCATCGAAAGTCTGCGAGCAGAAGGTTACAAAGCGATCTTGCTTGCTTTTGGCTTGCACCGAAGCCGCGACCTCAGCATTCCCGGCAACAACCTGGACGGCGTTGTAAAAGGCATTGATTTCCTCCTGAACGTCAATCTCGGGTACCGCTTTCAGATTGGCAAAAAGGTTGTAGTGATTGGGGGCGGCAATGTCGCCATCGACGTGGCGCGTTCAGCCCTCCGTGCGCAACAGAGGCTAACACTGGAGGCATTGAGCGGTTCGTTGTTGCCGGACAGCCTGAGCGAAAGCGAAATGAGCGTCGCGATGAAGGAGCTCATGGACGTTTCGCGGGCTGCTCTTCGCCTGGGTGCGCGCGAAGTCCACCTGGTCTGTCTCGAATCCCGCGAAGAAATGCCTGCTTTCGAGGAAGAAGTTGAGGAGGGCCTTCAGGAGGGATTGAAGATTCATCCGTCGCTCGGCCCAAAGCAATTCCAGGGCAAAAATGGAACGCTCACTGGTCTCGAGACAATCCGGTGCACCGCGGTCTTCGATGCGAACCATCGTTTTAATCCAGTGTTTGAAGCGGGTTCGGAATCGGTCATCCCATGCGACACCGCTGTTCTCGCCATCGGCCAGACCTCCGATCTCTCGTTCCTTCCTCCCGAGCTTGGCGTCGAGACGACAGGGCAAGGGATTCTCAAAGTGGATCCGGAAACGCTTGCCACAACGGCTCCCGGAATTTTCGCGGCCGGCGACATTGCCTTTGGTCCGCGCCTGATTATCAGCGCAGTAGCGGACGGCAAGCGTGCCGCCGAAGGAATCGACCGCTTCCTGCGCGGCTCGGAGTGGAAACCCAAGTCCAAGCATGTGCTGATCACGGTTCTCAACCACCACGAAATGGCTGCGCATTACGACGAGTACTCGCGGCTGGCTGTGCCGGTGACTCCGATTGACCGCAGAACCGGCATTGCGGAAGTCGAAACCGGATTCACTGAAGAGCAGGCGCGGCTTGAAGCCTCACGATGTCTGCGTTGCTGGATCAACACAATTTTCGAGGGCAACGAGTCCGACGGCACTGAGTGCATTCTCTGCGGAGGCTGCGTGGATGTTTGTCCGGAGAACTGTTTGCGTCTTGTGCCCTTGCGGGAATTTTCCTTTTCGGACGAAACGAAAACTGTGCTCAAGCAACAGGCGGATTATTACGCGATGACATTGCAGCACCTCGAAGCCGACGAACTGGGGAAGGGCGAAGGGTCGGTGATGGTGAAGGATGAAACCATCTGCATTCGTTGCGGACTCTGCGCGGAACGCTGCCCGGCACACACGATAACGATGGAGGCGTTTGAAGTCTTCGAGCGCGAACCCGAACTCGTGCAAATTCAGGGGGCCATGCATATATGACCGAATCCGACAAGCTAGGAACCAGCGAGGAACGGCCGGGCGATACGAATGGTGTGAGCCGGCGTGATTTCCTGAACGAGATTTCGTTCGCGGCGCTCGGCATCGCCGGTGTCGGCTCCGCGGTCGTCACTTACCGCTACCTCGCGCCCAATGTCCTGTTCGAGCCCCCCACTAAATTCCGTGCCGGGAACCCGGACCTCTATCCCCTGAACAGCGTCACGTACTTGCCGGACCAGCAGGTGTATATCGTTCGGACCGGTGAGGGCTTTTATGCGGTTTCGGCCGTGTGCACTCACTTGGGTTGCATCACGCAGTGGAAACCAGAGGCCGACCAGATTGCCTGTCCGTGCCACGGAAGCAAATTCAAGCCGGATGGTGTGAAGATCGAGGGGCCCGCGCCGCGTCCCTTGCCGCATTTCCAAATCGCGTTGACCCTGGATGGCGAGCTGCAAGTGGATAAGCTTGAAATCGTAAGACCAAACCAAATATTGAAGGTGTAAGCGATGGCCAGCACATTTCAACAGGCATTGGACCGACTAAGGGGAACGCACGTCTGGAAATCTGTTTTCCGGCGCGGGCCGGCCCTCACGAACCGCACTCGCAGTCTCGCCATCTTCGGCAATCTTTTCCTGCACTTTCTGCCGGTAAAGGTTCGAGAAAGATCACTTCGCGTTCGCGCCACGTACTATCTGGGATCATTTTCATTTCTCCTGTTTATCGTCCTTGCGATTACCGGAGTCTTGCTGATGTTCTATTACCACCCGGCTATCCCGCAGGCCTATCGGGACATGAAAGATCTCCGGTTTGTCGTGTCGAATGGAGTCTTTCTCCGGAACCTGCACCGGTTGGCGGCGCAGTTGATGGTTGTTGCTGTATTCGTGCACATGTTCCACGTGTTCTATCGCGGAGGTTACAAGCCGCCTCACGAGTTCAATTGGGCCGTAGGGGTCATCCTCCTTCTGGTGACCCTGTTCCTCAGCTACACGGGCTATCTGCTCCCGTGGGATCAATTGGCATTCTGGGCCATCACGGTGGGAACCAACATAATCTCAGCCATGCCGGTGCTCGGCAAGTATGTCCGCTTTCAGCTTTTGGGCGGAAATGTCGTGGGAGAAAACGCTCTGCTGCGCTTCTATGTGCTGCATTGTGTAGTGCTCCCGCTGGCGGCTGTTTTCTTCATCGCCATCCATTTCTGGCGTGTGCAAAAAGATGGTGGTTTGACGGTGCGTGACGAAGATGGAAGAAAAAAAGACTAGCCACGAAGCCGGTTTCAGCTCCGACGCGTTGAAGAATCCTCAGCGCATCGTTTTCATCACACGCAAGACGTCCGCGAAGGTAAAGGGCGAGGTCCTGGACCAGGTGATGGCCTATCCGCACCTGCTCGTGCGGGAAGCGATCGCGTTTCACGCGCTGGTGATCGCTTTGGTTCTGGTGGCACTGCTGTGGGACGCGCCGCTCGAGCAGTTGGCGAACCCGCTTCTGACGCCTAATCCGGCGAAGGCGCCCTGGTATTTCCTCGGCCTGCAGGAACTACTTCACTATTTCCCTCCATTTGTAGCGGGGATTCTGATTCCGACGCTGGTAGTGATCGGGCTTGTCGTTATCCCCTACTTCAACATCAACGTGGAGGGAGAGCCGCTTTGGGCAGCCAATCCAGCTCGGCGTTTTCGCGTGCTCCTGATCGCGCTCCTGGCGCTGGAACTGTTCTTGGCGGCATTTGATGCCCGGACTTGCTTCATTCCAACCGCGGTGATCGGCGTGCTTGTGATCTATTCCTACTTTGGAAAGCCCGGAGAAGGAGGTTTCCGCGAGTATCTGCGGAGTAGGGCCATTTCATGGTGGGTGATGACGTGGTTCATCACGGTTGCCGTAGTGCTCACTGTTGTAGGCACGTTCTTCCGCGGGCCGGGATGGTCGTGGGTTTGGCCATGGAGGGGACATGCCGGCTGAGAACATGGGAAAGGTCCCTTACAGGCTGCGCCTTGCGTTTGCAATCAGCAGCGTAGCTTTTGTCGTCGCACTGGCCATCTCTCCGATCAAGGACTTGCGCCGAGAGTGGAAGCGCTACAAGCGGGAATTCACGCGCTTTGCCCAGACGCGGCCCGATACCAAGCGTCTGTTGGCCGATTTCAATCCCGGTATCGATCAAATCTGGCTCCCTGAGATGGGCGTCGTGGACCGCTGCACTACCTGCCATCAGGGCATTTCACAACCGAGTCTCGCGGCCGCCTCCGTGCCGCAGCCATTCCGCGCCCACCCACCGATACCCCACCACGTTCAGGAGTGGGGGTGCGTGGTTTGCCATCGCGGCCAGGGCCCGTCCACTGAAGTTGCTGAAGCGCATGAAACGACCCTTGCCTGGGAACAGCCCATTTTGCAGACCCATTTCATTCAGGGTGCGTGCGGCTCTTGCCATCACGATGATTTGCCGGAAACACCACAGCTCAACCGAGGTCGCCACCTCCTCGAAGAACTCAATTGTAGCGGTTGCCATCGGCTCCAGGGGATTGACCGCCCGGTTATGCTCGGCCCCGATTTGTCGAGCATCGGCACCAAGGTGAGCCGGGAGTGGATCTACAAGTGGCTAAAAGAGCCCCGAACGATCACTGACGCGGATGGCAATGTAACGGTCAACGGGGTGGAGAACGAGGAAGAGCCGCGCATGCCGAAATTCCGGCTTACAGAACAAGAACTGCGCGCTCTTTCCGCGTTTTTGACAGCACAGCGCGCCAAGCCCGTCGAGCCCGTCAAATTTGATACGCGCCTTGTCGCCGCGTGGTCCAAGAAGCCAGACTTGGTCGACCAGGGGGAAGTCCGTTTCCGGCAAATGTTTTGCTCCACTTGTCATTCAATAGCCGTTACTCGCGCCGGAGAAACAAAGCTTGTCGGCGGAGATATCGGGCCGGAACTCACCAAAGTCGGCACGAAAGTGAAACTCGAATGGCTGGCGGCCTGGCTGCGCAACCCACAAGGCTACCTGCCCAACAGCAAAATGCCGCGCTACGAGTGGTCGGAAACGGACCTATTTCAGGTCACTCAATACATCCAAACCAAGCTCGTCGACACCGACCTGCTGGGAAATGTTCCCCAATTGGGCACGGCGTCGGATGACGAAGTAAAGCTCGGCCGTCGCCTGTTTCTTGAAAAAGGATGCGCCGGATGCCATGTGATCGAAGGCATTGGCTCACAGAAGGATTTCGGACCCGATCTCACGTCGCTGGGTGCGAAAAACGTCTCGCAACTCGACTTCGGTTCCTCCAAAGTGCCGAGAAACCTGATCTCTTACGTTCAAGCAAAGATTACGGACCCTCACTCCGTGAATTCGGCCGCTCGCATGCCCGAATATCACCTGACGTCTGCGGACCTGGACGCAGTTACTACCGCGCTCTTGGCCATGACCGGGACGCCAATGACAACCGGCATGGAAAAGCTGATCGTCCCTGGACACCACGCTGAATTTCACCCTTCGGGGGAGTTTGGCAAAGTTTACGAGCGCTATAAATGTTACGTCTGCCATCAATTCAACGGGTTTGGCGGCACACTGGCGCCGGATCTGTCCTACGAAGGCAGCCGCGCCACTCGTGAATGGACCATTCAATTCCTGAAGAATCCGCAAACGGTCCGTCCCACCCTCACCCTGCGTATGCCTCAATTCAACATGTTGGATCGCGAAGCCGCGATCGTCGCCGATTATCTAGGATTTGTCCTGCAGCATCCAGACGTCAATCCAACCGCGCCCGCGCCAAGCGAGTTCACTCCACAGATGGCTGCGCTAGGCAAGGAACTGTACGAAGTGAAGTACCAATGCCAAGCCTGCCATACCATTGGCACCACCGGCGGCTACGTTGGCCCCAGCCTCAACAATACAGGCAACTGGCTGACGCCTGCCTGGATCAAGGCCTGGCTCCGCAATCCGCAAGTACTGGTTCCTGGCACAATTGAGCCTCGGCGCACATTCACGGATGTCGAACTGAATGCGCTTACCGCTTATTTGCTCACTCTGAAGCAAGCTTCGTCGACAGGAAAAGCCCATAGCGCTTCGGGCGGTGCGAGCGCGGGAGGACAGAAATGAGGACTCGCTACCTCATCCTCAGCCTCGTGTTGGCAATCGCGGGCCTCGCTGCTTGTCGCTCCAAGGTTTCTACGACCAAGCCTGATCCGTTGCGAAGCTCTTACGATTCCGAGCCTGATTGGAATGACCCCCAGCGCATCATTCCGCTCAACTACGAGCAGGCACAGGGCAAGCGAATTTTTTATCAGCAATGTGTATGGTGTCACGCGGATTCCACTCCCGCTGGGCCGTCGAATCGTTCGAATGTGACTCCGATCCCCCCCCTCTTCAATGACGGGAGTGTCCTTGACGCGCAAAGCGATGAGTTCTTTCAGAGCATCATCGCTCTCGGCGGCAGTGCGCTTGGCAAGTCGGCCATGATGCCGCCATACGGGAAGACGCTCACACAGGGCGAAATTCGTTCCCTGATTGCATTCGAGCGTGCCATCGCCGTTCCGCCGTATCAGCCTCCTGTTCAGCCGGGCTCACAATCCTCGGAGAAATGAGAAGTGGCGGGCGACCCGTGATGAATATCAACATCGACTGTTCGTCGAGTCGCTCTGTTTCCAAAGAGCGCACTAACCATCTGATCCAACCGTCTATATTTGTCAGGGCGTCGTATCAAACGTGTCTTCGCTCGGAACCTCGATCAGCAGGAGATAGCGTGAATGCCGCTTTACTATCGTCGGAATATAGCTGTTCTTTCCACCGGCCAGCAGATCGCCTTCCCAATGGCCAGGAATGGCTCGGTCTTCCGCCTCCGTCTGTCGTTCGCGGATCGAGATGACATCGACGATCTGCCCGCGGGACTGTCCCTGCTCGCTGGAATGACGCGAGCGGCGCGATTATTGGCCAGATGAGACGGCGCGCAGCCGCAAGAAAAGCAGCACGCCCATGGTATTCTAGCCGTAGATGGGGTCGAGGAAAGCGGGCTTCGTATAAAGCGTGTATTGGCCGCCCAGGGCGCTTGAAACATGCGGAATGAAATTGAACTCGCGGTCGTAGCCGAAGGTATACGCTTGCACGCGAGCCAGAAACCGCTCGTCGAATCCCGGCGGAAGCGGATTTTCCCCCAGCAGCAGCTCATTCGAGCGGTCCACATGTTCGAAGCGCGTCCAGGCGTAATTCCATTTTGCGAATTTAACCGTGCTCTCCGCCAGGTACGCGTTGAAAATCTGCGCATCCGGAATATCGCGGTTGCGTCCCCACAGAAGAAGCGTGGCCCAGTTGCCGTTTGTGAAAGGCCGGTCGTAGAGAACGGAGGCGGTCATTCGCAACGTGTCTTCGTTGGGGAATAGTTGCTCGGGGCTTTTCAATCGAGTGATCGAATACTGGCCGCTCCAATTTGGCGCCGGACTGATCGTCAGGCGCACGGACCAGGAATCGAGGGCACCGGCGTCAATAATCCATCGGTTTTCGCCCGGTTCGCGCCCGTGATACGCGGAAGCCTCGACGCGCGCGATCTTGTAGGCCAAGCCGGCCGTCACGACGTCATCCGCAATGTGAGTCGAATCCTCGAGATGATGCCCGAGCGGAGCCAGCGAGTCCTCGCTCGCGGAGACGCGATGCGGAAACGCCTCCGGCCCCATCGCCGGATCGCCCACGGGCGCGGCGTAGAAGGAGAGCAGTGTATTTTCGGTGAGTTTCAAATCGTAAAGCAGCGCAATCTCCATGAAAAAATTGTGCGGGTGCTGGCCGTCCACAATCGGATTTCCGTACGCGGTCTCGCCGACCTGGAAAAGTTCCGGATAGCGGCGATTCGTAATCGTCGCAGGATCGAGGCTCAACATCGTCCGCGCCGTCAAAGTGCCGGGCCCGAGCGACCGCTGCGCCATGGGCATAAACCAGCTCGCGCCGAAAACTTTGTCTCCGCCGCGTGCGCCGGTCTGCTGCTGAATGTCCACGAATCCGGCGCCGTGAAACATCAGCATCCAGGCGCCCTTCTGCGCCATCAGCATGTCGTGCGGCGTCGAGACCGGCTCTCCGCTCGTTCCCGCCGTTTCGTGTTGCAGAATCGCTTCGATGAAAGTGGAGGGACGCCCCATCTCCATACCATTCATGGTCATCGCGCCGTTATGCTCCATGCTTTGCATTTCGGCGCTGCCCGGGCAGCAATCGTCCGGGCCGCAGACCCCGCAGGAGAAATCTCCAGCCACAGCCGGCGAAGCGATCAGCAATGCACAAATTAGTGGTGAAAAGATTGGGCGACGCACGAGCCGCTCCTTAATTCACAGGATTCTTAGAGTCAGCCTCATGCCGCGCTCTTGCAAGAGATTTCTTCGGTAAATTTTCGAACTGGTGGGCGTAGGAAGGGAATCAGAGATTGCCTTTGAGCGGCGGATCCTGTGCACTTGCGGCGCGGTCCTCGGCGGTCACCCGGAACACTCCAGACTCGTCCGTATAGAAATTGAGATAGCCGAAATTTCCGGCGCGGGCGATGAGTGTATAGCTCTTGATGCGCCCATCGGCCTCCGGGTTCCCCGGCGTGTACTGCAGCGTGTAATGGCCCGATTGCGCTTTCTGCGCCGCGGCCCGCACGCGCTCTCCGAGCGCCTCGAGCGACGGAGGGAAGGTGCCTTCAGACGCCTGGTAAGACGTCAGCGCTTCCTGCACCGCGGCCAGCCCGTCTCGCGCGTGAGTTTCCGCCTCGGGCTTCGACCCGGAAATACGCCACGGCACGGCGAACCATGCGACCGCCCAGAGAATCGCCAGCACGATGCCGAGGATGAGCGTGATTCGTGTCGCGCTCGATTTTTTCGCGGGGGCGGATGTTTCTCCTGCGCCCGTCGCTGTCAAATCCGCGCCGCAATAGGGGCACACTTCCGTCGCCTGGTTGATCGTCTGCTCACATTCCCTGCAGGTGTACATCGCGGCATCATTCTAGCAGCATCCCCAGGAACTCAGGTCTTGGGTGGGCGGGGTTTCCGCGGTGTTTGCGTCCGCCGATTTTGAGGCGGAAACCCCGCCGTGGAAGCTGCGATCTTTAGGGCTTCAGCTCCTGAAGCCTGCCTTCCAATGCTGACTTCAGCTTTAAGAGGCATTCCGAACGCAGATCACTTCAATTCGTTCTTGTAAACTACTCCTTCCTTCATAACGAATCGAATGTGTTCGAGCTCGCTGATATCCGCCAGCGGATCGCCCGTGACCGCGACAAGATCCGCCAGCTTGCCCGCTTCGACGGTTCCCAGCTTGTCGCTCCATCCCAGCATTTCCGCGCCAAGCGACGTGCCGCTCTTGATTGCCTGCATCGGCGTCATGCCGTAATCCACGTAGTAACGAAATTCTTTCACCTCGTTCAAATTGGGATCGGTCCAAGGAAAGCCGCCTGCATCCGTGCCCATAACGATCTTCACGCCCTTTTTCACTCCCAGCCCGAACGCCTTTTTCTCGAGGTCCACCATCTTGATCCAGTTTCCTCCGCGCCCCGGCGCCACATAGGCTCCCACCATCACCGTCGGGCACCAATACACTCCCTGTTTCACGGTTTGATCGAGGAGTTCTTCCGTATAGCCGTCACCGTGCTCGATCGAATCCACTCCCGCGCGCAGCGAAGCCGCAATCCCGTCGGAGCCGATCGAGTGTGCCGCCACTTTGCGCCCGAGCCGATGCGCCTCGTCCACAATCGCGCGCGCTTCATCATCGCGAAAGTTCACCTTGCTGTGCAGCACTCCATCCGGCGCGAAAAAGTACCCGCGGTCTGAATAGTATTTGATCCAGTCAGCCCCGTGCGAAATCTGCTCGCGCACCGCGAGCCGCACCCCATCCACTCCATCCGCGAATTGCACGCCGTGGGGTACTTCGATCTCCCAGTTGTAGTTGAGGAGCGGATACATCCCCGTGGGCGTTAAGGCGCGCGTCGAAGCAAAGACTCGCGGGCCCGGCACTTCGCCGCGCTCGATGGCTTTTTTCACGTCCACGTCCGCGTACATGGCCCCTTCCGTCTCGACGTCGCGAATCGTCGTGATCCCGTGGTCGAGCGCTATGCGGGCATTGCGCGCCGCTAGAATCGCGCGGTAGGGGATGGATTCCTTCAGCAATTGGTCCGCGTAATCCTGAGCGGTAACGTCGCCTTGCAACAGAACGTGCGTGTGCAGATCCATCAGCCCGGGCATCACCGTCGCGTGCGCGAGGTCAATCACCTCGACGCCGGCCGGTGGCGAGCCGCCAGGCGTCACGGAAACGAACTTGCCGTCCTCGATTACAATGAGCACATTCGAAATCGGCTGATCGCTCTTGCCGTCAATTAATTTTCCCGCGCGAACCGCTATCCGCTTCGGCGATTCAGCGGCCAGAGAGAAGCAACACAGAAAAGCCACCGCCATCATTGCCAGACGACGCACCATGCCATCCTCCTTCGACGGGGTCTGAATTTCGCTTGATTCGCCGGGACTATAGGCGATTTGTTGGACGAATTACAAGGCGCGCGTCGCGGCGCAACGGCCCAACCTCCGATGCAACCACTCGCCGCCGTTCAGGTATCATTTCCAGTAGGCGAAGAAGGACGCTTTCGTGCCGCCCAGCTCCGCACAACTTGTCTCCCTGGCGCTCGCCGAGCGGTTTCTCCGCAGGGCTGCCCCGCCCCGCAGTTGGAATCTGACTGTGGAGCAATTTCAAATTGCTCTCGAGCGCAGCGCGGCGCGCAAGTTTTCCTGCGGCTCCCCGAAAGCTTCCGTTTCTCCGCAGGCCCTTGAGAAATATCTCGAGTCTCTTCAGGCAGGCGATCTGGCTCTCGCTTGCGCATGCAGCGCAGGAGATGAGCAGGCGTGGGAACATTTTGTCGCGGAGTATCGTCCCTATCTGCGCGGCGCGGCCGGGGCCATCGCGGGCGAATCTCGCGCGCGCGAATTGGCGGATTCGCTCTTCGCCGATTTGTTCGGCCTGCGCGAATCGGAGGGCATGCGCCGCTCACTCTTCGATTATTTCCACGGCCGCAGCAAACTGACTACTTGGCTCCACGCCATTCTCGCCCAGCGGCACGTGGACGAAATTCGGCGTGCGCGAAAAATGGAGCCGCTTGATGATCCATCGAGCGACGATGGAACCGTCCATATCAGCGACACCGCCACCAAGAACCATTCGCACGACCCGGAGCGCGCGTCCTACCTCGACATGATGCAAGCAGCTGTTGAGGCAGCCCTCGGTGCGCTCGAGCCGCGCGACCGGCTCCGCCTCGCCTATTACTATGTCGAAGGACTGACGCTTCTCGAGATCGGGAAATTGCTCGGCGAGCATGAAGCCACCGTCTCGCGCAAACTTGATCGCGCCCGGCAGGACCTCCGCCGCGCAGTCGAGACGGCGTTGCGCAACGAAAAGAAGTTGAGCGAAGCCCAATTGCAGCTTTGCTACGAATATGCGCGCGAGGAGTGGCCATTCGATCTCACGCGCGCGCTTTCGGCGCCCGACTGAATGTGAGAGTCGCGCAAGTTTTCTGGCATCGCGCGTACTAACGAAGGAGAATAGTTTCATGGCTGCTCGGGACGACGACAAGGCGATGGACGGGCTGCTTCGCCGCAGCCTTGCCCGCGATACCACCGCGCCCGCCGACTGCCCGGACGCGGACATCCTCGCCGCCTATTGCGAGCGGACGCTCGACGCCGACGAACTCGCCGGGTATGAGCTTCACTTCGCGCAATGCTCTCGTTGCCGGGAGCAGCTCGCGGCGATGGTCCGCGCCGAAAGCGCGATAGAAGTCCCCGCGAACGAATTGGTTGCCGCCGTCGTCGCAGCCCCGACAGCTCCTCGCGCGCAAGTCCACCGTCCCCTTGCCACGTCTCCTCTTGAACCACCGCACTCCTGGTGGCATGGTTGGCGCTTACTTGTCCCCGCGGCAGCCATTGTCATTTTCGCGCTCGTCATGTATGTGCGCGTCACGTTGAGAGAAACGACACCTTTCCTCAGCAACAATGAAGTAGCCGTCTCGAAAAATGTAACTCCGCCACTTCCGGCGGCTCCGCAGGAGCTTTCTGCTCCGCCGCCGCAACCGCAAGATCAAAAACAACTGCCGGCCAATCCTCCCGCCAGCAGGAAGGCCCATGCGGCAGTGCCACCTCCGCCTCCTTCGGGAGTGCCCGCTGCGCCGGCACCCCGCCCTGCTGCCGCGCCTCCTCCCCCACCGGCCCGCACGAATGGCAGTCCAAGCGCCTTGGCTGCGCCGCGAGCCCCAGGTGTTTCGGGAGGGCGATTCGTGGGCGGTGCTGCGGTACGAAATAATATTGGCGCGGCGCGAGGTTTTACAGCCGGTCATGCGGCTACGGCCACCGCCGCAAAACCCACCGGCCAGCAAGCGGCTAATTCTGCTCCTGCCGCTCGGGAGTCTGTGGATGCAGAAGCTGCGGATCAGCGGGTCGCTCAAGCGTCGCCAGCGCCTCAGCAATCCGAGGCCAGCGATTCCACGGCGCAGAGAACGCAATCATCCGCTGCCAGAGAACAGGTGAAGGCGCAAGAGTCCGCGGGCGGAGCCGTCCCCTCGCCAGCAGTGACGCAAGCGATTGAGGTCACCGGACAGACATCCACGGTGGTAATCAGGGAGGGAGTCGGCTCACTCTTCCGAATCACCCCGCAGGGCGGGGTCGAGCGCTCCACCGACGGCGGCGCCACCTGGAAACTCGAGCATTTGAAAACAAACTCCGTCATCGTTGCCGCATCTGCGCCTTCGGGCAATGTGTGCTGGCTTGTCGGCCACGATGGAATCATCCTGCTCACCAGGAATGGAAAGAGTTGGAAGCAGGTCGCCTCCCCCGCCACGATTGATCTAATCGCCGTTTCCGCCGAGGATGCGAACACAGCGAGAGTCACGGCGATTGACGGCCGTATCTTCTCAACCCAGGACGGCGGCAAGACCTGGCAGGACGTGAAGTAGGGCACTCATCGAGCTGAAAATAGCTGTGCAAGTTTTCCCGCCCACACCGTTCTAATTTGTGGAACCATTCTGGCCCGAAGGAGGCAGCCAATGCACCCATTTATCCGAAGGATTCTTGAAGCCGGGACACTTGCAGCCCTCATCGCCCCGCTTCTCCTCATGAGCTTTGCGATCAGCACCCACGGTGGGCAAGCCCAGGAAGATGCCGCCGCTCGCTCAACCACAGTCCCGCCACCCAAGTCCGCCGCCGAACACTCCGCGACGACCAACAAAGATCAGGTGGATCTTGCCGTCACCGTTTATAACTCGAATCTCGCGCTTGTCCGCGATGTCCGCCAGATTCAATTGCCCACGAGTTCGTTCTCGCTCTGGTTCCAGGATGTGGCTGCTTCCATCAATCCGGCCACTGTCCATTTCCGCTCCCTCACCGACGCCACGAAATTGAGCGTGATCGAGCAGGATTATGAGTACGATCTGCTCGATCCGCAGAAACTGCTGCAAAAATACGTTGGTCGCGAAGTCACTCTCGTGCGCCAGGAAAAAGACGCCGGCTCGACCCGCTGGGTGGAGACGAAGGCGCTCCTTCTCGCCGATAACAACGGCCCCGTATGGAAGATCGGCAATGAGATCGTCACCGGCATGTCCGCCGATTCCTACCGCTTCCCCGACTTGCCCGATAATCTCTATAGCCGTCCGACGCTTGTATGGACGCTTGAGAATCATGGAGGCGGCGGTCAGAAAGTCGAAGCCTCCTACCTCACGAGTAACGTCAATTGGAGCGCCGATTACGTCCTCACCGTCGGCCGCGATGAAAAAGCCGCCGACCTCGACGGCTGGGTCACGCTCGCGAATTCGAGCGGCGTCGGTTACAACAACGCGAAACTCCAGCTCGTCGCCGGTGAGGTCCATCGCGCGCCGCAGCCGGCTGCTACTGGCTCATTCCAGGCTGGCGTAGGAGTCGCCATGACGAAACAGGCGCAATTCGAGCAAGAAAGCTTCTCGGAATACCACCTCTACACTCTCGCCCGCCGCACCTCGATTCAAAACAATGAAACCAAGCAGATTAGCCTGCTCAACGCGAGCAGCGTCCCCGTCGAAAAACTTCTCGTCGTCGAGGGCCAGCAATACTATTTCCGCAATCCCCAGGGCATCGGAAATCCGATTCCGCAGCCTGTGAAGGTTTTCTACCGCTTCAAGAATGAAGAAAAAGGCGGCCTCGGAATACCGCTCCCGGCAGGAACCGTCCGCGTTTACCAGGCCGATTCAAAAGGCGGCGCGCAGTTCGTTGGCGAAGACAAGATTAACCACACACCGAAGGACGAAACGGTCCGCATCTATGTCGGCAACGCCTTTGATGTCGTTTGCGAGCGCAAGAGTGTGGATTTCAAGAAAATCGCCAGCAACCAGGCCGAGTTCGAATATCAAATCACTCTGAGAAATCACAAGGATAGCGCCGTCACTGTCGAAGTCCGCGAGCCTGTCGGCGGCGATTGGGAAGTGGTGGACTCGAATTTCAAATGGACAAAGCTCGATGCCACCACCCTCAGCTTCTCGATTCCCGTGGATAAGAATGGGACGGCAACTCTCGACTACCGCGTCCATGTTAAATGGTAGGAAGCAGGGAAGACGACGGCGGCGTTGCTACTTCCCGGCGATCAGCGCCAGTTCGCGCGCAAAAATCGGATTGGACGGGTACTGCGCGGAAAGGTCGGCTAGTAGCGGCTGCGCCCGGTCCTTCTGATGCTCCCGCTCGTATGCGAGCGCCAGAAGAATTTTTGCAAACGGCTTGAAATAATGGCCGCCGTTCACCGCGAGTTGCATTTGCTGAATCCCGCGGTTCCGATCGCCGTGTACACCGCCGAACCAGAGGAACGCCTTCTTATAGCCCGGCAGGCAGCCGATCACGTAATTGCTCATGCCCAGTGCCACGTAAGCGTCCATGGCCTTCGGATCTAGCTGGAGCAGCGTATTGGATTCGCTCTCCGCCTGCCGCATCAGGCTGAGCGCCTGAAGCTGCTTCTTCTCGATCATCGCCGCGTAATTAGATTCAAGCCCGTCCGTCATGGCCAGAACGAGCAGCGCGTGCGTGTCGTGCGAATTCGCTTTCACGGCCTTCTTGGCCATATCGTGCGCCTGGTGGTTGATGTCGAGAAACGTTTTGTTGCGATTCTCGGCGGGACTGCCCACCACGCCGCCTAGAAAACGGTCGTCATTCAAGAAAAATTCCGACGTCAGCACGCCCTTCGCGTTGAATTCCTCGAAGAGATAGCTCGCGGCTTCCGCGGCCTTGCCAAGCGGATCGTCCGGGCGGATCTTCTCATAGACGGAGAATTGCTCGCGTGCTCCCTTGAAATTCAATTCGTAGAGTTTTTGAAATCCCGAGTCGAGAACCGGAGGGGCCGGGTCCGCTTCCATAACCGGGGTTGCGTCCTGGGAATGCGCCGGCTCGATCGGTAGCGGCTCAATCGGCATCGGCTCATCTTGTCCGCGCGCCGCCGTTGCTCCGAGGAGCGCGAGCGCGCAACACGCCGCGATGCACAAATACCGCACGGGATTTCCGAAATTCGTCTTCAATTTTTCTCCGGTTGCCAAGTCGCCCCGGCCGGACGTCCGAATGTCCGCGCCAATGCGCCAATTATAATGGAGCGCGGCTGGCCTTGGTAGGTTGTCCCTAAGATTGTGCTGGCCTCGCGACGCGAGCGCTGGCCTTCAAATGATTGGCTCGTAATACCTTTGCCCCGCGCACGCGCGGCAGATCGTATGCCCGTTCGCGCTCAATTCCCGCTTGAAGTTGATCCCTTCGCCACACATTTCGCAGACCACTCGCGGCCCTTTATATCCCGGCAGATCCTCCGGCCGGACGTTTACCCGCACCCGCTGTTTCTCGAAGAGTTCCTCGTCTGGCAGCACCCGGTACGCCTGCTGCTGGCCGCGCTCCTTATCCAGCGCCGGGAACATTTCGTTTGCCCGTTTCTTCGATTCCTCACGCGCCACGATGCGCACGGCCCGTCCGGTTTGCAAATCCACGAACGTGGCGGCGACTTTTCCCCAGTCCAAAAATTTCAGCGCCCGCTTGCCGAGGCGGCATCCCGCCACCAGGGCGACCGCATCCGTCATGCAGCGGTCAATCTCCACATACGTAACCAGCCGCTTCCGGTCTCGCTCGGGATCCTCGATTCCCAGTTCGCGCAGCCCCAGCATCGCCAGCCGCACGCCCAGCACCTGGCCCGCGCAAATGTGCCCGTGCGCCTGCGTGGCCAGCTCGAGATACTGATCGAGAGTTTTCATTTTGCGGAGGAATCAATCAGCTCGTTGTGGTGTCGGCGTCCCGACGGGTACTTCTGCCGGAATACGCTTCCGTGCAACCAGAAATGCGCCGACCGTCACCGCGAGCGAGACCGCCAGCATGGACCCATCGCGAATCACCGTCCATATGGTCAGTTGTTCGCTCGGGCCAAAACAGCCGCAATTGATCGGCAGGCGCAGGATATAGGCGCGCGCCACGACGCCAAATAGTCCGCCAAATAGCAGAGTCGTGATCAAAGAGGAGAATCGCAAGGTAATTCCGCTCAACAGCCACAGCCCCAGCAGCAGTTCAAATGGCGGTAAATAGAAAGCCACGAAATTCACACCTGATTGGGACAGCATCTGATAGGAATCCACTTGCATTGCAAACATAGCGAGGGAAGTCTTTGCCGACGCGACCGACCAATGCATGTTCCCCAGTGGTTTCAGCTTCCCGTACGCGGCCGCCAAAAATATCACCGCAAGCGCGATCCTCCCCAGGAATAGAAGGATTCGGCCAAGCTTTGCGCGTCCTTCCTGTGACATTCTCCTTGTCTCTCCTTACTGGCTTGCTAGCGAATCGAGGAACTGCTTCATGATCGGCCATGATACATACCCGGATCCTGCCGGTATTCGATTTCCCTTGTTTGTGATCACGTAAGTGGGCGTCGCCTGCACTGGCACAGCTTTCCCTAGCGCCATGTCTTGGTTGATGAACGCATCGAGCGAGCAGCTCGACCCCGCCGGCGCCGTGGGCCGCAGATTCGCTGGCGTCTGATTCAGGCACGGCGCAACCTGCTTCTGCACGCGCTTTAGGTCCGCCGGGCTGAGCACGCTCGCCACGATCCTCTGAATGTCCCCGTCGGCTTCCCACGCCGGCTCGTTGACATAGAGCGCACGGTCCACTTCTTCGAATTTTCCGATGCGCGCCGCCGCTGTCCCCCATCGCGCGGCATCCCAGTTGTACTTATGCTGCGCGATTGGCAGCGGGAAGTCCCGGTGGACCAGATACACTTTCCCCAGGGTCACGTAGTCTTGCATCATGTAGGTCAGGCTGTTCATGTAGAAATTGCGGCACTGCGGACACATGTAATCGCTGAATACTTCCATCACGATCGGCGCGCTTGGATTCCCCAGGCCCTTGTTTGGAGGCCCCAGCTTCTCCTCGGCCACGGGCTTTGCGGACTTCTTCGCTGACCCGCCGGATATCGCTTTCGCCGGGGTTGCTGCTTGGGTCTGACCTTGTGCATGCCCTGCCGCATTCCTTGGTGCCAACCACGCGATCGCGGCTACCAAAGCTAAAGTACACATAGCCGGAATGAATGCCCCAAGGCCCGACCGAAGTCTAGGAAACAATGTCACCTCCCAAGCCTCTCGAGAATCGAATGCATTGTAACTCGTTTTGCACCTGGTTCAGCGGCCTCGGACGGAACTTTGCGGCTTGGCCACGTCGGAGCCAAGTGGGATGCCAATTCCTAGCGCTTTGGTTCGATGCGTTCGCAGGTCGGCTTCAGAATTTGCTTTTTCCGGCCTCTGAGCCAGAGTGCTCGGGAAGGGCCTGTCGTATCATAATAAGTCACGTAATGTCAGTCGGATACGGAGACAATCAAAACTTGACAAGGATACACTCAATGTGTATGATAGCCGTGTTTCAGCCGGGCTTCTCTCTGGCTGAGCACAGCAATTCTATACAGGAGCACATTTCATGAGTAAAATTATTGGTATTGACTTGGGCACGACCAATTCCGTCGTGGCCGTCATGCAGGGTGGGGAACCCGTTGTGATCCCCAACCAGGAGGGCGCCCGCACCACACCTTCTGTCGTAGCAATCACAAAATCCGGGGAGCGCCTGGTGGGTCAGGTGGCCAAGCGGCAGGCCATCACCAACCCCGAGAACACGATTTACTCGATCAAGCGCTTCATGGGCAGGCGCTATAACGAAGTCAGCGAAGAAATGAAGATGGTCCCCTACAAGGTCGTCGCGCAGGGTGACCATGTTGCCGTCCTCGCGCAGGGCAAGCAGTACACCCCGCCGGAAATTTCCGCCATGATCCTTCAGAAATTGAAGCAGGCCGCGGAAGATTTCCTGGGCGAGAAGGTCACCGAGGCGGTCATCACTGTCCCGGCATACTTCAACGACGCGCAGCGCACCGCCACGAAAGACGCCGGCAAGATCGCCGGTCTCGATGTGAAGCGCATCATCAACGAGCCGACCGCGGCGGCTCTCGCCTACGGCCTGGACAAGAAAAAGGACGAAACCATCGCCGTCTACGACTTCGGCGGCGGCACCTTTGATATTTCCATCCTCGAAGTCGGCGAGGGCGTGATCGAAGTGAAAGCCACCAATGGCGACACCCACCTCGGTGGCGACAACATCGACCAGCGCATCGTCGATTGGCTCATCGAGGAATTCAAGAAGGACGAGGGCCTCGACCTCCACGCCAAGGGCAACGAAATGGCGCTGCAACGTCTCCGTGACGCTGCGGAGCGCGCCAAGATCGAGCTCTCCACCACCATGGAGACTGAGATCAATCTTCCTTTCGTCACCGCCGATGCCGCTGGGCCGAAGCACCTGGTCAAGAAATTGACCCGCGCGCGGCTCGAAGCCATGGTGGATGACATCGTCAAGCGGTCCCTCGAGCCTTGCAAGCTCTGCATGAAGGATGCCGGCGTGGACCCGAGCAAGATCAATGAAGTGGTCTTGGTCGGTGGCCAGACCCGCATGCCCATGATTCAGGCGCTTGTGAAGGAACTGTTCGGGCGCGAAGGCCACAAGGGCGTGAACCCGGACGAAGTCGTCGCTGTCGGCGCCGCGATTCAGGGCGGCGTGCTGGCCGGCGAGGTGAAGGACATCCTGCTTCTCGACGTGACGCCGCTTTCTCTCGGCGTCGAAACTCTCGGCGGCGTGATGACCGTCCTCATCCCGCGCAACACAACGATCCCTACGCGGAAATCGGAGACTTTCTCCACCGCGGCGGACAATCAGACTTCCGTCGAGATTCACGTTTTGCAAGGCGAACGTCCGGTCGCCAGCGGCAACCGCTCGCTCGGTAAATTCCATCTGATTGGAATTCCACCGGCGCCGCGCGGCATGCCGCAAGTTGAAGTGACGTTCGACATCGACGCCAACGGCATCCTCAACGTCTCGGCCAAGGACACCGCGACGAACAAGGAGCAGAAGATCACCATCACGGCTTCGACCGGCTTGACCAAGGAAGAATCTGAGCGCATGCAGAAAGAAGCGGCGTCTCATTCAGCCGAGGACAAGGCCCGGATCGCGGAAGTCGAAGCGCGCAATCGCCTCGATAACCTCGTCTATCAGACGGAGAAAGTGATCAAGGACAACCGCGATAAGCTCGCCGACGCCGACGTCAAGGCCGTCGAGCAAGCCATCGAGGAAGCCAGGAGCACGCTCAACGAAGGTGGTCTCGATAAGCTCAACGCCGCCGCCGAAGCCCTCACCAAGGCGTCGCACCGCATTGCTGAAACGCTCTACAAAGCGCAACAGAGTGCTGCGGGCGCGGCCGGTGCCGCGGGCGCAGGTCCAGCCGGAGGTGGTCATGCCGGCAGCGGCAGTGGCGCTGGCTCCTCCTCGGGTCAGGGCGACGTAGTTGACGCCGAATTCGTGGACGTGGACGACTCGAAGAAACCGAATTGAAATCGGCCACAGCCGATTTTATCCTAAGAGCCGGCGGTGCCGGCTTGAAGGATCAACTCGGATCGCGTTGAAGCAGGCCTTGCGAGGGCGGACCTCACATCTGCCCTTGCGGCATTTCTCAAGGAGAGTTCGTTGACCACCAGCGGTATCCGGCGGACCAGTCCGCCTCAAGCCGTCCAGAAAGTCCGCGACAATTTCTTTCTCGTGCAGGTTTCCATTTCCGAGTCGCCCAGCGCGGATTGGCGGCGGCTCTTCTACGACGCCCAACAGGATGTCCCGCCCGATTTTGCGCCGCGCTCGGTCGAAATCACTGGTACCTTCCTGCGCTTCAAGTCCGATCCCGCCACCGTCGAGCAGAAGATCCCGCTGCTCGATCGCTGGATGGAACGCGCCAGTACGAAGGAAGCGGCCATGGGTGGCCGCTCCGAAGTGCAGCGGCAGAAGAAGGAAGAGCTCGAGCGGGAAGCTCACGAGCTTGCGGAATGGAATTCGCGCTGGGCCCAGATTTGAGTCGGCGCAAAATCGCGCGCCTCCTCTTTGACTAGCAACGCGCCATGGCAACCACCACCAAAACCGACTACTACGAACTCCTGGGAGTCCCGCGCAAGGCCTCCGCAAAGGATATCCGCGCGGCCTATCGCAAGGCGGCTCGCAAATATCATCCCGACCTGAATCCCGGCGACAAGTCCGCCGAAGAAAAATTCAAGCAGATTCAAGAAGCCTACGAAGTCCTCTCCGACACCAAGAAACGCCAGATGTACGACCAGTTCGGCTTCAACGCCCCGGGCCACGGCGGAGCTCCGCCTCCCGGCGCCGGCGCTGCCGGTGCGCCCGACGACATTCACTTCGATTTCGGGGGATTCGATTTTGGCGGTGGCGGCGCTGCTGGCGGAGGCGGCACCAGCTTTCGCGATCTCTTTAGCCAGTTTTTCCGTGGCGCCGGAGCGGCACGGGCGGCGCAGGAAGAGGAACCCGGCACCGACCTCGAATATCAGATTGACATCACTTTTGCCGAAGCAATGCGCGGCGCGATCAAGAAACTCAGCTTCACGCGGCTCGACGTTTGCCCCGTCTGCCATGGCTCGGGCTCCATGCCGGGCGATGAAAAGGTTTGCCCCACTTGCGGCGGCTCAGGGCAGGTCACTCAGGTCAGCGGCAAAATGCGGTTTCAAGTTACTTGTTCGCGCTGCGGTGGCACGGGAAGGCTGCACACCATTTGCCGGAATTGTGGCGGAGAAGGCCGCGTCCGCCGCATGGAAACGCTCGACGTGCGCATTCCCCCGGGCGCGCAGACAGGTTCGCGCGTGCGTGTCGCCGGCCGTGGCAATGCCGGGATGCACGGCGGCCCGCCGGGCGACCTTTACATCATTACCAAGGTCGAGCCGCATCCGTTTTTCGAACGCCGCGGCGATGACCTTTATACTGTTGTTCCCGTGACGGTTCCCGAGGCGTCGCTCGGCGCTAAAGTCGAAGTCCCCACGATTGACGGCCGCGCCCAGGTGCGCATTCCGCCTGGCACGAATAGCGGAAAAAAACTTCGGTTGCGTGAGAAGGGCGCGCCCTCGGCTCGGCATGCCGGAAAGCGCGGCGATCAAATCGTCGAAGTGCAGGTCGTTGTGCCCAAGCCGGAAGACGAGCGCGTCCGCAATCTATTGCGCGACCTCGAGAAAGTGGACCACGAAGACCCGCGCCATGATATTTTTTCGCGCGCCACGGTCTGAGAACGAGGGCAAGCAGCGAGAGACAGGACATGGCAGCACACGCCAGAAAAAAAGCCAAAGCCGGCTACATGATCAGCGCCGTCGCCGAGCTTTATCATCTTCATCCCCAGACTCTCCGCCTCTACGAGCGCGTTGGCCTCTTGAAGCCTTCGCGCTCCCAGGGCAACACGCGCCTCTACACCGACGCCGATCTCGAGCGCCTGGAAGTGATCCTGAATCTCACCCGCGAACTCGGCGTCAATCTCGCCGGAATTGAAGTCATCCTCAACATGCGCGACAAAATGGCCGAGATGCAGTCGCAAATGGAAGAGTTCATCAAGTTTGTCCGCAGCGAGGTCGCGCGCAGCATCACGGCTCCCGACGACCGCAAACTCCGCCACGCCATCGTCCGTACCGCTCCGCGCCACACCATCCGCGTCGTAAAGTGACAATCTGAAAAGATTGTCATCCTGAGGCCGTCGCATTTCGCCCGCCGAAGGATCTCAGCGCCGCCCAATCCCAACGCGTGTGTGGAGTGCGGCGGCTTGTTTACCCTGAGCGCAGCCGAAGGGCCGCCGCTTTGTTTTCGCCTGCCCGCCGCAGGAGGGCGACGTGCAATCCGTAAATCCCAAGTAGAGCTGCAATCGAAGGAGCGTTTGGTGCGAACAAAGGGACCAACCCTCCGAAACTTTCCACAGCCCTTCGTATTTTCACAGTCCCTCATCCGATTGCTATTCTCATTCCCTCTGCTAATCTTTCTTCATGGCTCGTCCCGATTGTCCCCATTGCCAAGGCAGCGGCTGGAGAGTGGTCGAACGCGCAACCGCGGGCGCACAGCCTCTCGCCTCTGCCGAATCCGCTCGGGAGGGCGCATCCTCCGGTGAACCGAAAACGGTTTGGGCCGTCCCCTGCGATTGCACCACCGGAGATCGCTCCGAACGCGCTCTCGCCCGCGCTCGCGTCCCCGAG
>Ga0187781_10000505_pt1 | contig 27935 bp, 22 predicted proteins | sample 0715_SJ02_MP02_2_FD_132447 | JGI IMG/M metagenome (GOLD analysis project Ga0187781, IMG submission 132447) | Tropical peat soil microbial communities from peatlands in Department of Meta, Colombia - 0715_SJ02_MP02_20_MG | ecosystem: Environmental > Terrestrial > Soil > Wetlands > Peat | place... | reverse complement strand
GACAGAACGTCCTTCGCGGCTTGGGGCTTGCACCGACCTTCCTCCAGGCGTACAGTAACCCGCGGCGAAAAAACGAGCCGTGGCAGCGCTGCGACGGATAACGAAAACGGCTCGTGCAGCGTCTAACGTGCAGCCTCTCCTGCGGAGGCTGGAAGACAATACCTATGAATCCGATGGGCCCCGGGCTGAGGGTTCGCACATTCGCCGCCACTGAGACTGTGCCGGTACCCGCCGTCGAACCGCGTCCTGCGCCTCCACCCTTTACTGCTCCTCGACCTCCACGGGCGCGCGGGCTCTACGCCGCGGTCGCCTCGGTTGCTGTGGTTGCCATTGTTGTGGGCCTGTGGGCCTGGCACGCGCGCAAGGGCCAGCGCGCGGCGACGCCCGGCGGGGCGACGATTGCCACGGCCAAAGTGGAGCGGCGCGATTTCGTGCGCACCGTCAGGCTGAGCGGCACGCTCGAGGCGGTACACTCTTACTCTGTTTTGGCGCCCCGCCTGACGGGCGGCGACGAGGGACAGATGATTTTGACCAAGCTGGCTCGGGGCGGGACACGCGTCAAGCCGGGAGACCTGCTGGCCGAATTCGACCGGGAAGCGCAGTTAAGAGCTTTCATCGACAAGCAGGCGGAATACCGCGACTTGGACAACCAGATTGCATCCAAGCAGGCCGAGCAGCAGGCGTCGCGCGCTCACGATGACACGGAATTGAAGCAGGCCGAGGACGCGGTGGGGACGGCAAAGCTCGAGGTGCAGCGCAACGAGGTGGTTTCGCGCATCGACGCGGAGAAGAACAAGCTGAACCTGGACGCCGCCGAGGCAACCCTAAGGCAACTGCGCCAGACCTACGATTTGAAGCGGAAGGCCGACGCAGCGGACCTGCACCTGTTGGAGATCAAGCGCGACCGCGCGCGCATTGCCATGCAGCACGCCCAGCAAAACGCCGAGAATATGGCGGTCCGGTCTCCGCTGGAGGGGTTGGTGGTTTTGAATCCCACCTGGAAGAGCGGAGGGATGGGTGAAGTGCAAGAGGGCGACCAGGTCTGGAGCGGATTTGCCTTCATGCAGGTCGTGAACCCCTCGACGATGCAGGTGCGCGTGCGCGTGAACCAGTTGGATATTCCTTACCTGAAGGTGGGCCAGAGCGCGCTGATCCACCTCGACGCTTACCCCGATTTAAGTTTGCCCGGAAAGCTCGAGCAGTTAGCCGCCATCGGTCTGAGCGGCGGACTCTCGAGAAAGGTGCGGGCCTTCGGCGCGCTGTTCTCGACCGAGGGGAGCGACCCGAGAATGATGCCCGACCTTACAGCCTCCGTCGACGTGATCTTGGATCGCGAACCGAATGCGCTGGTGGCGCCGCGCGATGCCGTGGTGAGGCAAGACGGAAAATCGTGGGTGTATGTGAAGCGGGCGCTGGGATTTGAGAAGCGAGCCATTGAAACAGGCGACGAAGACGATCTCGAGGTGGTGGTGCGGTCCGGACTGGAGGCGGGAACGGAAGTCGAGCGCCACCCCACCGTCGTGCGGAGTGGTTCATGAAATCGCCCCAGGGAAAAATCTTCAAATATCGCTGGCCCTGGCTGGGGGCCGCGGCGCTCTTGCTCGGGGGCGCGGGGATTGCCGCCGTGCGTCTGACCCGCAGCGTGCCCAATATTCCCACGGCGGAAGTTACGCGGGGCGAATTCGATGACTACGTGAAGATTCGCGGCGAGGTCAAGGCCAAGCGAACCCTGCCGGTCTATGCGCCCCAGACGCACGGCGGGGTGGGCGATCCCCAAATCGTGAAGATCGCCAAAACCGGGGCAGTGCTCAAGAAAGGCGACACGCTGGTGGAGTTCGATACCGCCAAGCTGAAGGAAGCCCTCGAGCAGAAACGCTCCGATCTGAAACAGGCGGAAGCCGAAATCGAGGAAGGAAAGGCGCAGGCAAAATTGCAAGAGGAGCAGGACCTGACGGACCTCGAAAAGGCCCGCTACGACGTGCAGCGAGCGAAACTGGAGGTCAGCAAAGCGGAGATCCTCTCGACGATTGATGGCGAAAAGAACAAGCTCCTGCTGGCCGATGCGGAGCAGCGCCTGAAAGAGGAAGAAGCCAAGCTGGCTTCCGACCGCGCTAAGGCGGCGGCGGATTACGACGGCAAGAAACAGAAGCGCGAGAAGGCGCAGCGCGATGCGCAAGTGGCGGAGCAGGATATTGCCGCCTTAACCCTGCGGGCGCCGGTGGATGGCATGGTGACGATTCTTCCCAACTACCGGGCCGGCGGGTTTTTCAGTGAGAACGCGCCGGCCTTCAAGGAAGGGGACCGGGCCTGGCAGGGCGCCCAGATGGCGGAATTCCCCGATATTTCCACGTTGCGCGTGAACGGGCGGGCGGAGGAAGCCGACCGCGGCCGCCTGGGAGAAGGGCAGGCCGCCACAGTGCGCATTGATGCCGTGCCCGACAAGGAATTCCCGGCGCACGTAGTGGAGATCAGCGCGCTGGCGAAGATAGATTTTTCGGGTTGGCCTTTTCCGCGAAATTTCGACGTGGCGGCTCAGCTCGACCAAAGCGACGCGCGAGTGCGCCCGGGGATGAGCGCCACGGCGCGCGTGACGGTCGAGAAGCTGCCGAATTCGATCCTGGTTCCGCCCGAGGCGACGTTTCAGAAACTTGGCAAGACCGTGGCCTACGTGTTGAGCGGCTCGAGTTTCGAGGAGCACGAGATCGTCGTGGCCAAGCGGAGCGAAAGCCAGGTGGTGGTGGCGCGGGGACTGAAACCCGGCGAGCGGGTGGCGCTGAAAGACCCCACGGCGCAGAAGCCGTGAGGTCCGCAGATTACGCAGATTGCTCGGATGCGGAAAGCCGGGTAGCGCGGACCCCCGGTTTTGGGGTCCGCGGCTTGTACAGTGCGGTACGAAAAACCTTGCGTGAACAAGCGTCTTTTACGTCGAGTGTTGGAAGGGCGGGGCTTCAGCCCCGCCGCTCGGTCCAGGCAGCGCTTAGGGGCTTTAGCCCCTGAAGCAAGCATGGTTTCAGGGCCTAAAGGCCCGTTCTGCCCAAATTTTTGAGACGGCGGGGCTGAAGCCCCGCCCTTCCGAGGACTAATACCAATTTGTTTTTTACATCAACGAAGCACTTGGCCGGTTGCAATCATTGGAGTTGGTCGTGAGGTCCAAGAGGAAAAGGCGGTGGGTGATTTTGCTGGTGGTCCTGGTGGCGGCGGGGGCAGGCGCGTGGTGGAGTCTGAAGCGACTGCACAAGCCGCAGCGCGGCATCCCGACCGCAGTCGTGAAGCGCGGTCGTCTCGACATGAAAGTGTACACGGATGGCGAGCTTCACGCCCGGCGCAGCGTGATGGTTGTGGCCCCGTCGGTTTCCGGCAACCTGCGCATCGTGCACGTGGCGCCAACCGGCACGCGTGTACACAACGGCGACGTGGTGGTGGAATTCGACCCTAGCGAACAGGAGTACAACTTGCAGGAAAACCGCTTCGACCTGCAGGATGCGGAACAGGAAATCGCCAAAGCCAAGGCCGACGCTGCGGTCCAGGCGGCGAAGGACGACGTCGAGTTGCTCAAGGCGAAGTTCGACGTGCGCCGGGCGGAACTGGACGTGAGCAAGAACGAACTGGTGAGCGCCATCGACGCCCAGAAAAACCTTTTGGCTCTGGAAGAAGCGAAGCGCCATCTGGCCCAACTCGAGCAGGACATCAAATCACACTCCGTCTCCAACCAGGCGGCGCTCGACGTGGCACAGGAAAAAGAACGCAAGGCGCGCTTGCTGATGACCCAGGCGGAAAGCAACATTCAGAGCATGAAGGTGAAGACCACGATCGAAGGACTGGTTTCGCTGAAAGAGAACATGTGGGCGTCGGGCGGAATGTTCTTTTCGGGTATGAAGTTGCCCGAATTCCGCGAGGGCGACCAGGTAGGCCCGGGGACGCTGGTGGCTGAAGTCATGGACCTGGAGCAGATGGAAATCCTCTGCAAAGTGGATGAGGCCGATCGCGCCAATATGAGCGCGGGCGCCACCGTGGAGGCACGTGTGAACGCCCTGCCGGGACGCGTATTTCCTGCCAAGGTCGAAACCGTGGCAGGGAACGCCTCGCGCGGCATGTTCTGGTCCGGAAACACCACCAGCAAGTTCGACGTTTCGATCGGGCTGACCAAATCCGCTCCTGAGATCCGGCCCGGCCTCACCGTGCAGGCGATCGTGGAGGGAGGCCAAACGAACGATCTGTTGCTGGTCCCGCCCCAAGCGCTTTTCGATAAAGACGGAAAACCGTTCGCCTACGTCGAACAAGGCGGCAACTTCGTGGCGCGGCAAGTGAAGGTGACGCGGCGCACGGAGAGTCAGGTGGCGATCGAGGGGCTGAGCGAAGGAGCGGTGGTGGCCCTGGTCAACCCGGAACAAGAAGCCAGCAAGCCTGGCACAAGCACCGCCGCAATCCAACCCGGTCTGGTGGGGGGTGGGCGATGATAACGTTTTTGGCTCGACCCCCCGCGGGGGAGCAAGTCGCTGAACATCTTCTGGACTGGCGGTGAGATGGCGTTCACGTCTGCCGTCGCCCTGAAAGGGCGCAAGTTAGTAGCCGGGGACAACGCCCCCGGAACGGCGACACAGCGACGCCCGACCCTGAAAGGGTCGAATGAACTGGCCTCTGGGCGCGTAGGTTGGGAGAACGTTTTATTCGACCCTTTCAGGGTCGGACATGTGTTTTGCCGGATTCCGGGGGCGTTGCCCCCGGCTACTCAATGAATCCCCTTCGGGGATTTTGAGTGCGTCAGTTCTCCGGGTGTCCGGCCAGAAGAGTGCGACTTGCTCAGCCCCGGGCGAGGAGCCTGTGGATTCAAGCTTATGATGACTTTCTCGCACCTCCAGTCAGACTTTCTGCACGGCATCGAGAATCTTCGCCTTCACAAGCTACGCACCCTGCTGACTATGCTGGGTATGATTTTCGGCGTGGCGGCAGTGGTCTCCATGTTGTCGATCGGGGCGGGGGCGCAGCAGCAGATGATGGCCTTCATCGAGCAACTGGGGGTGCGAAACCTGATAGTGGAGGCCAAAGAAGCCGCGTCCTATCAGGAGCTTCGAAATATGCGGAAGACTTCCCCTGGCCTGACCTTCCGCGACTGGCGCATCATCGAGGCCAACGTCACCGGCATCGACCAGACAACCCCGCGCAAGCGATTCACTCCCTCCAAGATGCTCCCCAAACCGCAGCGCGACATGCCTGTGGTCTACGGCGTCGAGCCGAATTACCTCCGCATTGCGGGCTTGCAGGTGGTGGCAGGGCGGTGGTTCGACGCGGGCGAGAACGACGACGCTGCGCCGGTTTGCGTGCTGGGCGACGGAGCGCGAGCGGGCTTGTACGGAAACCAGGAAGCGCTGGGGCAGTACGTGAAAATTAACGAGCAATGGTTCCACGTGGTGGGCGTGGTGGCCCCCCAGTTGACCATGCAAGGTTCGACCAGCGCCCTGCCCAGCCAGGACCTCAACAACCTCCTTTACGTGCCGCTTTACACCGCCCTCGGCCGACTCGAGGACACCAACAGCGATATGAAGGACGACATCGATGGGATTTACCTCCAGATGCTGCCCAGCATCGATATCCTCTCCACCTCCGAAGTGGTGCGAGGGATTTTGAATGCCACGCATGGCGGCGCCCGCGACTTCAGCGTGGTGGCGCCCGCCGAACTCCTCGCCGAGCAAAAACGTACTCAGAGAATCTTCGAGATGGTGATGGTCGCCATCGCCTCAATCTCCCTGCTGGTGGGCGGCATCGGAATCATGAACATCATGCTGGCCGGCATCCTGGAGCGGACGCGCGAGATCGGCGTGCGGCGAGCAGTGGGCGCGCGCCGCATGGACATCATCCGCCAGTTCCTGCTCGAGGCGACGCTCATCTCGATCGTGGGCGGCTTGATGGGGATTGTCTTCGGCTTCGGCATGTCGCGCGTCATCGCGCTGCTGGCGGGCTGGTCGACGATCGTGACGCTCGCTTCCATTCTGCTGGCATTCCTGGTGTCGGTAACTGTGGGCCTGATTTTTGGCACCTATCCTGCCGTCAAGGCGGCGCGGCTGGATCCCGCCGAAGCCATTCGGTACGAGTGAGTGACGCAGCTTTCGTTTTGTCCGATATGCGGCACTGCCGTGAAGAAACAAACCGGTTTCACGCAAAGACGCAAAGCACGCAAAGGACGCAAAGCAAAGGTGGTAGCGCAGACCTGCTTTCCAAGGTCTGCGGCTTTTTGGCTCGCCCGGTCAGGACCCCCTCACCCGGCCCGACCCGGCTGATGAAAACGCCGGTGCGGTCCACCCTCTCCCCCAAAGGGGGCGAGGGCAGGAGATCTCAATACCCCGCGTTCGATTCGAGGATTTTATGAAACCTGCCGGAATCATCCTCATGTTCCTCTTGACAGTCCGTTCCGCGGCGGGGCAGGTTTTTCCCACGCCGAGTTACATGCATCAACTGATTTATCCGTCGCCGGTTCCCGCCCAGATTAAGGGACCCGCGGAGTTGCAGGATCACGTGGTGGGTGGCAAGCTGCAACTCACGCTCGCCGATGCCCTGCGCCTGGCGCTCCTGAACAACACCGACGTGCGGATGAACGAATTGCCGATCGAAACCGCGCGCTTCGGGGTGGAGAGCGCCTACCAGCCCTTTGATCCCGTGGCCACTTCGAGCTTCAACGCGAACCGCGCGACGACGTCCGCCTACACCCAACTGCAAGGCGCGCCGACCCTCAGCACGCTCAACCAGTCTGCGATCTTCGATTACAATCAGACCTTCCAGACCGGCACCAATCTCGACGTCAACTTTTCGAGTTTCAAGCTGACGACCAATAGCGTCTATGAGACGTACAATCCTTTTATTGCCTCGAGCGGCACGCTCACCTTGACGCAACCGTTGCTGCGCAATCGCGGGTGGTTTCCCAACCGCGCCCCGATCGTCATTGCGCGGCGGAACTTGAACATCTCGCGCGCCAACTTCACCGCGCAGGTGAATGACTCGATGTATCTGGCCATCCAACAATACCTCTCCGTGGTGCAAGCGCGCGAAAGCCTGGCCGTCCTCAAGAAGTCGGTCGAGCAGGCCCAGGCGAGTTACGATCGCGACAAGCGGGCGCTCGAGTTGGGGGCGATCCCGCCCTTCGACATCTATCGTTCGGAATCGCAGGTGGCGGCGCGGCGAGTGCAAGTCATTCAAGCGGAGTATAGCCTGAAACAGGCGGAAGACGCTTTTCGCCGGGCCATCGGCGCCGACCTGGACCCTTACATTCGGGCGCTCGACCTCGACTTGACGGAGCCCCTCGAGCCGCGCGGCCAACTTCTAACCCTGGATATCCCGCAGGCTTATCAGCAGGCGCTCGAGCGCCGGCCGGAATTCGAAGCCCGTCGACAGCAGCTTGACAACGATGAAACCTCGATCCGCCTGGCCCATAATCAGCTCTTGCCCAACCTCAGCTTGAGCGCTTTATTCACCTCAAACGGTTTGGGAGGCAACGAGTACAATCTCCTCACCACTCCACCAACCCTCATAGGCACGGGTGGATTCGGCGATTCCCTCTCCCAGATGAAAAGCTTTGACTTCCCGACCTACGGATTCACCGTGCAGTTGCAGCTTCCCATCCGTAATCGGGCGGCACAGGCGAGCCTGGGCGAAGCGATGGTTACAAGGCGGCGCGACCTGTACCAGCAACGGCAGGAAACGCAACAATTGTGGCAGGACGTCAAGAACGCCGTGCACCAGGTCGAGCAGGCGGAGCTTTCCATTGCGGCGGCAAAAGTCTCCCGCGACCTGGCGCAGAAAACACTCGACGCCGAGCAGCGGAAGTACGAACTCGGGGCGTCCCAGATTTTCTTCGTGCTCGACGCGCAGACTCAGTTGGCCCAAGCCGAACTGACCGTGGTCCAGGCGGAAATCGGTTACCAACAAGCAGTCGCCGGCATCGAGCACGCCACGGGAACTCTGCTCGAGAACCACAAGGTGAAAATCGAAGACGTGGCGCCATAGGGAGATGGAAGGTCGGAAACGCCAGCCGGCAACCTCCGAATCACGGCGATTGACATAAATCCCACGAGCGGTTAACTTAGAGTGGGCCATTGCGGCAAGCTAGGAGGGCTGGGAACAAGATCATGCGAACAAAGCGTACTCACATCGTGATTTCCGAGCAACTTGCCGTGCGGATCGACAGGCTGGTCGGAAAGCGCGGCCGCAGCAGCTTCCTTGCCCAAGCTGCCGAGAATGAGCTGATGCGCCTCCGCCAAATCAGCGCACTCAAAGCCGCCGCCGGCACCTGGAAGGACGAGGTACACCCGGAACTCAAGCGGGGCTCTGCAGCGTGGGTGGCCAAGTTGCGCAGGGAGGACGAAAAACGGTTCCGCGCAATGACCCGTCGCCCCTAACATGAGTGTCTATCTCCTCGACACCAGCGTCATCATCGACGCGCTTAACGGGAAGCGCAGACGCGCGGAGTTGCTCACGGCCTTGGCGGAGCGGGGCCATCTACTCGCTTGTTGCTCGATCAACGTGACAGAAGTGTACGCCGGCATGCGGCGGGAGGAAGAAGCGAAAACTGCCGAACTGCTGGAGAGCTTACGGTTCTACCCGGTGACGTTTCCAATCGCCCGATTGGCCGGCCTGTTAAAGCGCGACTATACTCGGCAAGGAATTTCGCTGGCTCTAGGCGATGTTACGATCGCCGCCGTGGCTCTCTATCACCATCTGGACTTAGTCACGGACAACGCCAAGCACTTTCCCATGAAGGAATTGACATTGTACACGCTGCCTCGGGACGGTTCGGAGGCCGGCCCGAGGCAGGGCTAACAACTGCCTGCGCTAGCAGGCAATCGTGACGACATGGCTTTGGACAGGGCGTCTTTGACCCTTGCCGGAGTCATCGGCAATTGCAATAGGCGCGCGCCGGTGGCGTCGAACACGGCGTTGGCGATCACCGCTCCCATGCAGATAATGGGCGGCTCCCCGCCGCCCTGGAAGGGAGATTCCTTCGCATCCAGAATTACGGTTTCGATTTGCGGCAGCCAGGAGAAATGCGGCAGGGTATAGGTGTCGAAATTGGAGTGCAGAATCTCGCCGCCCTTGAACCGGACCTCCTCGCTCAGCGCATAACCGAGTCCCATGGTGATTCCGCCTTCCATTTGCAGGCGGGCGCCTTCCGGATTGACACAACAGCCCATCTCCTGCGCGGAGACTACACGCTTCACGTGGATGCTCCCTGAGTTCGCGTCTACCGCCACTTCCGCCATGTGCGCGACGTAAGTTCCGGCATCGGTCCCGCACGCCACCCCGAAACCGCGCCGGCTGGGCGCCTTAGCGGGCGACCAGCCGAACTTCTGGGCGGCAGCCTGCAAAACGCGCTGCATTCTGGCGTCGTTCAGGTTCTTCAGCCGAAATTCCACGGGGTCCAGGCCCAGCTTGGCCGCGAGGGTATCGATGTGCGATTCTCGCGCAAAGGTATTGGTATTGTTGCCGGGCGCACGCCACGGGCCGGTGGCGAAAGGATGCGCCCCTGGGGTCGCAACCCACCCGGAGCCGTAAGCGGCGGTGCGATGGTTGGGGATATTGTAAAACTGCGCCGCGCCCCGTTCGCCGGCAAAATAGACGCCGTAATCCCAGAACGTCAGCAGCCCTGCCTGGGTGGCGCCGGCGGCAATCTTGACCACGGCAGCAGGACGGAAGGTGTCATAGAAGAACTCCTCGGCTCGAGTCCAGACTATCTGAATCGGCTTCCGGGTCAGCTTGGCCAGCCGAACCGCCTCCATCGCTTGCTGATTATTGCTTTTCCCGCCGAATGCTCCGCCGACAAAGGGAGTGACGACGCGCACGTTCTGGGCAGGCATGCCCAGCAGCGAGGCGGCGGCTTCCTTCAGCGCGAAGGGCGTTTGCGTGGAGGCCCAGAGTGTTAATTTGTCTTCTTCGATCTTCGCCAAGGCGCTGTGAGTTTCGATGGGGGCATGCGAGACGTAGCTGTTCAGGTAAGTCTGTGCCAGCACGTAGCGGGCGGCGCTTTTTCCCTCGGCCAAGTCCCCGCCCTGCGCCACCGTTTGAGGTTGCGGCGCCACCTTCAGCAGGTGGTCAAAGATCGTCTTGTCATCCACGGTGGGCGCGGGTCGATCGAATTCTGCTTTGATTCTCTCCAAGGCTCGCTCCGCCATGTCGGGTAAAGGATGAAGAACCGCAATCAGTTCTCCTTCCTCGATCACCTGAACGCCTTCGATCTCTCGCGCGCCCGAGGTGTCCGCATGAAGGAGCTTGGCTCCATGAACGGGAGGCCTCAAAATTCGCGCGTGCAGCAGGCCCGGTTCTCTCACGTCACCGGCGTATTTGGCCTCGCCGGTCACCTTGGCCTCGGCGTCTTTTCTCAAGACGTTTTTACCAATCAGGGTGAAATCGGAATGGGACTTGGGAACGGCGCCTTTCACGTGGCGCAAGATCTTCTGTCCCTTGGCAAGCTCGGCGTAGCTTATTCTCTTCTGACCTGCGCCCTCATAAACGACGCCGGCCTTGGTTTTCAACTGCTCTTTCGGCACGTGCAACTGGTCCGCGGCCAGTTCGATGAGCACCGCCTTGGCTTCCGCAGCGGCATTGATGAGGGCCGGACCGAAGACGCGGGTGCTCATCGTGCCGAAGGTACCCATATCCCAGGGGCAAAGGTCCGTATCGCCCATCACCATCTCCACCGAGTCGAGGGGAACGTCGAGTTCCTCGGCCAGCATTTGGGCCAAACCGGTTTTGATGCCCTGGCCATACTCGACCTTGCCGGTGAAACCGGTTACCCGGCCATCTTCACCGATGCGGAGGAAGGCGTTGAAATCCTGAGGCAGTCCCTGGCCCATTCCCATTCCGCGGCGGCGCTCGCCCTCTTGCAATGCCTGCGAATCAGGAACGGAAAAGCAGACGATGATGCCGCCGCCCAGCAGTTGCAGGAATTGCCTGCGGTCGAGCGGCAGGCGCGAGCGGCGCTCGGCGGCGGGCTGAACGCCGTGCGGTTCTGCCTCATCGAGTTCAGTGCGCGCTGGTCCTCGGTTTTCGGGTATCATGTTGACCCTCCTTCCATCTGCCTCGAGGCCGTTTCGATAGCTTGGACAATCCGTTGGTGAGCTCCACAGCGGCACAAGTTCCCATCCATATGTTCGATAATCTGGTCGCGCGAAGGACGAGGCGTTTTCAACAACAAGCCGTAGGCATTCATGATCATTCCCGGGGTGCAGTAGCCGCACTGAAGCGCATCGTGCTCGACGAAGGCGAGTTGCAAGGGATGCAGCTTGCCATTCTTGGCCAAACCTTCGATGGTCGTGACCGACTTCCCAGCTACGGCTTTCATTTCTACGACACACGCGCGCTCGGCTTTGCCATCTACGAGGACGGTGCAGGCGCCGCACAGCCCCTCGCCACAGCCGTACTTCGTACCGGTCAAGCCCAAGTCAAAGCGCAAAACCCAGAGAAGCATGCGAGTTGGATCGCCTTCAAAGGCCACCAGCTTCCCGTTCAGCTTAAATGCTATGGCTTCCTTCATGCCTAGACCTCCTCGAAGCGCCGCGGTCACCTACCGGCGCGGGCAACATGGCCCGGCGCCAACGGACGTGACACCCGCGCCGCACCCGACGGACACAGCTTACGCGCACCATTATAGACCTGACAATCGAGAGTGCAAGCAGACTGTTTTGCCAACTCCCGCATACCGACTGTCATTCCGAGCGAAGCGAAGAATCTCGCAGTGCGTCGAGAACAAGCCCGCGCGAGATCCCCTGCCCCGCTCTCTCAAAAGGCTGTCATTCTGAGCGGAGCGAAGAATCTCGGTGGTTTGTTTGCAGGGAGAACAACTGCAGAGATTCTTCGCTTCGCTCAGAATCCCAGGTCGGTGTACAATCTTGCCCCTTGACGATGCGACCTGCGGATTCCGACGGCCCCAAGGGGCGAGGGGCAGATTTTGACGAGCGGGTGAAACTGGAAAGGACGGAACATGATCGAAAACTTTTGGTTGGGCATGGGCATAATCTTACTCGCCGGCGTTTTTAACGGGAGTTTCGCTTTGCCGATGAAATACGCCCGGAATTGGAATTGGGAAAACACCTGGCTGGTATTTTCGGTGGTGGGCATTTTCTGTTTACCCTGGTTGATGGCATTCGGATTCGTACCCCATCTGGATCAAGTCTATGCGAGCGTTCCGGGCCGGGTGGTGACGCTGGCGTTGATCTTCGGCTTCTTCTGGGGCATCGCGCAAGCCACCTACGGATTGAGTCTGCGGGCGGTGGGCCTGGCGGTTGCAGTGGCTGTCGTCTCCGGTTTGACTTGCCTCTCGGGTGCGTTGGTTCCCGTTCTGGTTCTTAATCCCTCGGACCTCTTCCGCGTTCGCGGTGTTTTCCTTTTGTGTAGTCTGCCGATTCTCTTCTTGGGGCTGCTCGCCTACGTGGCCGCCAGCCGCAACCGGGAAAAAGAGCAGGGAGCGGGAAATGCCGCCGGGGCTTCCGAGAAAACCAGCCTCAAGGTGGGGCTAGCTCTCTGCGTCTTTACCGGCGTGGTGGGGTCATGTTTTAACCTCGGTTTTGCCTTCAGCGGGGATATCATTAGGAAAAGCATCGAGTCGGGGGCTTCGCCGGTAACCGCCGGGTACGGCGTCTGGGCGCTGGTGTTTGGCGCCGGGTTTTTCCCGAATCTTTTTTACTGCCTTTATCGGCTCTTTGGTAATCGCTCATTCTCTGCGTTTGCGCAGAAAGGCTGGGTGAGAGAAACACTGCTGGCTGTTTCTATGGCGGTGATGTGGTTGTCGGGGCTTCTCCTCTACGGCGCAGGAGCGACGTTGGCGGGCAGGTACGGAACTTCCGCTGGGTTCACACTTTTTATTGCCGCGAGTGTATTGTGTTCGACGGTGGTCGGGGTTTTGGCGGGCGAATGGAAGTCAACCTCCCAACGCACTCGAGGCCTTCTGGCCGTTGGGGTAGGGGCGCTGGTTCTCTCGGTAGTGGTGTTGAACCTGGGCGGGCTGTTCTCATAGAGGCGACCCTCGTAGCCGCCTACGGGCACCCCCACACCGGCGGTTGCTCTCACGGGGGGCCTCAGGGTAGAATCCGAACCTGGCAGTTAACCTTAATCCTGGCGGATGTCCATGGCAGAGTGGAGTGGCCCTCTCAAGATAAGACCGGCTCGAGTTGAAGATGCGAAGGAAATCGCAAGGATTTACAACCAAGGCGTGCAGGACCGTTGTGCGACATTCGAAAACACCTACGTGACGCCGGAGGAACGGTACCTCTGGCTGGCCGCGCGGCCCGACAAGTTTCCAGTGCTGTTAGCCGAAGTCAAGCACACGCTGATGGGTTGGTCTTCGCTCAATCCTTACAGCCCCCGGCATTGTTACGACGGCATCGCGGAACTGGCCATTTACATTGAGCGCAGCCTGCGCGGGCATGGAGTGGCGCAGGATCTGATGAAGGCCATGCAGGACATCGCACGCGAGAAAGGCTTCTATAAGCTCATCGGCCGCATTCTGGCCGAGAATCAGCCGGCGCGGAAGCTGTGCCAAGTGACCGGCTGGAAGGAAGTGGGAATCCACGAGAAGCACGGCAAGCTGGGCGCCGAGTGGCACGACCTGGTGTTGGTCGAGTACCTGATTCCGGAAAATTTGAAGTAAGTTCCTTCCCTATGAGGAAAGAGCACCGGCGATGGCTGTGGCTGAGTCTCGGAGTCATCGTCATTGCCATCATCATATTCAACTTGAGTCGAAGCCCGGAGTGGGCCAATTTCCAGTGGGGGCGCCTGTGGGCGTTGCTGACCGGAGTCAGACCTGGCCTGCTGCTGCTGATGCTGGCAGGGGTCTTCTGCAGCTATATTTTCCGGGCCTTGCGTTGGCGATTTTTCCTAAGCCCGATTAAGAAGGCCTCTCTGTGGGTCCTGCTGGCGGGCCAGATCCTGGGATTCAGCTCCATCTATTTGATCGGCCGGCCCGGTGAATTCGTGCGGCCGGCTTACATTGCCAAGAAAGAGAACGTCTCCATGAGCGCCATGCTGGCGGTGTGGGTGCTGGAGCGGATCTTCGATACGCTGTTCGTGGTGCTGCTCTTTGCCGCAGCTCTGTATCTCGAGCCACTCGAGCCGGGGACAGCGCGCGGCTCCACGATTCTCGTCGCTTTGCATCGTGGCGGGGATGTGATGCTGGTTTTGGCCGGGCTGCTCGTAGCCGGGTTGGTAATGTTCTGGCTGCGCTCCACGCAGCTTACCGCCTGGACGTTGCGCGCCTTCCGTTTCCTGCCTGCTACCGCGCTCGGCCGGCTCGAGCATTTCCTGCGGTCATTTGCGGTGGGATTGAGCGTCATTCAAAACTGGAAGGAGCTGCTGGGAAGTCTGGTCTTGTCCGCCCTCGTGTGGTTTACGAACACCAGCTTGTTCTGGCTGGCTTTCCAAAGTCTTCCGGGAGGGACGAGGAACCTCTCCTGGCTGGCTGCCGCCGTGACCCTGTTTTGCGCTGCGCTGGGCCTCGCGGTACAGATTCCGGGGGTTGGCGGCGGCTACCAAGTGAGCATTTTGCTCGCCTTGAACGAGCTTTACAACCAGCCGGCGGAGGCGGCCACGGGCGCCGCGATCCTTATTTGGCTGGTCATGTCGGTGCCCTGCCTGGCAGCGGGCTTGGCGCTGCTGGTCCATGAAGGATTATCCTTCCGGAAATTGGAGGCCCTTGCTGATGAGGAGAGGGAATTGGCGGAAAAAGGCTAGCGAGTTCTGACTATGCGCTGTCCCTTCTGCGGTCATGTGGAAGACAAGGTAGTGGATTCGCGCGAAACCAAGCTCGGCGACACGATTCGCCGGCGGCGCGAATGCGCGAAATGCGCTCGCCGGTTTACCACCTACGAACGAATCGATGAAGTCCCCTATATGGTGGTCAAGAAGGACGGCCGGCGGGAGAAGTTCGATCGCCAGAAGATCTTGACTGGTCTGCTGAAAGCTTGTGAGAAAAGACCCGTCCCGATGGCCAAGCTGGAAGAGATCGTCAATGAGGCAGAAGCCTTGGTGGCTGAGGCGGCGGAACGAGAGCGTCCGGCTTCCGAGTTGGGGGAAATGGTCATGGGCCGCTTGAAGGCGCTCGACAAAGTCGCCTACGTGCGGTTTGCCTCGGTGTATCTCGATTTCAAAGACATTCGGGAATTCATGGATGAATTGAAGGACCTGTTGAAATCGAAAGGGAAGTGACAGGATTCACCTGTTAAAGACAAAGGCGCCGAAGTTGCGGAAAGTTTTGAAGCCGAGGCGCTCATAGAGGCTAAGCGCCCGGGCATTGGCGTCGGTAACGGTAAGGGAAACCCGCTGGAAGCCCGCCTTCGCCAGGTCCTGGAACGCGGATTCGAGCAGCGCTGTCCCCACGCCGCCACCTTGCAATGTCCTGGCGACCGCGATTTGCGGTATGTGGGCTGTATCGGCGCGGACGGTGGTGACCGTCAGGACGCCGCCCATCTTGCGTGTCTGGCGATGAATGGCGACTTTGGAAAACTGTTCCAGAAAGTCTCCGCAACCCTGGTAGTGGAGGATGTTATCAATTAAGCGTGTAGCACCCGCCAGTGAGGCATATTGATCGTTGATGGCGGCGTCGATGTGGTTGTGGTAAGCGGCGAAGACCAGTTCGGCAGCTTCGCGTGCATATTTCTTATCGCAGGGCATGATCCAGAAGTCTTCCGGCCGCGCAGCAACCCGCGGCACGGAGTTGGAAGGGCCGGTTCGCTGGAGCGCGCCAGGCCGCCAATCGGGTAGGGATAAGGCCATGAAGCGGCGCCGATAGCCGTGGTAGTTCCAGGAACGGAAATTGCTTTCGAGATTCTCGAAGCTATAGTGGGGGAGTTGCGCTTCCACGCGCCGTAGGCCGGGAATGGCGAGCAGTGTTTCGTTGGCGTGTTCGAGTAGCTGTAAGACCTCGTCCATACCGGCGTGCGAGGGGCCGGCGAACAAATCTCCCATCAAGCCCTTTTCGCCGTCGCAGAAGAAGAAGCAGTAGCCGCGCACGATGCCGTCCAGGACGAGCGCATAACCCGAGAGCCGTTTCTCTTTAAGGCAATTGGAAATCACGCGCGCCGAGGTAGTGAAATCCCAATAGAGGCCTTCGTTCCAAGCGTGCGCCTCAGCGTCCAGCAACTCTGAGAAGGCTGCAACATTAAAGCGGCGAATATCGATGATTTCAGACCCCACCGCACTTTCCCTCTGGGAGGCAGTGAGACTTGCCGTCACGCCCGCCACCCATCATCGCCCAAGGTCCGCAAGCCGCGAAACCTCTTGGCGTCCGCAAAAACGATGCAAGTATAACCCAACTGGCGTGAAAACACCCCTCACCCCAACTCCCCTGCCCCTCTTGCCTGTGCCCGGCGGAGAAGGTGTGACCCGTGGGGGCTGCCGGCACCCAGAAACCATGAAAGTGCGCGAAGCGCCTTGGAGTGCGGCGGCTTGACGCCGCCTTGGGAGCGCCGGGCTCGCGCCGTACGTACGCGTGGCGGAAAGGCGGCGTCAAGCCACCGCATTCCAAGGCGCCTGCGGCGCAAGCATTTCCAAAGCAGACTCCAACAGCCCGTGCGGCGAGGGAAATTAGGACACTACCAGAAAAGAGGTTGTGGTACCATTTGGGCGCTCGATGTTTTCACCCGAGAGGTTTTCTCTCAGGGCCGACCGGGGCACGGTGGCAGCGACCGCGTCAAGGGTGAGATTTGGCCGGCGGGCGAAGTTCCGTGTTCGCAGGGAGAACTGGGGGCATGGACCCACCGACTGGCGCCAAATCCGTCGCTGCTTCTCAACCACCGAACCTCACCCCACACTCGTCGCGTCCCTCGCGGCGACATAGGGTGGAATACTATGCAGCCCTGGCCCTATTGAGGCTGCTCGGGTTCCTGCCGCACCGGATAGCGCGCGCCCTTTGCGAATTGCTGGCACTTCTGAGCTATCGTTTCTGGCCGCGTCTGCGCAAAGTGGGTCTTTTCAATTTGAAGCTGGCTTTCCCTGATTGGCCCGAAAGCCGACGGCGGAGCGTACTGGTCAACGTGTTTCGCAATTTCGGCAGGATGCTGGCTGACTTCGCCCATTTCCCACGCTGGAATCGCAGCAACATTGAGAAGTTGATTATCTACGATGGATTCGAGAACTACGCGCAAGCCCAAAGCCTGGGACGCGGCGTGCTGTTTCTCACCGGCCACTTCGGGAATTGGGAACTCAGTTCCTTCGCTCACGGAGTGTACGGCTATCCCTGCGATTTCGTCGTCCGCGCTCTCGACAATCCGCTGATGGACGAACTGATCAACCGCTATCGGTGCCTGGGAGGCGGGAAGCCGATTGAAAAAGGTGAATTTGCGCGCGGCGTCTTGCGGGCTTTCGGCCGCGGCGACGCGGTGGGTGTGCTGATCGACCAGAACATGCTGTCCGGAGAAGGTGGGTTTGTAGACTTCTTCGGAATCCCGGCCTGCACCACCACGGGGCCGGCGCGCGTGGCGAAGAAGACCGGCGTGCCCATCGTTCTGGGGCTGGTTATTTGGGACCCGAAACTCCGGAAGTATCGGCTGCGATTCGACTCCGTCGAATGGATCCATTGCCAGAACCCAGAGGAGGAAATCCTGGTCAATACCGCCCACTTCACACGCCTTCTGGAAAATTACATTCGCCGCTTCCCTGATCACTGGCTCTGGGTCCACCGGCGGTGGAAAACACGCCCGCCGGGGACTGCGCCCCTTTACCCGTTCTAGGGATCAGGGAACTGCCACTAATCAGAGATAACTTCGCAAACGGCGAGTAACAACTGACGACTGACAACTGACTACTGGGAACTGAGTACCGAGGCGGACTATGAAGACCTCTGAGCTTGCCAAGTTGCTGGGTGGAACACTGCACGGTGAGGAAAACCGGGAAGTGAACGATGTGGCGGCGCTCGAAACGGCCGGACCGGGAGACCTGACCTATGCCGAAGGCGCCAGGTTGCTCGAGCGGGCGCTCGCGTCTCAGGCCGGGTGCATCCTGGCGCCGGAGGAATTTGCGCTGCCCGGACGCACCACGATTGGTGTCGCGAATCCTAAGCTGTCCTTTATTCGCGCCGCCCAGTTGCTGTGCCCGCCCCGCAGGCCTGCGCCGGGAGTGCACGCCTCGGCGGTGGTTGCCCCGGACGCGCGCATCGCTGCGGACGTGGCCATCGGCCCTTACGTGGTGATCGAGTCGGGTGCCGAGGTGGGGAGCGGCACGTGCCTGGGAGCGGGAGTCTGGATGGGTGAAGGAGCTAAAATAGGCTCGCAATGTATGTTGTACCCGAGGGTGAGCGTCTACCCCGGGGCGAGGGTTGGCAATCGCGTTATCCTTCACTGCGGGGTGGTGATTGGGTCCGACGGCTTTGGTTACGTGTTCGCCGAAGGCCGTCATGAGAAGTTCCCTCAGCGCGGCGGCGTGATCGTTGAAGATGACGTGGAAATAGGGAGCAACAGTACGGTCGACCGCGGCTCCTTGGGAGTCACGGTGATCGGCCAGGGAACCAAAATCGATAACTTAGTGCAAATTGCACACAACGTGAAGGTGGGACGGCATTGCGTGATCGCTGCCCAGACAGGCATCTCCGGCAGCACCGAGATCGGCGACTACGTGGTGATGGGCGGCCAGGTGGGCGTTGCCGACCACGTCCGCATCGAGCAGGGTGCGATGATTGGCGGCCAGGCGGGCATCTTCGGGACAATCCGCAAGGGCGCTAAGGTGTGGGGAACCCCCGCCCGAACCCTGGACAAACTCAAGCAGACGCACGCCCGCATCGCAGGCCTGCCAAGCCTGGAGCGGAGAGTAAAAGAGATTGAGGAAAAACTAGAAAGCAGAAAGCAGAAGGCAGAGAACAGTAAGTAAAAAAGCGCGACACGCGGCGGCGGGACTCACCAGTGAAGCCAGGTGGCGCCAGTTTTGCCATCATGCCTCACGGCTCAGGCGGCAGCCAGCTTTAGGAGTAGGCAGTGGCCAGCGAGTCTGTCTAACGCCAAAACAAATCTCGTCAGGTAGATGATCTGCTTTCTGCTTTCTGCTTTCTAGGTATTGTGGTACACGCTGATAAGTTGGGCTCGCATCGTTTCCAGCCTGCTCTCCGAAACGCGAGAAAATCGCTTCAAGAGTTCGTAGCCAAGGTCATGGTCCACTTCCGCCTTCTCGCGAAGGCATTGGCCGTCCATGGCGAAAGCACGGGTAGGTTCAACAGCGCGAGCCGAAAACTTCCAGCGATATGGAGGGAACAGCCACGACCAGCCCAGAATGTCATCTTGTTTTAGAGTCACGATGGGCAGAGGGCCACGGCGTTCGGAGGAAATGTGCAACTCAACCTTCCCGTCTCGGAGGAGGTAGAACCTGCGAGCGTCTTCGCCCTCGTGAAAAATGAATTCCCCAGCCGCAAAACGCGCGTTGGAAGCGCAGCCGACCACCAGTTCGAGGTAGTGTTTGGGGAAGTCGGAAAAGAAGGGGTGGGCGGTGAGGACATTTTGAAGAGTTTCCATGACAACACTCCTGAGACCTGGGCTGATACATATCTGACGAGACGAGAACATCTCACCAAAATGATAGCACCTCAGACCGTCGGGTTGTCAACGTTCCCCATTTTGAGCTTCCCTCCGGACGGAATTCACGGTATCCTTACACGCGCGCCGAGTGTGGATGTCGAAGTTGGCGAAGCCATCGCGATGCACTGCGACACCATTGTAAAATCCGCAACTCTTTCCAACAATCGCAGTCAAAATTTAGCTGCCGGGCTGCCCAGCTCATGAGGACGCAGGCAGCACAAGGGTTGCGAAAATCGAAGGAGCGATGATAATGGAGACACTTGAACTTGTTCTGAAGGAGCAACCGTTTTTCCATGATTTCCCGGCACAGCACCTCGAGCTCATCGTGGGATGTGCCTCGAACGTCCGGTTTGAGGCGGGAAAGGTCATCTTCCGCGAGGGCGAAGCGGCCAACAAGTTTTATCTGATTCGACACGGGAAGGTAGCGCTCGAGATGGTCTCCGAGCGACGTGGCCCGGTCACCGTTCTAACCGTCGGAGAAGGCGAAATTCTGGGTTGGTCATGGCTTTTCCCGCCGCATTTTTATAAGTTCACGGCGCGCACCATGGACCCGGTACGCGCCCTTGCGATCGACGGGCAATGCCTGCGCGGCAAAGCCGAAGAAGATCACGATCTCGGCTATCACCTTCTAAAACGCTGGGCGCCGCTGGTCGAGCGAGCCCTGGATGCGACGCGGTTGCAGCTCATCAATGTCTACCAGGACAAGTAAACGGCGAGCGCCACCAAGAGCGTAGCCTTCGCGCGCAGAAGAGGAGCCATTATGGAGATTCACAAACAAGATGCTTTGAATTATCACAGCCAGGGGAGAAAAGGGAAGATCGAAGTCACACCGACCAAGCCTTGCGCAACCCAGTGGGATTTGAGCCTCGCTTATACACCCGGTGTGGCTGATCCTTGTCTCGAAATCGAGAAGAATCCGGAACGTGCCTTCGATTACACCGCGAAGGGAAACCTGGTCGCCGTGGTGTCGAACGGCACGGCAGTGCTGGGACTGGGGAACATCGGAGCGCTGGCGGGGAAGCCGGTGATGGAAGGCAAGGGAGTGCTGTTCAAGCGTTTCGCGGACATCGACGTCTTCGATCTGGAGGTGGGTTCGGAGGAGCCGGAAGACGTTATCCGGTTCTGTCAGTTGCTGGAGCCGACACTCGGGGGCATCAATCTCGAAGACATCAAAGCGCCGGAGTGCTTCTACATCGAGGAAACGCTGCGCGGCACCATGTCGATTCCTGTCTTTCATGACGACCAGCACGGGACCGCAATAATCTCCGGGGCCGCTCTCCTGAACGCGCTGGAGATTGTGGGGAAAGACATTGCAATAGTCAGAATGGTGATCAATGGCGCTGGGGCGGCAGGAATCGCCTGCGGCGAGCACTATGTCCGGCTGGGGATGAAGCGCGAAAACATCATCCTTTGTGACACGAAGGGTGTGGTTTACGAAGGGCGCACCGAGGGCATGAACCCCTACAAAGCCCGGTTTGCGGTCAGAACCACGGCGAGAACTCTCGCCGACGCCATGAAGGGTGTCGACGTTTTCACCGGACTCTCCGGTCCCAATATTGTGACGCCGGAGATGGTGCGCTCGATGGCGGGCCAGCCCATCATTTTTGCCATGGCCAACCCGGTGCCGGAAATCAGTTATGACGCTGCACGGGCGGCCAGGGCGGATGTCATCATGGCGACGGGGCGGTCCGACTACCCCAATCAAGTCAACAACGTTTTGGGATTTCCTTTCATCTTCCGCGGCGCCCTGGACGTTCGGGCTCGCGCCATCAATGAAGAAATGAAGGTTGCGGCAACGCGCGCCCTGGCGACCTTGGCGAAGGAAGATGTCCCTGACATGGTGCTGCGCGCTTATGGCGTCACCCATTTGCACTTCGGCAGGGATTACATCATCCCCAAGCCGTTCGACCCGCGCGTGCTTTTGTTTGAGGCCTCTGCGGTTGCCCGAGCCGCCATGGAAAGTGGAGTGGCGCAGTTGAAGGTCGACATCGATGAGTACCGCGACCAGCTCTCCCGGCGCCTGGGACGGACTCAGGAGGTCATGTTCAGCGTTCGCCAGCGCGCCAAGTCGGCGCCTAAACGCATTGTCTTTTCCGAAGGTGAACACGAGAAGATCATCCGCGCCAGTTCCCAGCTTAACAATCTGAAGATTGCGCATCCGGTGCTGCTGGGCCGCCCCGCGGTCATCGCGCAAAAGGCGCACGACCTGGACTTGTGCAAGGTCGAGGCCGAGATCATCGAGCCGGCTCACTCGCCCAGGCTCGATGCGTACGTCGAGGAGTTCTACCGGCTGCGCCAGCGCCGCGGCATCACGCGCAGCGAGGCACGCGAATTGATGGCCAACAGCAACTACTTCGGCGCCATGATGGTCCACATGGGCGATGCGGACGGATTTGTCGCGGGCGTATCCCAACATTACCCTGACACGATCCGGCCGGCGCTCCAAATCATCGCCACTCGCCCTGACGTTCACAAGGTTGCCGGTCTGTATGTGATCGCGACCAAGAGGGACGTGTTTCTCTTCGCCGACACCACCGTCAACATCGAGCCCAACGCCGAGGACCTGGCGGAGGTCGCGTTGCTTTCGGCGGAAGTGGCCGAAAGCTTCGGCATCGAGCCGCGGGTGGCCATGCTGTCGTTTTCCAACTTCGGCAGCACACGGCATCCGCTGACCGAAAAAGTGCGCCGGGCCACCGCACTCGTCAAGCAACGTAATCCCAAACTGATGGTGGACGGCGAGATGATGGCGGACACCGCGGTGATTCCCGAACTGCTGGCGGAGTACCCCTTCTCAAGCTTGCAAAAGAAGGCTAATGTCCTGGTTTTCCCCAGCCTCGAAGCCGGGAACGTCGCCTACAAGCTGATGATGCGGATCGGGGGAGCGGAGGCACTCGGCCCTGTCTTGATGGGACTCTCAAAACCGGTGCATGTGCTGCAACGCGGCTCGACCGTGGAAGAAATCGTCGACATTGCCGCCTTAGCTGTTGTTGACGCACAGAAGAACGTCAGCCAGATAAGCGTACCGGTTTCCAAAGCCTCCGCTGCGTGAAAAAACCGGTGTTACCTACTTCGTTACCAGCGGCGGGCCTCGCGGGCCAAGCCTTCGTGCACGAGCATCTTGAGCAGCGTCTGGTAACCAATGCCTTTGCGGTCCGCCACCTTGCGCGCCCGTTCTAGATCCGCTCCAGGCAGGCGAATCGCAATCTGAACGCTTCGCTTTTCACTCAGCTTCGCAACCAGGCTCGATCCGCTGGACTTGCTTCCCTTCCAACGCGCCTCCGCAGATCGCTGCTTGACGTAGGCCCGCCCCGCCGGGCTCGCCCACCAATCTGCCTCGTCGCTCTCACTCTTGAATTTCGGCATCTCCAGGGTTTTCCTTCCCATCGTATTCACTCTCCCTCGACGCGCCTCGTGAAATAATCGCGCCTTTGTCCGGTGCCCGTCCCAATCGAACATCGCAAAGTCAATTGTATATGCAATGCATAGGCAGGGCAAGACCCGCGGATAAATGTCAACGAAGCCCTTTCAGGAACTCCTCCACGCTCTGCGAGAACTCTTGTGGTTGTCCGTCCAGGGCCGGGAGCCCGATTTGTGATTCCAGGCCATTGGTAATAAGATCAAGGAAGCAGTGGTTGGGCACAAAGCGTATTGTGCAACCCCACAATGGCGGATGCACTTAAAGTCGAACGTCAGGTGCAGCGCGGGCTGAAGTCATCGCTCGTCAGCATCGTGTCGAATTTTCTGCTGGCCATGTGCAAATGCCTGGCGGGCTCCCTCGGGCATTCCTTCGTGCTGGTGGCGGACGGCATCGAATCGCTGGCGGATGTGTTCAGTTCCTACGCGGTCTACTTCGGCCTCCGCGTTGCCATGAAACCCCCGGACAAGGATCATCCCTACGGGCATGGCAAGGCTGAACCCATCGCGGCGGTGGCGGTTAGCCTGGCGCTGGCGTTCGCCGCCGTCGTGATCGCGATCGAGAGCATATCTCGCATTCGCACCCCGCATCCACTTCCCAGGCCTTACACGCTCTGGGTGCTGCTGGGTGTGGTAGCGGTGAAAATCCTGCTTTCCCGCTTCGTCTCCACGGTGGCCTCAGAAATCCAAAGCACCGCGGTTCGAGGAGACGCGTGGCACCATGCCAGCGATGCCATTACTTCCGCCTTCGCCTTTATCGGAATCACCCTGGCGCTCTGGACGAAGGATTACACGGCAGACGATTGGGCCGCGCTCTGCGCTTCCATGGTGATCCTCTATAACGCCGGGCGGCAACTCCGTTCTCCTTTGGAAGAACTGCTGGACACGGCGCCGCCTCCTGCCATTGAAGATCACGTGCGCCGAGTGGCGACCGCGGTTCCGGGTGTGATCGGCCTCGATAAATGCTTCGTGCGCAAGGTGGGATTTCGATACTACGTCGAGCTTCACGTGGTGACCGGAGGTAACCTCAGCGTTCGCGAGGGACACGCCATTTCCCACGAGGTGGAGAATCGCGTCACCGCCGAGGTCGATCGCGTCGCCAGAGTGCTGGTGCACATCGAGCCCGAAGAGGAGTTGCTGAAGCCACCCGACGGCCTGGTGTGAATTCCGGCCGACGCGTCACTGTCGCTCATGACGCCTCGCGTCACTCAGGAGCATGACGCTGCGCGAAGCGCCTCGGAGTGCGGCGGCTTGACGCCGCCTTGGCATCGGAACCGGTGCGCCGAATACGGACGCGTGGCGGGAAGGCGGCGTCAAGCCGCCGCACTCCAAGGCGCCTTCGGCGCAAGCGTTTCTTGCCTACCTGAACGTCAAGCCAAAGCGGAAACCAACGTAATGGGTGAAAGGAGCGTTCGCCCAATAATCGATGCCACCCTGCTCTCGAACTTCGAGGCGCGCCGCGACGTGTTTGATGAACCAGAGATTGACGCCGCCACCGAAGTTGTACCCGGAGTGGACATCGGCGCGCTCGCCATAATAGAGGCTATAGCCTCCGACCGCAAACGGGTCGATTCTGGGGCGGCTTCTGGTGTGGAAGATGTGGTAGGACGCATCGGCTGAGCCCAAGCCCACCCCGTAGTCGCCGTTAAAACCCCAGTCCGCGCCTGCGTAACCCAGTTCAATTGTCGCACCCACCTTGTCCTGGCCTAGGCCCAGCAGTTCTCCGCCGCAACCGGTGGTATTACCGCCCTTCTTGTTATAGGCGTTCGACACGAGCGGGGCAGTGAAGCAATAGAATTGGCCTTGAATGGAATTGCCATCGTCCCCCGCCCATGCTCGGGCAGGCAGTGTGAATAATATAGCTACTATCGCGACGAGTCTTTTCATGTTTCACCTTCGATCTAATTAGGATTTGGCACGTACACCACGGTGTTCGCCGAATTGGCAAGAGTGGCGGAGCCTGCGGTGGCGGTGCCCGTTAGCGTCACCTGGTGAAAGCTTCCCGTCTCTTCGAGGTTGCACAATGGCTGGTCGTTTTGACAAAGGGGGTTGGTTCCACTGCAGCCCGCAAACCCCACGGCCAGCAACAATCCCGCCGCCAGCAACACCAGGGATGTCCGTAGTCCGCGCGGGCCGGCCGGCCACCGCCTCCGCAGCCTCCACATCAAAGGCGCCCAGAGGGCAGCCAGTATTAGCAAGTATTTGGGCGCGAGTATGTTCGGTCGCGGCGCCCAAGGCTTATTCAGCGCGCTTCCCGAAGCCTGGGTCATCAACACAGTAACCGCGACATTAGCCGGCGTGTTGGTCGGAGTAAGCGACGCGGGGCTCACGGTGCAAGTGGAGTTCAACTGTACCGAACTCGTGATCTCGGCCTCGTAAGAAGTGACCGAGCAGCTAAAGGCCATGGAGTGATTGAAGCCCCCAGTGGCAGCAACCGCAAAGGTGTAGACACCTGTCTGCCCGACCGAGAGGTTCCCTCCTGCCGGCGAATCGGAAACCCAATTTAGAGTAAAGTCCTGCCCCATACCACTAACGCCCACGCTTTGGGTGCTATTGGGATGACCGTCGGTATCGTCGGTAATCACCAGATTGGCGGACTGCGTCCCTCCCTGACCGGGGTTAAAGGTGACGTTGATGGTGCAGGATGCACCCGGCGGCAGGCTGCTGCCGCAATCGTTGGTCTGATAGAACACCCCGTAGAGGGACTGGTTGAACAATCCGGTAAGGGCGATGCTGGGGACGGCGAGGGCGGCGTTGCCTGTGTTACTCAGTGTAATGACTTGAGCAGCACTGATACTGTTTGCCCACTGCGGGGCGAACGTCACTGTCGTGGGCGAGACTGCGGCGCGCGGATATGAAGAGAGGCCGACGCCTGCAATGCTCGCGATCTGTGGGCTGCCGCCGGCATTGTCGGTGATGACGATTGAGCCAGAGCGCGTGCCTGACTCCGTGGGCGTAAAGTTGATGTCGATGGTGCAATACGCGCCGGAAGCGACCGTGCCGCCGCCATAAGGGCATGAGGAGCTTGTGGAAACCAAGGCAAAATCGCCGCTGATGCCAATGTTCGTGATCGTCAGCGGCTTTGCACCCACGCTTCTCAACATCACCGTTTCGGCGCTGGTCGTCATGCCGACCGGTTCATTCCCGAACGCTAGGAGGCGGGTCGACAGAGTAATTCCCGGCCCCGGCGCAGGGGAACCAGCGATTTTGGCTACGAACGTCTGGCCGGCTTCCGCAGCGGCCGGCGGAAGCGGAAGCGCGCCGGGGAAGTCCGTCGCGTCATTCTCGCCCGTAACATCCGCGTTGCCGGAGGAGTCCACCGCGATGCCGTAGCCTTCGGAATAGGAACTGCCGCCCAGGTAGGTGGAGTAAACGAGGGCAGTGCCTGCGGGGTCAAACTCCGTGACGAATGCGCTGCCGCAACCTGCGCTGACGTCCGGGCAGGTGGCTTGAATCGCGTTTACGGTGGGGAAATCGACTGCCTCGGTCGCACCCGTCACGTATGCGTCCCCGGCAGCGTCCACGGCGATGCCAGCGCCAGTGTTCGAAACATTGGTGCTGGAGTCCGACCCGGTATTTCCGCCGAGATACGTTGAATAGAATAAGGCGGAGCCGGAGGGATTCAACTTAGACACGAATGCGGCGCCATAGATATTGGAGCTTGACTGAAATGGGTCCCGGGTCGGGAAATCGGTCGAAGTGGTCGAGCCTGTTAAATAGGCGCTGGAGGAAGAATCGACGGCGATGCCCGCGCCTACATCCCTGCCGCTGCCTCCAAGGTAAGTGGAGTACAGTAGCGCCGAACCCGCAGGGTTGAACTTTGTCACAAAGGCGTTTCCCTGCGAAGAGTGGTTATTCGCCTGGAGCGGATTCGCTGTGGGAAAATCGTATGAGAGCGTTCCACCTGTCACATAGGCGTCGCCGGCAGTGTCAACCGCGATGGCGTTGGCGAAAGATCCTGAACTGCCACCCAGGAAGGTGGAGTACGTCAAAGCCGCGCCGGAGGGATTGAACTTCGTCACGAACGCGTCTCCAGAGGGACAGTTATTGCAGGTGGCCTGGAAAGCCGCAGAAGTAGGGAAGTCGGACGAGAAAGTCGTGCCGGTCACGTAGGCGCTGCCCGAGGTGTCAACGGCGATTCCTGAACCGGAGTCTTGCGTGCTGCCACCCAGGTAAGTTGAGTAAATCAGGGCGGAACCGGTGGAGTTCAGCTTGGAGACAAACGCGGTAGCCGATGCCGAAGAGGGTGTCGCAGTTTTGCTGTTGGCCTGAAAAGAATTCACGGTCGGGAAGTCACTTGACCAGGTCTCGCCCGTGACGTAGGCATTGCCTGAGGAATCGACAGCTATGCCCGTGCAGTAATCGATGTCGCTGCCGCCGAGATAGGTCGAGTAGACCAGCTCCGAGCCATCCGGGCTCAACTTTGAAACAAAACAGTTGCCCTGGCCCTGGAGATTGGCTTGCAGCGGGTTTGAAGTGGGGAAGTCCGCCGAGTCGGTTCCACCTGTTATGTACGCGCTGCCGGAGGAGTCGACGGCGATGCCCCCTTCCGCTCCTCCGAGGTTTCCGCTCAAGTTGGTGGAATAATACAGCACGGGATCGATGATCAGGGGGCGAGTGCGATCGTAGGGCCCAACTGCAAACCGAACATGGTTCCGGTCGTCCAGTACGAAACGACCCTGGCGGAATTGCCGATTGACGATGGTCGATTGACGATTGAACGTTCTCGGTTGCTGATCCTCCGTAGTCGAATTTCGAATTTCGATTTTCGATTTTCGCTCTTCGTCTTGGTATTCTGACTCCTGACTCCTGACTCCTGGCTCCTGTTCTTGATAGACGATCGGACTGTGCATGTGGACGTTGCCCCATGCGCCTGGAATGATCAAGTCGCCGTCGCGAGCAATGTAGGGTGATGCGCGGCCGGCCGAATTTCGATTTTCGATTTTCGAATTTCTGTCTCCCTCCGGCCGCACGCCCAGAGTAATG
>Ga0187781_10000504_pt1 | contig 27978 bp, 25 predicted proteins | sample 0715_SJ02_MP02_2_FD_132447 | JGI IMG/M metagenome (GOLD analysis project Ga0187781, IMG submission 132447) | Tropical peat soil microbial communities from peatlands in Department of Meta, Colombia - 0715_SJ02_MP02_20_MG | ecosystem: Environmental > Terrestrial > Soil > Wetlands > Peat | place... | reverse complement strand
AGGCGCGCGGTGAGGAAGGCGAAGGATTCGATCAGCCGCTCGACATGAGGGTCCTGCGCCTCGACGCCGGTATATTCGAGCCGGTTGGCGATCTTGGGATAGCGCTCGGCGAATTCGACGCCGCGATGGCGCAGATAGGCCAGCTCGCGCTGATAATAGGCGAGGATGTCGTCGAGCCCGTCACTCGCCATAATGCCCGCCGCCGCGATGGACCGAGACCGCAAAGGAAATCGGCTCGATCATCGCGCCCAGCCGCAGCCCACCCTCGACGTGGACGACGAGCGCGCCCCTCTCTCCCGCCGGCCGCTCGATGCGCACGCGGGGATGGGCAAGGCGCGGCTCGAACACCTCGATGGCCTCGCGCACCATCGCCATCAGCCCGGTCTCGCCGTCGAAATCGCGCGGTGCGAACAGCGAGAGATCGGGGATGCCGTAATCGATCGTGCTGCGCTCGCGCTTTGCCAGGATGTCGGCCGCGACCGGCGCGCGGGTGTTGAGCAGCCGGTCGAGCTCGCGCGCCACCGACTGGCGCAGCGCCTCGGGGCTCAGCATGCGCAGCGGCTGGCCCTCGGCGCTGCTGGCCGGGTCGAGATCGGTGAGACGCTCGAACAGCGGCGCGGGCGCGCCGGGGACAAGGCGCGGCTCGCCCATCGCCCGATTATGACACCTCCTGCTTGATCAGGTCGTGCTTCACCGGCTGGACGCCGTCGGCGGTGCCGTCATCCTTCTTCTGCGGGATGTACTTGTACTCGATCACGCCGTAATTGAGCGCCACCGTCTCGGTCGGAATGTCGCCGGTGCCGCCGCCGAAGCTCATGTTGGAGATGATGATGTTGTTCATCACGATCTCGAGATATTTCACCGGCTTGTTGTCGCCGTCGGCGCGGTAGGCGGTGAAGGTGCCGGTGCCGATCATCTTGCCGCTCCAGCACTGCTTCAGCAGGTCGTCGGTGGCGCTGTCGACATATTTGGTGATGGTGAAGTCGGAGTGGTTCGCCTGCTCGACGGTGCCGCCGCCGGCCGAGCTGCGCGTCGGCGAGGTCGGCTGGTTGAAGGAATGGCTCCAGGACAGGACCTGAAGCTCGCCGGTGTGATCGCTGTCCGTCGACTCTCCGGTGATGTTGGGCGTCTCCAGCTTGAGAAACATATTGCCGGCCATAGCGTCTCTCCTTCCGTCCCTTCAGCGCCCGCTTGTCAGGCTGCCGCCGGCGGCGGCAGCTCGGCCACCAGCCGGATCGATGCGGTGAGCTCCTCGAGCTGGAAATGCGGCCGGAGGAACACGGTGGCGCGATAGGAGCCGGGCTTGCCCGGCACGTCGAACACGTCGACGCGCGCCTCGCGCAGCGGGTATTTCGCCTTGAGATCCTGGCCGGCATCGTCCTTGCCGAGGACGTAGTCGATGATCCAGGTGTTGAGATAGGTCTGCACGTTCTCCTTGGTCATGAAGGAGCCGATCTTGTCGCGCATGATGACTTTGATGTAATGCGCGAACCGCGAGGCGTTGAGCATATAGGGGAGCCGCGCCGACAGGCTGGCGTTGGCGTTCGCCGCGGCGAGGTTGTAGACCTTCGGCCTGTTGGTGGTCTGGCCGCCGAAGAAGGCGGCGTAGTCGGTGCCCTTGCAGTGCACCAGGGCGATGAAGCCGAGGTCGGACAGCTCCTTCTCGCGCCGGTCGGTGATGGCGATCTCGGTCGGGCATTTCAGCGCGATATCGCCCTCGTCGGTGAGGAAGGTGTGCGCCGGCAGGCCCTCGACCTTGCCGCCGCCCTCGACGCCGCGGATCGCCGCGGTCCAGCCGTGCTTGGCGAAGGCGTCGGTGATGCGCGCGCCGAGCGCCCAGGCGGCGCTGCCCCAGAGATATTTGGCGTGGTCGCGCCCGTCGGTGTCCTCGACGAAGTTCATGCCCTCGACCGGGACGGTGTCGGGGCCGTAGGGCAGCCGCAGCAGGATATGCGGCATCACCAGCGTCACGTAGCGCGAATCCTCGCTCTCGCGGAAGGAGCGCCAGGTGACCAGCTCCAGGCTCTCGAAGATCTTGGCGAGGTCGCGGGGGATCCCCAGCTCGGTGAAGCTGTCCATGTCGAAAAGCCTCGGGCCCGCCGCGGCGATGAACGGCGCATGCGCCGCCGCGGCGACGCTCGACACCTTTTGCAGGAGCTGAACGTCCTGCGGATGCCGGGTGAATTCGTAATCGGCCAGCAGCATGCTGTAGGGATGGCCGCCGAAGGTGCCGTATTCCTCTTCGTAGACCTTCTTGAACAGCGCGCTCTGGTCGAACTCGACCGCCTTGTCCAGATCCTTGAACAGCTCGGCCTTGGTGATGTTGAGCAGCCTGAGCTTGAGCCGCGTGCTGGTCTCGGTGTTCATCACCACGTAATGCAGGCCGCGCCAGGACGCTTCCATCCTTTGCAACTCGGGATGATGCAGGATCTCGTTGAGCTGCGCGCTCAGGAGATCGTCGATCTCCGCGATGCGGTCGTTGATCGCCTCGGCGGCATCGGCCTTGACCGTGCCGCCTTCGGCGAGCACGTCGTGGACGAACTCGCCGACGAGGTCGCGGGCATAGCTGCGCTGTGACTCGTCGCGCGCGAGCTTGCCGTCGACGATGATCTTGTCGAGCAGGCTGGTCGGCGCCGCGCCGTTGCCGCTCTGGGTTTCCTCGGCCATGGTCGCTCTCCCCTCTGTGCCGGCCTATTGGGCGGGCTTCTGCTCGCCGCCCTCGCCCAGATCCTTCTTGAGCGCGGCCTGGCTCTCGGTGTTCTGGATGACGTCCTTCAGCAGCGCGTCGAGCCCGTCGTTGCCGTCGAGCTTGGTGAGGAGATCGCGCAGCCGCTGCCGGCCCTCATAGAGCTTCTTGAGCGCCGGCACCTGGCGGATGATCTCGACCGGGCCGAACTCGTCCATGTTCTTGAAGACAAGCTCGACGTTGAGCTGATCGGTGCTGTCCTTGACGAGCTTGTTGGGCACGCGGAAGGCCAGGCGCGGCGAGATCGCCGCCAGCACGTCGTTGAAATTGTCGCGATCGATCTCGACGAATTTCCGGTCCTTGACCGGGGGCAATGCCTCCGCCGGCTTGCCGGAGAGGTCGGCGAGAATGCCGACGATGAACGGCAGCTCCTTCTTCTCGATCGCGCCGCCGATCTCGACATCATAGGTGATCTGCACCCGCGGCGGCCGGACGCGATCGAGTTTGTGTTGCGTACTTTCGGCCATGTGAACCTCCCCCGACGCATTCTCGGCGTCCGTCGAGACAGTTAAAATGATTCAATCGACCCGATCAAGCGGATTATGCTTCGCCAACTTGCGCACCCTTGTCCGCTTCTGTCTCTTTACCGTCATGTCCGAGTAAAACACGCCGCAAATCTCAGCGAGGATTGAGCCCGAGCAGCTCAAAGAGCGCGGCAAGATCGTTTCGTCCCCTGGTCATTTCCGCCAGCAGCTCATGCAGCGGCATCATCCCCCAGGAATGCGCGCGCCGCAGCAGATAAGGCGTCGGGCTATGCGGCTCGGTGCGCGACAAATACTCGGCGACCTCGAGGATCAGCCGATAGGCCTCGTCGCGGTCCCGGATCACCCCCTCGAAGGGCGGCGGCGCCGGCTCGGTCAACTCTTCCGTCGGCGCCGGCGCGGCCGGCACGGGTCGCATCGGTTCTGCCGTCATCGCCACCTCGCCTCGGTTCCTCAGAATGGTTTGGACCAGCCCCTCGATATTGGCGAGCGCGCCGCGCAACGCGGCGAGGCTGGGCGCATCCTTGCCGCAGGCCTGGTCGAGCAGCCGGTCGAGCTCGCCCAGCAGCGCCAACGACGTCTCGATATGGCGCAAGACGCCGCGGTAGAAGGCGGTGGGCGTCGCCGCCGCCGCCGCGTCGAACTCGGCGAGCTTGACCCCGGCATCGAGCTTGGCCGTCGGGTTCGCCTTGCGGATCTGCTCCAGCCGCAGCGCGTTGGCGTAATGCTCCCAGGCGTATTCGTCGGGCGTGACGATGCCGGCCCGGGTGAGCGGCAGGCAGTATATCGTCTGCGGCAGATGCGCATTGACCCATTCGAAAGGCGCGATGCGGTAGGAGAGGTCGTTCTCCTCGATGGCCGGATGGAGATGCGGCCAGAAGGCCCGGCACAGGCCGATGATGACGCCGAGACCGGGGGCGATGCCGGCAAAGCCTTGACGATGGATGAGGCCCTCAAGCAGCCAGCAGGCGATCTGAAGATCCTTGGAGCGGGTCGCAAGCGCCTCGCCGGCGAGCCGCACCACCTCGCCCCAGTTGGCGCGCTTCAACTCGGTCTGCCAGACGCCGCGCGGCAGGCTGGCGTCGTCCTCGCGTCGCGCCTCGCGGATGCGCTCATACGCGCCGCTGAAGCGCAGCGACGCGCCGGTGGGACTGTCGCCGGGGAGCGGCGCCAGGATCGCCGCCAAATCGATCCCGGGCGGCGGCGGGGCCTCCTGCGTCCGCGCCGCCGCGGTCATCGCCGCGCCTCGCTCACCAGCAGCGGCGCGTGCGTCGGGAAATCCGGCATGACCAGCGCCACCGGCGCCTTGGCGCCGGGCGGCGTGGTCGAGAGGCGCACGCGGATGAACGCCTTGGCCGCGCCCACCGGCGCCGGCGTGGCTGCATCCGGACCAATGACGCCGAGGGTGCGGGCGGTGAATTTCAACACCTGAGGCAAGAGGTCGCTGCGTCCTTCGATCTCGGCGGGCTGGCTGCGATGGTCCATCAGCAGCCGCAGCAGCCCCCAGCGGTCGTCATAGCGCCAGCTCACCACCCGGTCCTTCGCCCCTTGCCCGTCGCCGGCGCCTTCAAGCACCGGCGAGACCGGGCCGTCCTTGGCCCAGCGCAGGCTGACGCTGACGGGATCGGACAGATGCCAGCGCGCCGGCTTGCCCGGCTCGCCGCGGCGGAAGAGCTGGTCGTCGATCGTCGCCTGCCAGTCGATGATCTGGTCGGCGCCCTGCTCGAAGCGGCGGTTGACGCGGAAGTCGACGGCGACGTCATATCCGGGCAAATCGTCGCCGCCTTCGCCAAGGAAGGGCGCGAAAAAGGCGCGCACCTTTTCCATCTGATCGAGAAAGGCGAGCGCCTCCTGCTGCGCCTCGGTGCTGCCGCGGGCGAGCGCCTTGCGCGCCGCCGGCGCATTGGCGGCAAAGAGATCGAGATAGCTGACGATCGTCTCGATTTGCGCCGCTGCCGCGTCGCCGGCGGAAGAGCTTGGCGCGAAGGGAAAGCGTCCGGCGAGCAGGCGGTTGAAGGCGTCGGCGAGCCGGACGTAGCCGGCGGCGCCGGCGGAGTTCGCGGTCTCGCTGCATTGCGACAGCAGCCCCTGGCGCAACGCGCTGCGCCGGTCGAGGAAATAGTCGCCGGTGGCGGCATAGCGATCGCCGGAAAGCTGGTCGGCGCAATTGTCCTGCGTCATCTGAGCGAGGTCGAAGCGGATGAAGGTCTCCAGCGCCGATATGGAATTGCGTGGATTATTGTTCTGGTATTTTTGCAACTCCAGCGCGATGCGTTGCCATTTGGGCACCAAGGGTGTCGGCCGCCAATCGAGCGAGAAATCGCTGCGAGCGAGGAAATCCAGCAGCGGCTCGGCGCCGTCGCCGGCGAGCCGTGCCACCCAATTGCGCTGCGCGTCGAGATATTGCGCCACTTCGAGGTCGTCCGAGAGCCCGAAGGCGACAAGATTGATCGGCAGCGACGGAGTCCGGGGCCTCGCGTCGCCGCGCATGCTGTAGGGCTGCTCGCGCTCCAGCAGCGTATCGACCTGCTCCAGGAGGCCGTAGGCTTGCCGGCCCGTCACGTCGCGCAGTGTGCCGTAGGTTTGCGCGAAATCGAGCTGCGACAGCACCGTCAGGAGATCGCCCAGCCGGCGCGTTGCGCGGCCGAAGGCCTGGGTCTGGGCGAACAGCGCGCTTTCGGCGGATTGCGCGCCGCCCGTCGGCGCGTCGCTGATTTGCGCTTCAGCGATCGCCGTCGTCATGTTGGCGTTGAGCCGCTGGCGCGTGGCGGCATCGACCACGCGACGGAAATCCGGCGGCACGAGCTGCAAATCGCCGTCGAGGAACTGCTCGTAGCCCTGGTAGAGCCCGATCGCCTCGGTCAGACGGTCGGGATCCCAGCCGCCGCCGGCGCGCCGCGGCGGCGCGATCGAGCGGGCGGGCGTCGCCGCCATGAACGGGCGCCCGATCAGCGCCGGCAACGCCGCGGCAAGGCTTGCCACCGGCGGCGCCAGGCGCAGCGCGACATGCCCCTCGCCGCGGTCGAGCAGCGGCAGGGAACGACGCAGCTTGAGCTGGGCAAGCTCGGCCTGCAGCTCCCGCAGGCGGAGATCGGCGCGATCCTGCAGCATTTGCCGCAGCTTCGGGCCCAAGAAGGCCGACGCGTCGATATCATTCAGCAGCCGCGCGAAATCGGCGTCGCTCTCGAGCGTCGGATCCAGGACCCAGGCGAAATCGACATCGCCAAGCATGGATTGCGCCGAAACCAGCGCGCCATTGAGCCGCTCAAGCTGGGCCACGGCGTCGGCGCGCGTCGCCACCGCGCGATCGAGATCATCGAGGGCGGTCGTCACCTGCCGCAAGCGGCCGATGATCGCGCCGTCGGCGGACAGAAGCCGGTCGACCGGCAGCAGCAGCGCTTGCAGCCCGGCGCCCGCGCGTCCGGCGAAAAGCCCGGGCTCGAAGCGGTCGATGGTGACGTGGTGCAGCGCCGCCGCGTAGAGGTCGCTGTCGACAAAGAAATCATGCGATAGCTGGGTGTCGAGCAGGAAGGCGACGAGCCGCTCGATATCGGCGAGCGTGCCCTTGAGGGTGCCGAGGTGATTGTAGATCGCCGCGTTCTGCTCGATTTGGCGCAACGCGCCGACATAGGCGGCGACGCGGATCAACTCGGGGCTGCCGGCAAGCGCATAGGGCTTGCCGCCGACCGTCTTGTCGCGCCCCGCCAAGGCGCCATCGATGAGCGACAGAGAGCGGCGGTCGAACTCGCGGCGCAGGACGTCGAGGATGACCGCGTTAAACCCGACCGAGAAATGCGCGATTATACGGTCGTCGATGCCGGAGAACCAGGAAGAGGGCAGCCAGGCCGAACGGAGATGCCGGACGTTGAGCTGGGCGAACATGCCGAGCAATCGGGTGGCGTCGGCGGCGCTTGTCGCCGGCGCCCCCGAGCGGCTCGTGAGCTGCTGCGCCCGCTCCTCGCTCTGCTGGATGAAGGTGATGGGCTGCATCAGCGCGCTCGCCTCGCGCTCCAGCCGGCGCCCGGCGAACCACAGCCCGATGCTGCCGATCACGATGAAGAGGACAAGGCAGGCGGCGGCCACGCGCAGCGGCCGCGTGCGCGGCACCTGGCTCGAGCGCGCGGCCGCCGCAAGGTTGCGCTCGCGCAGGATCTTCTTGGCGAAGAGATCGCGCGCAAAGAGCGGCCAGCGCCGCGGCATCGTCTCGACCGTCGCCGGCGGGCGGTCTTGCGCGGCGGCAACGAGCGCGCCCGCGCGCCGCGGCGGCCCGCCATCGCCGGTGAAATAGAGGCCACGGAAAAAGAACGCGTCGTGATAGACGCTGCGGCGGAAGAGGCTGGTGCAATAAAGCGAGAGCGGATCACTCAGACGCTCGAATTCGGCCGGGAAGAGCAGCGCGCCCTCGGGATCGGCAAGATCGGAGTCCTTGCCGGCAAGGTCGAGATGGAGGCGATAGAGCGTCCGGCTGAGGCCGGCAAAGGCCTGGCCGAAGGCCGCGGCCGTCAGCTCGGCGTCGAGGTCGTGCCCGCTCGACCAGCCGAAGATCTCCCCGCGACGGTTGGCCGGCACCTCGCGCCAGAAACTCTGGAAGCCCGGGATCCAGTCGCATTTGGTGACCACGACATAAACCGGGAGCTGCAGGCCCAGACGCTGCTGCAGGTCGAGCAGGCGGCGGTGCATCTGGTCGGCCTTGGCGAGCAGCGCGTCGGCGTCGAGCCGGTCGGGGCCGATGAAGTCGCCGCAAGGAAGGGCGATGACGATGCCGTCGACCGGGCGGACCGGGCGATGCTCCGCGAGCTGGCGCAGCAATTCGCTCCAGGCGCGATCATCGGCGTGCTGGCGCTCGGGATCGAGCACCAGCGCCCCCGCGACGTCGAGCACGACGCCGCCGTCGAAGAAATGCCAGGCGAGCGCACGGCCGGATTGCGGCGGCTCGGCCTTCAGAACGCCCGCCGGGCGCAGCGCCTCGAGCTCGTCCAACAGCGTTGTCTTGCCCGAGCCCTTCTCGCCGAGCATGAGATACCAGGGAATGGCATAGCGCCAGCGATAGCCCGGCGTTACCTGGCGCAGATAGCGCAGCGCCGCGTCAAAGGAGCGGCGCAGCTCCGGCAGCGGGACGGGCAGGTTGGCCGGCGCCTCGATCACGGCTTCTCCCGCCGCAGGCGCCGCTGCCGCCTTCGCCTTGACGCTGCGGCGCAACACCAGGAACAACAGCGCGAGCACGACCAGCGCCGCCAGCGCGACGAGGATGCCGATCAGGACGGCAAAAGGCGTCAGGATGCCGATGAACCCGTCCATCGCGTCACTGCCGCTCCCGCTGCGTCAGCGAGTTCGTCAGCACCGTTTCGACATCCGCCGTGCCGCGCGTCCAGATGACATTCTGGACGGCAAGATAGGCGGCGCCGGCGACGAGAAGAGCGGCGATCCACGGCCGCAAATGCGGCAGCCGCACCGGCCTGCCCTCATCGATCGTATGCGCATAGGCGTCCTCGAACACCGGCAGCGCCTGATCGAGGCGCAGCGGCGCGTGGCGCTCGATGATCTGGCGCAGCGCGCGGCGGTAGGCGCGCAGCGGCGATTGATCGGCGATGGCCCGGTATTTGCCGCGAAAGTCCAGCGACAGCACGACCAGATAGACCGCGGCGAGATCGGCATTGGCGGCGGTGCCGCGCGCCACCAGCGCGTCGATGTTGTCGAAGACGCGCTCACCGGCGATGCGCGTCTCGAACAACGCCATCTCGACCAGATTGTCCTTCCACTGCCCGCGGCCCGGCCATTCGGTCATGTAGAGCAGCACCTCATCGGCCAAGGCGGCCATCGCATATTGCGTCTCGCGGTAGAGTTCGGCGCTATAGACGCCGCCCGACCGGGTCGCGCCGACATAGAGCTGCTCGAGATAGGCCTTGAGATGATGGTGCACCAGCGCCACCGGATCCTGCTGGCGCTCGCCGCTCTCGCCGGCGGCCAAATTCCTGAGTCCGGCATGGAGGGCGTATTTGACGCGCATCAGCTCGCGATAGAACTGCCGTAGCTGGCCCAGAAGCGAGCGCTCCACGCTCTCGTCCGGGACCTGCGCCGGGAACGAGCGCTGCTGCGGAATCAATTCCACCAAGGGCTCACCTGCAAGCCAGCTCCCGCGCCGCCATGCCTTGGCCCTGCCCGCGCCTCATCGCCCGGGCGCGACGCGAACGTAGAGCACGATCTCGAGCGGCCGGCGGACGCCGCCCGTATCGCGCGGATTGGCGACTTCCAGCACGCGGTTGGCGGCGATGAAATTGCGATCGGCGGCGACGCGGAACACCAGAGTGCCGCGCGTCGGCACGATGCCGAGCGCCTCGCTCTCGATGACGCGCGTGCGCGCCGCGCCGCGGATGCGCGCTTCCATCATTGGCTGGATCTGCTCGCTGTCGCCGATCAGGCTTTCCTCGAGCCACTGCGCGACATCCGCCTCGCTGGCGCCGGCACGGCCGCGCGCGCCGATCAGCAGATCGCCCTCGTCGAGCCAGGCCGGCTTCAGCCTCAGACGGAAGGCATTGCCCTCCTGGGTGAAGGCGATCGTCATGTGCAGCTCGCTGATCGTCTCGACGACGCGATCGATGAAGGCGAGCACCGGCCGGAACGCGATGGCGATGTCGTCATGGTCGTAGCGCTCGAAAATCGGCGGCATCATGCCGGGCCCGAGCGGCGCAAGCTGGCCGGCGATGCCGGCGGCAAGCACGAACAGCGCGAAAGGATGCGCCTCGCCGGTATTGAGCGCCGCCTCGAAGGGCGGCAGCCCCGCCACCAGGCAGTGGATGGCGCTGCGCGTCTCCAGCAGCGAGGCCTGACGGCCGCCGCCGGCGGCGCCTTGCGCGCGATCGGCAAGGAAGGACGCTTTCTGCCGCACGCTTTGCGCCAGCTTGAGGCAGAGCTGGCCCAGCGGTCCGTCGAGCGGCACCGCAAGCATTGGCGGCACGTAGTCCGGCGTGAGCTGCAGCGTGTCGTTAGCAAAGGAGACTTCGGCGATCGGCATGGCGGTGTATTTGGCCGAAGGCCGCTCGCCCGCCAGCAGCATCAGATTGGGCCGCAGCCGCGGCAGCCGCATCGGGCTGTCGCCGGTATTCTGGTCGACCACCTCTTCGCCCTCGACCGAGCGGTAGCGAGCCGTCTCGCCGGTGCCGCCGACGATATCGGGCCGGCGCGCCGGCGCGGCGAGATAGATCTTGGTCGGCGTGTTGCGCAGCTTTTCGGCCAGCGGCAGCAGATCGAGTTCGAGCGGCGGGGCATCGCCATGCGGATAGGTCACCGCCAGCCCGTCCGGCAGGATCGCCTGCAGCGCCAGCACGCGGAAATTGCCCATGGTGAGCCGCGCCTGATCGAGTTGCAGGTTCAGCACGCCCCAATGGAACGGCATCGCCCGCGCCAGGTGAAAGGCCAGCAGCAGCTCCGAACGCAGCGCCGCCTGCTGGAAATGCTGCGGCGACAGCAGCATGCCCTCGTGCCACTGCACGGCTTCCGGGATGGCGCGCAAATCGCTCATGGGCGCGCTCACTTCGCCGCCGCGCGCGGCGGCTGAACGACGAAATCCTTGTCGCCGAGCGCGATCAGGACGTGCTCGATCGCGTCGATGCGGGCGCGATGCGTGCCGTCGGCGGCGTAATCGGCGAAGACGAAGGCGGCGATCGCGTCCGTCGATGCCGACGGTATCGTCTCCACCGGCCCTTTCTGCCCGGGCACGAGCTCGAAGGAGGTGAGATCGAAGCCCGAGGGGAATGCCTGGCGAATCTGGCCGCGCTTCAGGAACCAGTCATGCGCCGTCATCTGCGTAAGCTGCGTCACGAGCTGCGGGTCATAGACATAGACGATGTCTATGGCGATGGGGCTGTCCTGATTGGCGCCTTGCGCCACCTCGATTTCGACGGAGCGGCTCTTGATCGTCGGGGTCGCGCTGCTGAAGATGCCGCAGCCCGCCAGCAGCGCCGCGCCAAGAAGCGCGCTCAGCCCGCCGGCCGAAAGCCGGTCGCCCGGCTCGACCGCGCCATCCCCTCTCGCTCCTCCCCTCACGCGCCCCATCCCCGCAATAGCGCTCAAGCGCGAAATTCAACGATCAATCCCGGTTCTTGTCAATCGACGCAAACTCTATCAAACAGCGAAAGGCTTTATTCTGAATATTCCATGCCGATTGTGTTTCCGTTGAGCGTCGATCTTATCCCGTTTGTCCGGTCGTGCCTTGCGGATATTTCTCGGCTTTTCTGCCGGGAGCGCCTCAGTCGCATCGCTCGAGCCAAACCGCGGGACGGCCGTTCAGAGTGTAGATCCCGTCCTTGACGATGATTTTGCCGTCGCTCTCCACCACCGAGACGTTCTGGATCCGGTCGGCCAGTTTCTGGATGGTGGCTTCGAGAGAGCTGCCATCCCGGCGGTCGATATGCTTGATGCGCAGCCGGTTGCCATCGGCCGGCTCGGCGAAGGTGATGATGTGTATTTGCGGCTCGTAGAGCGGGCCGTAGTCATATCGAAGCTCCGCCTCATGCGGCGAGAGCATCCGATAAAGACCATGGGGATTCTCGATGCTCGGCGCGGCGCCGCAATCGACCGCCCAATGGCCGAGGAGCCCGAACCTGGTCAAGGTCGTCTCGAGAGTATCCGCCCAGGCCGGCCGGATGACAGCGGCCAGAGCGCCCGCCAGCAGCAGAACGGCGATCCCGTTCACGGTTTGCCCCTCCGCCTGCCGCCCGGGACGGCGCTCAGAGCTCGACGACCAGCCCGTCATAGCCCGGCTCGACCCCGGCCGGCAGCTCGCGGCGGAGCGTCCCATAGTCCATGCTTTCATCCATATGCGTGAGGACGGCGCGGCGCGGCTTCACCCGCTCGATCCAGCCCAGCGTCTTGGCGAGGTGGGCATGGGTCAGATGCGCGCGGCGGCGGATGCAGTCGACGATCCAAAGCTCGATGCCGCGCAAGGCGGCGAAGGCGGCGTCGTCAAGCTCGAACACATCGGTCGAATAGGCGAAGCCGCCGACGCGGAACCCCAGCGTCGTGGAGAAGCCGTGATCCTGCTGGAAGGGCGTGACCGCAATTCCCGCGGCGGCGAAGGGGCCGTCGATCGCATGCGGCTCCAGCACCGGCTTGTAATAGACCACCTGCCGGTCGGGCTTCACGGGATCGAAGACATAGCCGAAGCGGCGGCTGATCTCGACCAATGTCTGCGCGCTGGCGAAGACCGGGATGCCGCTGCGCATCAGCCAATTGACCGAGCGCAAATCGTCGATGCCGTGCAGATGGTCGGCATGGGCATGAGTGAAGAGCACGGCATCGATCCGCCGCACGCCGGCATCGAGAAGCTGCTCGCGCAGATCGGGCGAGGTGTCGATCAGCAGGACCGACCCGCCCTCCTCCACCAGCACCGACACCCGCCGGCGCCGGTTGCGCGGCTCCTTGGGATCGCAGGCGCCCCACTCGCCGCCGATCCGCGGCACGCCCCAGGACGGGCCGCACCCCAACATCGTTACGCGCATGAACCGACCGCGGGTTTTTGCGCTTTGTTGAAGAGCCGGAAGAAATTTTCCGCGGTGGTGCGGGCAAGCTCCTCAAGGGCGATGCCTTTGAGCGCCGCCACCGCGGCGGCGGTGTGGACCAGAAAGGCGGGCTCGTTGCGCTTGCCGCGCATCGGAACCGGCGCGAGATAGGGTGCGTCGGTCTCGATCAGCAGCCGGTCGAGCGGCAGATCCGGGACGATGGCGCGCAGCTCGCCGGCATTCTTGAAAGTGACGATCCCCGAGAGCGAGATGTAGAGGCCGAGATCCAGCGCCGCTTCGGCCAGCGCGCGCCCGGTGCTGAAGCAGTGAATGACGCCGGCCGGCGGCTTCTCCTCGCGCAGGATGGCGGCAGTTTCCGCATCGGCGGCGCGGCTGTGGATAATCAGTGGACAATTTGTTTCACGTGAAGCGGCGCAATGAGCACGAAACATCGCTTCCTGCCGCTCTCTCGGCGAATGTTCGTAATGGAAATCGAGCCCGGTCTCGCCGATTCCGACGACTTTCATATGCTGGGTCAGCGCCGCCAGCCGCGCGATCTGGTCCTCTTCCACCGCAGCTTCATGTGGGTGGATGCCGGCCGAACACCATATGTTGGGATCGGCCGCGGCAATCGCCAAGACATCGGCGAAGTCGCTGATCTTGGTGCCGATGGTCAGCAGCGTCTCGACCCCGGCGCGGCGGGCGCGCGCGAGGATCTCCGGCCGCTCGTCCGGCGCCGCGTAGTCGAGATGGCAATGGCTGTCGACCAGGATCACGTCGGCGCCGCCGGCTCGACATAGCGCGGAAAGATGCCTTCGGGCTTCGGCAGGGGCGTCCCCGGAACGAGCGGCCGGGCGAGCGCGGCGAAATCGCGCTGATCCTCCGGCACGGCGAGCTGGTCGAGCAGCTTTGCCGCCGCCTGCGGCACCACCGGCTGAACCAGCAGCGCCAGATGGCGGAGCGTTTCGGCCAGCACGTAAAGCACGCTTCCCATCCGCCCCGGATCGGTCTTGCGCAGCGCCCAGGGCGCCTGCTCGTCGACGTAACGGTTCGCCTCGGCAACGACCTGCCAGAGCGTCTCGAGCGCGCGATGGAACGCCTGCTCGGCGAAATCGGCGCGGAGCCGCGCGGGAAGGCCGTGCACCATCGCCAGCAGCGCCTCGTCGGCGGCGGCAAGCGGTCCTGGCGCCGGCAGGCGGGCCGCGCAATTGCGGTTGATCATCGACAGCACGCGCTGCGCCAGATTGCCGAAATCATTGGCGAGATCGCCGTTGATGCGGCCCACCACGGCGCGGTGGGAGAAATCGCCGTCGCTGCCGAAGGGCAGCTCGCGCAGCAGGAAATAGCGCAGGGGATCGAGCCCGTATTGCTCGACGAGCTGCCGGGGCGGAATGAAATTCCCCAGCGATTTCGACATCTTCTGCCCCTCGACCGTCCACCAGCCATGGCCGAAGACGCGCTTGGGCGGGGCGAGGCCCGCGGCTTCGAGAAAGGCCGGCCAATAGACGCAGTGAAAGCGGATGATGTCCTTGCCGACCATGTGGAGATCGGCCGGCCAGAAGGTCGCGAACGCGCCGGTCTCGGTCTCGGGATATCCCACCGCGGTGATGTAGTTGATGAGCGCGTCGAACCAGACATACATGACGTGCTGGGGATCGTCCGGCACCGGCACGCCCCAGGTGAAGCTCATGCGCGAGATCGAGAGATCCCTGAGCCCGCCCTTGACGAAGCTCAGCACTTCGTTGCGCCGTCCCGCCGGCGCGGCGCGCTCGGGGTGGCGCTCGTAGTAATCGGCAAGCCAGTCCTGCCAATCCGACAGGCGGAAGAAATAGCTGGGCTCTTCCACCCATTCGACCTCGGCGCCGCTGGGCGCGCGGCGGCTGCCGTCCGCGGCGAGGGTCAGCTCCTCCTCGCCATAGAAGGCCTCGTCGCGGACCGCGTACCAGCCGGCATAGGTGCCGCGATAGATGTTGTCGCGGCCTTTGGGCGTCTGGCGCGCGGCGATGGCGCGCCACAGCGCCTGGCAGGCGCGCACATGCCGCGGCTCGGTGGTGCGGATGAAATCGTCGTTGCTGATGTTCATCAGCCGCGCCATGTCGCGGAAATTCTCGGACACGCGGTCGCAGAACGCCTGCGGATCGACGCCGGCGGCCTCGGCGGATTTCGCCACCTTCTGGCCGTGCTCGTCGGTGCCGGTGAGGAAATGCACGCGGGCGCCGTCCAGCCGCATGAAGCGCGCCAGCGCATCGGCCGCGACGCAGGTATAGGCGTGGCCGATATGCGGGGAATCGTTGACATAGAAAATCGGCGTGGTCAGGTAGTAGGTCCGGCCGCCGCTCATGCTCTCTCCTGGAATGGCTGGGCCGCGCTCAGCGCGCCGCCTCTTCGAGCGCGAAAAAGGCGTTCAGCACGACCTGCTTGCGGTCGAGATTGACGCTGTCCGCCTGGGTGAAAAGATGGGTGAGCTTTTCCCACACCTCAACCCATTGATCAAGGCCGCGCCGCGCCGCAAGACGCCGCATCGCCGCGGCCTCTTCCGGCACGGCCGCCGGCGCGCCGCCGGCGGCGAGCGCCACCATGCGCGCAAGCCAGCCCGGCAGCAGCTCCGACAACAGCCGGAACCCCTCCTCGCCCTCGGCGCGCTGCAAGCGGTCGGCGAGCGCATGGAGCGCCACGCCGTCGATCGCCGGCAGCCCGTCCAGCAGCCGCATCAGGCTGCGGTAGAGCCCGATGCCGCCCGCAGCCGCAAGCTCGAGCGCGCGGCCGATGCTGCCTTCGGCGAGCTGCACCAGCAAGGCGCGGTCGCCGGCGGACAGATCCGGCCGGTATTGCCGCAACGCCTCCGATACCACCGCCGGCGCCAAGGGCTTCAGCGCCAGGAGGCGGCAGCGCGAGCGGATGGTGGGCAGCAGCCGGCCGGGATTGTCGCTCACCACGAGCAACGCGGATCGTTGCGGCGGCTCTTCAAGAATCTTCAATAACGCATTGGCAGCGTTCCGATTCATCATGTCGGCGCCGTCCAGCACCACGACTCGCCAGGCGCCTTCGGCCGGCGTCAGGCGAAGGAATCCGGCAATCGCGCGGGTGTCGTCGACGACGATCTCGCTGCGCAGCTTCTTGCGCCGGGGATCGAGGCTGCGCTCGATCACCAGCAGATCGGCATGGCCGCCGGCGGCGACGCGGCGGAAGACCGGATGCTCCGGCGCAACGGCGAGCGAGGCGGGGGCAGCGGCGAACAGCCCGCCGCCGCCGCCCTGGGCGAAGAGGAAGCGGGCGAAGCGGAAGGCGAGCGTCGCCTTGCCGATGCCGCGCGGCCCGGTCAGCAGCCAGGCATGCGGCAGCCGGCCCGAGCCATAAGCCTGCAACAGCGTCGCCTCGGCCGCTTCATGGCCGAAGAGCGCCGGGTTCTCGCGCGGCGCCGGTATCTCGACCGCCGCGCCGGGAGCGGTTTCCTCTTCCGGTCCCTCGTCCTCATCCTCGGCCATGCCGCCATGATAGCCCGGACGTGCGATGGCTAAAACGCCTCGCTGGCGCGCGCCCGGGCGCCATAGGCGGCGGCGTCCTCCGCCAGCAGCAGGCGTCGCTCCAGCAGCGCCGCGGCGGCCCGTTCCACCGCCGCAACGAAAGCGGCTTTGTCGCCATAGCACTCGGCAAGCGACAGGCGGGGATCGCCCGTCGCCTGGCGGTCCGCGGCTGATCTCGCAAACGGAATGAAGCTGCCGTCGCGGTCGGCCAGCTCGCCTTCGGGATAAGGCGCGCGATAGAGATTCCAGCCGGTATGGCTGCCGAGCGGCACGGCGATGTCCGGCAAGCGGATGCCGGCAAGCTCATTGCCATCGGCGTCGACGCGGCACACCAGCGGGCGATAGGCGCCGGGCGCCGGCTTGGGCTCGACCCAATCGCCCGGCGGCGTCACCCTATTGGTCCGGCGCGCGACGGCAACTCCGGGAATCTCGGGAAAGCCGCACGCTTCCGCCGGCACCAGCGTCCCCCCGGCGAGGCTCGGCACCTCGCTCGGCGGCGGTGCGCGCCCCTCCGTCACCCATTGGTCGAGCGCCACCAGCAGTGCCCGGAGCGCCGGCATCGGGTTGTGCGGGTTGCGCGGATTGGCCGCGGGGCCGCGGTCGGCGGGGCTCCCTGCCCGCCCGCCATGCTGGGTCCCGGCGATGAGGTAAAGCCGCACCGTCTCCGGCAGCGCCGCATCGCGCGTGCCCAAGGGATCCGTGTGCAGCAGCGAGGCGCCTTTCTGCCAATATTCGGTCGAGGTGTTGGTCTGGATCAGCAAGGGATCGCTGCCGTCTCCGCGCAGCAGCGCGCCGCTGCGCCCGGTCAAGGGATCCGCCATCGCCGCCGGCGAGAACGGAAAGCCGTTCTCGGGGAAATCGTGATCCTCGTGCTGGGTGTTGGTGCGGAAGGGCTGGGCGAAAGGCTGGTTGAGGAAGAGCCGGCCGATCCCCGCGGTATGCGCCAGCACGCCGTCGAAGACGCGCCGGCCGTCCTCGTCGCGGTTGAAGCCCTGGGCGATGTGATCGCGCAGATAGCGGCCCGCCTGCGAGATGCCGAACGCCAGCGCATGGCTCGGCCGCCGGCCGAGCAGCTCTGCCGCGGCGGGATCGCGGCGCAGATGGCTCACGACGTCGCGCGTCGCGGCAAAGCCGATGCCGAGCGGCACGGGATCGCGCGCGGAATAAACGAGCTCGTAGAGCATGCCGGGCTCGGGCTTCGCTCCGGCCGGCAGCAGCCGCACGCGGCGCGCGTCGAGGAACTCCCATTCCGCTGGCGGAACGGTCTCGCGCGGATCTTCCTGGCGCCGCCGGCGGGTGAGCCGCGCCTGCGCCCGGTCGAGCGTCGCCGCGGCATAGGAGAGCCGGAAGAAATCGACCGGCGAGTCCGGTCTCGTTCCGGCGACGAACTCGTCGCGGATGGTGCGGATGATCGCGCGGCCGTCTTCGAGCGGCGCCGGCGCGCTGAGCGCGAGCGCCGCATTGGCGCGCGCCAGCGTCGCATCCCAGCCCGACCAGGCGACGGTGAAGCCCAGGCGCAACGGCAAGGCGTCGCCGAAATCGGCGCGCGCCTTGAGATCGTTGCCGGCGGCGCCGTTGCAAAGATTGGCAAAGAGCAGCTTGCGCCCGCGGTTGTTGACTTCGTAGAGCAGGCGCCCATTGCCCTTGGCGGCATTGGCCGGGCGCAGGATGAAGAGGTCGCAGTGATACGCGACGCGGCCGTTGGCGTTGCGCGGCGCCTTGTCGAGATTGACGATGCCGCGGTTCTCCGCCCGCCCGGGATCGAGCTCGCCGCGTGCGGTCGCGATGATGCGGCGATAGGCGCCGGTCGCGCCGAAAGCGTCGCCCTCGGCGACCTCCTCGACGGCGGCGATGTCGATGCCGGTGAGCATGGCGAATGCCGGTTATGACCAGTCCGTAGGGCACCCCACCTCACCCTCCCGCTACGCGGGTCCCTCCAGCAACCCGGCCGACCGCTTTGCGGTCGGCCGGGTTGCGGGGTGAGGTGGAGTGTCGGTGATGTCGAGCATTCTATCTTGCATGTCCGATACCGCGCATCAGCAACCTAAGTGACCGCGAGATCCGGTTCCAGCCCCAGCAGGAATTGCCCGACGGTGGCGAAATGCTGCTGGCGCGCCTGGAGATGCTGCGAGACCGCAAGGATGTCGCGCATGCGCCGCTCGAGCGGATTGCTGGCATAGATCGCGCCGGCGCCGGCGGCATGGAAGATGCTGTCGGCGACCGCGTGCGCCTGATGGATGCGAAAGCCGCCCGGCGCCGGCGCCACTTCGGCCGAGCCCGGCCTCCAGGCAAGCACGGCACGGTCATCGCCGAACACCTCCCGCGCCGCCTCGGGCGCCTCATGGCCGAAGAGCGCAGGGTTCTCGCGCGGCGCTGGCGCCTCGACGGGCTCGCCGGTCGCGGCTTCCTCCTCCGGTCCCTCGTCCTCGTCCTCGGTCATCCCCGTCATGATAGCCCGGGCGCGGCACCGCCAAGCAGGATTCAGAGGATAAGTTGATCTTTAGCCAAATACCGATTGAAAGGTGGCGCCCCGGTAAAGGGATATTAATTCCACTACATCGATATGGGCGACGTCACATCCAAACCTGGAGACCCTACCGATGCATGCTCTATCACGTCTTGCCGCGGTGTGCGCGGCGGTCAGCCTGTTGCCGTCGCTCGCCTTTGCCGACACGACCCGCGTGGCCGCCGCCCCGCAGGATGATTTCATTGCCAAGATCTACGCGCCGAGCAATGTCCATGACACCCAGTCCGACCCCTACCACTACCACATCACGGTGAACGAGCTGATGCTGCTTGGCGGCGGTTGATCGTCGTAGCACGATAAGAATCGGCGCCGAGACTGGTCTCGGCGCCGCTTTTCTTTTCGTTCCATCTGGTAACTCAAGCCGCAGGGCTGGCGTAGCCGCCGAGCGGCACGACCCCTCCCCCTCGTCATGGCCGTGCTTGCCTGCCTTCGCCGAAGCGAAGCCGCTTCGGCTTCGCGCAGGCAGGTCATGGCCATCCACGTGTCTCCGCGCCTCGTGGCGAGACCCGGCCATGACGTCATGAGAAAGCGGACCGCCCGACTCATCAATAGAGGAGGCTAGGTGACGGCGAGATCCGGCTCCAGCCCCAGCAGGAATTGCCCGACGGTAGCGAAATGCTGCTGGCGCGCCTGGAGATGCTGCGAGACCGCGATGATGTCGCGCATGCGCCGCTCGAGCGGATTGCTGGTGTAGATCGCGCCGGCGCCGGCGGCGTGGAAGACGGTGTCGGCGACCGCGCGCGCCTGATGGATGGCATAGGTGCTGGACAGCCGGTTGGCGAGCCGCTCTTCGAGGCCGAGGCGGCCCGCGGCGGCGGCCTGCCAGCTTTGTTCCAATGTCTGTTGCAGGAAGGCGCGGGCGGTGGCGAGCTTCGCCTCGGCCTCGGCCACCTGCATCTGCACCGCCATGTCCTCGCGCAGCGGAGTCTTTGCCAGCCGCGGCGTCTTGCTGCCCGCGAGCGCGATGAACTCCTTCAGCATGGCGCGCGCGATGCCGAGCGCGACGCCGGGAAATCCCGCCATATAGACCGAGTTGATGGTGAAGCGGTAAAGCGGATAGTCGGTGCGCTGCGGCGCGTTGCGCAGGAAGCTGTGCTTCTCCGGCACGAAAAGGTCGTTCACCTCATAGGCGTCGCTGGCGGTGCCCCTGAGGCCGATGACCTGCCAGACATCGATCAGCCGGGCGCTTGCCACCGGGAAGAGGAAAGTCCGCAGCAGCGGCGTCCCGTCCTCGGCAAGGCGCGGCCGGCCGCTCTCATCGGCCACCGCCACATAGCAGCCGAGCCAGCTTGCCTGGCGGCAGCCGCTGGCGAAGCTCCAGCGCCCGCTGATGCGGAAACCGCCCGGCGCCGGCGCCACTTCGGCCGAGCCGGGACCCCAGGCGAGCACGGCACGGTCATCGCCGAACACCTCCCGCGCCGCCTCGGGCGCGAGGAAGCCCGCCGATTGCGCGCAGCCATTGCCCTGGCAGACGCACCAGGCGGTGCTGCCATCGGCCTCGGCGAGCGCCTCGACCGCCAGCGAGAAGCCGGCGAGGTCGAGTTCGGCGCCGCCCAAATCGCGCGGCAGCAGCAGCCGGTAGAGCCCCGCCGCGTGCAGCGCCTCCACCACCTCCGGCGTCAGCCGGCGCTCGGCCTCGATGGCATCGCCCGCGGCGGCGATCATCGGCGCGAGCCGGCGCGCCGTTTCCACCGCCTGCTGCGCGGCGCTCCGGCTCATCGCCCGCCGCCGAAGGGATAATGCAGATCGCCCGATTTATATTCGGGCGGAAACAGGATCACTTGCTTGCCGGCCTCCTTGAACTGGTCGACGTCGTTGCCCACGACGCCGCGATACTGCACCCAGAGCGTGCGCGGCTCCGGTTGCTCGCCGCTCGGGCCGAATTTCACGTCGCCGACGATGGTGTGGAACACCGCCCGGTGCATGTATTGCGCCAGCGCCGCCTGGTCGAGGCTCTTGGTGGCGCTCACCGCCGCGCCCAGCACCTCCATCCGCGCATAGGCATAAGGCGGGGTGTAGAAGCCCAAGGGATCGACCCCCGCCGCCGCCGCCTTCGCCTGATAGCGCGACAGGAACTCCCTGATGCCGGGGAAGTCCATGGTCGGCTCCGGCACGTAGGTGTCGAAATAGACGATGCCGTTGAGCTGCGCGCCGAGCTGCTGCTTCAGCGCGGCGTATTGCAGGCCGATGAGCCCGCCGCCGAACATCCGCGCCTTGAGGCCAAGCTCGCGCACGGCATGCACCACGCCGACGCTGTCGGCGGGATATGACGCGACATAGACGAGGTCGGGCTTCGCCGCCTGGACGGCGCGCAGGATCGGCGCGAAATCGACCGTGCCCGGCGGATAGTTCTGGTCATAGACGATCTCGAGCCCGTGCTTCCTGGCATTGACGCGCGCGCCGCTGAGGGCGGTCTGCGGGTATTCGGCGTCGGCGCCGAGAAGGGCGATGGTCCGGGGCTTGGGCTCCATGCCCATCGCCACCTCGATGAAGCCCCGCGAGAAGTCGAGGCCGGGATCGTCGCCGGCGGGGACGATGTGGAAATAGCGGTCGTAATGGAATTCGCGGTTCACGGCCAGGCCATAAAGGCCGAGGAACATCATGCCGTGCTGCATGACGACCGGCATCGCCGGCGCGATCATGTTGGTGGCGTAGCCCGAGAGCACGATATCGACCTTGTCGACCTCGATCAGCTTGGAATAGAGCCCGGGCACGTTGGCGGGATTGCTCTGGTCGTCATAAAAGACGAGCTTCACCGGCCGGCCGAGCAGCCCGCCTTTGGCGTTGGTCTCCTCGATCCACATCTCGGTCGCCAGCAGCGACGCCTTGCCGGTGCCGGCGAGCGGGCCGGTGAGCGCCATGCCCATGCCGATGGCGATCGGCTCTTCCTCCGCCCCGGCGGCGGTTGCCGCCAGCAGCAGCAGTGCTGTCGCCAGCGCCGCCAGCGGCCGCGCGAAGCTTCTCTGCATGAGCGCTTCCCTCCCCGCGATCCTTCTCGTCCGTGGCGGCAGAATAGCCGCTGGCGGTGGCCCTATCATGAGAAAACAACCGCCGGAGGCGCGCCGCCGCGGCGAGCAGACGGCGGGAAAGCCCTTGATCGGGGTGAGCCTATAGCGGCGCTTGCAGCCTTTCGCGCAGCGCCGCCAGCGCCGCCGCCAGCACCGCCTCGGGTGCCGCCGTTGCGTCGATCACCGCGCAGCGCCGCGGCGCCTGCTGGGCGATCGCGAGAAAGCCCTGGCGCAAGCGCTCGTGGAAATCGCGGTCCTTGCGCTCGAAGCGCGTCTCGCCGCCGGGGCGCGAGGCCGCGCGCGCCAGGCCTGCCGCCACCGGCAGGTCCAGGACGAGCGTCAGATCCGGCGCAAAATCGCCGGCGATGAACCGGTGCAGCGTTTCGAGATCCGCGAGCGCCACGCCGCCGGCATAGCCTTGATAGGCGAGCGTCGAATCGGCGAAGCGGTCGCAGACGACCCAGCGCCCGGCGGCGAGCGCGGGCCAGATCGTCTCCCGGAGATGGCTGCGCCGCGCCGCCACCATCAGCAGCGCTTCGCTCTCGGCGTCCCAGCGCTCGGGCGGGCCTTCGACCAGCAGGCGGCGAATCTCCTCGGCGCCGGGCGCGCCGCCGGGCTCGCGCGTCGCCAGCGCGGCGATGCCGGCCTGCGTCAGCGCGGCGGCGAGGCCGCGCAGCAGCGTCGACTTGCCGGCGCCTTCGCCGCCTTCGATGGTGATGAACCGACCGCTGGTCACCCGCCGATGCCTTTCCCGCGCCGCCGACCCTCGCGAGGAGAGCCGTCGCCGGCGTTATAGCATCGTGCCGCCAGGTTCGCTTGCGCGGTTGCTCCGCCCGGTCGGTCGCTCAGGTGAGCGCAGGTCGCGGTCCCTTCTGTCATCTTGCGCAGCCTTGAGCCGCGCATGACGACTGCTGAGATCGGCAATGATCGGAGGAGCGTCTTCAGCCGCTCAGCGCTTCTTGCCCCAGAGCAGGTAGCCGGCGGTCTCCGCCATGCGGCCCAAGGGGCCGAGGCGGTCGATGTCCTGCATCGCTTGCAGCGGCACCTCGACGGGGTCGCTGTCGGCCGCCGTGATCATCAGCTTGCCGACGACCTGGCCTTTCGACACCGGCGCCTTCAGCGTGCCGTCATAAACCGCGGTCACTTTCAGATCCTTGCGCGCGGCGGGCCACAGCGTCACCGTCACGTCCTTCGCCGGCGCCACCGTCACCTTGTCCCGCACCCCCATCCAGACCGGCGCCTCGTCGATGGTCTCGCCCGCCTTCACCACGGCGTAGTCGGCGAATTCGCGATAGGCCCAATCGAGGACGCGCTCACTCTCCTGCGCGCGCTCCTTCATGCTCTCCATCCCGGAGAGCACGAAGACGACGCGCCGGCCGTTGCGCACCGCCGAGCCGACGAGCCCATAGCCCGCTTCCTCGGTATGGCCGGTCTTGATGCCGTCGGCGCCGAGATCCTTGTAGAGCAGCGGATTACGGTTGCCCTGCTTGATGCCGTTATAGGTGAAGTCCTTCTCCGCCTCGTAGCGGTAGAATTGCGGGAAGTCCTGGATGAGATGGCGCGAGAGCGTGGCGAGATCGCGCGGCGACATGTAGTGGCCGGGCGCCGGCAAGCCGTCGACATTGGCGAAATGGCTGTCCTTGAGGCCCATCTTCTGCGCCAGCTCGTTCATCTTATCGACGAAGGCCGGGACGCTGCCGGCAAGCCCCTCGGCGAGCACGATGCAGGCGTCGTTGCCGGATTGCACGATCATGCCGCGCAGGAGATCCTCGACCTTCGCCTGGCCCGGATAGGGCACGAACATCTTGGAGCCGCCGGTGCGCCAGGCCTGCTCGCTCACCGGCAGCATGTCGTCGAGCTTCGCCTTGCCCTCGGCGAGATAGGCGTAGACGGTGTAGGCGGTCATGATCTTGCTCATCGACGCCGTCGGCATGCGCTGGTCGGCGTTCTTGTTGAGCAGCACCGCGCCGGTCTGGAAATCGACGACGATGGCGTTGCGCGCGCTGGTGTCGAAGCTCGGCCGCTCGGCGGCGGCCGGCGGCGCGAGGCCGAGAACGACGAGGAGAAATCCCCAGCCGGCGAGGCGGGGCAGGATCCGGTTCTTCATGCGGGTCACTCTCTTGCTGACATCGGCGCTTGCCGCGCCATGGCTCGGCGAGGCGCCAGGCTGGCGACGGATGGCGCCGAAAAGGGGGTGGACATGGCGCGCCATCAGTCGACGACGATGCGCGCTTCGGCAAAGCCGGTGCCGACCACGCGGTCGAGCAGCCGGTCGGCCTCCTCGACGCTGCCGATCGGGCCGAGGCGGACGCGGTAGAGCGCGATGCCGTTGACGCGGACGCCTTGCACCTTCACCACGCCCAGCCCGTCGATCCGGCTCTTCGCTTTCACCGCGTTGTCGGCCAGCGCAAAGGCGCCGGCCTGGATATAGATCTGCGTCGGCTTGACCGGCACCAGCGCCACCGACGCCGGCAAAGGCTGGGCGGCGGCGGCGGCCGGCGGCGGCGCCGGATGCGGCAGCGGCAGGCTCGGCGGCTCGGTCGACGCCACGCGCACGCCCGATGCCGGCGCCAGCGCCTGCCGCGTCACCGGCACCACCGGCGCCGCTTGCGCCGGCTCGGCGGCCGCGACCTCGCCGCCGCCTTCGCGCCGCGCCAGGCTCGCCGCCTGGATGCTCTCCGGCACCAGGATGCTGACCCGCACCTTGGCGGTGCCCGGCCCTTCGAAGCCCAGAAGCTGCGCCGCGCGGCGCGAGACGTCGATGATGCGGCCGCGCGCATAAGGCCCGCGGTCATTGACCCTGAGCGCGATCGAGCGGCCATTGTCGAGATTGGTGACGCGCACCACGCTTGGCATCGGCAGGGTGCGGTGCGCGGCGGTCAGCGCGTTGAGATCGAGGACCTCGCCATTGGCGGTGTATTTGCCGTGGAAATCCTCGCCGTACCAGGAGGCGATCCCGGTCTCGTCATAAGCGAAATCCACCCCCGGGTAATACCAGGTGCCGTCGATCTGATAGGGCTGGCCGACCTTGTAGGCGCCGTGCGGGGCTTCGGCCGCCGGCGGCGGCGGCGCCCGGCCGGCGCAGGCCGCCACCAGCGCCAGCAGGGCGAGCGCGGCGAGATGTCGGGCGGAGCGGCGGATCATGGGACGAGCATTATCCATATATGGTGTACGTTAACGCTACTCCATACTATCGGCAAGAAGACCGACAGCGGTGGCGAAATAATTGGAGCTGTTCCACTTCATCAGCGCGCGATAATTGTCATAGACGAGCACCGCCGGCCCGTCGGCTCCGCCCGGCTGCAACAGCGAGGCCTCGATCGGCCGCGCCGGCAGCGGCCCGCCATCGGCGCGGCGCAGGCCGAGCTTGCGCCATTGCGCGAGCGAGCGCCTGACGCCGGGTCCGATCAGCGCGGGGTCGAGCCCGCCCGGCACGCGCACGAGGCGCCCCCAGGTCTCGTCCCCATGCCAGCCGAGCTGGGCGAGGTAATTGGCGATCGAGGCGAAGACGTCCTCGCGCCGGTGCCAGATGTCGCGCCGGCCGTCGCCGCTGTAGCTCACGGCATAGAGCAGGAAGCTCGACGGCATGAACTGGCTCTGCCCCATGGCGCCCGCCCAGGAGCCCACCATCTCCTTGGGATCGACGTCGTCCTGGTCGATGATGCGCAGCGCGTTGATCAGCTCCTTGCGGAAGAAGGCGCTGCGCCGGCCGTCATAGGCGAGCGTGGCGAGCGAGGCGATCACTGGGAACTTGCCGATGACCTGGCCGAAGGCGGTCTCGATGCCCCACAGCGCCACGATGAAGCGCGGCTGGACGCCATAGCGCTTGCCCACCGCGGCGAGCAGCGCGCGGTTCTCGGCCAGGCGGTCGCGCGCCGCCTGGCAGCGCTCGGGCGACACCACGCGGCGGAGATAATCGGCGTAGCTGACGGTGGTCTCGGGCTGCTGGCGGTCAAGCTCGATGACCCGCGGCAAGGGCTCGAGGCCGGTGAGCGCGCGGTCGAGCGTCGCCGGCCGGATGCCCTGGGCCAGCGCGTCCTGGCGCAGCCCGGCAAGCCAGACGGCGAAATCCTCTTCCGCCGCGCGCGCCGGCAGGGCCGCGCCGAGCCCGGCCAGCAACAGAAGAGCGAAAGCGAAACGGCGTGCGTGCAAGGGTCTCTCTTCGAAGCAGGGGCGGCACGAGCGCGGGCGGCAGACCGCTCCGGCACGCCGCGCATCGCCTCGCCATGATGGAAGCGGAATGGTTAATTTTTAGTCAAAAGCCGTCTCTCTCGCACGGGAAATCAAGCGATTATATCGCTTCCGGCCGGGCCTGCCGCTCCTCTTCCCGCCGCGATTTTCTCCGGGAGCGACAGCGCCGGCGCTTTGGCGTATAGTTGGTCGTAGGCAGGTCGCGGCTCGCTCGTGACTGGCGCTCTTGCCGGGCGTTTTGCCGAGGATGGCTCCGTGACCTCTCGAAACACTCTCTCGGGAGAAACGGCCATGACGATCCGAAATCCCATCGAATGGAGCGTCGATCAGCTCAGGCTGTGGGCGCACGCCGTCGACTCGGCCGGGCGCGCCATCAGCGGCGAGGCGGGTGCGGCGCAAGCCGCGCCGCCGACGATCCGGCGCATCGGCCTCGGCGATCTCAGGCAGGCGCTCGCCCAGGGGCTCGAGGATTTCGCCGCCTATCGCACCGATGTCGTCTTCCTCTGCGTCATCTATCCGATCCTCGGCCTGGTGCTGGGACGGCTGGCCTTCGGCTATGACATGGTGCCGCTGCTGTTCCCGCTGGCCTCGGGCTTCGCGCTGGTCGGGCCGTTCGCGGCGGTCGGGCTTTACGAGATGAGCCGGCGGCGCGAGCAAGGCGTCCACGTCGCCTGGCCGGACGCGCTCAGCGTCGTCCGCTCGCCGGCCTTCGGCGAGATCGGCGTGCTCGGCCTGCTGCTGGTGGCGATCTTCCTGCTCTGGCTGGCGGTGGCCCAGGCGATCTATCTGGCGACGCTGGGGCCCGGGGCGCCCGCCTCGCTTGCCGCCTTCGTCCACGACGTCGTCGCCACGCCGGCGGGCTGGGCGATGATCGGCGTCGGCATCGGCACGGGGTTCCTTTTCGCCGTGCTGGTGCTGACGATCAGCGTGGTGTCGTTTCCGCTGCTGCTCGACCGCGACGTGACGCTGGGCGCGGCGGTCTGGACCTCGGCGCGCGCCGTGGCGGCCAATCCGGGACCGATGGCGGCCTGGGGGCTGATCGTCGCGGGCGGGCTGGTGCTCGGCACGATCCCGCTTTTCCTCGGCCTCGTCGTCGTCATGCCGGTGCTCGGCCACGCCACCTGGCATCTCTATCGGCGGCTAGTGGCGGCGTAACGCGGAACGTTATCGCCGCCGCGGACGAACGCGCAAAAGCGCCTTCGCCTAGATTTCGTTGCCGAAGCGGATCGTTCCCTTCTCGATTCCGTCGAGAACGATCGGCAGGCCGCCGCTGCGCATCATCCATTCCAGGCGGTGGTCGCGATATTGCCGCTTGAAGCGCCCGCCGGCGATGAGCGCGGGGAGATCGGGTCTTTCCCTGTCGCGCATCGCCGCGATGCAGGCGGCGACGCTCGGCCGCTCGTTGGCGCGCGCGAGCCAATCGGCAAGCCGGCCGCCCGGTTTCGGCGCATGGCCGAACATCGCCGAGATGTTCAAATGCGGCACCACCGCCGCATCGCCCCAGCCGAAACGCCCGCCGGTGAACCAGTCGCGCCCGGCGAGCGCGCGTTCGAGCCAGGCTTGCAGCACCGCGGTCTGCGCCGCCGCGCGCGCCAGCATCTCGTCGCGCAAGGCGCCGCCCGCGCGCTTGAAGCCCTCGATCTCCAGCAGCCCCCAATTGATCGCCTCGTATTGCGTGTCCATGACGTCTTCGAGCATGCGCAGCCTGGCGCGCTCGGCGGGATCGCGCGGCAGCAGCGGTGGCTCGGGCCATTTGTCCTCGAGATATTCGAGGATGATCGTGGAATCGAAGACGTGGACGTCGCCGTCGATCAGCGCCGGCACCTCGTGGCGCGGATTGCCGCGCTTGAACGCCTCCTCGCGCACCGCGCCGCCGCCGAAATTCTCGGGCAGCCTGGCGGCGAAGGGAACGCCTTTCTCGGCCAGCGCGATCTTCACCTTCTGCGCATAAGGCGAGAGCGGATGCTCATAGAGCAGGATCATCGGCGCCTCCCTTCCTTGCT
>Ga0187781_10000503_pt1 | contig 28015 bp, 13 predicted proteins | sample 0715_SJ02_MP02_2_FD_132447 | JGI IMG/M metagenome (GOLD analysis project Ga0187781, IMG submission 132447) | Tropical peat soil microbial communities from peatlands in Department of Meta, Colombia - 0715_SJ02_MP02_20_MG | ecosystem: Environmental > Terrestrial > Soil > Wetlands > Peat | place... | reverse complement strand
CGAGAGGAAAGAGACTCAAACGCCGTCCCTTTCCCCTCGCGCTCCTCTATCCCGGCTCAGGCCGGAAAGCGGGCAGACGAAAGTTGTCGTATTCTGACGTGAACCAATTCAGGGGGCAGACCATGCGGATGCGCAATCTCGTGCTTTCCGCCGCGTCCGCGACAGATTTTTGGCGCGCCTGCTATTTATCAGTTGCCCTTCGGACGGGGAAAGACGTTTGGCCAAATATTCGAAGGCGCTCGCCTACGTATTGGGCGGCTGGGAATGGAATAACGTGATCCATCTTGCGACCGAACCGCCGATGGATATTCAGGGCGCTCCGAACAGCCCGAACGACCGTGCGGACTGTCAGGGGGGATTCAAGACCAATGTGTCTTTCGATATTTGGATCAACTGAGTAGCAGGTCAGTTTATTCGTACCGCAGCGACTCAATCGGGTCGAGATTCGCCGCTTTCCAGGCCGGATAAATGCCGAACACTAAACCAACTGCAGCGGCGGCGCTGAACCCAAACGTGGTCCACAACACGGACATGTGCGCTGGCAGCGACGGCCAGACCGTGGGGATCACCCACACAAGGAGCGCGCCAGTCAGGATTCCAATCACTCCGCCGGATGCTGTCAGCATCATCGCTTCCAGCGTGAATTGCAGCAGGATATCCCGCTTGCGTGCTCCTATCGCCTTGCGGACACCAATCTCGCGCGTGCGCTCGGTTACGCTTACCAGCATGATATTCATCACACCCACGCCGCCCACGATCAGCGCAACGCTGGAAATCGCAAACATCCCCAGAAACAGCCCGCCCGTAATCTGGTTCCAAACTTCGGTAATCGAGTCGGAAGTAAAGATTGCAAAGTTATCGGGCTTGTCGAAGGGAACTTTTCGCCGGCGTCGCAGCAATTCCCGGATCTCGTCCATTGCTTTCGGCATACTGTCGTGAGACGTGGCTTTGACCGCGATCCAGTGCTGCTTCAACTCGGGATGCAAACTTTTGAACGTGCTTAGCGGGAGCAGAGCGCGATTGTCGATCGGATCCTTGCCTTGGTTGAACAGCGATTTGATTTTCCCTACCGTGCCGATGACCCGAAACAGTCGCCCTTCGATGTTGACCTCTTTCCCTAACGGATCCTGGTTCCCAAACAGTTCCTCCGCGGTGTCATGGCAAAGAACAACAACCGGCGAGCGATGCTCGTCGTCGAATTCAGTGAACCATCTTCCACTGGAGATTGGCAGATCTTCCACATCCTTCAGCGAAGCCGTATCGCCCTCGAGGATAGTGTTCTTGGCCTTCCGATTTTGATATTTGACCGTGTAAGTGCCGCTCCCGATTTCGGGACGAAGTAAACGGATAACTGCCGCTACGGCCAGGACATGAGGCAACTCGCGAAGCGCCTCCGCGTCCTCGCGGGTCAACTCCTTGCGAGTCCGCATCTCTTCGGACATTCGACCAAAGGTGAAGGGTTCCAGGTGAAAAGCGAAAATGACATTGGATCCGAAAGTAGCGAGCCGATCGCGGACGTTATCGTCGAGCCCTCGCCCGATCGAAGAGACGCCAATGACCACTGCGACTCCGATCACCACGCCCAGCACCGTCAGCGCCGAGCGAAGCTTATTAGCGCGAATCGTGTCCGTTGCCATCTGGACAATTTCCCCGAATTCGGATTTGCCTATCCTAAGAACTTCGGCGGAAGCTTTTCCCTTCTCGCTGGAGATTCCACGGCGCGACGCAAGGGTTGGAGCAAGGAGCACGCCGCCCGCTGGCGCGAAAGCGGTACCGGGAGCAGGACCTTGCAGCTCTGACAGGGGGGCCTCTGCCCGAGTGACTACCCCGAGAATGATCTCCGCGAGGCGCTGTAACAACTGGCTGTCGCTCTCGCGGAAAGCATGGGGCGGGCCGCAAAAAACTTCCAGGATGCCGATCGATTTTTCACCTAACCGCACCGGAGCAGCAAGTATCGAGCGAATACCAAGAGCGCGGCAACTCTCCCGGTCAACGCGAGAGTCGAGTTCGGCATCGTCGCACCGCAAGACCTTACCGGTAGCCGCGCACTCCCCGGAAAAACCAGTTCCGACCCGCAATTTAGCGCCGACGGGCGGGGAATCGGGGCCGGAGCTGGCGTGGCATACCATGAAGCCGGGGTTGGGATCGGCGAGCGCGATGGCCGATCCCGAGGCGAGAACCAGGGCCCGGGCGCGTATAGCAATCAATTGCAGGGCGCCGTCGAGATCGGAACCGAGGGCCTCGACTTCGTGCTGGACAGCAACAAGAGCCGCCCGCGTGTGACTGTAACCTGGGAGTATGGGGAACGTGTCCTGAATCGAACGGGGATACTGATCGGCATTCGAGACTCTGGCCATATCACTCACGAAGAGCCCTTCTCGCAACCAGAACAACGAAACCGGTTGTAACTCGGAAAACCTGTTTTTGACGAACTACAGGAGACATTCCGCGGCGTTAGCAAAATTCTGAACGATCAACCCCGCACGATTTTGCTGCGCGCACCACCGCCGAAACTCTAAACCACAGCTGAGCGATTCCTATAAAGCGATGGGTCAACCGCCTGAGCCATCGCTTGCAAGTCGAGCTGCAAACCAAGAAAACGACTGATTTCAAAAGCCGCTCTTGCGGGGTCGGCGACCACTTCGTCGTAATCGAGATAGCGAATGCTGAAGTTCTCCTGGTGCCGAATCCAGAGATCCAGCCTCTGCAGCTCGTCATCGAATTTATCCATGAGTTCTTGGTCACTCAAACGATTCCCCTCCTGGCGCCGCCGAAGCATTACCTTCTGAGACCGGATGATCTCGGCCAGGTGCCGCTTCATGAAAATCACCTTGTATTGATGATCCCGAGGCAGGCTATAGAGGAAAATATAAACAATCTTGACCGCTTTGTTGTAGGCATCAGGCAACCATGAGACATCCCGGTCGAGCCGCTTCACCGGCTCGAATTCAAAATAGCCGAGAGGATTGTCGTCATCAGCCCGTCTCAGCCCGTCGGTGAGAATGGGAATTCCACCCTTCTCGAGCACACGCATCATCATGGAGGTTCCCGACCTCGGAAGCCCCGACACGACAGTTATAAAGTTTCTATCGAGTGCTACCATGCGTCACCTCGCCATGCTACCGTAACGAATCAGAACCGAATGGTCACAAGCGCAGTTGCAACGCGCTGGGCGCGGGAGATTGGCTTGCCGGTTTCACCCTGTTCCTCAGACCAGCTAGAACGTCTCGATCCCAATGTTCGCCGTATTTATTGAGGGGTAAGTACGATTGTAGGGTTACCCCATTCTGTGTTTACTCTAATGCATAGGTTGACACGCCGCTGTGAGGGCGGCGCCCCTTCCGAGATATTGATCAATGATCTCCACGGCCCGCACAATTCCGTTTTCGCTCCTGATTTGCTCGCCTAGCGCGGCCGCACGCCGCTGAATCTCCCGGCTGGCAGTCGCTCGAATCGCATTGGCCAGATTATCCGCGGTCAGATGGCGGGCTGGAATCGGCCGCGGCCCCGCGCCAAGCTCGAATACCCGGCTCGCCCAGAACGGTTGATCGGCGAAAACCGGCACAACCACCGACGGAACACCCGCACGAAGCGCCGCTCCAGTCACTCCGGCTCCTCCGTGATGTACAGCCGCGCAAACCCGGGAGAACAGCCACGAGTGAGGCACGAAATCTACGCTCAAAACCTGGGAACTGAGTTGCCCGGTCGCGAGTCCGCTTCCGCCCGCTACGACGACGGCGCGGCAACCGGCTCGCGACACGGCCTGTACGATCAGAGCGGTAGCCGCTTCAGGCCGTGGGAACGGAGTGCTTCCAAAACCAATGAAAATGGGCGGGGGGCCGGATTCCAGGAAGTCAGCCAAACTGCATGGTGGATTCCACCCCTGGAGATCATCGAGAAACCAATAGCCGGTTACGTGGATCCAGTCGCCCCAGTCGGGCAACTTAGGCGCCACTAGCGGGCTGTAAGCGCCCAAGATGGGAGTCTTACGTTTGCTTGCGCGGAACGGCGCGATGAGATTGAGCGACGGCAACTGAAGGATTCTGTTGCGCGCCGCGTTGGTGCTGCGGCGGACCTGGCTCCAGATCGCGAAGTGGAAGGTCGCATGTATTAAGCCTTTCAAGCCTCCGCGCACGATAGTCCCAAGGTTCTTCGAGCCATCCCAGTCATAGCATGTCCACAAGCCCGGCGGCGCAGGCTGCGCCAGAAGCAGAGGTATGCGCAAACGCTCCCCGATGTGGTCGCCCACCAGCAGGCCCATCGGAGAGGTGATTAGTGCCTCGACCCCGCGGCAAGACTGCCAGTACCGCGCAATGCCCTCTTCGATCAGAGAATCCGCAACGCGAACGAAGCCGCGTAGGAAACCGAGGACGGTGGTCCGGCGCCGGATCCAGTCGCGCCCGGCGGACGTTTTCGCGATTTCTTGGGGCGTATCCCCGATGGCAAGATGATCGAGACCGCGGCTCTGGACAAAGTCTTCGAACCCCCCCAACGTTACGATCCGAACACAATGGCCCGCTCCACGGAGGCCAAGTCCGAGCGCGACGTAAGGCTGAACATCACCGCGTGAGCCTATGGCTAGGATGTCGATCCTCATACTTACTTGCTCCACGTCTTGGCAGTACACAGAACGACGGAGGTTGACGTCCGCTACTCATGCTATTCCGATCGACAATCGCGACATCGCCTCCGTCGGCCGAGCCACGGGCATCCGCTGTACCAATTGTTCGAGAAGCTCGGCGGCCCGCGCGGGTCCCGGAGCAGCCGCTAATCGTTGTGCAATTCGGCGCGCATTTTCACGGAAGTGCGGTTCTTCCAGCAGTCGCATGACGGCAGAGCGCACGCGATCAGGAGTGCAACGGCGCGGCGCCAGGCGGAGTCCGACTCCGGCTTCCACAACCCGCTGAGCGTTATCGCTCTTTTCCCAAAAGGTCGGAACCATTAGCAGGGGCACGCCGGCCTTGAGCGCGGCAATCACCGTGGCCGGCCCTCCCGTTGTAACAATCGCCGCGCAGCGGGGCAGTAAGGTTTCGTGGCTCAGCCATCGCTCCACGTGGATATTCGCGGGTAGAGGGTTCAGCCCCAGCCCTCCTGGATCCCGATTATGTCCCGTCGTGAGGATCACCTCGACCGGCCGACCAGCCAGCGCTTGCGCCGTTGCTTTCAAAAGAAACGGCTCCTGATACTGGGCCGTGCCCTCGGTGGCATGGACCCATGGTCGGTCGACAGGTAGTCCGCTGAGCCAATCCGGCGGGGATGCACCGACCGAGCCGGTCCACACGCACGGACCTATGTAGTGCACGTTCGATGGTTGATCGCGCCGATTGTAGTCGAGTTCTGGCAAGCTGGGAATGAGGTACAGCGGCAATCGGCCGGTGAATTCGTTTATCGAACAGCCCATTGGGCGAAGCCCGTATTGAGCTCTGATCCGATTGACCTGGCGACGCATTCCTTGAGCCAGAAGATCGACGGCCATCTGCGTCGCCTTTGCCAGCAAGCGGGTTCCGAAAGTTCTGGGCGGCGGGAGCCCAGGGCCCCACGGCGGAGCATCCGGCCCTGGAATCATCGAGCCCATCATGGTGGACGAAAGCGCCACGGGAATACCGGCGGTTTCTGAGAGCACCAGGATTGGTCCCCACAAAGCCAGATCCGTGATAAGGGCGTCGGGCCGCCAAGTGGCCAGGATCGGTTGCAGGTCTGCCACCTGCTCCGGAATCGAATCGGCAAGCATGTCCCGATATGCTTTCATCGCCACCGAAAGAGTCTTGCGCTTTGGCTGCGTGGCCGGAACCTGCGCTTCCAGGGTGTGAATGCGTTCGTAACGCTGCTCGTCGACGTGAACGAAAGGGAACAGCGTGAAGCCTTCACCTTCGACAACCGGACGCGTGGACCCGTGAGTATAAAAGGCAACTTCATGACCGCGGCTGCGCAGCGCGTGGGCCACGCTGATCTGGGGATACAGGTGCCCTACAAAAGGCCAACAGGTGATGAGAAATCGTGACATTCTTAGTGATCCTCTTCTCGATCTAAAGGTCTACCTCACAGCCGCCACTACGCTAGCTGCGACTGAGCGTCACCGTGAGTGCGTTCCGCATAAGGATGGCCGTCGGGACAGTTTACGGAATCGAACGTTTCCGCCCTACGAATACAGCCCTGTATAGCCCTGACAAATTCCACCAGGCTCATGATGGGCAACTGCCGCAGCAGTCCGCGGCGCTATTACTTTTGCCCGACGCCAGTGAAACTCCTTTCCGCATATCGCTGTCTTTTGCAGACGTGAAACTCAAGTTTTCCAATAGCTGAGCCGCCCGAGCCGGACCTCCGTATTGCGCGAAAGCATCAGCAAGCCGCCGGGCGTTGTTTCTAAAGGAAGGTTCGTTCAGGACCCGGTCAACGGCGGCGCGCAGTAGTTCAGGCGTACACCGCTTCGGGGCGATGCGCAAGCCTGCTCCAGCTTCTACTACCCGCTGAGCGTTCTCCGGCCTGTCCCACTCCGTGGGCACGACTACCAGCGGTACCCCTGCTTTCAGTGCGGCAAGCACACCACCGGAGCCACCCAGAGTTACCATTACTGTTGTGCGTGGCAGCAGATCGCTCTGCGGGACATAGGGCTCCACGCGAATGTTGGGCGCAGAGATACCCAAGTCTAGCCCGGCCGGGCTTCGCTGCTTTCCTGTGGTCATTACGACCTCCAACGGCAAATCCTTAAAAGCACGAGCCGCTGCCTTCAGCAGAAACGGCTCCGCCGTGCCTATGGTCGCTTCGGTCACATAGACAAGCGGCCGATCGCGAGGGAGTTGTGCGATCCATTCGGGAGGTGGCACGTTACTGGGTTTGTCCCAGAGGCAAGGGCCCACGTAATGCACGGACGGGGGCAGATCCCGGCGCCGGTAATCGTACTCCGGCGTGCTCGGGACCAGATAGAGCGGCATTTGGCCGGCGAACTCAGTTACCGAGCAACGCAGGCTCGGTAAGCCGTAACGCCGCCGCATCCTATTTACGTTTGATCGAAATCCTGCGGAAAGCCAATTGAGCAGTGTCCGTTGCAGTTGTGAGCGCGAACGCATAATCGCGTTTCGAGGCCGCGGGGACCCCTGACCCCAAAACGGAACATCCGGACCGGGCAGAATGCAGGCAGCCAGGATCGAGAAGACGGCCACCGGGATCTGCCAAGCTTCTTTGATTACGAGGATAGGGCCCCAAAACGCCAAGTCGCAGATCAACACGTCGGGCCGCCAATCCGACAGCACTTGATCGAGATCGTCGACTTGCCGAGGAATTGTATCGAGGAGCCATTCACGAAATTTCGCCTGCAGTAGCCTGGCACTCCGAAGCCTATGCCAAAGTGAGGGAGAGTATGGGAATTCAGAAGATGCAAGGTCAGATACTCGCTTTTCGTCGACCTCTCTAAAAGGGAAGAAGTGGAAGCCCTCTCCCTCCACGACCGATCGAACGGTTGCTCCGGTGTAAAAGGCAATCTCGTGGCCGCGAGCGCGAAGCGCATGGGCGACTGCAATGCTGGGATGAACGTGGCCCGCGAACGGCCACACCGCAAACAAGAATTTAGCCACGGCCTGGATTCTCCGGGGCACGGGCAGAAGCGGCGACATCGCTGTATTCAGAGCCGCGGTTCTCATGGATCAACTGTTGAAGGCGGCTTTAGAATTCAGTGGTCGGGGCAACTGGGTCACGCGCCGCATCACCGTGCCGAAATAGATGCGCTCGAACAAGTCTCCTGGAAGCCAGCGCCGGAGAGCCACGGCGAGCTTGGCTTTGCGTCCAATCATGTATCGCAGCTTGGGGTGCTCCGTCGTCAGTGCGTGGTGCACAACAGCCGCCACATCGGTGGGAGTTGCCGTAGACGCCTGCACCAGCTTATCGGCCTCCTGCTCGGATTTCACGAACCAGGCATAATAGGGGCTCTGTGGATCTTTCGCTCTTGCGGCGATGCCACGATTCAGTGACCAGCGCTCGGTCTTGATAATTCCTGGTTCAATCAGGCTCACTCGTATGCCCAAAGGAGCCAACTCCATGAACAGCGACTCCCCAAATCCCTCCAGCGCAAATTTGGTGGAGCAGTATGTGCTCACTCCCAGAGAGCCGATCCGGCCGCCAACCGAACTGATCAGGATGATTCGCCCCCGCTTGACCTTGCGCATGTACGGAAGGACCGCTCGGGTGACCTCCATCACGCCGAAAACGTTGGCATCGAACATCTGCCGGATCTCCGCGTCCTCCAGATCCTCAAAGTAGCCCCGCAAACCGATACCGGCGTTATTGATTACGCCATAGATCGGACCAGACTCGGCCACGATCGATTGGACGGCATTCTGAATGCTTGTTTTGTTTGTGACATCGAGCGTCCTAAGGTTCAGCTGGACATTTCGGCTTCTCGCCGCGCTTAACAGACCGTCGACCCCTGTCATGTCTCGCATGGTCGCGTAGACTCTTAACCCCCGCTCAGCAAGATACAGAGCCATCTCTTTGCCAAGTCCCGTTGAGGCGCCGGTTACAAGAATGGAATCGCCAGTCATCGTTTCCCTACCAGGGGTTACATTAAGTCGGCCGCTTTCTGCCGACGGCAGCGGACTCGATCAATTCGCAAGCTGTCAAATACACATCCAAATTCGACCTTGTCTCGGAACGGGCTCAAACCGAATCCTCGGCGGAGCTGAATATCTTGAGCGGCGGCTCATTGTGCTGCTCGGCCAAACTCGGCGCGGGTCTGTTCGCGTCTGAGAATGGTCTCGGAATCGCGCAGGAACTCGCGTACATGCTGCAAGAGCAACTCCGGGCGCTCTATGGGGCCGAAATGCTCACTGTTTGGCAAGAGGAAGCAGGTAGAGTTGACTAAGTGATGCCGCAGATACTCGTAAGTATCGGTGAAGACCGACTCTTCCCCGTATAGCACAAGCGTCTGATGCTGAACCTGGTCGATCTTGTCCAGCGTCATACCCGCCAGCTCACAATAATCCTTAGCTGCCGTTGTGGTGTTCATGAGCCTGATCAGGGGGCCCGCACGGCGAGCGCGGCCTTTTCTGAAGCCGAAAAGCATTGGAACATCGACGCTTGCCCGGACAAGATACTCGGAGTCGTACCACTTTTCAGGGGGCACACTCACGCCTCCCAAGGCCAGCTTGTCGCGCCAATACTTCCAGCCGATCCAATCTTCCCGCTCGCGCAGGGGCAGTAGTGCCGCGATAGCGGGCTCCACAAGCACCAGGCGATCTACCCGCTCGGGAAAAAGAATGGTGAAGTGCAATGCAATATCGGCGCCGAAACTGTGTCCGATCACATGTGTACGCTCGATTCCAAAGTGATCGAGCAGATGTTTCAGGTCCGTTGCATGGTCCGCCGTCGTGTACCCGGTGGGGGGGACGTCGCTGTAGCCGTGCCCACGCAAGTCATAGGTTGTAACGCGATACTCGGATTCCAGAGCCGGCACGATTTCCAGATGCCAGATGGCCAGGTTCCCAGTAATGCCGTGGATCATCACAATCGGCGGTCCTTCGCCCGACTGCTGGTAATGCAATTTGATTCCATTCGCAAGCGCCTTATCCATATTCAGTCTTCCTATTCCATGTATCCGAGCGCCCGCAGTTGGCCCATGACTTCCGCTTGCATGCGTGGATCAACCTCAGTTTGTGCTGCCGTTGCCACAGCCTTTCGAACGGGCACTTCAAACGCGATGGGATGCGACCGGAGGTATTCCCGTTCGAAAAGCGCCTCAGGTACTCTACCCTCGACATCTTCTGGAATGGGGAGGTTGAGTGTGTAAAGGAGCAATGGGCAAACGTCCAAGATCGACAGAGAGAGCATGGAAATACCGCGTTGCATCCCCTCGCCTGCGGCAATGAATACGCCGTTGGGACGATGTGCGCCGGTTGTCTCAACGCGGCCTTTCAGGAGCGTATCCGAAGGCAGGATCGAAACGAGTCCTCCGTCTCTCAGGCTCAGGGTCAAATCAGGGGCGGAGGCCATATGAGTTCCCGCAAAAGCTTCTTCCCGAGTCCAGATTCGCTTAACCACCGGCTGCCCAGTGGCAGAATCGTTAAATTGGAGCAATTCTTCCATCAGTCGACGACGGAAATTCTCGTAACGGTCGGCGGGAACTCCTCTGCCGTCGACTGTCGGCGGGGAGATGAAAATGCCGTTGCTGCTAGGCGTGGGACAGTACGCAGTGGTTTTGTCCCAATCAATCTCGTAAAAACGCCGCGCCATGGTCCCCAAACCGAGAGTTTCGGGATGCTTCTGCTCCACGTTCGCAGCGTCAGACCAAACCAGATACCCCCGCTGCTGAAGCCATGCGTTGAGGTAGAAAACTTCGACTGTAGGGCCAAAACCGTGGTCTGAAGCGATGACTATGGACGCGTCCTCTCCGGCCATGGCCACAATCTCTCCGATGAATCGGTCGATCTCGCGGAAGTATTCGAGACACCAGCCCCTGATGCGGCGCTCCAAAGCCGAAGGCGACGCGGGAAAAATGTTGCGGTCCAGAAAGCGCCAGCAAAAGTGTTGCAGCTTATCAACGCCATCGAATAGGACAGCAGTCAGATCCGCGGGCTGCTCCTGCATCAGGTAACGAAGAATCTGGAACCACTGACGTTCTCTGCGGATGTGAAGCTTGATCAAATTCTCGTAGTCTTCTTCCCGATGGCAGCCTTCGAGCGCCCTCTCCTCCAGGGACATATCCATGGCCAGTTCCCTGGAATTGAAGCCGGGCAAGGCCGTGGTGATCCGCTCATATAATGCCTTCGGATGACAGGCGAGGCGCAGATGCCGCCAGGGCACCCAGCCGGGAATGAGGTTGCCCGAGATGTCCCGCGCGGGAAACGTCATGGGGAAGTTCAGCACCGTGGTCTTGAGGCCCTGCCGCCCGAGCATCGACCAAATCGTTTCACAAGCCACGTCCCCGGAATCCAGGACGCGAAGTTGCCGGTCTCCCGCGCGGAGTTCGAATCGCAAGAAGTCGAAGATTCCGTGGTTGCCGGGGCTGCGGCCCGTCATTAGGGAGGTCCAGGCTGGCGGCGTTAACGCAGGGATCACAGAATCCAGTTCCGCGCGGGCACCCGATGCAATTACATGTTTAAGGCTGGGCATGACACCCTCGTCCATCAGCGAATCCAGGATGGAGAAGGTCGCCCCGTCCAGACCGATCAGTAGAACCCCTGCACTCATTGGGTCCTCCCCGCAGCCTCTCCGTTGAGGTGCTGGTGAATAAAACCAACCAGTTCGCCGATGCGCAGATCCTTCACCTCCCGCTGACCGATTTCGGCGAGGAGTTGAGGAAAAGGCAACGGCCGGCCATAATGCCGTTGCACAAATGAGGCCAATATTACAGCGTCAATCGACTCGAAACCCAGATCGGCGAAGAGCCACGTGTCGGGCGTAATCTCCCCAGAGTACTCCCAGTCCCGGGCCAATTCTTTGAGAAGACTGAGCACGTCGACCAAAACGGAATCCTGTGTGAGTGTCTTCATGACATTCTCTTTTCGTACAGCGCAGTGGCAACCACATAAGCACCGTCCCGCGCCGCGTACACCGACAGTTTCAGGCCGGATGCTTCGGGCACTGCTGCGGCGAGGTCTCCTCGGAGATTTGCTTCGACACGACCCGTTTGCGTGCAGAGATCCAGAATCCGCACATCACTGAGCCCCTCTACCGGACCTCTACCGAGAGCTTTTGCAACCGCTTCCTTGACACACCAGAGGCGGAGAAGCCACTCCGCACGGATCGACTGGGGGACTGCGTTCAGGAGGCGCTTCTCGTCGGCACGTAAGACCGTCGTTTCGAAATCCGGTGTAAGTTCGCGGATCGCCTCCACGTCGATGCCAAAGCGTCGTCCATCGCTGCCGTCGCCGGCTAAGGCAACTGCCAACCCTCCCGAATGGGACAGGGACAACTCCGGGACCCTAGGCAAGCGTTGCGTCCACGGCCCCTGCGCCATGGGCCTGCCGTGCTCATCCTGGATGATTTCAATGTCCGCCGGAAGGAGTGCCAGACCGTAGCGCCGTCGAAGAAAACTGCGCATCGTGTCCTTCGCGGTAGTTCGGCCGCATAGCCATTCGATCTGGCTATGCTCTGGTCCCCGGAGGCCTCGAAAAATCTGGCGTTCCTGCCGAGTGAGAATTAGCGAAGCCCAAAGCTCCTTCCAGAGGCCGACTCCCGGCTCAAAAAGAGATTCCAAGCGAAGGCACTCAAAGGCATTCTTGTCGTGGACTCCCGCGAGCGGTGTGTGCCAAGGCGAGCTGATCATCGCCTCATGTGGGGCGATCCAAGCGCGGTGAAACTGCGGTGGAGGGTCAAAGCGCCGGTCAGTCCAACCTTCCAACTGCATCCAAACCGTCCCGTCAGCTCCGGCAATGACGATCTCAGATCGGATACCCTCGTTGCCATTCAATTCCGAGGTGACGCGACACGCGAGGCGCTGTCCAGGGGGGCGATTCGGTCCGTAAATGCGCAATCTTTCCAGGAAGTAAGGAAAAACGACAAAGCCGCGCTCGAAGTATTCGGCAGCCCAGAATCCGACGAGTTGGCCGGCTGCGTCCAGCACCACGGGATCAGTGACAAACTGCGGGTTCGGCATCGAGCGGAACAGATTCCCGGTGGGTAGTGTACAAAGCTGTCCGATCACACCGTTCTGACCCGACCGATCCAGGCTTACTACAGCTTGGAAGCAAGGGCCATGAAACATCAACCGGCCGTCGTAGAGTTCAGCCGAAGCCAAGCGTGACACGCGCTCGGCATTCAGCGGAATCGCCGACACACTCGGCGGAGTGGGATACTCGTCCCCGAAGATCACGGTCCCTTCAATATCCGGCATCGGGCCTTTTTGTGTTGTTGCGTCGGCCAAGTTCCGCACCTGGACCGACACCTCGTGGGTCGAGCTGGCGATCCGTCGCGCCGAGATCTGTAGATTCACCGGCGTCTCATCAACGCGAACCCAGTGATGCGCTTGAACGTCACGCATTCCCACGAGCAGATGGCCGGGCATTAACGCGGCTGCCGCCTCGGCCAGAATTTCCATGCCCATGGTTAGGGGCAGGACGACCATCGGCCTCAATTCGGGATCCGTCAAAGACACGGGACCACCCAAGGCATGGTCGCGCAGGAAAACGTCATCCTCCTGACTGAGTTGGCGTAGCGCAGTCAGTTCTTGCCCAGGTACGAGAGAGGTGATGGTCCCCAACAGAGGAAATGCTTGCGGCGATAGGGAGTCTGCGACGGCGCTGCCGGTTTCGACCGCGCGGGCGGGATTGAGAAAGGCTCCTATCACCTGCATTTCCACATCGAGAAACTCCTCCATTCCTTTCAAATACTCCTGCATCACCAGCGCTGTCGCACCCTTGGATGCAGGTGCACGATGCAAATCCGGCCAACTCGCCACATTAGCGGGAGTGCCCATGCGCTGCCCCGGGAATTCGCGCGCATTGCCGCTTCGCTGTGGCGCCACCATGGGAGCGATGTCGGCGCGGGGTTCCCTCGGATGCGTTGGGCTTTCGGGTGCGCTGCCGTTCCCCGCAGAGGACGCAGCGCTATGCGCGCGCGAAACTGTCTTCCGTTGCTGGGGCGACAGCTTCAGCGGTGGCAGGGCAAGAACAAGCTTCATCGGTCCGGGTCGTACCGGAACCGAGGGCTTGGCGTCCTCCCAAGAGATCATTTGCGGATTGCGGCGGTCATAGAGATAGTCCAGGCGCATGTCGACATTCTGTGCGGCCAATACACCCACCAAATGGTTGATCTGAGTGAGACCCGATCGGCGCGAAACGTTGGCAGGCACGGCGAGATGAGGTTTGGTTCGCAGGATGTCGCCGATGAATGCAGTCAGATTGCCACGCGGACCGGCCTCTACAAACAGCCGTACGCCGTCGGCATACATTTTTTCTACAGTCTCGGTGAATAGGACCGGACGCACCCAATGCGCAACAAATAGCTTTCGGATCTCTCCCGAGCTTGTCGGGTACCGCGAGGCTGTGGTGCACGACCAGGTTTCGGTTTGTGGCGCAGAGATGGACAGACGCGCGAAAAATTCATCGCCGGCTCCCTCCGCATAGGCCTGGAACATCGGGGTGTGGTACGGCCGATCAAATGGTAGGACTTCGTAAATAATTTCCCGGCGACGCAAATGCTCGAGAGCTTTTTCGGCTGCAATCTTACTCCCGACAAGCACAGTCTGATGTGGACAGTTGTCCATGGCAAGGTAGAGATCGCCGCCGACCGCTTCCACGATCGACATGACAGTCGCCGAATCGGCCGCTACCGCCACCAAGATCGCCTCCGGAAAGGTGGTCCTTTGGGATAACCGGCTGTGAGCTCTATTCCATTCGAGAATCGTTCCAACATACGCTTCGTCGGCAACGTCGATGACCTTGGAGGCGAGCATCGCCGAATAGTCGCCAGTGCTATGACCCAAGATTACGTCGGGGCGGATCTGCAGACGACTTAATAAGGTCCACATGGCCCAGTTGCCGATCAATACGCCCTCGACGGCCCCGTCGATCAGCCAGAGCGCTTTGTCGATGTGCGCCCGTTCGGCTGGCGAGAGAATGGATCGTGGAAAAATCAAGTCGCTGGGCAGGATCTTTCGCGAACCGTGCATGAGAGCCCGATCCGCCAGGTCAAAACAACGCCTCACCTCCGGGAAATGAAGGCAGAGGTCGAGCAACATGTTCGGATATTGCGCACCTTCACCCGGGAACAGAAAGGCGAGCTTCCCTTCGAGCGGCTTGTCGAAGAAGTAAATGCCGGAGTTATCCTTGATCTGATTACATTTCGGACCGGCGAGGCGTTGTAGCGCCAGTGTGAGCTTGTGCGTCAGGTCGTCCTTGCATGTGGCAATCAAAGTCAGGCGGGAAGGCTGGCCTTCCAGCCGACAGTTTAGGGTGTAGGCGAGGTCCTTGAGCGAAGCCTCCGTTTCCCCGGCCAGGTATTCCCTCAGCCGGCTGCCTCTTTCGATGAGCCCTTTCCGGGATTCCGCTTCAATGATGAAGACTTCGGACTCCCAATGAAGCTGGTGGCTGCGCGCATCTGGTTTTTCGGCGCAGTGTTCTTCGAGCACCACATGGGCATTGATACCGCCGAAGCCGAAAGAATTGACGCCGGCGCGGCGCGGCGTCTCCGCCCCGTGGATCCACGGGCGCGTCTCAGTGTTCACATAGAACGGCGTTTTGTCCAGATGCAAGGCGGGGTTTGGCTCTTCGCAGTTGAGTGTCGGCGGCAGCACCCTGTGGTAGAGCGCCAGCGCGGCTTTGATCACTCCGGCGATGCCAGCCGCGGGCATTGCGTGGCCAATCATGGACTTCACCGAGCCCAGGGCACAGCTAGGCAGAGAGCCTTGGCGGTCGCCAAAAATCCGGCTGAGCGCCTGAACCTCGACGACATCGCCCAACGGCGTTGCTGTGCCGTGAGCTTCGATCAGCCCTACACTTTGCGGAGCAACGCCTGCCATTTCGTAGCCGCGCCGTAACGCCAACTCTTCGCCCTCGATGCGGGGCGCCATCACGTGCACAGCGCGACCGTCGCTCGCGAGACCCACTCCTTTAATGATCGCGTATATCCGGTTGCCGTCCTTCTCGGCGTCGCTCCGCCGCTTCAGGACAATCATCCCTAACCCTTCCCCCAGAAGGGTGCCGTCGGCATTCTTGTCGAAGGGACGAATCTTCTCCTGGCGCGACAGCGCTCCCAATTGGCAGAACAGGCTCATGGTCGGCAATGGTGCGTTCACGTTCGCACCGCCTGCTAACACTAGGTCGCATTTGTGATTCAACAGGTCCCGCACCCCGATCTCGATCGCCACCAGCGCGGAGGCGCAGGCTGCGTCCACGGTGAAGCTCGGTCCCATGAAATCCAACCGGTTGGCGATGCGGCCGGCAATGATATTGCCGATGAGCGCGGGCGCGGTATCGGCATTGAATGGGGGCAGCTTGGCCTTCAATTCCTTCTTGATATTTTGGATTTCTGATTCAGCGTATTCCGGATGCAGATCCCTTAGCACCTGGAGGAAGTACTCGATAATCATCCCGTGATAGCCGACGGTCAGATTGCCGCGATTGACGTAAGTACCTTTTCCGAGGATAACCTCGGTACGCACGCGCTCCTTGGGCGGATCGGTATACCCAGCATCGGCGAGAGCCTCGTGAGCCACACGCAACGCCAGCCACTGGTCCGGCTCGCCGCCATCCACCGTGACAGGCATGATGCCAAAGTCTAGAGGCCGAAATTGGGCAAGGTCGCCGATATACCCGCCCTTCTTGCAGTACACCCGGTCGTTGGAGTTGGCCTGGGGATCGTAGAATACCTTGGGATCCCATTCATCCGCGGGCGGATCGGAAATCGCATCGACTTTTGAGATGATATTTTGCCAGTAACTATCAAGATTGGGAGCGCCAGCAAAAAGGCACCCCATACCCACAATGGCTATGTCGCCGCGGAGCGGAACTGCGGCTGGTTCCGATTGAGGATCCAAGGGTGTCATGACTCGGTTCCAGCTGTCACCGCCAACTCCCGGCCGGCCAGCCGGTTCAACTCCTTGCTGCACGCGCCCTGCATATCCTCGAGAATGCCCACAACAGCGCCAGTCGCCGCGTTGATAAAAAAGACGTCGGCATGAATTGTCTGCGCTCCCGTTTCCGGTCGAAGTCTCAGCTCACAAAGGATGCGCTGAGCCGTAGGTGCAGCAAAGCGACGGAAGCGTTGGAAGCCGGACGGCAAAGCAGTCATGTCCCAATGTTCCCGCGCCCATACAACGAGCAACTGCAGGGCGCTATCGAACATTAACGGATCAATCAGCCACTGTCGCTGCGATCCGCCGGCGATCCAGCCGTTGGGCGTGGATGTTGCCAGCGACGCTGTGATTCCGCTGACCCCAATCACATCGGCCCGGCTGATTCCCTGGAACAATGGACCGTGAAACAGCCATTGTCGATAAAGCTCCGCGATTTCCATGGAGAACGGACGGCCATCAGCAAGCGGCACCAGTTCGAGTGAAGGAGCCTCCGGCAGCCGCCGAGCAAGCTCTATGGTTGCGCGGTAATGCACGCGGCGGGGATGTCCGGCCCCGCTGACTTCCACGGCGAAACGAGCCGAATCTGACGTAGAACCGTCTTCCGGCTTTACCTCGATCCGGACCGTCTTGGTCCCGCTCTCCAGCACAATGCCATGGAGCACACGGAGCGCCCGAACGCCGACCACCTGCATCTCCGGCCAGCCCTGCGCCACCGCTTCTGCCATCAACTCCGTTGCGATAGCGAGGGGCAGAACCGGCTGTCCGTCCAGTTGATGGTCATTGAGATAAACGTCATAAGCGGGATCCAGTTCACGGACAAACTCCAAGCCGGTTTCGCTCCTTGATATGACTGCGTGTCCCAGCAGCGGCCATAAGTCATGAGCAGCGATCCGCTGCCGGGTTACGGGCCAGTCAACTCCGCCGATGACAATCTCGGCCTCACCGCGCTGCCCGTAATTTATTTCTTCTTCCAACCGACGGAGACCGGCCGACGGAGAAATCAGTTTCACACCACGCTCAGCGAACTGCTTGCGCACCTCGTCTGAAACCATGCCTTGGCTATCCCAAGGTCCCCAATCGATTGCCACGACCCGGCCGGTCCACGTCCGATCCAGGCAGACAGCCAACTTGTTGAGCACCTCGTTAGCAGCGGCGTAGTCGCCCTGCCCGCGATTGCCGAACCGCCCGGCGACCGAGGAAAAGAACAGCAGGAATTTGAGGCTTTCCTGACGAAGTTTTCGGCTTAAAACGAAGGCGCTATCCACCTTGGTATCGAAGACACGATCGAAAGATTCCGGACTCTTGTCTTGGATGAGCTTGTCCTCAATGACGCCAGCCCCGTGAATTACCGCGTCCAGCCGGCCGAACGAGCTGTAGATGCCATCAATGAACGCGCCGAAGGCGTCCGCATCCCGAACGTCGACAGGATAGTAGTGCACCCGCGCACCCATCTGCTGCAGGAAAGCTAGGTTGCCTCGAATTTCGCGCTCGGCTGTCAGCCGCGCGTAGGCACGCTCCAGCAGGGCCGGTGTGACCATCTCACCGCGGGTGCGCTTTTGGTCCATTAATGCGGCTTTCAGCTCCTTGGGCGTGTTGATCCCCAACGTCTCCTTCGCTTCATCCGGAGGAGGCATTGGAGAGCGGCCCGCCAGCACCAGAGTGGGCAGATACAGTTCGGCGAGGCGTATAGCTGCAAGCGCGGTAATACCGCGAGCGCCCCCCGTGATCAGCACGACGTCTGATGAATCGAGTGCCGGGGTCGCGGGCGTTTGCAAGCACAGCGGCGCGGGAATCGGTTTGACGGTAACGCGCCTGCGGCCGTTGTAGCCCACTTCGACCAGTCCGTCTCCAGCGTGCAGTTCCTCTAATAGGTGCCGAGCAAGGGTATTTCCGTCTTCCTCGAGATTGAAATCAACGACTTTGACACATACTTCGGGCCACTCGACGGCGAGCGTCTTCATCAAACCGGCGATAGCTCCGTGATCCGGGAAGCTCGCTACCGCATGCCCCGGAAGATCGCTCAGGAAGGCGCCTCCCATTCCAGTCGCGGCAATCAGACACGCTCCGCTCTCTGCGGCAGCCTTGCGCACGTCCTCACCCGCCGCTTTCGCCAGCAGGAAAAGACTCTTGACCCCATATCGAAGCTGCTCCTTCCAGCCCTGATAATCGTGCGCCGCGAAGCTTGCTTCGCCGTGCAGCGGCAGAAGGTGAACGATACTACCGAGCGGTCCCTGGCGCTGCCTCACCAGCTCAATCAGTTCTGCGACCGAGTCCGGTGAGCTCAGATTAGCCGCATAACTGCCCGTGTCCAATTCCTGAACGTCATGGCCGGGTCGAACTGTGGCAACCTTATAGCCACTCAGGAGCAACTCGCGGACTAAGGCCTGGGCCACAGCGTGCCCACCGTCAGTAATTAGGATGGCCCGATCTCGCGCAATTCCCTTTAATTCCCCGTTAAGAGGTGTCTCAATCCCTTTCAACTCCTCGTTGAGAGGTGTCTCGACTGCCGTCAATGTGTAACGCCCTATCTGCTCCTCTTCGCCGGCCTCTTTTCGGGGAGACGGGGTGACGGGCTTTGGTGCCGCGCGCGGGCTAACCGTGCCCACGACTGGCTTCCCGGAGTGCTCCGACGCCAGCGTTCCTCCAATATGGTCAAATACGCGGTCGATGATGGCCTGCAGCGTGCGGACGCCACTCAGCTTTTCCATCAATCCTTCCTCAAGGCCAACTCCTGCCGAGGCGAAGGATTGCTGTAAGGTGCCCAAGATCTCCACGCGTTTGATCGAATCGATACCCAGGTCCGCCTCGAGATTCAGATTGAGGCTGAGCATCTCCTGCGGGTAGCCCGTCCGCTCGCTCACGATCGACAGAAGCACCGCCGTGATCTCCTCTTTACTCGGTCCGGATGGGGGCAGAGACGGTTCCTGCGCGGGGAATGATGCGGCGGCAGCAACTGTGGGCGCTGCGACCGCCGAGTCGCCGTTTGATGGAGGGACGGGCTGCGCAGGAATGAGGGGCTCGAGTTTCGCCGCTTGGTGCGTAACCTGGCCGTCACCAGGCAGCTTGGCCTCCCGCGCCGGTGCTGTGAGCGAGGAAGCAAGGGCAGGCGCGCCCGATTCGGTACTCAGGTATGCCAGCATCACCGTTTTTTGCATGTCCAGAAAACGCGTCATCATCTGCTGGAATTGCGCCATTACTTGCGGGGCACCATCCAAGGCAAGGGTCGTGGCTGGAATAGGAGCAGTCGGAACGCTCTCCGCGGCAGGTGCCGCCGTTGCCGGAGGATGCACACGTGATGCGAGACTCTCCGCCGGCACGTTTTGAGGCGTCGGGGCGCGCCCCTTCTTGGCTTGCTTCGGCGCACTCTGAGTCGAACACTGGTTGAGCGGAGTAGCGCGTGCGCCGTTGACCATCCACACCGAAGACGGGAGTGGCTTCTCGCTGCATTCGCGCTGCAACGCGCCAAGGTCAAGGCACCGAGCGGACCGATCCCGATACAACCGGTCGAGCTTCAGCGCATAGCCTTGCGCGGCCAGCTGTCCTAACAGATGAAGGATCTGCAATAAGTCCGGCCGACCGCTCTGATTCGACGCCACCGCTAGTTTGGGGCGATCTTGCAGAATCTGGTCGACAAGACTTGTAAGAACGCTGCGTGGGCCAACTTCGACGAAGACGCGAGCGCCTCCGTCGTACATCGACTCGACTTCCCGCACAAACTCTACGGGTCGGACCAGGTGCTCCGCCAGCCGCTGCTTGACCGCATCAGGGTTCGTCGGGTATGGCGCTGCCGTGGTATTCGAGTACACCGGGATGCTGGGTTCTGCGACGTCCACTGTCGATAAGAACTCGGCCAGATGCGCCTGCGCACGAGCGACGACGGGCGAGTGAAACGCGCACGCGACCGGGATAATGCTCGCCGTCATGCCGTGAGCCGCAAAATGCTCAACAGCTCGTTCGACTGCTGCCCGCTGGCCGGAGATGACGCTCTGTCTGGGCCCATTCGCGTTGGCCAGGCACACACCCTCGAAATCTCTGAGGGCGTCCGCGACTGCGTCCGCCCCTGCCTCAACGGCTGCCATGATGCCTGGCTCTGTGCCCGCTGCCTCGAGGATGAACCGGCCCCTTGCCTCCGATAGTGAAATCAGGGTTTCCGCACTGAAAACGCCAGCCGCGGCCAAGGCCACGTACTCTCCGTAACTGTGCCCCGCGACCATCTCCGGCTGGAGCCCGAACTCTTGCAGCAGCCGAAACATCGCCAGGTCGGCAGCGCCAAGAGCAGGTTGCGCAATGTTCGTTCGCGTAAGGGCCTGCTGCCGCGTCTTTTCCTCCTCGCGGCTAAATGCGGGCGGAGGGAAGACGTAGGCCGTCAGGGGTTGATCGAGCTTTTCCTGGAGAACGCTGACCGCCTCCTCGAAGATTTCCCGCATCTCCGGAAAATGGAGGAGCAGATCCTGGAGCATCCAAGGACACTGCGATCCCTGGCCGGGAAACAAGAAGGCCAGCTTGCCCTGCGACGCCAAGAGCTGTTCGGAAAAATAGATGCCTCTGGGATCGTTGATCCGGACGGTTGCAGGTTGCGCGAGGCTGTCTTTCGCCGAACCAAGCTTCTGCCTGAGATCGTCCAGAGAACTGGCAACTATCGCCAGTTGAAGGCGAGGGCGACCGGCTCGCGCAGTCTTGTCTTCAGCCTGTTTCCAAGCCGTATACGCCAGATCACGCAGCGCCGGCTTCACGTCCGCAGTCAGAGCCTTCTCCCAAACTTGAACGGCGTTCAACAAGGCCTGACGAGTATCGCCTCTCCATACAAACAACTCCTCAGACCAGTTCCGGCAGATCGCTGGCTGCGCTCCGACCGGGTCGCCAGTGTGTTCTTCCAGGACGACGTGAAAATTCGTGCCCCCAAAACCGAAGGCGCTGACACCGGCTCGCCGCGGATGGCCAGTCCAGCCGTCGAGCCAGGGTCGAGGCTCCGTGTTGACAAAGAACGGCGTTTCCGCGAAGCGCGCCCGGGGATTCGGTTTCTGAACTCCGAGCGTGGGCGGCAAGACCTTGTGATGAAGGGCAAGAGCTGCTTTCATTAGGCCGGCCGCTCCCGCCGTGCACTTAGTATGCCCGATCATGGATTTTACCGAGCCGATGGCGCAGCCTTGCTGCCGTGCCTGAGCTTCCGAAAAAACCTGCGTGAGAGCCTGCACCTCGGCGCCATCGCCCGCCACGGTACCGGTGCCGTGCGCTTCGATCAGCCCCACCGTGGCCGGCGAAATTCCGGCTTTGTCATAAGCTCGCTTTAAGGCGCGCGCTTGCCCCTCCGGACGGGGTGCCGTGAGTCCACGATCTTTTCCATCGCTGGAACTGCCGGCGCTCTTAATGACAGCGTAAATGCGGTCGCCGTCCCGCTCCGCATCCTCCAGCCGCTTAAACACCATGATTGCGATGCCTTCGCTGATGACAATGCCGTCGGCACTTTCGTCGAATGGACGACACCGCCCCCGCGGCGACAGCGCATGCGTCTTGCTGAAACACAGATAGGTGAACGGGTTTTGCATCGTGTCGACGCCGCCGACGATCACCATGTCGCTGGTTTTCCCTTCCAATTCCTTGAGAGCAATCGAGACCGCCGCCAACGAGGACGCGCACGCCGCGTCCACGGTGTAGTTGCTTCCCCCAAGGTCGAACCGGTTGGCTACGCGTCCCGCGGAAACGTTGGTCAGGATTCCAGCGAAGGAGTCCTCGGTCCATTCTGGCAATTGGTCGCTCAGGTGATCCAGAATTTCCCGCGAGCGGCCGCGGAATTCCGGCAGGTTTTCCAGAACCGGCACAAACGCCCGCGCGCCATACCCAAGGCCCAGGTCGGCCGCTCCCCCACCGGCACCGAGAATAACTGAGGTTCGCTCGCGAGCAAACGGGCGGTCGACGTACCCCGCATCCTCGAGTGCCGCTCCTACCACCTGTAGAGTCAAAAGCTGGGCAGGTTCGATCGACCGCAAGCTGGCGGGCGGCATCCCATATTGGATCGGGTCGAACGGAGTGTCCTCCAAGAAACCGCCCCATTTGGAGTAGATCTTGTCCTTAGCTTTCGGGTCGGAATCGAAATATGATGTCCAGTCCCATCGCTCCTTAGGAATCTCGCGGATCGCATCCACCTTGTGGATGATGTTCTCCCAATAAGTCCGGAGGTCGGGCGCTTGTGGTAAAAGGCATGCCATGCCGATGATGGCGACATCCGAGGAAGCCACGTGGCGGGATGAGCTGGCGTCCAGGGAACGATCGGCCAGACCTTCAAGTTTGTTCGAACTCTCTACGGAAACCGAATAGTGCAGCTCCTGGATCGTGCAAACTGTGTCTCGGAGGGCCGCCACCTGACCGATCATGTACATGCCCTGGGCCACCTGCTCATTCTTGTCGATCGGCAGAAGCTTGGGTGCCGTCGGAGACTGGCCGAAGTCCGGATGGCGAGTCACGCCCTTGGATGCGATCCGCAACCGGCCCAGATTAAGGTTCTCCAGGGCCGTTCGCATCTCTTCGGCCGGGACGCCTGACGTGGACAGTCGACGCTTCTCGCGAGCGAAGGAAACCGAGTACGGTGTATCGATGCAGCGGCTCGCGTGGCCGGGGCCGGTTTCCAGGAGTACGGTATGGCGGCACTGTTGCGCTTGTTCTTGAAATGTTCGTTGAATGGCGCCCGACGACACGACTTCTTCGGTGAACAGATAAGCGGTACCGAGCAGAACCCCCACACGAACACCCTTCTCAGCCAGAGGAGCGGCTATCACGGATACCATGGCAGCGGAGAGTGCATCGTGGATGCCCGCCGCGAATACCACGTGAAAATCCTGCGGCTTCATCTCCAGTTCCGGGGCACCGAGCAGGACATCCACCATCTGATTCCACAACACGAAACTTGTGCGCGGCCCCACGTGCCCGCCGCATTCACGTCCTTCAAACACGAACCGGCGTGCTCCTTGCTGTACGAACATTTGGAGCAAACCCGGAGAGGGCACGTGCAGGTAGGTGGAAATGCCCTTCTGCTCCAGCCCGGCAGCCTGATCCGGCCTGCCTCCGGCAATCAGTGCAAAAGGCGGGCGATACTCCTGGATAATTTCGAGTTGTTCCTGCCGCAGTTCCGGAGGAACAAACCCGAGGATACCCACACCCCAGGGCATCGTTCCCATCCGGCTTTGAGCCTCCGCTAGCAGGGTTCTTACTTCCGGTCCGCGCATCAGAGCCAACGCGAGAAAAGGAAGCGCACCCGCTTCGGCCACTCGGCCCGCAAATTCCGGGACGTCGCTGACCCGAGTCATCGGCCCCTGCAAGATGGGGTAGCGGGTGCCATGAGAGCGGGCCAACGACGAATCTTCCGCCAGGGGACGCAGCCTGGCAGCGGCCTGGCAGTGGGACCGGATCGCTTCACGCATGGCATGTAGTACACCGCCGACCGTGCGGAACCGTTTCGCCAGCGGCGCCGCAAAAGAGGCATCTTGTCCCAGCAGCAGTACATTCTGCCCGCATTCCCAGCCCACCCGCTGAAAGATTGCCTGGCGCCAATCCGCCAAGATTTCCCGCGGTTCACGTTCGTCAAGGACTAGGCGGGCCTCAAGCTCTTGCAACTCATTTACCAGCCTGTCTCCGGGCCGGAACAGAATGCGGTAAGACTCCCCGAGCTGCTCGCCGACGCAGATGGTCTCGCTGCCATCCATGCTGGCGATCCTGGCTTTAACGGTATCGTTATATGGCGACTCCCGGGTCAACATCAACTGGGAATCCAGGATTATGCCCGCCGCGCCGGCCGCAGCGCACGCAGGAGCCGTATGTAGCCCGATACCGCCGTGCGCCCACACCGGCACGCCAAGCTGCGCCTGGAACCTCTGCAGGAGAATGAATGTGGTCTCACCCGCGATCCTGCCGCCAGCCTCATGACCTTTGGCGACAATTCCATCGAATCCGACCGCTTCTCCACGCTGGGCATGCTCCAGGCACGTCGCCTCCAGCAGTGCGACGATCTGCTTTTCACGCAGGAGACGGACGTGTTGCCGCAACTCCTGCGGGCAGATCGACGTCAAGATGACTGTCTTGATGCAATCCGGCAGATCGGGAATCAATTGAGCGAGAAACCCCTGTATATCGCCGTTGAGTTTGATCCCAAAGCATGCCCGTACCGCGCGCTGCAATCGTTCCATCGCCGTCGTGATAGCCCGTTGATCGCGAACGTATTCGAAATCCAGTACCCCCAACTCCCCCGATTGATGCGTCGCTGTCGCGATGGAAGGCTGTAGTAAACCTGGGCTAAGGGTCGCAATTTGAAATTCATGTGACAAGGACATAATCTTCCGAACCCTAATCGCGTCGAGGGGAATAGTGTTGCCTTGCTGCTCAGATGTGGTGTGGCTACACGCCTAACCGCTATCAGTTGGCTTCTTTGCGAAGTTACCAGTCTGGGATACTGCCCGACAGCCCGCTCTCAAATCGGGGTGTGTAAAGATACTGATGGCGGCGGCGTTGCCAGAACTTTAAGCGCCGCCCCCAGTTCTTTGCAAGTACCCACATGGGCTAGTCAAGTGTTGGTGAGATGCTTAGTCCGGAAGCGTTAGTTCCACGTCAGAAACCGGTAACGGTCTCATCACTATCGCCCGTAGCGTTCCTCAGAGGGACCGGTCTGCTCGTCCGCCAAGGCGATAAATTGCACCGTCGCCGTTGAATCCCTCTTTTCGACGCTAGCTAGCGTTCGCTCAATAATCTGTCCCTCTTGGCGATCTTGGCGAATCCCTTGCGTCCTTCGCGGTCAAAGGCTTCTAACCGCAAAGATCGCAGAGAAAAGCCGCAGAGGTCGCGAAGAAATCGGCTGCTCCAAGCTGTTTCGTTTGCGATCGAATCGTCACTATATATTCTGCATTGCTCAATAGAACGAACGCTTCCGGACTACGTGAGCATGTTTAACCATATTCGACTAAGCCACGTGGGGACTTGTAAGAAACCGTCGGGTGGGGTAAAGACCACCCGAACGCCTCTGTGAGTACACTTGTACATTACGGAAGCGGAGTTCTACGCTCTGGAAGGGGAGCGTTCCTTCAATGACACGAGAGCAATTCAGAGGCAAAACCTTCTTTTTTTCGGTGCTAGTGGCGTGCGTTACGTTTGTCATCCCGGGCGCCCTCGGGCAGTCCACAGTGCCCGTGGTGCCCCCTTTCTGGGATATCCCAGCTCCTGTGCAGCCGGTGCCCGGTGTCAGTTTTCAAGAAGCCGCGCCGCGCGGATTTGGCGACTTCAACAATAGCTGGGCCCAGGCCATGATCTGGTGGCACAATAACCTCTACGTCGGCACCACACGCGATTCGACTTGCACCAGCGAATATGCGACCTGGCAATTCATAGCCTTGAATCTGGGGGTTCAGTTTGCGGATACTTACTACCCATACCCTCCCGCGGATCCCGATTTAACGTGCGCACCTGGTCTGCTGCTCCCTTTGCAGGCTGAAATATGGCGGTGGTCGCCGAGTGCCGGACCCTGGACGATGGTCTATCAGTCACCGGCAGTCATACCGAATCCGGGTCCAGGGTACGGCCAGCCAGCTCCAGTAGGGGCGCCGCTGTTGCCCTACGAGATCGCGTTTCGCGACTTTGCGCAGGTTACGGAGCCGGATGGTACCGATGCGCTCTACGCCTTTTCCGTTAACAGCGGAATTGTGTGGGACCAAACGAAAATACCCCCGCCCCGCATCTTGCGCACGACGGATGGCGTGCACTGGGCTCCTTTACCGCAAGACGCGGGGACTTTTTTGGCCACGCTTCCGTTTTCCACGGATCATACCAGCTTCCGAGTAGGTGTGACCTACAAGGGAAAGCTATTCGCTATCTGCGGACCGGTTGAGGGCGAAGGCTCGGTGATCGCCTCCGCTAATCCGGCACAAGGTGACAATGCCTGGTTTACCGCGCTGCCTCCCTCTATGCAGTTCTATGACATGGCAGTTTTCAACGGCTGGCTCTACCTCGGCGGGTTTGATTCCATTGGTACGGTTTACCAAGTCTATAAAACAAACGCGGAGGGCCCGCCTCCCTACAAACTTATTACAGTTGTGCCGCAAGGCGGGTATCTTACCAATCCGTTCCCAAGTGACTCGGTGGTGAGTATGTTGGTCCGCAATAAGCGTCTTTATGTGGGCACCGCGACGTTCACGGAGGTTTTGCGGATAAACGCTGACGACACTTGGGATCTGGTGGTCGGCATACCGCGCCAGGTTCCGAATTCCGCCGGTGAGTTGCAGTGGAAGTATCCAACCAGCAACCTCGGGGCTGGATTCGGGCTCACTCTCAACGATCATGCTTGGCAAATGGATGACGATTTTGGACACCTGTACATAGGAACCTACAATGCCAGCACTGCATCCAGACTCGAGCCCAACGGTTCCTTACTGCTGCCCTACATGGGGGCGCAGCTTTATATTACTGGGAGCGACTGGTATTTCAACCCGGTTACGACAAATGGGTTTGGCAGTACGAGCCCCATTTCGGACAATGCATACCTACACTCGCTCGATCCGCATGGTGGGATCTTCGATTACGGGTTTCGTACTATGTCCAAAACACCGTACGGCTTTTTTGTGGGCACCGCGAACGATTACTTCGGGCTCGCAATCTTTGAATCAGAGGCAAGCTCTTCGTCCGCTCTGAATCCTCCCGCTTTCCTGGAGGTCGAGCCTACCGAGAGCGCAGGTGCCCTCCTGTCATGGCAGGCTACGCCATCAGCAACTTCGTACCAAATATACCGTGGGGAGTTGCTTCCGATTGAGATACGCCAAAACCCCAATTTCGAGAACTCACACGAAGGAACCGGCACCTACTTCCCCGACGTGTATGTAGCTCCTTATAGCCTCCTCGGAACGACGACGAGCTTAAGCTGGCTGGACTCGACGGTTGTCTCAGGGCACAACTACTTGTATTACATCGTCGCGACGGACCAAACAGGGAACACCTCCCACCCATCCAATCTTATGACATTCCCTGTTCTTTTGCCGCCAGTCACCTTCGCCGACATTGTTTCTGAAGTTGACATCCTCGGCCAGCGTGGGCGATTCAGTCCAGCTATTAACGAGCAAGCTTTGCTTTGGCAAATTTCCGCGGCGCAGGCATATGCAGCGCAATGCCAAATCAATGCTGCGATTAACGCTCTCTCTCCGTCTGCAGCGAGCTCTCTGCTCGAGTCGCCCGATTCAACCGATATGAGTATCCTGATTTACAAGCTCCAACGGCGACTTCATCTCTACACGGAGTATCCGAGCCAAGTTATTACGACGGAGTTCTGCACGCAATCCAGTATCATTCAATAAGAGAAATTGCGCGCATCGACATCCTGCCGCATCCGCGTTGTACAGGCGCACAGCTCCGGTATGGTCTTGGTCTGCCCCCTGAATTGGTTCACGTCAGAATACGACAACTTTCGTCTGCCCGCTTTCCGGCCTGAGCCGGGATAGAGGAGCGCGAGGGGAAAGGGACGGCGTTTGAGTCTCTTTCCTCTCG